>PPFU01002732.1_pt1 | contig 69337 bp, 59 predicted proteins | sample 1535991 | NCBI WGS metagenome assembly PPFU01 (sample SAMN04901290, study PRJNA319586) | Hypolithon metagenome, whole genome shotgun sequencing project. | isolation source: Antarctic Hypolithon | place: Antarctica: Miers Valley | collected 2014
TGCGGCCGTCCTGCGGCAGGCGGCGCTCGGCGATGTTGAGCTTGGCCATGATCTTGATGCGGCTGATGACCGCGGCGGTGAGGTTGGTGGGCGGGCTTTCGCCCTCCTCCAGCACACCGTCGATGCGGTAGCGCACCTTGAGCCGATTCTCGAACGGCTCGATATGGATGTCCGACGCACGCAGCTCGACCGCACGCTGGATGACAAGGTTCACCAGCCGGATGACAGGAGCCTCCGACGCCAGATCGCGCAGGTGCTCGACATCGTCGAGGTCGCCGCTGCCGTCGCCGTCCGCGGATTCGACGATGGTGCCCATCGCGCTGCGGCCCTGGCCGTGCCAGCGCTCGATCAGGTCGGTGATCTCCGAGCGCAGCGCGACGCGCGCGCGCACCCGCTTGCCGGTGGCGAGCGCAACGGCGTCGCTCGCGTACGGGTCCTGCGGGTCGGCGAGCAGGACGTCGACAAATGTGTCGTCCTCGGCGACCGGCACCACGTGAAACTGCTTCATGAACTTCGCCGTCAGAGCGACGCCCTCGGGCGGCATCTCGGGCACGTCCTTGGCGCTGGCCAGCGGCAGGTCGAGCACTGCGGCCGCGGCGTCGGCGTGGTCGCGCTCCGACACCAGCCCCAGCCGCGACAGCAGCGACAGCAGGCTGCCGCCGGTCTCCTCCTGCAGCCGCCGCGCACGCGACAGGTCGACCTCCTTCAGCCGCCCCTTTGACAGCAGCGCGGAGACGATGCGCTCGTCGGCGGAAACCTCTGGATCGACAGGCTGCACTGCGGCGTTCAAGCGGCGCTCGACGGTTGGCGAAGGAGCCCGGACTTTAGCAGCAGCGCCCGACACCCCATCGCGGCCTCCCAACGCGCGAGCCGCGCTCCTGCTGCCGGCCTCGCGCTTCCGAGCTTCCGACGCCGACGCCGACGCCGAAGCCGAAGCCAAGGCAGCTTCAGCAGTTCGCGCGAGGGAGGCCGGTGACGGGTTGCTGCTCCGCCCCTCCGTCCGGCCATCCATGGCCGGAGTCGGGGCCGTGGGCCATCCCACTCTCCGCAGCACCCCATCACCCGCCTCCTGGATAATCGGCGTGGCTTCGGAGGATCAAGCGCGTTCGCCGCAACCAGAGTGCGACGTTGCCCTTGGCCACAAAGAAAGCAGTGCCCCGGACGATGTCACCGCGCCGCGACGGGGTGCGGGGTGTCGCGTAAAGCGCACATGGATGTGCGCGCCGGTGAGCCGGCCATGGGTGAGCAAGGGCCGCTTGCGCGGCACGGCCGCGCGGCCCTTGCGAACGCCCGGCGCGCTGCGCCGGGCTGGACCGGCCGCGAAGCGGACGGGCCAATCGAACCGGGTAGCGATCCCCGGTATCCCGGCGCGATAGCCCGAAGCCCGGGCTCAGCTCTCGGCGCTAGGCTCGCGGCTCTGCTTTCGGCTTCTGGCTCCGTTCCTGCACCAGTACCAGTACCAGCGCCAGCGAGCTAGCGCAAGTGCGCACGCTCCGGCGATGGCCCGCTCCAGCGCCGATCCAGATGAGGCGACCTGCGCGTCGGCCGGAGTCCGGGCCTGCGGCAGCGCTACCCCAGCGCCACCCGCGCATTGCGGAACATGCGCAGCCACGGGGCGTCGTCGGGCCAGTCGGGGGGCGACCAGCTGAGGTTCGCACGGCGCTGGGTGCGCTCGGGGTGCGGCATCAGGATGGTCACGCGGCCGTCGTCACTGCACAGGCCGGCGACGGCATCCGCGGAGCCGTTGGGATTGTCGGGATAGGTCGTCGCCGGGGCGCCGTCGCCGGCGACGTAGCGCAGTGCCACGCGCGCGGCCGTCGCGTCGTCGGGCGAAGCGAACGTCGCGCGGCCCTCGCCGTGCGCGATCGCGACCGGGATGCGCGAGCCGGCCATGCCGGCCAGCAGCAGCGACGGCGAGTCGACGACCTCGAGCAGTCCGTAGCGCGCCTCGAACTGCTCGCTGCGGTTGCGCGCGAAGCGCGGCCAGTGGCGGGTGCCGGGGATGATGTCGCCCAGCTGCGACAGCATCTGGCAACCGTTGCACACCCCCAGCGCCAGCGTGTCGCGGGCGAAGAAGTCCGCGAACTGTGCCCGCAGCGCAGCGCGCTCCAGGATCGACGTCGCCCAGCCGCGGCCGGCGCCGAGCACGTCGCCGTAACTGAAGCCGCCGCATGCCGCCAGCGCGGAAAAATCCTGCAGCCGGGTGCGGCCGGTGATCAGGTCGCTCATGTGCACGTCGACCGCGTCGAACCCGGCGCGGTCGAACGCATGCGCCATCTCGACCTGGCCGTTGACGCCCTGCTCGCGCAGGATCGCGACCCGCGGCCGCGCGCCGCGCGCGACGTACGGCGCGGCGACGTCGTTGGCGGGATCGAACGTGAGCTTCGGCTGCAGACCGGGCGCGTCGAAGCGGCGCGCGTGCGCGAACTCCTCGGCGGCGCAGTCGGGCGCATCGCGCAGTCGCTGCATCGCGTGGGTCACCGACCACCAGGCGTCGAACGCCTCCTGCCAGCGCCACTCCGCGAGCTGCGTGGCGCCGTCGACGACGCGGATCACCGCCGCGGTGGTCGGGCGCGCGATGCGCTGGGCGCAGTCGATCAATCCGTGCCGGGCGACGAGATCGGCGAACTCGACCCGGTCGTCGCAGGCGATCTGCACGACCGCGCCCAGCTCCTCGTTGAACAGCGTGCGGAACACGTCGTCGGCGCGGTCCTCGCCCCAGCCGGCGAGGTCGATGTCGAGGCCCACGTGCGAGCAGAACGCCATCTCGCAAAGTGCCGCGAACGCGCCGCCGTCGGAGCGGTCGTGGTACGCGCGCAGCAGCCCGGCCTGGCGCGCATCGCGCACCAGCTCGAACAGCCCGCGCAGCCGCTCCGGATCATCCAGGTCCGGGCAGGCGCCTCCGAAGCCGTCGTGACACTGCGCCAGGATCGACCCGCCCAGCCGCTGGCGCCCGCCGCCCAGGCCGATCAGCCAGATCTCGCTGTCCCCGTCGCAGTCGAGCTGCGGCGTCAGCTGCGCGCCGACGTCGGCGACCGGCGCGAACGCCGTCACCACCAGCGACACCGGCGACACCGTCGCCTGCGCGGCGCCGTCGACCTGCCACTGCGTCTGCATCGAGAGCGAGTCCTTGCCGACCGGGATGCTCAGCTCGAGCGCCGGGCACAGCGCCATGCCGACCGCGCGCACCGCGTCGAACAGCCGCGCGTCCTCGCCCGGGTGGCCGGCGGCGGCCATCCAGTTGGCCGACAGCTTGACCTGCTCCAGTGCATCCACCGGCGCCGCGCACAGGTTGGTGATCGCCTCGCCTACCGCCATCCGCGCTGACGCCGCGGCGTCGATCAGCGCCAGTGGGGCGCGCTCGCCGATCGCCATCGCCTCGCCGCCGTCGGTGTCGAACCCGGCGAGCGTGATCGCGCAGTCGGCGACCGGCAGCTGCCACGGTCCGACCATCTGGTCGCGCGCGGTCAGCCCGCCGACGCTGCGGTCGCCGATGGTGACCAGGAAATTCTTGGCGGCCACCGTGGGGTGCGCCAGCACCCGCAGTCCGGCCTGGTGCAGGTCGATGCCGGCGACATTGAGCGCGGGCCAGCGCGCCGGGAGCAGCCGCACGACGTCGCGCAGCATCCGCGGCACGCGCCCGAACAGCAGGTCCATCGGCAGGTCGATCGGAGGCGCGTCGGCGTCCTCCGGGGCGACCCCATCGCCTGTCGTGCGGATCGGCGCCGTCGCCGCAGGCGCCTGCGACGACGCGTCGACGGCCCTGAGGAGATCGACGCCATCGGCCGCGGTGCGCGGGTCCACAAGGCCGCCGCCGGCCAGCACGCCGTGGCCGACCAGCAGGCGCTGCTCCGCCGTGGCGTGGCCGACGACCGCGAACGGGCAGCGCTCGCGCCGGCACAGCGCGGCCAGGGCCTCGATGCGCGCGGCCGGCACGCCCAGCACGTAACGCTCCTGGGCCTCGTTGCACCACAGCTGCATCGGCGACAGCGACGGATCGTCGCTGGGCACGCGGTCGAGGTCGATGACGCCGCCGACGCCGGAGTCGTGCAGCAGCTCCGGGATCGCGTTGGACAGGCCACCGGCGCCGACGTCGTGGCACCACGCGATCGGGTTGTCGGCGCCGAGCGCCACGCAGCGGTCGACGACCTCCTGGCAGCGGCGCTCCATCTCCGGGTTGTCGCGCTGCACGCTGGCGAAGTCGAGGTCCTGCGCGCTGTCGCCGGACGCGACCGAGCTGGCGGCACCACCACCGAGCCCGATCAGCATCGCCGGGCCACCGAGCACGACCACGAGGTCGCCAGGAGCCAGCCGCACCTTGTCGACCATCGCGCGGTCGATCGCGCCGAGGCCGCCGGCGAGCATGATCGGTTTGTCGAACCCGCGGACCAGCGTGGCACCGTCGCCGGTCGCTTCCGCCAGCTCGAAGCTGCGGAAGTAACCGGCCAGGTTGGGACGCCCGAACTCGTTGTTGAACGCAGCCGCGCCCAGCGGGCCGTCGAGCATGATCTCCAGCGCCGGCGCCATCCGCGGACTCAGCGCGCGCGGCTGCTCCCACGGCTGCGGCAGCGTCGGGATCCGCAGGTGCGACACGCTGAAGCCGCACAGCCCGGCCTTGGGTTTGCCGCCGCGGCCGGTGGCGCCCTCGTCGCGGATCTCGCCGCCGGCACCGGTCGCCGCTCCCGCGAACGGCGAGATCGCGGTGGGATGGTTGTGGGTCTCGACCTTGATGCAGAACGCGCTGTCGAGCAGCGGCCCGCTGCGATAGACGGCGGTGCCGGGATCGGGCCGGAAGCGCCGCGCCGGCGTGCCCGCGACCACGGCGGCATTGTCGCTGTAGGCGGACAGCGTGTGCGCAGGAGTGGTGGCGTGGGTATGGCGGATCATGCCGAACAGCGACTGCGGGCGGCCGTCGGCCACCATCTCCTGGCCGTCGATGCGCCAGCCGGCGTTGAAGATCTTGTGTCGGCAGTGCTCGGAGTTGGCCTGCGCGAACATCATCAGCTCGACGTCGGACGGCGCGCGCCCCAGGGCGTCGAAGCGCTCGCGCAGGTAGGCGATCTCGTCGTCGGCCAGTGCCAGCCCGAGGCGCCGGTTGGCCTGCGCCAGGTCGGCGGTGTGGATGCGCTCCAGCGCGCCGCGGGCCGGCATCGCGAACAGCGCGCCGGCGGCGTGATGGTCGTCGAGCAGCGACTGGGTCATCGGGTCATGCAGCGCGTCGTCCAGCGCCACCGCGGCCGCGGCCTCGGCGGGCCAGCCGGCGACATCGATGCGCATGCCGCGCTCGACCCGCCGCACCGGCAGCCCGGCGCCGCGCAGCAGGCCGGTGGTCTTGCTGGCCCAAGGCGAGATGGTGCCCAACCGCGGTGCGACCAGCCGCGTGCGTGCACCGTCGCTGGGCGTCCGCATGGCCGAAGCCTCGAGGATCGCGGGGAGCCGCGCCAGCGGGCCGTTTGCCGCGCTGTCGGCATCGGCATCCACCCAGTAGACGTGCCATGTCCCGGTGATGCGCACGGCGTCGTGGAGGCGGCGCAGCCGCTGCTGCAGGCGTTCGCGCCGGAACGGCGACAGGGCCGGGAGGGCCTCGAGGACGATCATGTCCGGGGGGTGACCGTGGAACGGGCCCGCCATTGTAGCGAAGCGGGCGCACGGCCGGCTTCGCGGTGGCTCAGCGCGCGACCGTGGTCGCGGCCGCCTGCACGGCTTCCGCCGCCAGCTTGTCCAGCGCCGCGCGCAGCGCCTCGGGCGGCATGTAACCGGGCATCTGCTGGCCTTCGGCGGTGACGATCATCGGCGTGCCGGTCAACCCCACGCGCTGGCCGATGTCGTATTGCATCGCCACCGGGCTGGTGCAGGCGCGCGACTTGACGGTCTTGCCCTGCTTGGCCTCGGTCAGCGCCCGGCGGCGGTCGGGGGCGCACCACACCGCCTCCATCTTGGCAAAGTCCTCGCTTGCCGGGCCCATGCGCGGGAAGGCGAGGTATTCGATGGCGATGCCCTGCCGGTTGTACTCGGCGATGTCCTCGTGCAGCTTGCGGCAGTAGCCGCACTCGACGTCGGTGAACACGGTTACCGTGTAGCGAGGGTCCACCGGCGCGAAGATGATGCGGTCCTTCTCCGGCACCTTCGCCAGCAGGTCGCGGCGGACCTCGGCCAGGCCGGCCTGGCTCAGGTCGCGCTTGGCGGCGACGTCGAACAGCGCGCCCTGCAGCAGGTAGCGGCCGTCGTCGGACACGTAGATCACCTGCCCGCCGACCACGACCTCGCGGAAGCCCGGCAGCGGCGCAGCGGCGATACGGTCGACCTGGACCTCGGCGTTGAGCGAGCGGATCGCGGCCATCGCACGCTCGTCCGGCGTGCCCGCGGTTGCGGCGTCGGCGATGGTCGACGGCGTGTCGCCGCCAGGCGTCGCCGGCGCCGGCGCCATGGTGGGCGTCGCCGGGACCGCCGCATCGGGTGACGGCGCCTGGGCACAGGCGGACACGCTGGCGACGCAGAGCAGCAGGAGCAGGCAGGACTTCATGCGGGGTCTCTGGCAGGCGGGCCGGATGACGCACGGCCGCAGGGGATACGCCGGATTCTCGCACGACTCGCCGGCCACCCCACCCCGTCGCCGGCACGCGTGGCGACCCGGTTCAGCCGCGCGGATGGTGCGCTGCGTGCAGGCGCTTGAGCTGCTCACGCGCCACGAGGGTGTAGATCTGGGTGGTCGACAGCGAGCTGTGTCCCAGCAGCATCTGCAGCGCGCGCAGGTCGGCGCCGTGGTTGAGCAGGTGGGTCGCAAAGCTGTGGCGGAGACCGTGCGGGCTGATGCGCTGGGACGCGATGCCCGCGGTGGCCCCGTGGCGCTTGACCAGCAACCAGAAAGCCTGCCGCGTCCACGCCTCGCCGCGGGCGCCGGGGAACAGCGCCGCGACGGGGTGCCGCCCGGCCAGCGCCGGGCGCGCCTCGTCGAGGAACCGCTGCAGCCAGTGCTGCGCCTCCTCGCCCAGCGGCACCAGCCTCTCGCGGCCACCCTTGCCGGTGACCCGCAGCGCGCCCTGGCGCAGGTTGACCGCGGTCGCGGGCAGGTCGACCAGCTCGCTGACGCGCAGCCCGCAGCCGTACATCAGCTCCAGCATCGCGCGGTCGCGCAGCCCGGCGGGCGTTGCCACGTCGGGGGCCGCAAGCAGCGCCTCGATCTCCGATTCCGCCAGCGCCCTGGGCAATGCCCGCGACAGCCGCGGCGGGTCGAGCAGCGCGGTCGGGTCATCGGCGCGCGCGCGCTGGCGCACCAGCCGTCCGTAGAACGCGCGCAGCGTCGAGAGCAGCCGCGCGTTGCTGCGCGCCGCGTAGCCCGACCGGGTGCGGAAGGCGAGGTAGTCGAACAGGCCCGCACGGTCGGCATCGGCAAGCGCGCCCGCACCAGACGCGCGGCGCCAGCGTGCCAGCCCCTGCAGATCGCGCCGGTAGCCGTCCAGCGTCTGCCGCGCGGCGCCTGTCTCGGCCCACAGCGCATCGAGGAAGTGGTCGATCGCTGCCTGGTCGTCGTCGCCAGCCGGCGGCAGCGCCATCGCCTGCTCTCGGCGCCGTGCGGGGGTGGTCGGAGGCATGCCCGGAGCTTAACGACGCGCGCCGGCGCTCGCTATGCTGCCGCGATGCCCAATGCCATGCCGCCCGCCCCCGACGTCACCGCGCCCGCTGCGCCCGCTGCGCCGGCCGCGCTGGTCGGGCGCCGCCTGCTGGCGCTGTTCTACGACCTGTGGCCGGCGGCGGCGGTCTGGCTGCTGCTGGCGCTGCTGTTCACCGCGGGCTATACCCTTGCAGGGCATCCGCCGCGCGAGAACATCGCCGCGCTCAGTCCGCTGCAGTGGCTGCTGTGGGGCCTGTGCTGGGTGGCCACGGGCTGGTACGCCACGCACAGCTGGGCGCGCGGCGGACAGACGCTCGGCATGCGGCCGTGGCGGCTGCGGGTACAGGGCGTTCAAGGACAGCCGCCACCCGACCGGCGACAGCTGTGGACCCGCTACGCGGTCGGCACGCTGTCGCTGCTCACCGGCGGGCTCGGCTTCTGGTGGGCGTGGATCGACCGCGAGCGCCTGGCATGGCACGACCGCGCCAGCGGTACCCGCCTGGTGCGGGTGCCCAAACCGACGTCGACACGCTCATGAGCAGCGGCGCGCGTCAGCCGCTGCGCCGCCGGAACAGCAGCCACGACACCACCAGCATCACTGCCGGCGGAACCGCGTAGGCCAGCCGGTAGTCGAAGCCGTAGACCGCAGCCAGCTTGACGGCCTGGTTCTGCAGCAGCCAGAACCCGAGCGCGAACACGATGCCGATGAACAGCCGCCTGCCCAGACCGCCGCTGCGCAGCGAGCCGAAGGCGAACGGAATCGCGGCCAGGCACAGCGCCAGCACGTTGAGCGGGTAGAACCAGCGTCCCCAGTAGTACTCCTCGAACTCGCTGGCATCGAGGGCGTTGCGGCGCCGGTATTCGATGCCTTCTGCAAGCTGTGCACCCGACATGTAGCGCGGGCGCCAGAGGTTGCCGGCGTTGGCGGCCAGCGCCGCGGCGTCCAGCTGCGACTCCCAGCGCTCCTCCAGCACCTCGGCCTGGCTCACCGCGCGTTCCTCGAACCATGTCCGTCGCACGTTGCGAAGCAGCCAGCCGCTGGCGCGGTGCTCGGCGGTCGCGGCGTGCGCAATCGACTCCAGCCGCCCGTCGTCGGCGAACTCGAACAGGCGGACGTCGCCGAGCTCCAGCCACGCGTCGTCGCCTTCGCTGCGCTCCTGGCCGGTCTGCGCGTTGAGGAAGATGTCGCCCTCGCGCGCCCAGAGGCCCGAGTACTGCGCCACGATCATGTCGTCGGAGCGCGCCGATGACTTCATCGTATCGGCGGCGCGCTGCGCCACCGGCGCGACCGATTCGCCGACCACCATCATCAGGCCGGTGACCAGCAGCAGCGGCAACGCGACCGACAGGCTCAGGCGCCTGCGCGACACGCCCAGCGCACGCAGCGCGATCAGCTCCGAGGTCGCTGCCAGTTGCCCGAGGCCCATCAGCGCGCCGATCACCGCCGCGGTCGGGAACATGGTGTAGGCGCGCCGCGGCAGGGTGTAGCCGATGTAGGCGATGGCACTGCCGACGCCATAGTTGCCGTCGCCGATGTCATCGATCTCGTTGACGCCGGCGAGCACCGCGTCCAGCCCGACCAACACCAGCCACACCATCGCCACGGTGATGCAGACCACGCGCGCGGCGTACAGGTCATGGATTCTGGGCAATCGCTTCATCGCGGCAGGGCCCGCCGCAGGCGCGGCGCGGCGACCTGGCCGTCGCGGAAGTACATCCATGCCGACATCGCCAGCATCGGCAGCAGCAGCCACCAAAGGCCAAGGGCCGCCGGTAGCTTGCCGTCGGCAATCCACCTGCTGCCCATCAGCATCAGGTTGATGCCCACGACATAGGCAAGGAAGCCCATCAGCATGCGGCCGTAGCGCGCCTGCCGTGGCGGGCTGCGCGCCAGTGGCACCGCCATCAGCGCGAACGCCAGCGCCAGCAGCGGCGGCGCGATGCGCGCGTGCAGCTGGGCCCGCGCCTCCGGCCGTCCGTCGCCCAGCAGCGCCCGCGTCGTTGCCAGTTCGGGGTCGTCATCCGCCACGCTGGTGTCGCCGTCCGGCAGCTGCAGCTCGTTGCTCTCGTAGCGCATCAGCCGGAAATCACGCCCGGCACCCATCGGCCCCTCGACCCGGAAACCGTCGTCCAGGGTCAGGAACCGCGCATCCCCGTCCACGCTCAGCGAGCCGCCCAGCGCGGTGGTCACGTCGAGGCGGTCGTCGGACTGCTGGTAGACAAACACACGTCCCAGGCGGGTGCCGTCGTTCGACATCGACCCCACGTAGACCACGCCGCCGCCGCCCGGCAGCTCGACGAAGCGCCCGGCTTCCAGCCCGGCGACCAGCAGGCTGCGATTGCCCTCGGCGATCATGCGCTGCGAGTACGCGTTCGCCCAGGGACCCAGCCACAGCGAGCACAGCGCGATCAGCGCCAGCACCGGCACCACCACCAGCATCACCGGGCGCAGCAGCCGCACCGGGCCGACACCGGTTGCCGTCAGCACCGGCATCTCGGAGTCGCGGTACAGGCGTCCCACGCCCAGCAGCAGCCCAAGCATCAGGCCGAGCGGCAGGATCAGCGGCAGGTAGTTCAGCACCTGCAGGCCGAGCTGGGACAGCATCATCCCCGCGGGAACGCGGCCGCGCGCGATGTCGCTGAGGACGTCGGCGAATACCCCGCCGAGGCTCACGATCATCAGCACCACCAGCGCCGCGAACGTCGCCTGGGCGAATTCGCGGGACAGGTAGGAGTCGAGCTTCGGCATCCAGCGCCCTTGCTTTAGGATGGGAGGTCGTCCATGCCGCGCTGGCGCGGATGTCCGCGAGGCGGAAGTTGCCCGCCAACGGCGCCCTGCCGCCCAACCGGGCCGCGTGATTGTAAGCACCTGACCACGGAGCACACCAAGAAACGCCATGACCCTCGAATTCACACTGAACCAGCATGCCCCCGTTTCCGCCGACGTCGACTGCCTCGTGGTAGGCGTGTTCGCGAACCAGACCCTCACCGACGCTGCGCAGGCGGTGGACGGCGCCAGTGACGGCCGCCTCGGGGCGCTGGTCGAGCGCGGCGACGTGTCCTCCAAGACCGGGCGCACGACCCTGCTGCACGACGTCACCGGCGTGACCGCGCCACGGGTGCTGGTGGTCGGGCTGGGCGAGCAGGCCAAGTTCGGAGTGCCGCAGTACCTCAAGGCGGTGGGCGACGCCGCGCGCGCGCTGCGTACCGGTCCCTGCCGCTCGGCGCTGCTGACGCTGCCGCAGGTCGAGGTGACCGGCCGCGACGCCGCCTGGCGCATCCGCGAGGCGGTCGTCGCCACCAGCCACGCCTGCTATCGCTACCTCGCCACCCTGGGCGAGAAGAACAAGAAGCGGGAGGAGACCGGCCTCACCACGCTGGCGATCGCCGGCGCCGACGAAGCCGCGCTGGCGCAGGGCAGGGCGATCGCGGCGGGCGTGGCGTTCGCGCGCGAGCTCGGCCACCTGCCGCCCAATATCTGCAACCCGGCATACCTTGCGTCGCAGGCGCAGGACTTCGCCGCGAAGTTCGACCGCGCCAGCTGCGAAGTGCTGGAGCGTGCCGACATGGAGGCGCTGGGCATGGGCTCGCTGCTGGCGGTCGCCCGCGCATCGGCCAACCCGCCCAAGCTCATAGTGCTGCAGTGGCGCAACGGCGGCGACGCCAGGCCCTACGTGCTGGTTGGCAAGGGCATTACCTTCGACACCGGGGGCATCAACCTCAAGACGCAGGGCGGCGTCGAGGAGATGAAGTACGACATGTGCGGCGCCGCGGGCGTCATGGGCACCTTCGTGTCCGCGGTCGGGCTGCAGCTGCCGGTCAACCTGGTGGTGGTGGTGCCGGCGGTCGAGAACGCCATCGACGGCGACGCCTACCGCCCGTCCGACGTCCTCACCTCGATGTCGGGCACGACCATCGAGGTCGGCAACACCGACGCCGAAGGCCGCCTGATCCTGTGCGATGCGCTGACCTACGCCCAGCGCTTCGAGCCGCAGGCGCTGGTCGACGTCGCCACCCTCACCGGTGCGTGCATGGTCGCGCTGGGCCGCTACGCCAGCGGGCTGATGACCAAGCACGACGATCTCGGCGCCGAGCTGCTGGCTGCCGGCGAGCAGACCTTCGACCGCGCGTGGCGGCTGCCGCTGTGGGACGAGTACCAGGGAATGATCGATTCGACCTTCGCCGACGTCTACAACATCGGCGGGCGCTGGGCCGGCGCGATCACCGCGGGCTGCTTCCTGTCGCGGTTCACCGAGGGCCAGCGCTGGGCGCACATCGACATCGCCGGCTCCGCCAGCGGCGACGGCAAAAACGGGCTGGCCACCGGCCGCCCGGTCGGGCTGCTGTCGCAGTGGCTGATGGACCGCGCCGCGGAGGCGTGACCACAGCGACCGGCCAGACCGCGATGCCGCGCGCCGATTTCTACCTGATCGCCAAGGAGCGGTTCCGCGAGGAGCCGCTGCGGCTGGTGTGCGAGCTCGTCCGCAAGGCCTTCGAGGCCGACCTGTGGACGCTGGTGCTGGCGCGCGACGAGGAGCAGGCCGAGGCGATCGACGGCCTGCTGTGGGACATGGGCGACGACGCCTACATCCCGCACCAGATGGCCGGCGACGAGGAGGACGACCTGTCGCCGGTGCTGATCGCCACGCCGGACATGGACGTGCCGCTGCGCGCGGTGGTGGTCAACCTGCGCGACGCGGTGGTGCCCGCGGGCTTCGACCGCGTGCTTGAGGTGGTGCCCGACGACGAGGCGGCGCGCGGTCCGCTGCGCGAGCGCTGGAAGCAGTACAAGGCGCGCGGGCTCGACGTTGCCAAGCACGACATGTAGCCGTCGCGGCGGCACCGCCGCCGCGGCCACCCGACACCTGCAGGCACCCACCATGACCACCACCCTGTCCCCCGGCTACGACCCCACCCAGTTCGAGGCGAGGCTGTACGCGCAGTGGGAGTCGAGCGGCGCGTTCGCGGCCACCGGCGACGGCCCCGCGTACAGCATCCTGCTGCCGCCGCCCAACGTCACCGGCACCCTGCACATGGGGCACGCGTTCCAGCACACGCTGCAGGACGCGCTGGTGCGCTACCACCGCATGCGCGGCTTCCGCACGCTGTGGCAGATGGGCACCGACCACGCCGGCATCGCCACCGAGATGGTCGTGGCACGCAACCTCGCGCTCGAGGGCCAGGGCGAGACCCGCGACTCGCTGGGCCGCGACGGCTTCATCGACCGCGTCTGGCGCTGGAAGGGCCACTCCGGCGACACCATCGAGCGCCAGATGCGCCGGCTGGGCACGTCCGGCGACTGGTCGCGCGCGATGTTCACCATGGACCCGCTGGCGTCCGACGCGGTGGTCGAGGCCTTCGTGCGCCTGTACGAGCAGGGCCTGGTGTATCGCGGCAAGCGGCTGGTCAACTGGGACCCGGTGCTGGGCACCGCGATCTCCGACCTCGAGGTTGTCAACGCCGAGGAGGACGGGTCCCTATGGTCGATCGCCTATCCGCTCGCCGACGGCGCCGACTACGAGCACGTGGTGCACGACGCCGACGGCCGCGAGGTCTCGCGCGAGCGCCGCGACTACCTGGTGGTGGCGACCACGCGTCCGGAGACAATGCTCGGAGACACCGCAGTGATGGTGCATCCCGACGATGCGCGCTACGCGCACCTCGTCGGCCGCAGCGTGACCCTGCCGCTTACCGGCCGCACCATTCCGATCATTGCGGATGCCTATGTCGATCGCGCGTTCGGCACCGGCGTGGTCAAGGTGACGCCGGCCCACGACTTCAACGATTACGCGGTCGGGCAGCGGCACGGGCTGCCGGTGATCAACATCCTGACGCCGGCCGCGAAAATTATTGATTCGAGCAGCTACAGGGTGCGTCGCGAGGGCGAGAACCCGCGCGACCCCATCCTCAGCCTCGAACGCGATGCACTGCCGTTCGACATCGGCATCCCGGAGAAGTACTGCGGCCTGGACCGCTACGACGCCCGTGCCGCGATCGTCGCCGACCTCGACGCGCTCGGCCTGCTGGTCGAGACCGCGCCGCACAAGCTGCAGGTACCGCGCGGGGACCGCACCGGACAGGCCATCGAGCCCTTCCTGACCGACCAGTGGTTCGTGAAGATGGACGCGCTGGCCGAGCGCGGCCTCGCGCGCTTCGAGGGCCGCGACGACGCGGCCGCGGACATCCGCTTCGTGCCGCCCAACTGGATCAACACCTACCGCCACTGGATGCACAACATCCAGGACTGGTGCATCAGCCGCCAGCTCTGGTGGGGGCACCGCATCCCGGCGTGGTACGACGCGCAGGGCAACGCCCACGTCGGCCGCGACGAGGCCGATGCGCGCGCGCGCGCCGGCCTGTCCGACGACGTCGCGCTGACCCGGGACGCCGACGTGCTGGAGACCTGGTTCTCGTCGGGTATCTGGCCGATCAGCACGATGGGCTGGCCCGGCGCCGACGCCATGCGCGAGCGCGGCTTCGCGGACTTCGTGCCATCCAGCGTGTTGGTTACCGGCTTCGACATCATCTTCTTCTGGGTCGCGCGCATGGTCATGCTGACCGACGCGCTGACCGGGCAGGTGCCGTTCCGCGATGTCTACATCACCGGCCTGGTGCGCGACAAGGAAGGCCAAAAGATGTCGAAGTCGAAGGGCAACATCCTCGACCCGCTGGACATCATTGACGGCATCGACCTCGAGGCGCTGGTCTCCAAGCGCACCGCCGGGCTGATGAACCCGAAGGACGCGCACAAGATCGAACGCGCGACGCGCAAGGACTTCCCCGACGGCATCCCGGCGTTCGGCGCCGACGCGCTGCGCTTCACCATGGTCGCGCTCGCCGGTCCGGGCCGCGACATCAAGTTCGACCTCGGCCGCGCCGACGGCTACCGGAACTTCTGCAACAAGCTGTGGAACGCCACCCGCTTCGTGCTGATGCACACCGAATCGCTACCCGTGCGCACGGAGGACGCGGCGATGCCCGCCACCGACGCCGAGCAGTGGATCCTGGCGCGGCTGGCGCGGGTGGAGGCGCAAGCGGCCGCGCACTTCGCCGGCTACCGCTTCGACCTGCTGGCGCAGGCGCTGTACGAGTTCGCGTGGAACGACTTCTGCGACTGGTTCGTCGAGCTCGCCAAGCCGGCGCTGTCGGGCGACGACGCCACGGCCGCCGACAGCACGCGGCGCACGCTGCTGCGCGTCCTGGAGGCGCTGCTGCGTCTGCTGCACCCGTTGGTGCCGTTCGTCACCGAGGAGCTGTGGCAGCAAGTCGCGCCGCGGCTGGGCATCGCCGGCGACAGCATCAGCCTGCAGCCCTACCCGGCCGGGGACGGCGACGCCGCGGCGTACGCACGCGCCGAGGGCGGCGTCGAATGGCTGCGGCAGATGGTGTCCGCGCTGCGCCGCATCCGCAGCGAGCTCGGCGTGTCGCCGGCGCGGCCCGTCACGCTGCTGCTGCAGGGCGGCAGCGCGGACGACCACGCGCGCGCCGCGCGCTACGCGACGCAGCTGCGCTTCCTCAACCGGATCGAGCGCATCGACACGCTGGTCGGGGAGCCGCCGCCTGCCGCCGCCGCGCTGGTCGGCGACCTGCGGCTGTACGTGCCGCTCGAGGGCCTCGTCGACCTCGATGCCGAGCGCACGCGGCTGGACAAGGAGCTCAAGCGGGTCTCGGGCGAGCTGGCAAAGTCGCAGGGCAAGCTGGCCAGCGATACATTCGTCAGTAACGCCCCGGAAGCGGTGGTGGTGCAGGAGCGCCAGCGCCTGGCCGACTGGACCGCGCAGCGCGACGCGCTGGCGGCGCAGCGGGCGCGGCTGTAACGAGGCACCGCACAGGGCCTAGTCTTCCAGCAGCTCCAGCGCCATGACGATCGCGTCTTCGCGCCCCTGCCGCGCCGGGTAGTAGCGCGGGCGGCGCCCGATCTCGTTGAAGCCGGTGTCGTGGTACAGCGCGAGCGCCGCCGGGTTGGACGGCCGCGCCTCGAGGAACACGCGCGCGATGCGGTGCCCGCGCGCGATGCCGAGAATCGCCTGCAGCAGGCGCCGGCCGTGGCCACGGCCCTGACACACGGGATCCACGCACAGGTTGAGCAGGTGGGCCTCGTCGACGGCGAGGCTCAGCACCGCGTAGCCGACGATGTGGCCGTCGTCGACCAGCAGCCACATGGGGTACTGCGCGCGTAGGCAGTCGCGGAAGATGCCGGGCGTCCACGGGAACGGGTACGCGCGCAGTTCGACTTCCATCACCTCGGCCAGGTCGGCGTCGCGCATCGGTCGCAACGCCGGCACGGTTCGATGCGTCGAGGCGGCGTCGCGTGCAACGTCCCTTGCGCCGGCGCTCACGGCCGCCCGGTGCCGACGCGCAGCGCGCGCAGTCGCGGCCACAGCGCGCGCTTGGCCCCGGGGTCGCCTCGCAGCCGCGCCGTCGCCGGCCACGCCTCGACCAGCGCGTGCGCATCGGGATCGTCCGGGCGTCGTGCGGCTGCCCGCAGCAGGGCATGCAGCAGCGGATCATCGGGCAGGCGCGGGCGCTCCGGGCCGCTGTGCCGCAGCAGCTGATGGCCAAGCGCTTCCAGCACCTCGCGCTGGAACGGATCCCAGTTCACGCCCCGGCCGCGCCCGGTCGCTGGCGCCGGCGCCACGCCCACTGCACCGGACCCGACAGCGCATACGCCACCGACACCGCCAGCAGCGTCTTGGGTGGATCGATCCAGAGCGCAATCAGCGCCGCGACCGCGATCAGCAGCGCCACGAACGGCACCCGGTCCGATCCCGGTCCGCTGCGGCTGCCCTTGAAGCTGCTGTAGCGGATACGGCTGACCATGAGCAGGCCACTGACGATGGTGATCGCCAGCGCCAGGTAGCGCAGCGGCGCGCCGCCGAGGTCGAGGGTGTGCAGCGTCCACACCGAACTCGCCATCAGTCCGGCCGCGGCCGGACTCGCCAGACCGATGAACCAGCGCTTGTCGACCTGCCCGACCTGGCTGTTGAACCGCGCCAGCCGCAGCGCGGCGCACGCGGCATACAGGAACGCCGCCAGCCAGCCGACCTTGCCCAGCGTGCTGCCGTCCACGCGCATCGCCACCAGCGACCAGTGGTACATCACCAGCGCCGGCGCCATGCCAAAGCTCACCAGGTCGGCCAGCGAGTCGTACTGCACGCCGAACTCGGTCTGCGTATTGGTCAGCCGCGCGACCCTTCCGTCGAGCCCGTCGAGGACGCCGGCGACGAAGATCGCCATGCACGCCGCCTCGAACCGGCCCTGCGAGGCAGCAATGATCGCGAAGAAGCCGCCGAACAGCCCCGCCGTGGTCAGCAGGTTGGGCAGCAGGTAGATGCCGCGTGCGCGCCGCGGCGGAAGCCCGTTGTCGTCCATGGCGGCAGTGTATCCGCTCGCCCCTGCGCGCCACCGACTCGGCCTCCAGGGGGACGGATCTACGGCAACCCGTGGTGCACGCGTCGTCTTGAAAGAAGCGTGTGCTGCCGCCGAAGCCACGAGCAGTCGAGGCACGGAGCCGCAGCCGCAGCGAAAGCCGGAGTCAGGGCCAGAGGCAGGTCCAAGTCCAGATCCAGAGGCAGAGCCCAGGCTTCGGGCCATCGCGCCGCGGTCCGGGGGTATCGCTACCCGGTTCGTTCGGCCATCCATGGCCGACTCACCGGCGGACACATCCATGTGCCCTTTACGCGGCACCCCCGCACCCGGCGCGGCGCGGTGGGTGCATCAGGTGCAGCGCACCTTGTGGGCAAGCGCGTCCACTCGCCCGGCAACACCAAGGAACCTGCTCGCCTCACCGAAGCCAAGCCAATCGTCTAGGAGGTCGGCGATGGGGTGCTGCGGAGAGTGGGCCATGGATGGCCCGCGCCCGCGACTCGGGCCATGGATGGCCCGACGGAGAGGCGGAGCAGCACCCCGTCGCCGGCCTCCCTCGCAAAACCCGCCGAAGCGCTCTGGCTCCGGATTCGGCTCTGGGCAAACAGTGCGGCGGAGCGGCACCCCGTCACCTGTCTTCGTTGCGACTGTCGTCAAGGCGCCGCAGATAAAAATTTCACTCTGGCGAAACGCCGCGGCGAGGCAGTCCTCCGTCACACCTAAGCGAGCCGACGGACGCTGCACTACCTCCACCCGATTCCACCGCCCAACCTGCACCGCGTCCGCACATCCGCGGCGGGCCGCTTGCGCCCGGGCGCCCCCGGTGCTGCAATCGCGGCCTCGCCGTCCTGGCAGGAGCCCCGTCATGCATACGTCCATCCGCACAGCCCTCGCCGTGGCCACCCTCGCCTTCGCCGGCGCCCTCGTGTCGCCCGCAGCCGACGCGCAGCAGGCGGCGAGCGAGGTCTACGAGTGGAAGGACGCGAACGGCAACATGCAGTTCTCGCAGATGCCCCCGGCCAAGGGCGCCTATCGCCAGCGCGCGATCAATACGTCCGGCAATGCCGTGGCAAGCAGCACGCCGGTGGCTGCCGCTGCAGCCGTCAGCCCCCAGTGCACCACCGCGCGCGACAACATCGTCGCGCTGCAGGGCGCGGGCGAGGTGCGGGTGGACAGCAACGACGACGGTACGCCGGACCGTTCGCTCAATGCCACCGAGCGGCTGGGGCAGATGGAGCTCGCCCAGGCCGCGGTCAAGGCCTACTGCCCCAGCTGACCCGGACGCGCTTCCCGCATGCGCGTCGCGCTGGCCATCCTGCTGGGGCTTGCTACCGGCGCCGCGGTGGCGTGGTGGGCGTCGCGTGACGGCCACGACGCGCGCCAGGCCCGCGCCGCGCGGGCGGAGGCCGCGGCCGCGGCCGATTACGAGGACGCGCGGCCGGTGCTGTATCGCTGGACAGATGCCGCCGGTGTCGTGCAGGTGACCGATGCGCCGCCGCCTTCCGGCCAGCGCTTCGAGAAGGTCGACCTGCAGCCACGTGACGGCATCGAGGTCGACGGCGGCCGCCGCTGACGTCCGGGGCATCCGGCTCGCGGCCTGCTGCATGGCACAATCCGGGCCCGCTCGCGAACCCGAAGCCCCCTCCATGCGCCTGTCCCGGTTCCACCTCCGCACCGTCAAGGAAACCCCCGCCGACGCCGAGGTGGTCAGCCACCAGCTGATGCTCAAGGCCGGGATGATCCGCAAGCTGGCCGCCGGCATCTACATCTGGTCGCCGCTGGGCCTGCGCGTGCTGCGCCGCGTGGAAGCCATCGTGCGCGAGGAGATGGACGCCGCCGGCGCCGTCGAACTGCTGATGCCGTCGATCCAGCCGCGCGAGCTCTGGGACGAGACCGGGCGCTGGAAGAAGTTCGGCGGCCAGCTGCTGAAGCTGCGCGACCGCAAGGACGCCGAGTTCGCCTACGGCCCGACGCACGAGGAGGTCATCACCGACTTCGCGCGCCACGAGCTGGCGAGCTACAGGCAGCTGCCGGTGACCTTCTACCAGATCCAGACCAAGTTCCGCGACGAGATCCGGCCGCGCTTCGGGGTCATGCGCGCGCGCGAGTTCCTGATGAAGGACGCGTACTCGTTCCACCTCGACGATGAGGACCTGGTGCGCGAGTACCAGAACATGCACGCCGCCTATACCCGCATCTTCACCCGGCTGGGTCTGCGATTCCGCGCGGTGCAGGCCGACTCCGGTGCCATCGGCGGCGACGCTTCGCAGGAGTTCCACGTGCTGGCGGACTCGGGCGAGGATGCGATCGCCTATTCGGTCGCGGCCGGTACCGGCGCCGCTGACGCCATCGCCACCAGCGGCTATGCGGCCAACGTCGAGACCGCGATCGCTGCCGCGCCCGCGCCCCGCGCCGGGGCCGGGGAGGCGATGCGCCGTGTCGACACGCCGGTGCAGAAGACCTGCGAGGAGGTCGCGGCGCTGCTCGGCGTGCCGCTGGCGCACACCGTGAAGTCGCTTGCGCTGATGACCAGCGACGGTGCCGATGCCGGCTTCGTGCTGGCGCTGGTGCGCGGCGACCACGCGGTCAACGCGATCAAGCTGGCCAAGGTCGCCGGGCTGGCGGACTACCGGATGGCGACCGAGTCGGAGATCGCGACCCACCTCGGCGCCGAGCCCGGTTTCCTGGGCCCGATACCGGACGGATCGCGCCCGGGCCCGCTGCGCGTGGTTGCCGACCGTGAGGTCGCAGCGCTGGCGGACTTCGTGTGCGGCGCAAACTCCAGCGGCGAGCACCTTGCCGGCGTCAATTTCGGCCGCGACCTGCCGGAGCCTGACACCGTCGCCGACATCCGCGACGTCGTCGATGGCGACGCCGCGCAGGACGGCGGCACGCTGCGCATTGCCCGCGGGATCGAGGTCGGCCACGTGTTCCAGCTCGGCCGCCAGTACGCGCAGGCCATGGGCTGCACGGTGCTCGACGAAACCGGCAAGGCCGCGATCCCGGCGATGGGCTGCTACGGCATCGGCGTGTCTCGGATCGTCGCCGCGGCCATCGAGCAGAACCACGACGCCGCCGGCATCCGCTGGCCGGACGCGATGGCGCCGTGGCGGGTGGTGGTGTGCATGATCAACCCGAAGCACGACCCGGGGGTTGCCGACGCGGCCGAGGCGCTTTATGCCGAGCTCAATGCCGCCGGCATCGACACCGCGCTCGACGACCGTGGCCTGCGTCCGGGGCAGATGTTCGCCGAAGTCGAGCTGATCGGCATCCCGCACCGCGTGGTGGTCTCCGAGCGCAGCCTCGCGGCCGGCACCTTCGAGTACCGCGCCCGCGACGCCGGCGACGCCGAGGCGCTGGACCGGGCGGCACTGATGGCGCGCCTGCAAGTCTGACGGGGCGATCCGGCGGCCAGGCGGCTGCGCCTGCGCGATCGTCGCGCATCCCCGCCGGCACGGATTGCCGCGGGTGGGCCTGCGACACCGGGAATCCCGGCCGTGGCGCTGGACGCGGGGGCGTCGTTGCGCGCACAAAGCCGCCTTGAATCCGGGCGGCATCCGGCGGATAACATGGGGCATGCGGCGCGGGGACTGCCCGGATCGACGCGGGGGTATTCGCGGATATTTGTCGCACGCCCTCCAGGACATTATGATCATGGCCGCGCGGGCCGCCTGGCCTGCATCCGCCGACATAACCCGGAGCCCATCATGGCAATCAACCTCAATACCCTGTCGCAGAAAGAACTCGATTCGCTGATCAGCCAGGCGAAGAAGCGCAAGACCACGCTGAAGAAGCGCAAGCCGCTGGCCACGGTCCGTGCCAAGCTCACCGCCACGGCCAAGGCCGAGGGCTACACCATCGCCGAGCTCTTCAGCGGCAGCGCCGCATCGCGCGGCGCCTCGGCCGGCACCGGCGCCACCCGTGCCGCGTCCCCGGCGCGCAAGGGCCGCAAGCTGGGCAAGGTCGCCCCGAAGTACCGCAACCCCGACAATGCCAGCGAGACCTGGACCGGCCGCGGCAAGCAGCCGCGCTGGATGGCCGAGATGGTCAAGGGCGGCAAGACGGCCGAGGATTTCCTGATCAAGGAGTGACGGGTCCCTCCCCGCGTAACCACCACGACGCCGGCCGAGTGCCGGCGTCGTCGTGTCCGGCACTCCCGCCGTTAAAGGTTGCGTCGCGGCGGCAGCAGCAGGTTGCCGATCAGCAGCCCCCCGATCAGCGCCAGCAGGATGTTGATCACCGCCATCGCGGCATCCTGCCCGGCGGCAAAATCCTGCTGCTGCAGCGACGTCAGCAGGCTGCGCACGCTGGCGCTGCCGGGCACCATCAGGATGATGCCCGGGACCCGCACCACTGCGCCCGGGCGCTTGACCCAGCGCGCGTAGGCGTTGCCGGCCGCGGTTACCAGCAGCGCGGCGAGGAAGATGCCGACCGAGTTGCCCCACTCGGCTCCGGCCAGGCGCGAGACGAGGTAGCCCGATGCCGCCGCGAGCATCACCACCGGATAATCGCGGCGGTCGGCGCGGAACAGCACCGCAAAAGCGAGCGCGGCCAGGGCCAATGCGCTCCACTCCACCCAGTCGGGTTGAGGCCGCAGCGCGCGTACCTGTGGATCGATGCCCAGCATCTGCGCCAGCGTCAGCGCGATCATGGTGCCGATGGTCAGCTTGAGCATGGTCGCCACCGCGCCGGCGAAGCGCGCGGTGCCCGACACCAGGTGCTGGCTGGTGAGCTCGTTGAAGGCGTTGGTCAGCGCCATGCCGGGCATCAGCACGATCAGCGACGCGATGACGACGGTATTGAGGTTGAGCGGGCCGACGAAGCTCGCCACCGCGATCGCGATCGAACCCGCCACCATCGCGGCGATCGCGTCGCCGGCCTCCTTCAGCCGCGGCCGGTTGCGCCCGGCAAGCTCCAGCAGCCCGATCAACAGTCCGATCAGTCCCGCAGTGGCGATGTCCAGCCAAGGCAGTCGCAGCAGGCCGGCCACGCTGGCGCCGGCAAGGCCGAAACCGAGCACCTGCATGGCGTTGCCGCGCCAGCCTGCGCGCCGGTCGAGCGCGCGCAGCGCGGCGTAGCCCTCGGCCAGCCCGAGGCGTCCCGCCATGACCTCCTCTGCGATGCGGTCGGCCTCGCACAGCTTGTAGAGGTCGGTATCGCCCGGCGGCATGCGGATCACGCGGGTGGTGTCGCTGTCGCCCGGCGGGCGCATCGGGTCGCTGAAAGCGAGCACCATGCCGGTGGGGTTGATCCACGGCTCGCAGTCCAACTCCAGCTGCTGGGAGACCGCCATCACCGCTCCCTCCAGCCGCTGCGCGGTGGTGCCGTAGGCCTGCAGGCGGATCGCCAGCTCGACGACAAAGGCGATGCGGGCGGCGTAGGCCTGCTGCGGGAAGGCGCGTGACATCGCGACAGGATCGCATGCGCCCCCGCTGCCGTCGCCGGCCGCAAGGCCCTCATCCCGCCCCCGGTGCCGCCCTGTATCCTCGCCGACGTTGTCGCCACCCCATCAGCAGGTCGCCCTTGCGTCCATGACGGCTCCGCCCACCACCGCCCCGAGCATCGACCACGCCAGCGCATCCGACGGCGCGCTGCGCCTGCGCGGCCGGTGGACGCTGCAGTACGCCCGCGGCGTCTCGGAAGCGCTGCGCGGCGCGCCGGACACGGTCGCCCGGGTCGACGCACGCGATGTCGAACGGCTGGATTCGGTCGGCGTACTGCAGCTGCTGCGGTTCGCGAAGCGGCGTGGGTTCGCGCTCGAGGACATCGCCTTCCGCGACGACCACCTGGCGCTGGTCGCGGCGATCGACGACGTCGCCGACGACCGGCCGAAGAAGAAGCGCGAGTACGGCTTCGCCGCGGCGCTCGGCCGGCTCGGCTTCGCGGTCGAGGACAACTGGAAGGAAGTGGTGGCGCTGGTCAGCTTCCTCGGCGAGACGCTGGCGAAGATGCTGCGGATGGTGCGCGAGCCCTCACGCTTCCGCATGACCTCGACCGTCTACCACATGGAGCAGGTGGGGCTGGACGCCGTGCCGCTGGTGATCCTGCTGTCGTACCTGGTGGGCGCGGTGATCGCGTTCCTGGGGGCGACGATCCTGGCCGACTTCGGCGCCACGATCTTCGTCGTGGAGCTGGTGTCGATCGCGTTCCTGCGCGAGTTCGGCGTGCTGCTGACTGCGATCCTGCTGGCCGGTCGCACGGCGAGTGCGTTCACCGCCCAGATCGGCGCGATGGTCAGCCGCGAGGAGGTCGATGCGATCCGCACCCTGGGCCTGGACCCGATCGACCTGCTGGTGATCCCGCGGCTGCTGGCGCTACTGGTGATGCTGCCGCTGCTGACCTTCATCGCGATGATGTCCGGCCTGCTCGGGGGAATGTCGGTGGGCGCCTTCAGCCTGGACATTCCGCCGCAGGCCTACCTGGTCCGCATGCAGGAGCAGATGGACATCACCCATTTCCTGGTCGGCATGTCGAAGGCGCCGGTGTTCGCGATGGTGATCGGGCTGATCGGCTGCCTGGAGGGGCTGCAGGTCAAGGGCACCGCGCAGTCGGTCGGCGAGCGCACCACGTCGAGCGTGGTGCAGACCATTGCGCTGGTGATCATCATCGATGCGATCGCGGCGATCTGGTTCATGAACATGGGCTGGTGACGATGGCGGCCGACAACATGCCGCGCGGCGATGTCCCGCGTGACGCCCACACCGACGCTGACGACGACACGCCGATCATCCGCGTGCGCGGGCTGGTCAACCGCTTCGGCAGCCAGACGGTGCACGAGGGGCTGGACCTGGACGTGCACCGCGGCGAGATCATCGGCGTGGTCGGCGGCTCCGGCACCGGCAAGTCGGTGCTGATGCGCTCGATCATCGGCCTGCGCACGCCCAACGAGGGCCGGATCGACGTGCTGGGCGTGGACGCGCGCTCCGACGATCCCGAGGACCGGCTGCACATCGAGCGCAACACCGGCGTGCTGTTCCAGGACGGTGCGCTGTTCTCTTCGCTCTCCGTCGGCGAGAACGTGCAGGTGCCGCTGAAGGAGCACCACCCGGACCTCAGCGACTCGCTGCGCTACGAGCTGGCGCTGCTGAAGGTAAAGCTGTCGGGGCTGCCGGCGAACGCGCTGGACAAGCTACCGTCGGAACTGTCGGGCGGCATGCGCAAGCGCGCGGGCCTGGCGCGCGCCCTCGCGCTCGACCCGCCGCTGCTGTTCCTCGACGAACCCACCGCGGGCCTCGATCCGATCGGCGCCGCCGCGTTCGACAACCTGACGCGCACGCTGCAACAGGCGCTGGGGCTGACCGTGTTCCTCATCACCCACGACCTGGACACGCTGTACGCTATCTGCGACCGCGTGGCGGTGCTGGCCGACAGGCGCGTGGTCGCGGTCGGCCCGCTGGACGAGATCGAGGCGCTCGACCATCCGTGGGTGCAGGAGTACTTCAACGGCCCGCGTGGACGCGCGGCCAGGCAGGCGAAAGACCGCCCGGTCCAAGGACACTGAGATGGAAACGAAAGCCAACTACGTGCTGATCGGCGCGTTCACGATCGCGGCCAGCATGTTGCTGCTGCTGTTCGGACTGTGGGCGGCCAAGTACTCGTCCGACCGCAGCTGGCAGCAGTACCTCGTGGTCTTCAACGAGCCGGTGACCGGCCTGTCTGTGGGCAGCGGCGTACAGTACAACGGCATCGCCATCGGCACCGTCGAGGAGCTGTCGCTGGCGCCGCAGGACCCGCGCCGGGTGATCGCCCGCGTCAAGCTGCAGGCCGACGCGCCGGTCAAGATCGATACCCGCGCCAAGATCTCGATGAGCGGCCTCACCGGGTCGACGTTCATCCAGCTGACCGGCGGCACGCCGGAGGCGCCACGGCTGACGGCACGCGACGACCGCGAGCTGCCGGTGATCCAGACCGAGGCGTCCGCGCTGCAGAACATCGCCGACACCGCCAATCGGCTGGTCGCGCGGCTCGACGAGGTGCTCAGCGAGGAGAACGTCCAGCGCATCGCCGACACGCTGGAGAACGTCGCGAACATGACCGGTGCGATCGCCGACCAGCGCGAGGACCTGAGTGCGCTGATCGTCAACGCGCGCACCGTCAGCGACCAGCTCAAGGTGACCGTCGACACCACCAACCGCGCCATCACCGGCGTCGACCGCGAGCTGGTGCAGAAGCTGCCCGGCCTGATCGCGAGTCTGGAGGGCACACTTGCGAAGATGGACTCGGCCGCTGGCGGCGCCGACCGCATCCTCAGCGAGAACCGCACCGCCATCAACAGCTTCGCCAACGACGGCCTCGGCCAGCTGGGCCCCACGCTGGCCGAGCTGCGTGGGCTGATCCGCGACCTGCGCCGCATCAGCGACCGCCTCGACGCCAACCCGACGCGCTACCTGCTCGGCCGCGACGCCCCGAAGGAGTTCACGCCCGAATGACCACCAGGACTCCGACCACCCGCGACGCGCGTACCCGGCGCACGGCGACCGTGCACGGACTGCGCCTTGGCCTGCCCGCGCTGCTGGCGACGACGCTGGCGGCCTGCGGCGTGCTGGGCGGCGGCACGCGCGAACGCGCGGTGATCTATGCACCGGACCCGCGCGTGGCCGCCGACCCTGCGTGGCCGGCAGTGGATTGGCAGCTGTCGCTGACAACGCCGACCGCGGCGCGCCTGATCGACAGCTTCCGCATCGCCGTGCGTCCGACGCCCAACGAGCTGCAGGTCTACAGCGGCGCCAGCTGGGCCAAGACCCCGACTGACATGATCGAGGACGCGCTGCTGCGTGCGCTCGAGGATTCCGGTCGCATCAGGGCGGTCGCGCGGCAGGGCTCGGGGGTCGCTGCCGATTACAAGCTGGTGACCGACCTGCGCCGCTTCGAGGCCGACTACGACGGCAATCCCCTGCCCACGGCCACCATCGAGCTCAACGCCAAGCTGCTGCATTCCATCGACCAGACGATCGTGGCGTCGCGGACGTTCCTGGTGCAGGAGCCGTCGCGCGGCACCGGCGTGGTCGAGGTGACCGACGCGTTCTCGCGGTCGCTGGGCATGATCAGCGGCGATCTCGCCGGCTGGGTGCTGCAGACCGGCGAGACGCACGACCGTACCGCGCACGGGGCTGGCGGGACGCCTGCCCAGCAACGCGCCGCCGCGCGCGCGCGCGTCCGCTAGGCAGCGCTCCAGCTCACCTGGCCGCCGCGACCTGGCGGAACGTGAGGTTGACGCGTGGTCCCACCTCCCGCGCGGTGCGCGGCAACGCATGCCGGTAATGCCGCTGCGTGTCGCCGGCCATGCGCAGCAGGCTGCCGTGACCGAGTTGCAGCGCCAGCGGTCTCGCCGGCGGCAGGTCGGCGGCGCGGGTCTTCGCGGGTACGGTGGCGCCGTGCACCGGCGCGCGCTTGAGCAGGAAGCGGCGCGTGGCGCCCAGGCTCAGCGAGGCGATCACGGGCTCGCCGCCCAGTTCGCGCTCGTCGTCGCGGTGCCAGCCCATGGCATCGCGGCCGTCCCGGTAGAGGTTGGCCAGCACGCTGTTGAATGGCGTGCCACACGCCGCCTCGATGCGCGCGCGGATGGCGCCCAGCGCCGGCGGCCAAGGGTGCGGCGCGAAGCGCGTGCCCGAGTATGCGTACGTGACGCCGGGGTCGCCGATCCAGCAGCTCAGGCGCGGCGAATCCACCAGCCGCCCGAACAGCCGGATGCGGTGCACCTCCCAGGCCACCCCGGACAGCAGCGTCGCCAGCAGCGCATCGGCCTCCGCCCGGGGCATCCAGTCGGGATCCAGCGCCAGCTCGGCATCGGGCAGCGGCAGCGCATGCAAGGACATGCGTCACGCTAGCACGCGGTTCGCCGGGCCCGCCGCGCAGGTGCGCGATTTGCCGCCGTCACCCGTCAACCGCGACAATCGGGCGCTGGAATCGAGGGACCGCCATGCACGAGAGCACCGACACCGCCAGCGAGCACCCCGCCGCCACGATGCCCGCCGACGCGGTCGTGCCCGGCCCCGACGCGGCGGCCGAGGCAGAACCGCGCGACGTGATGGAGTACGACGTGGTCGCGGTGGGCGCGGGGCCCGCGGGGCTGGCGTTCGCGATCCGGATGAAGCAGCTGGACCCGTCGCTGTCGGTGTGCGTGATCGAGAAGTCGAGCACCATCGGCGCCCATATCCTGTCGGGTGCGGTGATCGAGACCGGCCCGCTTGACGCGCTGCTGCCGGGCTGGCGCGACAACCCGCCGCCGGTGTGCGTGGACGCCACCGAGGACGAGTTCTGGTACTTCACGAAGAGCGGTGGACACCGGTTCCCGGTGGTCCCGCCGGGGATGCGCAACCACGGCAACGTCATCGTCAGCCTGGGCGCGATGTGTGCGTGGCTGGCGCCGCAGGCCGAGGCGCTCGGCGTGGAGATCTATCCGGGTTTTGCCGCCGCGGAAACGCTGCACGCCGACGACGGCACCGTCATTGGCGTGCGCATCGGCGACATGGGTGTCGCGCGCGACGGCTCGCGCAAGCCCGGCTACGCCGCCGGCATCGACATCCACGCGCGCGTGACCGTGCTTGCCGAGGGCGCGCGCGGACACCTGACCAAACGGCTGGTAAAGCGCTTCGACCTCGACGCCGAGAGCGATCCGCAGGCGTATTCCATCGGCATCAAGGAGCTGTGGCAGCTGCCCGAAGGCCGCGGCACCCCGGGCAGGATCCTGCATTCGCTGGGCTGGCCCGCGGACACGCAGACCTACGGCGGCAGCTTCATGTACCACCTCGACCGCGACCGCGTGGCGATCGGGTTCGTCAGCGGGCTCGATTACCGCGACCCGATGTATGCGCCGTACGAGGCGTTCCAGCAGTGGAAGCACCACCCGGTGATCAAGCCGCTGCTGGAAGGCGGCAGCATCCTGTCGACGGGCGCGCGCGCCATCGTCACCGGCGGCTGGCAGTCGCTGCCGAAGGTCGAGATGCCCGGCGCGCTGCTGATCGGCGACACTGCCGGGCTGCTCAACGTGCCCAAGATCAAGGGCACGCACCAAGCGATGCGCTCGGGGATGATGGCGGCCGAGCACCTCGTCGCGGGTGCGCTGGCGCCGTCCGGCTTCGACGCCCGCCTGCGCGGGTCGGAGGTGATGGCCGAGCTGCACGGCGTGCGCAACATCAAGCCCGGCTTCAAGAAGGGCCTGTGGATGGGCTTGGCCAACGCAGCGTGGGAGACCGTGACCGCGGGCAGGTCACCGTGGACGCTCGCGGTCAAGGCGGACTGGTCGTCGCTGGACCGGCTCGACGAGGTCACCCCGCCGAAGCGCGACTACATCACCCGCGACCTCGCCCCCCGCGACCGCCTCGCCGGCGTCTACTTTGCCGCCACCGAACACGACGAGGACCAGCCCGTGCACCTGGTCGTACAGGACACGTCGATCTGCGTGACCCGCTGCGTCGAGGAGTACGGGAACCCATGCACGCGCTTCTGCCCCGCGGGCGTCTACGAGATCGTCGACGACGCGGCCGCCGACACCGGCAAGCGGCTGCAGATCAACGCCGCCAACTGCGTGCACTGCAAGACCTGCGACATCAAGGACCCCTACGAGATCATCACCTGGGTGACGCCGGAAGGCGGCGCCGGCCCGAATTACCAGAACCTCTGACCCGGGTGCGGGAGGCAATCGTTTGAGGGCCGTGCTGCGCAGCGCCGCGTTCCGCACCCTGCGGGCGCTGTTCCGGCTGGTGCCGCTGGACGAACCCACCCGTGACCGCCTGCGACAGGGCTTCAGCGACCGCTTTCCGACGCTGGTACCGCGCCCGGCGCGCAGCCGCGACGGCGCCGGCCGCAGCCGACGCCCGCGCGACGCCAGCGCCGGCGCGGCGATCGGCCACCGCACCGCCGCCGACGGGGCCCTGCCGTCGCCGCTGCCGGCGCGAGTGATCACGTTCTACCTGCCGCAGTTCCATCCAATCCCCGCGAACGACGACTGGTGGGGCGCGGGCTTCACCGAGTGGCGCAACGTGGCGCAGGCACTCCCGCAGTTCGCCGGCCACGCACAGCCACGGCTGCCGGCGGACCTCGGCTTCTACGACCTGCGCCAGCCGTCGGTGATGCACGCGCAGGCGGCGCTCGCCCGCGCGCACGGCGTCGCGGGGTTCTGTTTCTACAGCTACTGGTTCCACGGCCGCCGCCTGCTCGACGCGCCGATCGAACAGTGGCTCGCCGACCCCACTCTCGACCTGCCGGCGTGCCTGTGCTGGGCCAACGAGCCGTGGACGCGCAGCTGGGACGGCCGTCCGGGCGAGACGCTGGTGGCGCAGTCGCACGATGCAGAGGACGACCTCGCCTACATTGCGTACGTCGCGCGCTTCATGGCCGACCCGCGGTACCTGCGCGTCGACGGCCAACCGCTGCTGCTGGTGTACCGTGCCGCCCGGCTGCCGGACCCCGCTGCCACCACGGCGCGCTGGCGCACGTGGTGCCGCGACCATGGGATCGGCGAGATCCACCTGGTCGCGGTGCAGGGCTTCGAGCGGCCGGCGCCGGCCACGCTGGGTTTCGACGCCGCGGTCGAGTTCCCGCCAAACCTGTCGACCCCGACCGACCTCACCGCCGCGCAGGTGCGGATCAACCCCGACTTCGCCGGCCAGGTGCTCGACTGGCGCGACCTGCCCGCCGCGGCGCTGGCGCGTCCGCGACCCGATTACCGCACCTATCCAGGCGTGAACTGCGGCTGGGACAACGCGCCGCGGCGGCCAGGCGCCGGGCGCAGCTTCGTGCACGCCGCGCCGCGCCGCTACCGCGACTGGCTGGTGCGCGCGATCGGTGAGCGCCTCGATGGCCACGGAGTCGATGCGCGGCTGGTCTTCGTCAACGCGTGGAACGAATGGGCCGAGGGCGCTGTGCTGGAGCCGGACACGCGCCTCGGCCACGCGTGGCTGCAGGCAACGCGCGCCGCGCTGGTGGCCGCTGACGCGGCGCGCGCGTCGGACAACGTCGCGGCGTCCGCGCGCTCCGCGGCCGGCCACCCCTGCGCGGTCATCCACGCCTGGTACGCCGATGCGTTCGGCGAGATCCTCGACGCGCTCGCGGCCACCGGGCTCGCGTGGCGGCTTGTCGTCACCACGACGCCTGACCGCGCCGACGCCATGCGTAACGAGCTCGACGCGCGCGCGATGGACGCGGAGTTCGCACTCGGCGACAACCGCGGTCGCGACATCCTTCCATTCCTGCACGTCGCCGACCGTTTGCTCGACGACGGCGTGGACTGCGTGCTGAAGCTGCACACCAAGCGCTCGCCGCACCGCGACGACGGCGACCGCTGGCGCCGCGATCTGGTGGCCGCCCTCGCCTCGCGCGACGCCACGCATGACGCGCTTGCCGCGTTCGCCGCGCGGCCGGCGCTCGGCATGCTGGTGCCCGCGGGACACCTGCAGCCGATGGCCTACTACCTCGGCGACAACCTCGACCACCTCGGTTACCTGTGCGCGCGCCTCGGGCTGCCGCCGGTGGACGCCGACGCGCACGCGTTCGCATCGGGAAGCATGTTCTGGGTCCGGCTGGAGGCGCTGCGGCCGATCCTCGATGGCCACCTCGACCCATGGGAATTCGAGGGCGAGCGCGGCCAGCTCGACGGCACCCTCGCGCACGCGCTGGAGCGGCTGTTCACCGCCGCGGTGGCGGCGGCGGGCTTTGACGTCGCGCAGACGGCACCGCTCCCGCGCCCGGCGCCTGTCCCGGGCGCACCGGATGCACGCTGATCCGCCGCGCAGTGCCGGAACACCCGCCGACGGCGTGAGTGCCGGGCTGCGCGTCGCCATACTGCAGTCCAACTACATCCCATGGAAGGGCTACTTCGACCTGATCGGCGCTGTCGATACGTTCGTCCTCTACGACGATGTCCAGTACACGAAGAACGACTGGCGCAATCGCAACCGGATCAAGACGCCGCAAGGGCCAGCGTGGCTGACGGTGCCCGTCGGGCAGGACATCAACAGGCGGATCCGCGACGTCGTGCTGCCCGACCCGCGCTGGCAGGCGCGGCACTGGAAAACGCTGGCGGCCAACTACAGGCGCGCGCCGTTTTTTGACGAAGTGGCCGAGACATTCGCGCCCCACTGGCTCGCATCCCGGCAAACATCGCTCAGCGAACTCAACCGCACCCTGATCTCCGCCGTGGCCCGCTACCTTGACATCCCGACGCGCATCGAGGATTGCAGCAACCATCCTGTCGATGCGCCCGCAGGACCCAGCGCTCGACTGGTCTCGATGTGCCGCGAAATGGGCGCGGCAACGTACGTCAGCGGTCCTGCCGCGCGCAGTTACCTCGACGTCGATGCGTTTGCTGCCGCGGGGGTCGCGGTGGAATGGTTTGCCTATCCGCCCTACCCCGCATACCCGCAGCTATGGGGCGCTTTCGAGCACCATGTCACCATCCTCGACCTGCTGTTCAACTGCGGATCCCGGGCACCTCGCTACATGAAGGCCTCATGGACATGAAGCTGTCGATTGTCGCAACGCTGTACCAGTCGGCGGCCCACGTCGAGGAATTCTGCAGGCGGGCGGAGGAGGCAGCTCGCGCTCATGCCGCCGACTCCTTCGAGATCGTCCTGGTCAACGATGGATCGGAGGATGCGAGCCTGGCGCTTGCGCTCCAGGTCGTTGATCGATCCCGGCACGTGGTCGTCGTGGATCTGTCCCGCAACTTCGGGCACCACAAGGCGATGATGACCGGCTTGGCCCATGCACGCGGCGAGCAGGTCTTCCTGATCGACAGTGACCTCGAGGAAGACCCGGAGTGGCTGCGGACCTTTGCCGCTCGCCTCGCGGCGGAGAACTGCGATGTCGTCTTCGGCGTGCAGCGGTCCCGCAAGGGCGGACTGTTCGAGCGCGCGACGGGACCGCTGTACTACGGCGCGTTCCGGCTGCTGACCGATCTCGAACTCCCGCGCGACATGGTCACGGCCCGGCTCATGACGCGCCGATACGTGGATGCCCTGCTGCAGCATCGCGAACGCGAGCTCGACATCGGTGGCCTGTGGCTCGTCACGGGCTTCAAGCAGATGCCCGAACCGGTCACCAAGCACTCCAGCAGTCCGACGACCTACACGCTGAAGCGCAAAATCGGGTTGTTCGTGAACACGATCACGTCGTTCACCAGCCAGCCATTGGTCTACATCTGCTACATCGGCCTCGCAATCTCCCTCATCGCCGGCGCCGCCACCATCTTCCTGGTGTTCCAGTGGCTGTTCCTCGCGAAGCCGAGCAGCGGCTGGACCTCGGTCATGGCGTCGATCTGGCTGCTGGGGGGTTGGATCATCCTGTTCCTCGGCATCATCGGCATCTACCTGTCCAAGATGTTCTTGGAGATCAAGCGACGCCCCTATACCATCGTCCGCCGGATCTACGGGGCGCGCGAGCATGGCGATTGACCTGGGCACCATCCGCGCGGACCTGGCGCGGTTCCACACCGGCAAGCTGGTCGAGCACGGCGTCAGCCCCCGCGGCGCCGGCTGGAACGGCGAGGCCGCGCAGGCCACGCGCTTCGCGCAGCTGGCGCAGCTGCTGCCCAACGACCGCGACGGTGGCTTCAGCCTCAGCGACCTGGGCTGCGGCTACGGCGCCCTGCTCGACTACCTGCGGCCGCGCTTCGGCGCCTTCGACTACGCCGGTTACGACGTGTCGGACGCGATGATCGACGCGGCCAACGCACGCCACGCAGGCGATGCGGACGCACGCTTCGTGCTGTCGAGCGAGCTCGCCCCGGCCGATTATGCGATCGCCAGCGGCATCTTCAGCCTCCGCGTGGGGCGCAACGACGCCGAGTGGATGGACTATCTCGAGTCGGTGCTGGACATGCTCGACCGCAACAGCCGGCATGGGTTCGCGTTCAACTCGCTGACGAAGTATTCCGACGCTGACAGGATGCGCGAAGAGCTGTTCTACGCCGACCCCTGCGTGCTGTTCGACCTGTGCAAGCGCCGCTACTCGCGCAACGTGGCGCTACTGCACGACTACGAGCTCTACGACTTCACGATCCTGGTGCGGAAGTCGTCGTGACCGGTATGCACGCCGGGCACGCGGCGCCCCGCTGACCTCCGTGCGAACAGATCCCCACGGCGTCGGCGCCCGGCGCCGCCGACGTGCCGGGCACCACCCCTCCCGCCGCTGACTGCAGACGACCCGATGACCAAGTTCGCCGCGTGGGCCTGCGTGCTGCTGACGATCGCGCTCACGGTCTACGGGCAGTTCATCATCAAATGGCAGGTGATCGAGGCCGGCGCCCTGCCCGACGGCACCGCGCAGCGCATCCAGTACGTCTGGCGCCTTCTGCTGAATCCCTGGGTCATCAGCGCGTTCGCCGCGGCCTTCCTGGCGTCGATGACGTGGATCCTGGCGATGACGCGGCTGCCGCTCAGCGAGGCCTATCCACTCACCGCGATGGTGTTCGCCTGCGTGGTGTTCGGCGGCGCCCTGGTCTTCGCGGAGCCCCTGTCAACGGGCCGCATCGTCGGCGTCGCGCTGATCATGCTCGGGCTGGTGGTGGGGAGCCGCTGGTGAACCTGTGCCCGGCGTGCGACGGCAGGCACGCCGCGCCGGATTTCCGCTGCCCGCACTGCGGCTTCGCGCCACCGATGCAGGACGGCGTGCCGCTGCTGGCGCCGGCGCTCGCGCGCGCGGTATCGGGCTTCGACCCGGCGGAGTTCGCGGCGCTGGCGGCCCAGGAAGACGGACACTTCTGGTTCGAGGGCCGCAGCCGGATCATCGTCGACGCGCTGCGCCGTCACGTGCCGGCACCGCATGACTACCTGGAGGTCGGCTGCGGCACGGGCCACGTGCTGGCCGCCGTGGCCGCGGCGTTCCCCGGCCTCGCCATCACCGCCAGCGAGGTGCTGGCCGAGGGCCTGCGCCACGCCGCCCTCCGCGCGCCCGGCGCGCGGCTGCTGCAGCTGGATGCGCGCGCGCTGCCGTTCGAGAACGCGTTCGACGTCATCGGCGCCTACGACGTGCTGGAGCACATCGTCGAGGACGACGCGGTGCTGGCGGCGATGCACCGCGCGCTGCGTCCCGGGGGCCACGTCGTGCTGACGGTGCCGCAGCACCCGGCGCTGTGGAGCGCGCAGGACGACCTCGCGCGCCACGAGCGCCGCTACCGGCGCGACGAGCTTGAGGCAAAGCTGCGCGACGCAGGCTTCGTCATCGTCGCCAGCACCTCGTTCATGACCCTGCTGCTGCCGGCGATGTGGCTGTCGCGGCGCCGAGCGCCCGCTGCCGCGGCGCCCGGCGCGCGCGTCACCGATGACGAGATGGCGCCACCTGCGTGGGCCAACGCGCTGATGGGCGCGACGCTGGCCATCGAGCGCAGGGCGATCGCGCTCGGCGTGATGCTGCCGGTCGGGGGCAGCCGGCTGGTCGTCGCGCGCCGCATGCGCGCCGCGGAGGCGTCGTCGTGATCCCGTTCAACCAGCCGTACATGACCGGCCGCGAGCTGGAGAACATCCGCCAGGCGCACCTCAACCGGCACCTGTCAGGCGATGGTCCGTTCACCCGGCGCTGCCATGCCGACCTGCAGCGCATGACCGGCAGCCCCTGCGCGCTGCTGACGCACTCGTGCACCGCGGCGCTCGAGATGGCGGCGCTGATGTGCGACTTCGCGCCGGGCGACGAGGTCATCATGCCGTCGTACACGTTCGTGTCGACCGCCAACGCCTTCGTGCTGCGCGGCGCGACCCCGGTGTTCGTGGACATCCGGGCCGACACGCTCAACCTCGACGAGCGCCTGGTGGAGGCCGCGATCACCCCGCGCACGCGCGCGATCTGCGTGGTGCACTACGCGGGCGTGGCGTGCGCGATGGACGCCATCTGCGACATCGCCGCGCGGCACGGGCTGGTGGTCGTGGAAGACGCCGCGCAGGGGATCCTGTCGCGGCATCGCGGGCGCCACCTCGGCAGCATCGGCAGCTACGGTGCGCTGAGCTTCCACGAAACCAAGAACGTGATCTGCGGCGAGGGCGGCGCGCTGCTGGTCAACGATCCCGCGCAGGTCGAGCATGCCGAGGTGGTGCGCGAGAAGGGCACCAACCGCAGCCGCTACTTCCGCGGCCAGGTCGACAAATACACGTGGATCGAACCCGGCTCGTCTTACCTGCCGGGCGAGATCACCGCGGCGTTCCTGTCGGCGCAGCTCGACGACGCGGAGGCGCTGACGCGCCGCCGGCTGGCGATCTGGGACACCTACCACGCGTGGGCCGCCCCGCACGAACGCGCGGGACGGCTGCGCCGGCCGACGGTGCCCGACGACTGCACGCACAACGCGCACATGTACTACCTCGTGCTACCGGGACTCAACGCGCGCACGCGGGTGATCGAGGCTCTGCGCGTACGCGACGTCAACGCGGTCTTCCACTACGTGCCTCTGCACTCCTCGCCCGCCGGGCGCCGGCTGGGGCGCCATGTCGGGGACATGGCGGTGACCGACTCGGTGGCCGATGGACTGCTGCGGATGCCGCTATGGATCGGGCTCGAGGACCAGCTGCCGCATGTGCTGGAGGCCGCGGACGCCGCGCTGCGGCTGGTCGATTAGGCGGCTGGTCGACTACACGGCTGGTCGACTACACGGCGGGGCCGCGCGGCGCATCAGCGCGGCGCGGGCACTGCGGGCGCCGGCATGACGCCAGCGTCGGGGTCGGGGTCTGGGGACGGCGCGGGGAGCGATGGAGGCCGTCGCGTCGCGGCGACCGGCAGCGGCCCAGCGGCCTGCACCAGCTCCGGATGGGCGCGAGCGAACCGCGGCGAGAACATTCCCAGCCGGTGCTCGCGCAGCATGTCCACGACGCGCACGCGCGTGTCCTGCGGCAAACCGCAGATGGTCAGCTGGTCGACGCAATCGCGCTGGGCCAGCGGGTCACGCACGACGTCTCCGTACTGCGCAGCCATCACGTCGTAGTAGCCCAGGATCCCCGGCGCGGCGCGCCACGACTGCAGCGAAAGCGGCAGCTGCACCGCAAGCAGCAGCAGCGCGGCCGCCGCTGCGCCCAGCTGCGCACGGCGGTCGAAGGGTCGTGCCGCGACCCGCGCGGCCGCCATCAGCAGCAGCGCCAGGATCCCGATCTGGTACAGGCTGACGTAGCGCCCCTGGTCGAAATAGCCCGATCCGCGGACGAACACGCGCCCGTACGCGACGCCGGCGATGTAGCCGTAAAACAGCAGCATCAGGCAGATCGCGGCGAAGCTGGCCGCGACCGGCCGGTCGCGCAGCGCGCGCACCCAGAACCAGCCGTGCGCCGCCACCACCAGCAGCCCCAGCGCCACCTGCGCCGCCTGCCAGCCGGCGCCGAACAGCCCCTGCAGCGCGTTGCGCCACGCCACACCCGACGCCGCCGGGCTGATCACCCAGCGCCAGGCATCGCCGGCATGCGCGGCCATGCCCGCCAGCCGCGCATCGAGCGGCGCATTGAACACCGCGAGCGTGCTGCCGCGGACCTCGCCGAAGACTGCATAGGTCACGCGCGCGACGAGCAGCGCCGCGACCATGATCGCGACCACGACCAGCGCGCGCCGCAGCCGCTGCAGCCGCTGCAGCCGCCAGCCGGCGAACAGCGCCGCGATCGCCAGCGCGATCCCGGTCAGCGTCGCCGAAGTGTCGGCCGCGACGGCGTAGACCAGCGCCCAGCACGCGAACGGCCACGCGGCCCTGCCCTCCAGCACCCGCCACGCGGCGTGGAATACCAGGAACGCCAGCAGGTAGTCGACGAAGCCCAGCGTGACCATCGAGTACAGGTAGGTGTAGTACGCATTGAGCGACAGCTGCACTGCGGCCATCGCCGCCAGCAGCAGGTACAGCGCGGGCGGTCGCGCCGACGGCGGCACGTCGCGCGTGGCCATCCGCGCCAGCACCAGCCAGCCGAGCGCCGCGAACACCACGCCGGCCATCGCCTCCAGCGTGAAGTCGAGCCCGAACCAGCGCGCGTTGAGGTACATCATCAGCTTGTAGTGCGGCAGGCCGTGGTCGAGCCCGGCGCGCTTGACCAGGAAGTCGCCGAAACCGCCACCGTCGTCGATGACGTGCACCAGGAAGGTGTCGGCGAACAGCCAGTTGTCGGCCATCAGCATCGGGTTGGCGATGTGCCGGGCGAACAGCAGCGCGTTGGCGATCGCGGCCAGCGCCAGCACCCACAGCGCGATCCGCGCCCGCCGCTGCGCGGCCGGATCGATCCCCGCGGGCGGCAGGGACGGCGTGTCGGTGCTGGCGGCAGCGCGCATCGGGGCTCCAGACGGACGTAGCGGCACGGCGGCGGCGCCCGCCGCGGCCCGCATGCTCCGCGGGCCGCCACAGTAGCGCCTTGCAGCGCCGCGTGGTCAGTCCCCGGCAACGCTGCGTGCCGGCACCGATCCCGGCTCGCGCCCCAGGGAGCCAGCCGCTAAAATGTCGGTCCTGCCGCCGTCAGCGGCGGTTCCCCCTTGCCAGAAGGCGAACCCGCACGATGAAGATCCTCGTCGGCTACAAGCGCGTCGTGGACTACAACGTCCGCATCCAGGTCAAGCCGGACGGGTCCGGCGTGGTCACCGACGGCGTCAAGCTGTCGGCCAACCCGTTCGACGAGATCGCGCTGGAGGAGGCCCTGCGGCTGCGCGACAAGGGCATCGCCACCGAGGTCATCGTCGCCACCATCGCGCCGGCCGACGCCCAGGTGCACCTGCGCAACGGGCTGGCGATGGGCGCCAACCGCGCCATCCATGTGGTCAGCGACCAGCCGGTGCAGTCGCTGGCCGCGGCGCGCATCTTCCTGAAGCTCATCGAGCGCGAGCAGCCAGACCTGGTGATCCTCGGCAAGCAGGCGATCGACGACGACGCCAGCCAGACCGGACAGATGCTGGCCACGCTGTGGGGCCGTCCGCAGGCGACGTTCGCGTCCAAGGTCGAGGTCGCCGACGGCAAGGCCACCGTCACCCGTGAGGTCGACGCCGGGCTGGAAACACTGGAAGTCGACCTGCCGGCCGTGGTCACCACCGACCTGCGCCTCAACGAGCCGCGCTTCATCAAGCTGCCCGACATCATGAAGGCCAAGTCGAAGCCAATGGAGACGATCGCGCTCGCCGACCTGGGCGCCGAGCCCAGCGACGTGCTGCGCGCCACGCACTACGCCGCGCCACCGAAGCGCGGCCGCGGCGTGATGGTCAAGGACGCGGCCGAACTGGTCGCCGCACTCAAGCAGAAGGGGTTGCTGTAATGGCCAAGGTCCTGATCGTTGCCGAGCACCACGACGGCAAGCTCAACCCGTCCACCGCCAAGTGCGTGTCCGCTGCCGTCGCGCTGTCGCCAGAGGCGATCGACGTGGTGGTGCTGGCCGCCGACCCCGACGCCGTCGCCGCGGCCGCCGCGGCGCTGTCCGGCGTCACCCGCGTGCTCACCGTCGCCAACGCCGCCAACGCGCAGCCGGTCGCGCAGGTGCTGGCGCCGCAGGTCGCCGGGCTCGCGTCCGGCTACAGCCACGTCTTCGGCCCCAGCACCACGTTCGGCAAGGACCTGATGCCCTGCGTCGCGGCGCTGCTGGGCACCGCGCAGGTCTCCGACGTGATGGCGGTCGAAGGCGAGCGCACGTTCAAGCGCCCGATCTACGCCGGCAACGCGATCATCACCGTCGAGGTCGCCGAAGGCGCGCCGGTGGTCGCCACCCTGCGCGCGGCGTCCTGGCCCGAGGCGGCCGGCGGCGGCAGCGCCGCGGTCGAGGCCGCGAGCGTCGAGGCCACGCTGCCGACGCACACCCGTTACATCGGCCTTGCGGCGGGCAGCTCCGACCGCCCGGACCTGCAGAGCGCGAAGCGCGTGGTCTCCGGCGGCCGCGGCGTCGGCTCGGCGGAGAACTTCAAGATCCTCTACGACTTCGCCGACAAGCTCGGCGCCGCGGTCGGCGCGTCGCGCGCGGCGGTCGACGCCGGCTACGTGCCCAACGAGCTGCAGGTCGGCCAGACTGGCAAGATCATCGCCCCGGAGCTCTACTTTGCGGTCGGCATCAGCGGCGCGATCCAGCACCTGACCGGAATCAAGGACGCCGGCACCATCGTCGCGATCAACAAGGACGCCGATTCGGCGATCTTCGAGATCGCCGACATCGGGCTGGTCGGCGACCTGTTCAAGGTGCTGCCGGAGCTGGAAGCGGCGCTGTAGCGGGACGTTCCGTGGCCGGGGCGGCCCGCCAGCGCCGCGGCAAGGAGCGTGGTGCCATGCGTCACCGTCATGAACAGCGACTGCCCGCAAACGCTCCTCGGTACGAACGTCGTGCCACGACGGCGACTGCCAATGGGCTGGATCGCCGCGGTGATGGTGTCCTACCTCGCGGGCCTGCTGTGGGCGGACCGCGACCAGCAGGTGCTGGCCAGGCTCGCCGCCCTGTCTGACACGCTGCTGCTGGTACTGCTCCCGGTGTCGGCCAGTTACCTGGTCCGCTATCAGCGCTGGCGTTGGCTGCTACCGTCCCCACGGCATTGGTACTGGTGGGCCGGGCTGCTGGCGTACCTTGCCGGATTCGCGTTCACCGCGACTCCGGGAAAGGTTGGGGAACTCGTCCGCATCCGCACCTTCGCCGCGCTCGGCGTGGCCCCGCGCGATACGTTCGCGATGTTCGTGTTCGAGCGCGCGCTGGATCTGCTGGTGGTGCTGGTCTTCGCGGCCGCGGTTGCCAGCGCCTTTGCTGGTTTCCCTGCGATCGTCGCCGTGGTGCTGGCGCTGTCCGGCGGACTGTTCGCGATCGCGCGGATGCCCAGACTGCTCCTGGTGGCGGGGCACGGTGCGCTGCTGCTGCCCGGACACCTGCCGCGGCGCGATGGACGTGGTGCTCGCGGGGCTGGATGCGATGGCGCGTTACATGCGACCCGGGACACTGACCTGGGCTGCGCTCTTCGGGAGCATCACCTGGCTGCTGACCTCGCTGGCGTTCGCACTGCTGTGCGACGCCGCCGGCCTGTCGCTGCCTTGGCAGGCACTGATGGGGATCTATCCGCTGGCGATGCTGGTAGGCGCGCTATCATTCGTCCCCGGCGGTGTGGGGACGACCGAGGCCGCGATCGTACTGCTGCTCCGGCAGTTCGATGTCGGGCTTGGCGATGCATTGGCGCTGGCTGTCGGGGTGCGTCTGGTGACGCTGTGGTACGCGATCGCGGTGGGGGCGATCGCGCTCCTGCTCTGCGAGCTGCGCGCGGCTGCACACCTGCCGAAGCGCTGAGGCGAAGCCCGCAGCGTGCACCGGGCTTAGTGCGTGAACGGCACCCCGGTGCTCGCGCGCAGGTGCTCCACGTCGACCCCGGCCGCCGCTTCCACCAGCACCAGGCCGGCGTCGGTGACGTCGAACACCGCGAGGTCGGTGATGATGCGGTCCACCACGCGCACGCCGGTCAGCGGCAGCGTGCACTCGGGCAGGATCTTGTGGGTGCCATCCTTGGCCACGTGCTCCATCAGCACCACCACGCGCTTGACGCCGGCCACCAGGTCCATCGCGCCGCCCATGCCCTTGACCATCTTGCCGGGCACCATCCAGTTGGCGAGGTCGCCGCCGGCGGTGACCTGCATGGCGCCGAGGATGGCGAGGTCGATGTGGCCGCCGCGGATCATCGCGAAGGAGTCGTGGCTGCCGAAGTAGCTGGCGCCGGCGCGCGCGGTGACGGTCTGCTTGCCGGCGTTGATCAGGTCGGCGTCGACCTCGGCATCGAGCGGGAACGGGCCGATGCCGAGCAGGCCGTTCTCGGACTGCAGCCACACGTCCATGCCGTCGGGGATATGGTTGGCCACCAGTGTCGGCAGCCCGATGCCGAGGTTGACATAGGCACCGTCGGTGAGTTCGCGCGCGGCGCGCGCCGCCATCTCATCACGGGTCCAGGCCATCACTTCACTCCCTGGCGCACGGTGCGCTGTTCGATGCGTTTCTCGGGGGTCGCGTTGACGACGATGCGGTCGACGTAGATGCCGGGCAGGTGCACGTGGTCGGGGTCGATGTCGCCGACCTCCACCAGCTGCTCGACCTCGGCGACGCAGACGCGGCCCGCCATCGCGCACGCCGGGTTGAAGTTGCGCGCGGTGCGGCGGAACAGCAGGTTGCCGGCGCGGTCCGCCTTCCACGCCTTGACCAGCGCGATGTCGGCGGTGAGCGCGGTCTCCAACACGTAATGCTTGCCGGCGATCTCGCGCGTTTCCTTGCCTTCGGCGACGATCGTGCCGTAGCCGGTCGCGGTGAAGAACGCCGGGATCCCGGCGCCGCCGGCGCGCAGACGCTCGGCCAGCGTGCCCTGCGGGTTGAACTCGAGCTCGAGCTCGCCGCCGAGGTACTGGCGCTCGAACTCCTTGTTCTCGCCGACGTAGGACGAAATCATCCGGCGGATCTGCCGGGTCTCCAGCAGCTGGCCGAGGCCGAAGCCGTCGACGCCGGCGTTGTTGGAGATGACCGTCAGGTCCTTCACCCCGGAATCGCGCAGCGCGGCGATCAGCGCCTCGGGGATCCCGCAGAGTCCAAAGCCGCCGACCGCGAGGGTCTGGCCGTCGGCGACGATATCGCGCAGCGCGGCGTCGGCATCCAGGTAATGCATGCCGCATGTGCTCTCAGCCATCCAGATCCATCCTCGCTTGTCTGTGCAGTGATCGACGACGTGAAGCATTCACCCGGCGCCAGGGGCTTACCGTGTGCCCGACCATCCAGTCAGTATCACGCCCGCCACGATCAGCGTGATGCCCAGCGCATACGGCAGCCGCACGGACTCGGAAAAAAAGAGGATGCCACCCAGCGGGACGAGCACGAAGCTCAGCGCCATGAACGGATACGCCTTGGTCAAGGGCAACGTGCGGAGGACGTGGATCCAGAGCACCGTGGCCAAGCCGTAGACCGCCACCGCCCCGACGGCGATCCCAATCAGCTTGGGATCGAGGTACGGGACGCCCGCCTGGATCCTCGCACCAAGCAGCTTGAACAGCAGCTGCCCGCCGGCAATCATCACGACGCTGGCCAACACGAGCGAAAGATTGAGTGGCGACACGATCAGTCCTTCTGGACGTGCGCGATGTAGAACAGGTTGAGATCCATCGAGGGGACCAGCAACGGGCGCCACGACTCCTGAACGCCGTGCGGGAAGTAGTACCGGACGAACGCCACCAGATTGTTGATCGCGTTGATGTGTTCCCTCGCCATCCAGTAGTCGTAGGCGATGCCCGCCTTCACGAACTTGCCGCGCGCACCCACGGTGCGCCCGAGTCGCCACGCGAAACCGGGGTCGCAGGGGAGGACCAGCGAGAGCGTCCCCCCTGGCTTCAACACGCGCATCCACTCACGGAGCACGCGATGTGGCTGCGGGAGGTGTTCCAGAACGTGGGTCGCGATGACGCGATCGAACGTGGCGTCCGGGAAATCGAGCGCGGTGGCGTCCTGCGCCATCGACGTCACCTTGCCCCCGAAGCCCTTCTCCCGCGCCGCCGCCGAATCCAGAAAGGGCTGGTTGAGGTCCGTCATGATGTATTCGTCGAACGCGTGCCTCACGTGGCCCACGTGCACCCCCGTCCCGGCGCCTACTTCGAGCACCTTGGCGAAATGGCATCGCTCGTCGAACGCCGCCTCGCACCAGACATGGCTCTTGGTCAGGAAGTAGCCAGCAAGTCCTTCGTCGTAGTTCTTGCCCTCGTAGAGGGCGGCCCACTTCACGAGATACTCGTCGTAGTCGGGATCGTCGCGCATGGGCGTTCCAGTCAATGGTTGCGCCGGATTATAGCGTCGCCACTCTCGGCGCCGGCTGCCAGCTTGCATGGACGGAGGAATCCCGTAGCTTTCTGCAGCGAGACTTCAAGGACGCCGATCCGGCCCGAGCCGCTATAATCCCGCCCCCGGCAGCAAGCTCTTCCTCGTCCTCCTGCCTGCACCCGTTGGGCCTGTCGAGCTTCCATGGGGCGACCTCGGCAGGTGCAAGACGCAGGCAGGGCGCATCGATGGATGAATGCCTCGACGGATCCACGCTCTGGTGGCCGAGATTGGCACGTCCTCATCGGGGGGGTCGTGTCGGGCCCAACTGCCCGCTTCCGCCAAGGGACTTACGAATGCGTGCCAAGGGATATCGGTGAGCGCCCACCTGATCCGCGCATTCTGGATGGCGCTCGCCGTGGCGGTTTTCGTCGGGCTGGTCTCGATCAGGGCAACCGGCATGCGGGTGGAGTGGACTGTTGCGACGACTGCTCCCGGGCCCGCGGAACTGTTCCATGCTGAGGGCGGGAATTTCACCGCCGAGCGAAGCCGCGCGTTTCCCATCATCGCGGATGCGCGCAGCCATAGCTATGTGGTGGATCTCCCCACGGCATCGCCGACGGAGACCCTGCGCCTGGACCCGGCGACCGGACCGGGGTCGATCGTCAGCGAGCGCCTGCGCGTCCGGTGGCGCGTGCTCGGCGTGCCGTCCCGGAGCAGGCCGCTTGCCATCACGCCCGAGGGCGCTCACGAGATCGAGGTCTCGGCGCCCGAAGGCAGCGTGACCAGGATGGCTGCGCGCGGCGGAGACCCATGGGTCCATCTCACATTGCCAGACGACGCGTCGAGCGGGCTGTGGATGCACCGTGCGGCTGTATCCATCGCCAGCGGGCTAGCCGCAGCCGCCATCTGGCTGGCAGTCCTTGCGTTGGTCGCTGCGTCGCGGCGCGCGTGGTCCCGCTTCTACCCGGCCTCCGGACGCGTGGCGGCCGCACTCCGTGCGCTGGGCAGCCACGCGAGCGATCCCGGCGCGGTGCGTTTTGGCGCCTCGGCGACGGGGTTTCTCCTTGCCTGCATGCTCGGAGCCGTCGTTGGCGTCACCGCGAACCTCAACCAGTCCTCTGTCGCAGTCTGGAACGACTTTCTTCCCAGCGCGGCGGCGACGGATTCGACGTTGCTGGGATCGGCGCGAAGCATCCGCTCTGACGAGTGGCTGGTGTTCACCCCATGGATGTTGAGCCAGGCCGCGTCCGGCCTGCCCAGCGACAATCGCAACCTGGGTGGGCAGTCGACCCCACTGCTGACGTCGATGCCGGTAGCGCACCCGGTGATGTGGGTGCAGCCGGAGTTCTGGGGGTTCGCGATGTTCGGTCCCGAGCGTGCGATCTCCTGGCACTGGATGTTCAAGGTGTTCGGGTTGCTCACGTCGGCATTCGTGCTGCTGATGCTGCTGACGCGCAACGACAGTCTGATCTCCGCCCTGGGAGCGACGTGGCTGTGGCTGTCGTCATTCACGCAGTGGTGGTTCTCCGCGGGTATCCCGGAGATCCTGATCGGCTTCTGCTTGACGATGTCGGGCGTGCTCTACATCGCCGGGGCGCAGCGGCTGCGCGGGCTCGTCGCAGGGGCGACGCTGCTGGTGGTGGGTGCCTGCACGTTCGCGCTGCAGATGTATCCACCCTTCCAGATCCCACTCGCATGGGCAGGCGTTGCGATCGTCGTCGGAACGTTGTTCGATGCGCATGCCCGGGAGGCCTTTGCAGTCCATGCCCGCCGCAGAGTGGTCGCCTATGCCGTTGCAGGGGCCGTCATCGCGCTGGTACTGGCGATATTCATCGTCGACGTAAGACCGACCGTCGCTGCGGTGCTGGATACCGCCTATCCGGGGCGCCGTTCGTCGGTCGGCGGCTCCCTGGGCTGGTGGGACCTTTTCAACGGCGCGTTCGAGCTGTGGCGCATCGGTGAGCGGCGCTTTCCCGGAGGCACGAACGCCTCGGAGGCGAGCGACTTCGTCCTGCTGTTTCCCGTCGCGCTGATGATCCTGGTCGCCATCCGGAAGCGTGCGCGCCAGTTCCCGGTATTGATCGCGCTCACGGTATTCTGCGTGCTGCTCGCTGCCTGGGCCGCAGTGCCGCTTCCTGAGGGCGCAGCGCAGCCCGTGGCGGCCGCGACGATGCTGTCCTACGTCCCTCCGGGCCGATCGATCGCGGGACTGGGCGCCGCTTCCATCCTGCTGTGCTGCATGGTCGTCGCGGCACAGGCACGATTCCGCACCGCGACGCCGACGACCCCGGGCACGGCGGCGATCGCCGTCGGTCTTTCCGTGCTGGTGACGCTGCAGGTCGGTGGCTGGATCCTGCGCGTGGATCCGGGCTTCATGACAGGGTGGCGAATCCTGATGGGTTGTGCTGTCGTGGGACTCGGCACGGCGGCAATGGTCATGGGACGGCGTCGATGGCTGGCTGTCATGATCGTCCTCGTGGGGTTACCGGGCCTGGCGGTCAATCCAGTGAACCAGGGCCTCGGTCCGCTGGTCGACAGGCCCGTGCTCCAGGCTGCCCGCCTGGCCGACGACGACGGTCGATGGATCGCGCTGGGCAATTTCACGCTGGCCCAGGCGCTGAAGGCGAGCGGGCTGCAGGTCTTCGGTGGCGCCACCTATGTTCCCGACCGCGGCGACATGAACTCGCTCGACCCATCCGAGGCGCAGGCGGATGTATGGAACCGTTACGCACACATCCAGGTCGAATCGGCTCCTGGCATCGACCGCCCTGAGTTCACGCTGGTCCAGGCTGATCATTACGTCGTGCGCATCGACGTGTGCCGCGACGGCCCGGCGCTCGGCATCGACCGCGCGGCATACGCCGGGATCGCGCCCGAGGCGGACATGGCGTGCCTGGAGCCCGTCGGCGGCGGGCCGGTCGATGGCATCTCGCTGTATCGGCTGCGTGCTCCCGTCGCGACAGCAGGATCGATCGACTGATGATGGCGCTGCAGACTCTCGTCATGCACACGACTGCGGCCGATGGACGGCGACGATCGACGTCGCGCTCCGACGCACCGGGCGATTGCCTCGCCTGCACGACACTCCGGGAATCCCCATGAGCACCCCGCTCCAAGCGTCCGCGACGCGGTCCCCGTTCCTTTCGCTGGAACGCGGCCGGTCGCCAATGATCGCCGTCGTCATCCCGAGCTATCGCGTTCGCACGCACGTCCTGCAGGTGATCGCAGCGGTGCCACCCGAGGTGACGTGGATCGTCGTCGTGGACGACGCATGCCCCGAAGGATCGGGCGAGCTGGTGCGGAACAACTGCGCTGATCCCCGTGTGCGGGTCCACACGAATGCACGCAATCTCGGTGTCGGCGGGGCGGTCATGCGTGGATATGCGGAGGCAATCGCACTGGGGGCGGCGGTGATCGTGAAGATCGATGGCGATGGCCAGATGGACCCGCGCCTGCTGTCGTTCTTCGTCACGCCGATCCTCGCCGGCGAGGCCGATTACACCAAGGGAAACCGCTTCTACGATCTGACGAACATCCGCCAGATGCCCCCACTGCGGATCTTCGGCAACGCTGTCCTCTCCTTCATGGCCAAGATGTCGACCGGCTACTGGGACCTGTTCGACCCCACAAATGGCTACACCGCCATCCACGCGGACGTGGCGAGCCGGCTCCCAGTCGATCGCATCAGCACACGCTACTTTTTCGAGACCGACCTCCTCTTCCGCCTGAACACACTCCGGGCAGTGGCGGTCGACATACCGATGGACGCCCACTACGGAGACGAGGTCAGCAACCTGCGGGTCTCGCAGGTGGTTGGTGAATTCTTGGGGAAGCACGTCCGCAACATGGGAAAGCGGGTCTTCTACAGCTATTTCCTGCGCGACCTGTCCCTTGCGTCACTGGAACTGCTGGTGGGATCCCTGCTGCTGGCAGGCGGCACGGTGTTCGGCATCGCAGCCTGGATCAAGGCCTTGGCAACCAGTACCGAGACGACCGCAGGTACAGTCATGCTCGCGGCGCTCCCGATCATCGTCGGCCTGCAGTTCCTTCTCGCCTTCCTGGGGTACGACATCGCGTCCGTACCGCGACGATGCCTGCACCGCAGCGGGCCGGGAATTGCTCGGGCGGCGATGCCTACCGGCCCGGCGGCTCCGGGTGTCAAACGGACCCAGGCATGACGCACTCCTCGCGGTCTCGCATCGCCTCGCGACGCGACTGGACATCCAGGTAGCCTGACTCGGGCAGTACCGCGCGCAGCGTGTCCCATACGGTCGCTCGGGAATAGCGCTCGCGCACGAACCGCTGCCCCGCGGTCGCGGCCGCGGACCAGACAATCTGGTCCTCCGCAAGACGGACGACGGCATCGGCCATTTCCTCGCTGGTGTCTACGACTATCAGGCCGGAGTCGCCATCGATTCCCTGGGCACCGATGGGGGTGGAGACGCAGGGCACGCCGTGTCGGAGCGCTTCGATGACCTTGCCCTTGGTTCCGGCGCCGAACCGAAGCGGGGCCAACGCGACGCGTGCCCGTGCGTAGCGCGCCACAAGCGCTTCCTCGGAGACCTGGCCGAGGACCTCGACACGACTGGACGCGAGTGCCAACAACTCCTCGGGAGGCGTCGCGCCGATAATGCAGAGTGTCAAACCGGGCTGCCTTTGCACCAGCCGCGGCCAGACCTCATGCATGAACCACAGCATGCCGTCAGCATTCGGGGCATGCCCAAAGCCGCCAACGAAGAGCAGTTCCGAGCGGCCCCGTAGCTGGTCCGCAACCGGACGCTGGTCGATGGACACCGCGTCATAGGCAAACAGCGGTATCGTCTTCGCCTCGACCAGCGATCCCTGCGCCCGGAGCGCCGAGCCGACGGCGGCCGTTTCTTCAGCCGAGGGGTAGAGCACCAGGTCCGAGGCAGCCCACAGTTCTTTCTCGATGGCCTCGAGCCAGTCGGCCTGGATGCGCTGTTCTTCGATGCCGGTGCACCCGTACTGCCTGCGAAGCCGCAGGTGGTGCACGTCGTGGCCGTAAAAGATCACGGGCGCGGACGTGTGCCGTCTGACCGCTGTGATGCACGCATGCGCCACCAGTGGCCGGCTCAGGACGACGCCATCGACATAGCATCCATGCCGCTCCATCCAGCACTCGAACGGTCCGGATGTCTCTTCGTCGAGCACTTCGATCCCGTGGGCACGCAGGCTGTCGGCGTAGACCCCCAATGCGGAGCGCTCGTGGCTCCAGAACTTGATCCTCCAGTCGTGGAGCGACAGAACGCGCATCAGCTGCCACATGGCCCGCGAACCGGCATCCTGGTCCGGCTCCGGCGGGTAACGATCGACGACGAGCACAGTGCGCGCAAGCTGGGCGCGGTCGCGCGCGAGGAACGCGTGCTCGCCCGGGAGCAGCTGCTCCCGCGCCAGCAAATGTCCCCAGCGCGCGTTGAATGTCACGCGGTTGCGCGCCTGCGCTACCTTTCCGCCGCTAAGCGGATCGGTCCCGTGCGACAGTCCCTCGGCATGGACGACCCTGGATGCTGCCTGCATGTAGACACGCAGACCGGCTTCGCGGACCCGGAACGCCAGGTCCGTATCCTCGTAATACGCAGGCACGTACCGCTCGTCGAATCCCTCAAGCTGCCTCCAGAGTCCGGCGTGGATGAGGAGCGACGCTCCCGACACGTAGTCCACCTCGCGCACCACCTGGTGCGATGGCTGATCGGGATCCTCGCCGCGCCCGTAGTTGCAGCCGTTTCCGTCCGACCAGACGATCCCACCTGCCTCCTGGAGGCGGCCATCGGAGCCGATCAGGCGCGACCCGACCAGGCCGCATTGATGGAAGAGCTGGTAGGTCTGCAGCATTGCATCAAGCCAGCCCGGCTGAACAAGGGTGTCGTTGTTCAGAAAATGCAGGTACTCGCCCGTGGCGCGCATCGCCGCCGCGTTGGCCGATCGCAGGAAGCCCAGGTTGGATTCGTTGCGGCGGTAGTCAAGCCCGGGCACACCCGAGAACCGCTGCATCTCGGCCTCATTCGAGCAGTCGTCCACCAGCAACACTTCGAACGACGCGAGGTCCCCCGCGTCCCGTATCGCTCGCAGGCAGGCGAGCGTCTCGGCGAAGTTGCCGAATGCCGTCACGATGATCGAGACCTGAGGATCCAGGGGCCTATCGAACCTCAGCCCCGTGATGGGCAGCTCGTGGCGATGCGCCCGCAAAGCCTCGGATCGGACCGCGGCCGCCGCGACCGCGGTCGTAGCTTCGCCGATGACCGCCTGCGTCTCGCGCGCACCTTCTCCACTGCCCCCAGGGGGAAGGAGCCTGTTGAGCGGTTCCGGATCCGACCGCCGCGCCTGGCGCAGGAAGCGCGTGAGGCGCCAGGACCGCGACGACCTGATCTGCTCGATGAGTCTCGCCTGCATGGCGATAAACTCTTCCCGCTCGTGCACCCCGCGCTCCTGTTCCAGCGCTGCGGCAGCGATGGATGCCATCGCCTCACGCAGCGCCGTGGATTCGGCACGTACCGCAGTGAGCTCGCGCTCGAGCATCTCCGCCCAGAGCGTGCCTTCCGTACTGGCCTGCCTCACGTGGAGAGCGTCGCGTTCGCAACGACGCAGCGCGTCCTCATCTGCGACGATCTGTCGCTGCAGTTCGGCGCAGCGCAGGTTCGCCGCGTGGAGCTCCGTCGCATGGCTGATCACGAGCTGGTGCTGGCGGTGCGCATCCAGTGCCGCCTGGTTGCGGGCATGGCGCAGTGAGTTGTATGCCTCCTCCGTTTCCTGGCTGGCGATCGCGTCGAGCTGCCGGGTCGTCGCTTTGACGAACTGGAGGTCATATACCTCGTCGACGGGCAGGCGGATGGTGCAGCGCCGCTCAAGGTCGACAATCCCGAGCACGGCGATACCTGCTGACTCCACCTGCGCCGAGGCGTCGTTGCGACCGCGACTCAGTCCGACGAACACCTCATCGTCGCGGAACGCCAACCCACGGACGTAGGCCTCCAGCCGCGCTTCCCTCACCTGCTCGTAGCCGCGATAGATCCTGAGCGTCCGGGCCTGCGAGTCGCACACCCAGAGATGGCCGTCGTGCGAGCGCAACGAGTGCGGTTGCGACAGCCCGCTGACCAGCACCTCACCCGTTTCCACGTCGAACACTTGGCCCGCACCGCGCGTCCGGTCCTTGTACTCGCGGTGCACCTCGAACTGTCCGAAGCGCGTAGCGAGCAGCCGACCGTCGTGCAGACACACGGAGTTCAAGTGCGCCGCGTCGTGCTCTCCCGGCAGCGTCCAGCGCCGGCGTTCGGCGTAGGTGGCGGCATCGAGTTCGAGCACGGCGTTGAGCTGCGTGGCGACGACATACAGTCGGTCGCCGTTGACGAGGATGTCATGGAGATCGAGCGATTCGTTCGTGAGGCAGACCCGCTGGACCACGCCGTCGCGGGCGTAGCGCAACTCGGCAATCCCTTCCGCCTGGCGCGCCATGACCCACCCGTCGGGCGTCGTAGCGATGCCGGTAGTGTCAACCGGAGAGATCCTGCGAACGCCGCCCGGTCCCGCGGTGAATACGCCCCCCCCGTTGACGGAGGAGATGAGCAGGCATGCGTCGCCTTCGAGCCTCACGCCAATGTCTCGCTGACTGACCCCGCTGCGCCGCTGATGTCGAACCTCGCCTCCATATCCGCCACGCCCTCAGCGTGGTTGCTCTCGCCGCTCACGCTGAGGACGATGGCATCCGAGCGCCGATCGACGGCGTGGATCTCGTTGCCATCGTGCCGCGACACGCCCACGGTAACGAAATACTGCCCTCGCAGCAGCGCGCAGCGAAGTTCGAAATGTCCCACGGCGACGGTCCCCGCCGCGCACGCGAAGAGACGGCCATGCGAGACCAAGGTATTCGCGCTGTATAGAACCTGCCCACTGACGGAGCAGATGCGGACACCGAAGATCAGCCGGTCGAGCGCCTCGGGAAAGTGATACCGCACCTTGATCTGGAACGCCTGTCGCGCCGGTACCAGTGGGCCATACCCGAAAGCACTGCTGATCAGGTAGTCGCAGGTCACTGCCCGCCCATCACCGAGGCGCGTCTCGTCACGGTTGTATCCCGGTCGTGTCGAGAATTTCTCGGAAGCACCCGCCGCCAGGAACTCGTCCAGTTCGTCGGCCTCCTGCAACAGCAGGACCTCGTCGTCGGGAGGCGACAGGCTATCGTCGACCGGGGCCTCGATGACGGGCGAATTGTCTCCGAATACGACCTTGAGGTACTCCTTGACCGCTTCCTGCGATGGTCCGTCGAACCTCAACCTCCCGCCATCTAGGACGATCCCGCGATCGCACAGCTGCAGTACGGTGTCGACCGAATGCGTGACGAAGAGCAGCGTACATCCGGCCTCCCGCAGCTCCTCGATGCGCTTGAAGCACTTGCGCTGGAAATAGATGTCACCCACGGACAACGCCTCGTCGACGATCAGCACATCCGGATCGGTGTGCACCGCGACAGCGAAGGCGAGACGGAGGAACATCCCGCTCGAGTAGGTCTTCACCGGCTGGTCGAGGTGCGGCCCGATCTCGGCGAACGCGAGGATGTCCCCCATCCGCTCCGCAATCTCGTTGCCGTTGAGACCGAGCAGGCTCGCATTGAGATGGATGTTCTCGCTGCCGGTGAATTCCGGATTGAAACCCGCGCCAAGCTCGAGCAGTGCCGCGATCCGCGCCGAGACCTCGATCCGCCCGGAGCTGGGCTGCAGGATGCCGGCGATGATCTGCAGCAGCGTCGATTTCCCGGAGCCGTTCTTTCCGATGATCCCGATCGCTTCACCGCGATGGATCGACAGCGATACGTCCCGCAGCGCGTGGAACTCCTCCCGAGCGTGCCGACGGGGGAACACCATGTGGGCCAGGCCCTGGAACGGCCGGTCGAACTTCGGGAACGACTTGCCGATCGACTCCAGGCGAATGATCGCCTCAGAGGACATCGGCGAATCCCCGGCTGGTGAACCTGAACCATCCGTAGGACGCATAGGCCAGCCCCAGCCCCGCCAGCGTGGCGGTGCCGAGTCCACGCCAGTCGGGCATCCGACCCCACAGTGCCACCTCGCGCATCTGGTCGATGAAGAAGGTCAGCGGGTTCAGGCGGAAGAGCGTCTGGTAGTCCGGCGGCAGCGTGTCCACCGGCACGATCGCCGATGACAGGAACAACAGCGCGGTCACCACGACGGGCATGGCCTGGCCGATGTCGCGGAGGTACACGCCGAGCGATGCGAAAAACCAGCTGACCGAGATGGCGAGCAATGCCAGCGGCAGCACGATCAGCGGCGCCAGGAAGAGGTAGGCGGAAACCCTGTCATACAGCAGCGCATTCAGCACGGCGAACACCGTCAGGCTCATCGCCATGTGGAACAGCGCCGACAACAGGGTCGACCAGGGCAGAATGTGGAGCGGAAACACGACCCGCTTCACGTAGTTGGCGTTCTCGAGCATGAGCCTGGGCGCGCGCGACAGGCATTCGGCGAAAAAGCCATGGGTCAGTATGCCCACGAACAACACCATGCCGAACGCCGCCGTATCGCCCGACACCTGGTTCCACCGCGCGCCGAAGATCTTCCCGAAAGCCAACGTGTAGATCGCGAGCATCATCAGCGGCCCCATCAGGGACCAGAGCAGTCCGAAGTTCGCTCCCCGGTAGCGACCCAGGATGTCGCGCCGGGTGAGTTCGAGCGTCAGGTGGCGATGACGCGTCAGCGCGCTGAACGGACCTTCGGCAAGCGCGGCGAGTCGGCGACGATCCAGCAGCCTCGACACGCGGATTGCGGCGGACGCGCCCTGCCGGCCATTACCGACTGCGCGTTGACGCGATCTGTTCGCGGCGTCGCGCAACTCAGTCGGCGACCACGATGTCGAGACCCAGGTCGCAGAACACTGCCGGGCTGTCGGCAACGAGGATCACGGTTGCGTAGTTACCCCGCTCTACGCCTCCAAGCCCGGACAGCAGGTTGTATCCAGAGGCGAGGCCAGTGTCGGGGCCGAGCGCGGCAACGACATCCGGCCGCGGACCATCGGCGCTGAGCGGGATCGCGTACGTCGCCGAGTCTCCGCGCAGCACGAAGCGCGCACCGGTCGGCGCCTGCCTGGCGCCGTCGACGACCCAGCCCGCGAACATCGCCTGTGAGCCGGCCTTGACCGCGGCACCTGCGGCCGGGGCGCCGTTCACGGCGTCGAGCGCGCAGGAGCCACCCGGCTCCGCGTCGGCGGGGAATTCGTAGGCGGTGGCATACGCAGGCATTGGCGCCGACATGGCAGACGCGGGCTCCGCAGGACGTAATGCTGCCTCTCCAGCCGTCTGGGGCGCTTCTCCGCCTCCACAAGCTGCCAGAGCCAGTACGGCGGTGATCGTTATTGCCAACGTGCAGGTCGCGAGTCGCATTTTGTCTCTCTGTCAGGTCTGGGGGGTGGCGCGGGATCGGATCGTTCGTGCCTGAGCTGCCATTGCAGTGGCGGGTCGCGGATCACCAACCTCGTCTACGTGCGCTCCCGGGCAACGCGCTGGCGCATCGCCCACGAATTGTACCGGCCGCGCCACTGCAAGTGGATCCGCCGAGTGTCGCCCCGTCGCCGGCGTTACATGTTCCCCGATTCGCCCTGGAGGATCCGGGGGCGCGTCCCTCTGACGCCTGCAGGCGATCGCTTGGCGAGTCGTGCGCTCAGACAACCCCATCCACTCGCACGCCGCTGCTCGAGGTCCCCAGGTGGGCACCTTCCCACCTGCGACCGCGCCACGGTCGCGGTGGAAAGGCCAGCGAGAACGGCGCCATGTCGATCGCCAGGTTCGGGTTGTAATACGGGTCGTGAAGAAGCGCATCACGCCAGCGGGCCTTCATGAAAGATTCCTCGCCCTTGAAGCGAGCCACTTTTTGCGGGGTGGTCTCATAGCCGCGCGTCGCCGACTCATGATGGTAGAGTTCCGCGAACGGCGTCCACAGGTTCCGGTATCCCGCGTCGCGGACCCTGATGCAGAAATCGATATCGTTGAATGCCACCGTCAACCGCTCGTCGAGACCGCCAACTTCGGCAAAGACGGTCGCCCGCATCACCATGCACGCCGCCGTCACCGCGCTGAGGTTCTGCACCAGGCCAGCGCGGAATTTGTCGCCGCCGTATCCGCGCCAGCTGCCGGAATAGCAATGACCCGCTACGCCGCCGATGCCAAGAATGACGCCTGCGTGCTGGATCGTGTTGTTGGGGTAGTACAACATCGCGCCCACGACGCCGATGTCGGGACGAATCGCGTGGGACACCATTTCCCTGAGCCATCCGGGGCTGATCACCTCGATGTCGTTGTTGATCAGTCCGAGGAGCTCGCCCTTTGCCACCCCAGCACCAAAGTTGTTGATAGCGGAGTAGTTGAAGGGGAAGTCGAACGGCACGACTCGAACCTTCGGGTGGGCCTCCAGCTGCGCGAAATACGCGAGCGTGGCCGCTTCCCGTGACCCGTTGTCCAGGACGACGATCTCGTAATTCCCGTAATCGGTTTTTTCCAGGATGGAGTCGATGCATTGCCTGAGCAGGACGACGCCGTCGCGAGTCGGAATCAACAGGCTGACGAGGGGTAGCGGCTTGGGCACCTGCCGGACGATGCGGTAGTACCCGCTGTACCCCTCCAGCTCCTCGACGCGAGCGCCTTGCGCCTCGCGGTCGAGATGGCTTTGCAGCACGCGCAGCGCAGCGGTGTGGGCGTAGGACTTTTCTCCGGCCGCGAGCGCGGTGGAGCCTTTGATCATGCGCCAGTGATAGAGAATGCGAGGCACGTGCCCGATTTCCTCATGCTCGAGGCGCTCGACGGCACGCAGGGTGAGGTCCCAGTCCTGCGCCCCTTCGTATCCTGCGCGGAACCCCTGGACCTCCTCGATCAGGTCGCGTCGATAGACGCTCAGATGGCAGACGCAGTTCTGCCCCAGAAACAGGTCGGGGTTCCAGTCCGACTTGAAGTACGGATCCGACCGCACGCCCTCCTCGTCGATCTTGTCCTCATCGGTGAAAAGCATGCGCCAGCGCGGATGCGCCGTAAACGCTTCGACGCAATCCAGCAGCGCCAGCGGATGCAGGGCGTCGTCGTGATCAAGCAGTGCCACGTATTCCCCCGTGGCGATCCCGAGCGCCGAGTTCGATGCGCGGGAAATGTGACCGTTCGAGCTCCGGTGCACGACCTTGATGCGGGCATCCGCCCCGGCCAGCTCTTCTAGAAGCGGACGCACATGCGGCATAGTGGATGCATCGTTGGCGATGCACAGCTCCCAGTGGGGATACACCTGCGCCTGCACGCTGGCCACGCAGGCACGGAGCCACTTTTCGGCCGTGTTGTAGACCGGCAGGATGACCGATACCGTCGGCGTCAACTCGAGCTTCGACACGCGCTCGGCCTCGAACACGAGCGTCTCCGGCGACGTGTCATCGTAGAACTCCATCCAGATCGCATAGTCCGACCGCAGCTCCATGCCCGGCTGCGCCGCGTAGTCCGCATACAGGCCATCTGCCATGCGCCGGGGTCCCCCGAGGAGCATGTCCATGCCCATCCGGCCAAGCAGCGCGAGCCTGCCCGTGGCGCCACGGCGCACCATCAGCTCGCGGATCATCATCTTCGCGGCGCCGAGCCTGTTGAGCCTCCGGAGCGTCAACCGCGTCAGGACGAACTCGCACGGCAACACCGATGGGTCGAATCGCAGCCCCACCAGGTCCGAATGGAATAGGACCAGCGTACGCAGGCGATGGGTCCCCCTGCGCGCGTGGCCGAGAGGCAGGTGGATCCTGTCGGCCTCACCGCCGCCGTCGGAACTGAAAGCGGGGTAGAAGCACGGGGCATGCACCGCACCGCGCACCACCCGCACTTCCGCCTCGACCTCGTACCACCCTCCCGGCAGCGGCCAACCCTGCTCGGGCAGGCACTGGAACGCGGGATCGGTGCCGAAGGCACGCCACAGCTCGCAGCCATCGACCTCCAGCCTGCAGACCTGGGCGTAGGGAACAACGTTGAGGTCAAAGCTCTCGGACACACTCATTCCTTTATTGACAGCGTTGGTACCGACGGGACACGGATTCACTGCGATCCGCGGCCCGGGCCCGCGATTCTACCGGCGACCCGATCGGGGGCCCCCGCCACCAGGTGGGTGCCGGAGCCGGCAGGTGCCGGGACGCAGGGCGTGCGACCCACCACCGCGCCACGGCGCTCGGCAGTGATCACCGACATCCATGCGCGCAACCCCGCCTGCGTGCGGTCACCGCATTGGAACTGCGCGGTTGGAACCAGCGACAGCAGCGGGTGGTACGCGGGGTCCTGCTCGAGTGCGGAACCCCATCTCGCGCGCATTGCGGCGACCTCGCCGGCAAAGCGCGTCTGCTTCTCGGGGGTGTCTTCCACGCCACGGCTGGCGGACTCGTGATGATACAGCTCCGCATGCGGCGTCCAGATATTGCGTAGGCCCCGCGCCGCGAGCCGGAGACAGAAATCGACATCGTTGAACGCGACCTGCAGCGACTCGTCGAGCCCGCCGACATCGAGGTACAGCTGCCGACGCACCATCAGGCACGCTGCAGTGACCGCACCGAGCGCCTGGACATGGAGCGCGCGGCCGTCGTGCCCGCCGCTCCCCCGGGGCGCATGCAGGAAGCGATGTCCCGCCACGCCGCCGAGCCCGACGATCACACCGGCATGCTGGATCGTGTCGTCGGGGAAGTACAGCATCGCGCCGACTGCGCCGACGTCGGGACGCTCGGCGTAATGGCGCATCCGGGCGATCCAGTCACGCGAGATCACCTCGATGTCGTTGTTGAGCAGCACCACCAGATCGCCGGTCGCCTCGGCGACCGCGGCATTGTTGATTGCCGAGTAGTTGAACGGCGCGTCGTGGCGCAGCACGTGGATGCGCGCATCGCGCGCGATCTCCGAGAGGTACGCAAGCGCTGCGGGCTCGCTCGACTGGTTGTCGACCACGATGATCTCGAGCATCTCCGGCAGGTCGTTGGCCAACACGCTGTCGATGCAGCGCCTGAGGAGGTCGACGCCGTCGCGCGTGGGGATGACGATGCTGACCCCGACGAGCTGGTCCACTGGCGTCGGTACACCGTGTTCGCCGTTCGCAGATGAGGTCCCAGTGCCGTCTGGACGCATTGCCGCCGTCCTCGCATAGCGGCGGCTGTCGGCGTGATCCTCGGTCGCCGGCCCCGCGACGACGGCCGACCCCGAGACGTGAGCGAGGATATGCGGCACGTGCACGACGCAGTCGACAGCGCACGAGTGCGCGCATTGCCGGGCAAGCGTCGCAAGCAGTGTGTCAAGCATGGCGTCACCGGCCCGTCCAGCGGCCGACCTCGCGCAGTCGAGCGCATGAAAGGCGCATGGGTGCAGGTAGTCGTCGTGTTCGAGGAGATCGCGGTCGAATGCCGGCCTGAAGCGGGCCGCATCGCGACGGCCGGTCTCGTCGGCGCTGTCCACGTCGGCATAGAACACGCGGCCCGCAGGGAACTGACCGATCGCGGCAGCGATCGCCAGCAGCGCGTGCGGTGCGAAGTGCAACGTGGGCTCGATCACAGCGACGTACTGCCCCGTGGCCTGGGCAAGGAGCCCCGGCCAGCCCGTCGCGCCGCCGGCCAGGACGCGGATACGGCGGTCGGTGGCAACCACCGCACGCAGCCGTTGCCGCGTGTCGGGCGCCGTGTTGGCACCCACGACGACCAGGAGCTCCCAGTCCGGGTACACCTGCTCACGCACGCTGTCCACGCAGGCGGCCAGCGTCACCATCGAAGCCGCGCCGGCAACGACGACGACCGACAGCGGCGGGCGGGCGTCAAAGCGCTGTGCTGCCGCCCTGAGGACGTCCAGCGCTGCACCGTCGAGCGTGTCATGGGCCAACGCCCAGTCGTTGTACCTGTCGTCAGTGGTCGCCCTTCGCCCCAGATCAGTGATCCGCAGGAGCCCTGCAATGCCGGCGCCTGCGCGGACACCATTAGCCTCGAGGGAGCCCGACGCTGCGTGCGTGCGCGCGGCGATGAGCTGTTGCGCATCGCCGTCGGACACTGGCCACACGTCCACCGAGCGCAAGGTCAACAGGCCCGGCCGATCGCTAGGATCGAACCGCAGCCTTGGGCCGAAGCCGGGCGCCCGCACCAGCGCGCGCCAGTCCGACCGGGACGGCCCTGGGGCGAGCGGCGCGCAGGTGTCCTCACTCCAGCCGCTCCCGCAGTCGAAGTACACGCGCGGCGTCGTCTCTTCGTCCGTGTCGAGTACTGCAACCACGAGATACGTCCCGGCGGGCCGAGTACCGTCGAGCTCGACGAGGAACTGCGGGTCAGCGTCGGTCGCCAGCCAACGACCGCCCGCCAGCGGCTCCAGGCCCCTGAGCGGCTGCGGCGCTGGCATCGACGTCGCTCGGTTGTCACCGGCCGCTGGCGCCGACCGCGCCCTCAACGCGGGTCGCCTCTCAGGCGACGCAACCAGCGCCGCCAGAAAACATTCTCCATCCCATGGCGCAACACCCGCAGCTCTGCTTCGATGCGCTCCAGCCGGGCTGCGAGCGCATCGAGCGCCTCCAGCTGTCGGCCTTGTCCATCCTGTAGCTCGATCGCCAGCGCCGACCTCGCCTCCCCAGCCTCCGCATCCCGTCGACGCGCGTCTTCTCGCAGCGTGTCCATGCCCGCGCCGATCCGGGCGATCGGCTCGACCAACGCGCCCCGCAAGGCGTCCTGTCCGTCACGCCCCCGCGCTTCCCGCGCCTGCGCCTCAGTCGACAGCGCACGCATCTGTCCCATCATCACCAGGGCATCGCCAGTACGCTCGCGCGCTGCCCACGCGATGCCCGCCATGACCTCCTCGACATGTGCAAGCGCCACGCCCCGCATCACGGTTCCGGGGTCTAGGCGAAGGATGCGCACGTCGACGCGCAGCGTGTCGCCGGCTTCGCCAACCCGCGGCAGGTCGCGCAGATCTAACTCGATGAACGCCGGCGGCACTCCGACTTCCAGCGTGATGACATTCCCGGCGTTGACTTCGATGCGAGCGGCGTTGGACTGCATCAGCCGGCACCCGAGGTCGACAACCTCCTGTCCGTCAACCTCGACAGCGATGCGATAGTGTCCAGGTAACGCTGAGGAAACCAGATGCACAGCATCAAGGCGTGCTGCGGCAGGCACACCGAAGCGCAGGACAACGGTCCCACCCCGCGTTGAGACCTCGCCTTCGCATGACCGCGCATCGTCGTAGCCACCGCCCTGTGCACGCCATCGCAGCCGGGGGGCGAGCGCACCGCCTTCGACAACGCCGCCGAGCATGAGCGCCAGCAAAGCGCGCGTGGCGGCATCGATACCGGCGCCGCCAGGAGTCGCGCGACTGTCCGCTGTGGACATACCGGCGACCGGCACGCCGTCAGTCCGATCCATGACCGTCAAGCGCCCGTTCCACGTCCGCCACCAGGTCCACCACGTCCTCCACCCCCACCGACAGCCGCACCAGCCCCGGCGTGATGCCCAGCGCGGCGCGGCGTTCCTCGGGGATCGATGCGTGGGTCATCACCGCGGGATGGTTGACCAGGCTCTCGACGCCGCCCAGTGACTCGGCCAGCGTGAACACCTGCAGGCGCTCGCAGAATTGCTTCGCAGCGTCGAATCCGCCGTCGAGCTCGACCGAGACGATGCCGCCGAAGCCGTCCATCTGGCGCGCGGCCAGCGCGTGCTGCGGATGCGACGCGAGCCCCGGGTAGATCACGCGCGTGACGCCGGCATGTCCGTCGAGCATGCGCGCGATCGCCATCGCGCCGTCGCAGTGCGCGCGCATGCGCAGGTGCAGCGTCTTCAGCCCGCGCAGCGCAAGGAAGCTGTCGAACGGCCCCTGCACCGCGCCGACGGAGTTCTGCAGGAACGCCATCCGCTCGGCGAGGTCGGCGTCGTCGCCGACGACCACCATGCCGCCGACCATGTCGGAGTGGCCGTTGAGGAACTTGGTCGCCGAGTGCATCACCAGGTCCGCGCCGAGCTCGATCGGGCGCTGCAGGATCGGCGAGGCGAAGGTGTTGTCGGCGACCACCAGGAGGTCGTGGCGGCGCGCAACCTCGACGATCGCGCGCAGGTCGACCACCTTCAGCATCGGGTTGGTCGGGGTCTCGACCCAGACCATGCGCGTGCGCGTCGTGATCGCGGCCTCGAACGCCGCCGGATCGGTCATGTCGACGTAGCTGAAGTCAAGCGCCGCGCTGCGTCGGCGCACGCGCTCGAACAGGCGGTAGCTGCCGCCGTACAGGTCGTCCATCGCCACCACGTGGTCGCCGCTGTCCAGCAGCTCGAGGATGGTCGCGGTCGCGGCCATGCCGGACGCGAACGCGAAGCCGCGGCTGCCGCGCTCCAGCGTCGCCACGCAGCGCTCGTAGGCGAAGCGCGTGGGGTTGTGGGTACGCGAGTACTCGAAGCCCTGGTGCTCGCCGGGGCTGGACTGGGCATACGTCGAGGTGGCGTAGATCGGTACCATGACCGCACCGGTGCTGGGATCGGGGGACTGGCCACCATGGATGGCGCGCGTCCCTGGCCCCCAGCCGTCCTCGCCTGCGCCGTGGTCGTCTTTCATGCCGTCGGATCCTGGGGGAAAGGGCGCGGATTCTACCATCGGGGCCGGCGCCGGCCGCGGCCTACTGGACCCGGCGGCGGAGGTAGTTCAACAGGTCGATGCGGGTGATCAGACCGAGGAACTGGCCGCCGTCGACGACGATCGCGACCTGCCCGCGCTCGAACACCGGCAGCAGCGACTCGATCGGCGCGCGCACGTCCATGAAGTCCAGTGTGGTCGTCATCGCGGTCGACACCGTCTCGCGGAACCGGGCCTCGTCGCCGTAGACGTGCAGCAGCACGTCCGACTCGTCGAGGATGCCGACCAGGCGCTCGTCCTCCATCACCGGCAGCTGCGAGATCTCGTACAGCTTCATGCGCTGGTAAGCCGTCACCAGCAGGTCGCCGGGCGCCACCACCACCGTGTCGCGCTGCGAATAAGGTCGCAGGATCAGGTCGCGCAGGTCGCCGGTGGGCTGGCGCTCAAGGAAGCCGTTGTCAAGCATCCAGTAGTCGTTGTAGAGCTTGGACAGGTACTTGTTGCCGGTGTCGCAGACGAACACCAGCACCTTCTTGGGAACGGTCTGCTCGCGGCAGTAGCGCAGCGCCGCCGCCAGCAGCGTGCCCGACGAAGACCCGCCGAGTATGCCCTCCGCCTGCAGCAGCGCGCGCGCGGTCAGGAAGCTCTCCTTGTCGCTGATCGCGTACGCCCGCTTGACCCGGCTGAAGTCGGCAATCGACGGCAGGAAATCCTCGCCGATCCCCTCGACCATCCAGCTCGCCGACTTGTCCGACAGCGTCCCCTCGTTGATGTACTCGGTCAGGATCGATCCGATCGGATCCGCCAGGATCAGCTCGACGTGAGGCGCGTGCTCGGCGAAGCAGCGCGACAGTCCGGTCATCGTGCCCGAGCTGCCGCAGCCAAAGACCACCGCGTCGACGCCGCCGGCGTCGGCCATCTGGCGCAGGATCTCCGGCCCGGTGCCGAACTCGTGCGCCGCGGGGTTGTCTGGGTTGCCGAACTGGTTGACGAAGTACGCCCCCGGCGTCTCCCGGGCGATGCGCTCGGCCATGTCCTGGTAGTAGTCGGGGTGGCCCTTGGCGACATCGGACCTGGTCAGCACGACCTGCGCGCCCATCGCCTTGAGATTGAAGATCTTTTCCCGGCTCATCTTGTCGGGCACCACCAGGATCAGCCGGTAGCCTTTCTGCTGCGCCACCAGCGCCAGCCCGATGCCGGTATTGCCCGCGGTGCCCTCGACCAGGGTGTCGCCCGGGTGGATGTCACCGCGGCGCTCCGCGGCCTCGATCATGCTCTGGCCGATGCGGTCCTTGATCGAGCCTCCGGGATTCTGGCTCTCGAGCTTGAGGTACAGCTCGCAGATGCCGGCGTCCAGCCGCTGCGCGCGGACCACGGGGGTCTCGCCGATCAGGTCGAGGACGGAATCGTGGATGGGCATGCGCGGGCGGCTTGTCGGAAACAGGCGACGATTATCGCATCGTCCCAGTCGGGGCCCTGAAGCGCCCGCGCAAGGCGTTCGCGTGCCGGTGGTGCGTGCAATGCCCCTGCGGACGACGCGGGCAGCGGCGCCGGGCGGCCGCGGGTGCGGTTAGCGAAGTGGCCGCCGGACGCTGCCAGCCGACGAGGAGGCTGGCAGCGTCCGAGACCGTGACGCGGCGTCGCGATGGCACAGGACCCCCGGGAAGATCAGGCCTGGAGCTGGCCGACCATCTGGGTCAGGCGGTCTTTGGCCTGCAGCTTCTCGCGCTTCAGCAGCGCGAGCTGGGTGTCGTCGACCGGCGCGACGCCGAGCTCGGCGTCGATCACCTGCTTGTCCAATGCCTTGTGCCGGTCGTAGAGCTGACGCAACTCCGGATAGTCGTGGAGCAGCGCATCGAGTTCCTGCTGGGGTTGCCCGTCGAACATGAGACCTCCTGCGTGGGGGACGGCGGTGGCGCAGCACGGCCACCGGTCTGGGTGAGGACGCGCCAAGGGCGCGGTCCCGGCCATACGGGCCGGGAGCGACGGCCGCGATCACCTGCGCCGTCTCCCGATCGACCCTACTCCGCATGCCGGGACTCCGGCAACACCACCGGAAGCGGAGCATTCAGGCCGAGGCATGGGTGTCCGCGCGGACGCGCTGGACACGGCCGAGCCCGCCAACGGCGTTCTACCCGACATCCCGGGTCGTTTATCCGACTGGTGATTCTGCCTGGAGCACAGGCCTGGGCGACCTGCGGGGGCGGGGTGCTCCGGGCGCCTTGCGCCGGGAGCCGGGCGTCCGCCGGATGGCGGCGCCTCGCTCGGACCAGGTGTCAGCGCTGGCGATCGTCCTGCGCCGGGACGCCGCGCATCAATTCGGCCTCCTGCCGCGCCAGCTCCGCCTCGCGCTGGCGCGCCGCGCGCAGCTTGGCTGCCTCGCCGCCGGCGACGCCGTCGAGGATGGTTTCGGCTTCCTGTCGCGCCGTCGCCTCGGCCTCCGCCGCCATCCGCAGCCGCGCCGATTCCTCGGCCTGGATCTGCGCCTGGACGCGCAGCCGCTCGGCTTCCTGGCGCGCCCGGGCGGCGTCCTGCCGGCTTGCCTCGACCAGCAACTCGCTGCGCTCGCGGTCGAGGCGGTCCAGCTCGCGCCGCATCGCCTCGGTCGCCGTCGCCAGCTCCGCGGTCTCCACGCGCCAGTCGGCAACCTGCTGTGCATCGGCACGGCTGCGGCCGCGGGCCGCCGCCAGCGCGTCCAACGCCTGGCGCGCCTGCAGGCGCTCGTAGGCCGCCAGCGTGTTGCGCTCGGGATCGAGGTCGATCTGCTGCATCCGCTGCGCCAACCTGGCGTGTTCCCCGGCGGCGTCCTGCGCCATCGCCGGCCCCGCCAGCAGCGCGGCGACGAGCGCGACCGCCAGCATGCCGCGGCGCTCCATCCTGCTCACAGCCCACCTCCATCGTTCAGCCGCGTGCGCAGCGCCGCAATCTCCGCGCGTCGCTGCGCCAGCTCGACATCGGTCTGCGCCTGCCGGCTGCGCGCGTGGGCCAGGTCCGCCGCGGCGGCCGCGCGCACGGACATGGTCCGCGCCTCCGCTTCGCGCCCCGCCGCCATCGCGGCCTGCGCCTGCCGCAGGTCGGCGCGTGCGGTGGCCAGCGCGTCGGGGGCGTACTGGTCGGCGTCGGCGACGTCGGCGCGGCTCACCGCCTGCTGCGCGACGGTGAGTTCAGCGGTCGGTGCAGGCAGGCTCGCGCAGGATGTGAGCAACAGCACGCCTGCAACGCAGAGCGACTGCAGGGCCAATCTGATATGTGCGAAGCTTGCGTTCATGGGGGCCGTGTCGAAGTGGGACGCGCGGTCATTGTCATCAGCTGCCGCCGGATACGCAACGCACCGGCCGCGGGGCTATAGGGGATCGCACAATGGACATCGGCTACTTCCTGAAGCTGATGACGGAGAAGAACGCCTCCGACATGTTCCTGACCACCGGCGCGCCGGTGTACATCAAGGTCGAAGGCAAGCTCTATCCGCTCGGCAACACCGGACTGCCGGCCGGCATGGTCAAGAAGATCGCCTACTCGCTGATGGACGAAGGCCAGGTGCCGCAGTTCGAGCGCGACCTGGAGCTGAACATGGCGCTGTCGCTGCAGGACTCGGGGCGCTTCCGCGTCAACGTGTTCAAGCAGCGTGGCGAGGTGGGCATGGTGATCCGCGCGATCCGCAGCACCATTCCCAGCATCGAGGAGCTGCAGCTGCCCGACGTGCTGAAGGACATCATCATGGCCCCGCGCGGGCTGGTGCTGATCGTGGGCTCGACCGGTTCCGGCAAGTCGACCACGCTGGCGTCGATGATCGACCACCGCAACAGCACCACGTCCGGGCACATCCTCACCATCGAGGACCCGATCGAATACCTGCACAGGCACAAGAAGTCGATCGTCAACCAGCGCGAGGTCGGGCTGGACACGCACGCGTTCCACAATGCGCTGAAGAACGCGATGCGCGAGGCGCCCGACGTGATCCTGATCGGCGAGATCCTCGACGCCACCACGATGGAGGCCGCGATCTCGTTCGCCGAGACCGGGCACATCTGCCTGGCGACGCTGCACTCCAACAATGCCGACCAGACCATCGAGCGCATCCTCAACTTCTTCCCCGAGGCGGCACACAAGAACGTGCTGATGAACCTCGCGCTCAACCTGCGCTCGGTGATTTCGCAGCGGCTGGTGGTTGGGAAGGACGGCCGCCGCATGCCGGCGACCGAGGTCATGATCAACACCCCGATGATCCGCGACCTGCTGCGGCGAGGGCAGGTGCACGAGATCAAGCAGGCGATGGAGGAGTCGCTGGAGGACGGCATGGAGTCGTTCGACCAGTGCCTGTTCCGGCTGTACAAGGAGGGCCGCATCGAGCGCGAGACCGCGCTGCGCGCCGCGGACTCGCGCGACGGCCTGGACCTGAAGTTCCGGCTGTCGGAAGGCGGCAGCGGCGAACACGACCCCTACGCCGAGGTCTTCGACAACGGCAGCCCGCAGCGCTGAGGCATCGCCGCAGGCAACGGCGACCCGATCGATCCCTGCCCCGCGGCAGGTCCCACGTCTCAGGTCGCCGGCGCGTCAGGCTGGCGCTCCGGGCGCGCGGCGTCGAATGCGGGCAGGGACAGGCACTGCTCCTCGATCGCGCGGATGGTCGGATACGGGGCCATGTCGACGCCGAAGCGACGGGCGTTGTAGACCTGCGGTATCAGGCAACAGTCCGCGATTGACGGCGCGTGGCCATCGCAATACGCGCCCGTCGACGGGTGATGCTGCAGCAGCGCCTCGAAGGCCTGCAGCCCGACCGTCATCCAGTGCCGCGTCCACACCTCGCGCTCGGGCTGCGGCACGCCCCAGTCGTGCTCGAAGTACTGCATCACCCGCAGGTTGTTGAGCGGATGCACGTCACAGGCGACCACCTGCGCCAGCGCACGCACCCGCTGCCGGTCGCGCGCGGTCGACGGCAGCAGCGGCGGCTCGGGCCACATCTCGTCGAGGTATTCGAGGATCGACAGCGACTGCCGCAGCAGGCGGTGGCCGTGCTGCAGCACCGGCACCAGTTCCTGCGGGTTGATTTCGGCGAACGCCGGCGCGTGCTGCTCGCCGCCGTCGCGCACCAGATGTACCGGCGCGATCTCGTACGGCAGACCCTTCAGGTTGAGCCCGATGCGCACACGGTACGCGGCGCTGGAGCGCCAATAGGAATGCAGGCAGAGGATGTCGGTCACGGGGCCATGCTCGATTGCGGGCTCCGCTGCGCGGCCTGCATGCGCGGCGCGGCCTCCCCGCCGCGCACGCTGCACGATAGCCCGCCGGCGGCGGCGGCGATAGCCGTCGCCATCGTCCCGTCGCCGGGAAGGCTCAGGGAGCCGCCTGGCGCTCGATGCGCTGCTCGATGGCACCGAAGATCGAGCGCCCTTCGCGGTCCAGCATCTCGATCCTCACGCTGTCGCCGAACGACATGAACGGCGTTGACGGCTTGCCGTCGGCCAGCGCCTCGACCGTGCGCTTCTCGGCGAAGCACGACGCCCCAAGCGAGGTGTCCTCGTTGGCGATGGTGCCGGAGCCGACGATGGTGCCGGCCGACAGCGGCCGCGTGCGCGCGGCATGCGCGACCAGCTGGGAAAAATCGAACTGCATGTCCACCCCTGCCTCCGGTGCCCCGAACCATGCGCCGTTGACGTGGGTCAGGAGCGGCAGGTGCAGCTTGTTGTCGCGCCAGTGGTCGCCGAGCTCGTCGGGGGTGACGAACACCGGGCTCAGCGCCGAGCGCGGCTTGGACTGCAGGAACCCGAAGCCCTTGCCGAGCTCCCCGGGGATCAGGTTGCGCAGCGAGACGTCGTTGACCAGCCCGACCAGCTGGATGTGCCCGGCTGCCTGTGCCGGCGTGACCGCCATCGGCACGTCGTCGGTGACCACCACGATCTCGGCTTCCAGGTCAATCCCATAGGCCTCGTCCACGACCTTGACCGCGTCGCGCGGGCCGTGGAACCCGGCACTGGTGGCCTGGTACATCAGCGGGTCGATGTAGAAGCTCTCCGGCACCTCGGCGCCGCGCGCCCGACGCACGCGCGCCACGTGCGGCAGGTATGCGCTGCCATCGAGGAACTCGTAGGCGCGCGGCAGCGGCGCAGCCAGTGCGACCATGTCGACATCGAATGCGCCGTCGACGTCGCCGCCTTCCAGCGATTCCGCCAGCGCAGCCAGCCGCGGGGCGGTGTTGGACCAGTCCTCCAGTGCCTGCTGCAGGGTCGGGGCGATGCCGATCGCCCGCACCGCGCGCGACAGGTCACGCGACACCACGACCAGCGTGCCGTCTCGCCCGCCTTCCTTCAGGGATCCCAGTTTCATCGTCACTCCAGTGCGGTGGCATTCGCCGAGCGCGCCATTCTACAAGCCGTCACTCGTCGCCCTGGAAAGCGCCTGCCCGGTACGTCAGTACCAGCGTGTCGCGGTGGCCGGCGTCCGACTGCGGCTGGATCGGCGTCGACTCGTGGATCATCCGGGTGTCGTCGAGCAGCAGCGCCGACCACGGCGCGTCCAGCGTGAAGCGCTGGCCCGCCGGACCGCCTGCCTCGAACACGCGCGTCTCGCCGCCCTTGATGCCCACGCGCGCGACCAGCAGCACGGCGACGAAGTCGACCCCGTCGCGGTGCGCACCCTCCGGCGTCGGCCGGCCGATGCCGTCGCTGGTGTCGATGCGGAACTGGTGCGCCTCGACATACCAGCGTGGCGCGGCGCGCACGGCGGTGAAGCGCTCGCCGAGCGCCCGCAGCAGCGAACTCCACGCCGGCGCCTGCACCACCACGTCCACCATCGGCGCGAACATCCGCTCCATCCCGCCGTGCAGCGCGTTGTAGTCCAGCGACTGCCAATGGGCGCGGTGCGGTGCCTGGCGCACGACGTCGTCCTCCAGCAGGAAGCAGGAATGGCGGCGCCGGCGGTAGCTGCCGCCGTCGCGCAGGAAGGCGTCGGGCGGCAAGTCGTCCCAGGTCCCAGCCAACGCATCAAGGCCGGGGGCCATCGCCAGCACGTCGGCCGCGGCGGCGACCGCCTGGCCCTCGGAGCGCAGCCGGTCGACGAGCGCCGACGACGCGGTGTATGGCGGCGGGAAGGTGGCAACCATGGCAGCGCCCGTGGAAGGGAGCGGCCGCGGCCGGTCCCGGGAAAGGCGAAAGCCCGCACGAGGCGGGCTTCCGGTGTCTTGCGTGCGCGAAGCGCCGGTGGCGGATCGCGCTGGATTGGCAGCCCCGGAAGGATTCGAACCTCCGAATGCCTGAGTCAGAGTCAGGTGCCTTACCGCTTGGCGACGGGGCTGTAGGTGGAAGCCATCGACGCCGCGGAGTGTAGCGCCGCGACGCGAGGACCGGAACTCAGCGCTTCGAGAACTGGGTCGCGCGGCGCGCCTTGTGCAGGCCGACCTTCTTGCGCTCGACCTCGCGGGCGTCGCGGGTCATGAAGCCCGCCTTGCGCAGCTCGCCCTTCAGCGTCTCGTCGTACTCGACCAGCGCGCGCGAGATGCCGAGGCGGATCGCGCCTGCCTGGCCGGTGGTGCCGCCGCCGTGGGTCGTGACCTTGAAGTCGAAGGTTTCGGTGTTCTTGGTCAGCTCGAGCGGCTGGCGCACGATCATGCGTGCGGTCTCGCGGCCGAAGAACTCGTCCAGCGGACGGTCGTTGACGGTGATCACGCCGGTGCCCTTGCGCATGAACACGCGGGCGGTGGAGGACTTGCGACGGCCGGTGCCGTAATTCTGGGTGATTGCCATGATTAGATGTCCAGGACCTGCGGCTGCTGTGCGGTGTGCGGGTGCTCCGGGCCCTTGTAGACCTTGAGCTTGCGGTACATGGCGCGGCCGAGGGTGTTCTTCGGCAGCATGCCCTTGACGGCGATCTCGATCACGCGCTCCGGGTGGCGCTCCAGCGCCTGTCCGAGCGTTTCGCTCTTGAGGTTGCCGATGTAGCCGGTGAACCGGTAGTACTTCTTGTCGGCCAGCTTGTTGCCGGTGACGTGGATCTTCTCGGCGTTGACCACGACGATGTAGTCGCCGGTATCGACGTGCGGGGTGTAGACGGGCTTGTGCTTGCCGCGGAGGCGGCGGGCGATCTCGCTGGAGAGGCGGCCGAGGGTCTTGCCGGCGGCGTCGACGACGAACCAGTCGCGCTGGACGGTCTCGGACTTGGCGGTAAAGGTCTTCATGACGGTATCTGGTACTCGGTAGGTGGCTCGTCGGGCTGATTCCGGCTGGACAGCGGTCGGAATGGTCGCCACGCGTTGTGGATTGCTGGACGCAAGAGCGGGGATGATACCGGCCGGCCCGGCACGCCGCAACCACGCGCACCGGCACTGCATCGTCGCGGCCGACGACTGGCCGCGGGCACCACCGGGGGCGAGAATGGCGACCCCTTCCTCCGCCCGGGACACCGCCATGACCACCACCGGCCGCCAGCTGGGCCTGATCGACCGCCTGCTCGCCGACGGCCAGCGCGCCCTGGAGACCGTGGCCGGCGCACCCGCCGCGGCTCGCCCCAACCCCGGCCGCGACACCGCCGATGTCGCCCTCGACGACGACGAGCGCCGCCACGCCGCCGGCCTGATGCGGATCAACCACGTTGGCGAGGTGTGCGCACAGGCGCTCTACATGGGCCAGGCCTCGGTGGCGCGCGACCCCGCGACCCGCGACCACCTGCTGCACGCCGCCCAGGAGGAGACCGACCACCTGGCCTGGTGCGGCGACCGCCTGCGCGAGCTCGACAGCCGCCCCAGCCTGCTCAATCCGGTCTGGTACGCGGGCAGCTACGCGATCGGCGTGCTGGCCGGACTGCGCGGGGACGGCTGGAACCTCGGCTTCGTGGTCGAGACCGAGCGCCAGGTCGAGGCGCACCTGGCCGAGCACCTCGAGACGCTGCCCCCGGCCGACCTGCGCAGCCGCGCGATCCTGGCGACGATGAAGGACGACGAGGCGCGCCACGCCGACGAAGCCGAGCACGCGGGGGCGCGCGTGCTGCCGCAGCCGGTGCCGGCGGTGATGGCCGCCGCGTCGAGGCTGATGAAGGCCGTGGCCTACCGCATCTAGCGCCGGCGGCGGCCCCGGGGGGGGGGGGGGG
>PPFU01003079.1_pt1 | contig 68471 bp, 74 predicted proteins | sample 1535991 | NCBI WGS metagenome assembly PPFU01 (sample SAMN04901290, study PRJNA319586) | Hypolithon metagenome, whole genome shotgun sequencing project. | isolation source: Antarctic Hypolithon | place: Antarctica: Miers Valley | collected 2014
TGGACAGAAGAGCCAGAACGATTCAAGGTCGATCCGTACCGCTACTCTGCGGGACTAAACAGGTAGGGCCATTGCCAACGGGTCGCTGCCGAAGGGATCACTGCGCGCCGGCGGCTTACCGGACGATGACAGGGGATCGAGCGAGCGCGAGAAAAGCGCCTCTGCCCCGGCGCGCCTTGCCTCAGGCTGCCCTCCAGCCGAGCGCCAGCCCCATCGCTGCCGCCACCACCAGCGTCCGGATGATCCCCCACCGCAAGCCAAAGATCACCCCCGCGGCCACCAATGCGATCAGCGCGGCGCCCCAGTCGAAAGTGGCAAGGTCCGGCACCTGCAGCCGCAGCGGCCCGGCCTCGGTCAAGGCCACGCGCGTGAACAGCACGTGCAGCCCGAACCAGAGCCCGAGGTTGGCAATCACGCCGACCACCGCCGCCGTCACCCCAGCAAGCCCGCCCTTCAGCCAGCGGGCGCGCTGGATCCGCACCATCCAGGGCGCAAAGGCGAAGATCCATAGAAAGCAGGGCGCGAAGGTGACCCAGGTGGTCAGCACCGCGCCCAGCACGCCCGCCACCAGTGGCGTGAACGGCTCGGGGGCGCGGAACGCGCCGAGGTAGCCGACGAATTGCGTCACCATGATCAGCGGGCCGGGCGTGGTCTCGGCCAGCCCCAGCCCGTCAGCCATCTCGCCGGGCTCCAGCCAGCCATAGCCCGCCACGGCCTCCTGCGCCATGTAGGCCAGCACCGCATAGGCGCCGCCGAAGGTGACCACGGCCAGTTGGGAGAAGAACAGCCCGATATCCCACAGCACGTGGCCCGGCCCCAGCAGCAGCCACACCGCCATCATCGGCGCCGCCCAGATCGCACCCCACACCACGAACGCCGTGAGGCTGGCGGCCCACGGCGCCCGTCCGTCATCGACCACCGGGCCGGCCGGCTTGAGCGCCAGCAGGGCCGGCCGCTTGGCGCCCGCGATCGCCCCGAGGGCAAGCGCCGCCAGAACCACCAGTGGGAAGGACGCGGCAAAGAGGAACAGCGCCGCGAACGCCGCCACAGCCAGCCCCCGCTGGAACCCGGTGGCGAGCGCCCGCCCGGCGATCCGCAGCAACGCCTGCGCGATGATCGCCAGCACCGCGGCCTTGATTCCAAGGAACAGGGCCGCGAACCACTGGAGATCCGCCGCCAGCCCATAGAGAACGGAGAGCGCCAGCATCACCGCCGCCCCGGGAAGCACGAACAGGCCGCCCGCGACGAGGCCGCCCTTCCACCCATGCAGTTGCCAACCGGCCCAGGTGGCGAGCTGCTGCGCCTCGGGGCCGGGCAGCAAATGGCACAGATTCAGCGCCTGGAGGTATTCCTCTTCGTCGACCCAGCGCCGCTCCTCGACCAGTTCGCGGTGCATCAGCGCGATCTGCCCCGCCGGCCCGCCAAAGCTGAGGCAACCAATCCGCGCCGAGACACGGACCAGTTCCGAAAACGAAGGATGCTGCAATTTGCCCTCGGTCATGCCGTTCACACCTTCCCGTGCCGCCGGAGCGGGTCGCAAAGGCAACGCTTGGGCGCAGGGCCTGACCGGGAGGTTGCGTGGTCCCGGCTTGGCAAATCTACACAGATGCGACAGGTGCGCAAAGCCCGCTTCTCACCGCACACGGGCATCGAACTGCCCTAGAGCGGGTTGCCGTCGCGATCGCGGAAGATCTCGCGCCGGCCCACATGGTTAGCCGGGCCCACCAGCCCGTCCTCCTCCATCCGCTCGATCCACTTGGCCGCGGTGTTGTAGCCCACGCCCATCTGCCGCTGCAGCCACGATCCGCTGGCCTTCTGCCCCTCGAACACCACCTGGCAGGCTTGGCGATATTTGCGCTCTTCCGGGTTGTCGCTGCCGGTCAGGTCGTCGTCGAAGCCGAAGCCCCCATCATCGGGCTCCTCGGTGACCGAATCGACATAGGCCGGCTGGCCCTGGCCGCGCCAGTGATCGGCCACGCTCTCCACCTCCTCGTCGGAGACGAACGGCCCGTGCACGCGCTTCAAAGCGCCACTGCTCGGCTTGTAGAGCATGTCCCCCTTGCCCAGCAGCTGCTCGGCGCCCTGCTCGCCCAGAATGGTGCGGCTGTCGATCCGGCTGGTGACGTGGAAGCTGATCCGGGTGGGCAAATTGGCCTTGATCACGCCGGTGATCACATCGACCGAGGGGCGCTGCGTGGCCATGATCAAATGGATGCCCGCCGCGCGGCTCTTCTGGCTCAGGCGCTGGATCAGCACCTCGATCTCCTTGCCGATGGTCACCATCAGATCGGCCAGCTCGTCCACGATCAACACGATCTGCGGCAGCGTCTCGTAATCGAGCTGCTCCTCCTCGAACAGCTCTTCGCCGGTCTCGGGGTCGAAGCCGGTCTGCACCCGGCGGCCCAGCGGCCTGCCCTTGGCCGCCGCCGCCTTAACCTTCTCGTTGAAGCCCGAGAGGTTGCGCACGCCGATGCTGGAGAGCATCCGATAACGCCGCTCCATCTCCTCCACTGCCCATTTCAGCGCCCGCACGCTCTTGGCGGGCTCGGTGACGACGGGCGAAAGCAGGTGCGGAATGTCGTCATAGACCTTCAGCTCCAGCACCTTGGGATCGATCAGGATCAGCCGCATCTCGGCCGGGGTGAAGCGATAGAGCAGGCTCAGCAGGATGCAGTTGAGCCCCACGGATTTGCCTGCGCCGGTGGTGCCCGCCACCAGCAGATGCGGCATGGCGGCCAGATCGGCCACCACCGGCTCGCCGGCAATGTCCTTGCCCAGGATCATCGGCAGATTGCCCTTGGCTTCGGCAAAGGCCTCGCTGGCGGCCAGCTCCTTGAAGCTGACGGTCTGCCGGTCCGCATTGGGCAGCTCGATGCCCATCACCGTGCGCCCGGGAATGGACGAGACGCGCGCGCTGATCGCGCTCATGTTGCGAGCGATATCTTCGGCGAGGCCGATCACGCGCGCCGCCTTGGTGCCCGGCGCGGGCTCCAGCTCGTACATCGTCACCACCGGGCCCATGCGCACCGCGGTGATCGCGCCCTTGACGTTGAAATCCTCCAGCACGCTTTCGAGCAGCCGGGCATTGCTCTCCAGCGCCCCCTTGTCGAGCCGGGGGCCACGGTCGGGCGGCGCATCGGCCAGCAGGTCGAGGCTGGGCAGCTCCAACTCGCCGAACAGCTCTTTCTGGGTCGCCTTGGCCGGGGTGGCCGGACGCGGAGGGGCACGCGGATCGCTGATCTCGGGACCCTTTCGCACCGGCGCCTCATCGTCCTGCCCGTCCAGCAGCAGCGGCGCGCGCCGCTCGCGCTTGCGCGGGCGCAGCGGCGGCTCGTCGCCATCGTCCTCGACGCCCGGCGCGCGGCGGCGCAGCACCGAGGGCAGCGCCATCAGCTGGCGCCAGTCCAGCGCGAACACCCGGCCGGCAAGCAACACGCCGCCCGCCAGGCAAAACACCGCTCCGGCCAGCATGCCCCAGCCCTGCGCCTCGGGCGGCAACAGCGCGGCAAGCGCCTGCACCAGTCCGGCGCCTAGCATCCCGGCGAGCCCGCCGAGCGAAGCGGGCAACCCGCCCACATTCTCGAATGCCAGCGCCAGCACGCTCGCCAGCAGCACCATCGCCAGCAGCAGCAGCGCAAAGGCGCGCCACCAGCGCAGCCCATGCGGCGTTTCCGCCTGCTCGGCATCGCGCCACAGCTTGCGCGCAAAGGCGAACAGCAGCGGCAGCAGCATGATGGCAACTAGGCCGAAGGCGGTCAGCGCGCCATCGGCGGCATAGGCGCCGGGCAGGCCCATCCAGTTGGCCGCGGCGCCCCCCGCGGCGGTGGAGAACGATGGGTCGGTCTGCTCGTAGCTGGCGAGCGCCAGCGCCAGGAACAGCATCGCGGCAAACAGCAGCGCGGCGCCGGCCAGCTGCCCGGCACGCGCCATCGAGCGGCGGAACGCGGCGCGCCAATCGGCCGGCGGCTGGCGGCTCATCGCCCGGGTGGCCATCGTCGTTCCCCTTTCGTGCACATCATCGTCGATGCGCCGTTCCCCGTCAACATTTCGGCCCTCAACGGGTGGTCGACAGACCGTCGATCGCCGCCCAGCAGCGCCACTTCAGGCGTTCGGCCCGGGGCCGGTCCATGCCCCCCAGCGCGATCACTGGCATCGCTGCCCACCGCGCCAGCAGGCGAAATCGCAGCGGCCCCAGCACCGCCGCGCCCGGATGCGAGCGGGTGGCGAACACCGGCGAGAGCATCAATGCATCGGCTCGCGCCCGGTTTGCCTGCGCAATCTCGCGCAGATCATGCGCGGTGGCGATGCCCAGCAGACCCGCCCGACGCGGCGCCAGCATCAGCGGCGCGCCATACACCCCGTTCGCGCCCCATTCGCGCGCCGTCTGCGCGCTATCCGCCAAGATCACCAAATGCCTGCGAGCGCGACAAATCCGCCGCAGCGCGCGAAACCGCGCCACCCGCTCCTCCGGCGGCAGATGATAGTGGCGGAACACGAAGCCAGATCCGCCCGGCAGCCGCAGCAGCGCCCGCTCCAGCACGCCATCGTTGCGCTCGTCCGAAAGCAGCCACAATGCGGGCAGAGGGTGGCGGGCGCGCATCGCCCCGCTATATCCCGCCACCATGGAATGCACAGCCGCCGAGCCCCTCGCCCGGATCGAGGCCCGCATCGCCCAGGCGTGCCGCATCGCCGCGCGCGACCGCAACGCCGTCACCCTCATCGCCATCAGCAAGACGCACCCGGCCGAAGGCATCGCCCCGCTGATCGAGGCCGGCCAGGGTGTGTTCGGCGAGAACCGCGTGGCCGAGGCGCAGGGCAAATGGCCCGCGCTGCGCGAGCGGCATCCCGGGATCGAACTGCACCTCGTCGGCCAGCTGCAATCGAACAAGGCCGAAGAGGCGGTGGCGCTGTTCGACGCGATCCACTCGCTCGATCGGCCAAGCCTCGTATCCGCACTGGCCAAGGCGATGGACAAAGCGGGCCGCCGCCCACCCTGCTTCGTGCAGGTCAATATCGGCGCAGAGGAGCAGAAGGGCGGCTGCCCGATTCCCCAGCTGCCCGCCCTGCTCGAACAGGCGCGTGAGGCCCACCTGCCGCTCGCCGGGCTGATGTGCGTGCCGCCGTTCGACATCGAGCCCGCGCCATTCTTCGCGCTGCTCGACAAGCTGGCGCGAGACAACGGGCTGACGGGCGAGGCGGCCAGCCTCTCGATGGGCATGAGCGGCGATTTCGAAACCGCGATCATGCTCGGCGCCACCCACATCCGCATCGGCACCGCCCTGTTCGGCGGACGCTCCTAGCAAGGTCGATCGCCGAGGCCTCCCGGAACACCCGTCTCCCCGGTCCATTGCCCTTACAAGAAACACGAATCTGGAGACTGCATCATGTTTGGCTGGGCCATCACCCTGGGAATTATCGCCCTCATCGCCGCCATCCTCGGCTTTGGCGGCATTGCCGGCGCCTTGGTCGATATCGCCATCATCATCTTCGTGATCGCGCTGATTGGCGCGGCCATTTTCGCCATTCTCGGGTGGAAGGCTGCCAAGGCGATCGGTAACAAATTGTAGGTAGCAAGGCACACACCAGGCCGGGCTTGGGAGGACGATAGCCCACGTCGCCGGTCTGGTGCGTGCAGCCCCGCTGCCGCCGCTAAACCACCGCCTCATCCTGCCCCACCGGATCGGCCACTGCCTCCGAGGCAGCCGCCAGCAGCGCCGCATCCAGCCGCTCCAGCCGCTCCTCGCCGGCCACCTTCCCGCCGAGCAGGTCGGTGACATAGAACGTATCCACCGCGCGCTCGCCATAATGCGTAACGTGCGCCGAGTTGACCATCAGCCGTTCCTCGAACAGCACCCGCGCCAGCCGGTTGAGCAGCGCCGGGCGATCGCGGGCGATCACCTCGATCACGGTGAAGCGGTTCGATGCCTCGTGGTCGAAAGACACCTGCGGATGCACCTCGAAACTCGCCGCGCGGGGCCGGGCCAGCGGGCGCCGGGCCAGCTGCGGCACCAGTTCGATCCGGTTCGCCAGGCAATCGCGGATGTGGCTCTCCAGCCGCTCGAGCATATGCCCTTCGCGGAACGGCTGCCCGAGCGGATCCTGCACCAGGAAATTGTCCACCGCCTTGCCCATCCGCGTGGTGTGGATGCGCGCATCGATGATGTTGCCGCCCGCCAGGTGAATCGCCCCGGCGATGCGGTAGAACAGGCCCGGGTGGTCGTCAGCAATCACCGTCACCAGCGTGGCGCCGCGCGCCGGATAGAAATGCGCATGGATCGACAGGCGGTGCCCCTCGCGCCGCGCCTCGGCGAGGTGCGGCAGATTAAGCGCGATCACATCCTCCGGCTCGGCGATCCAATAGGCATCGTCGAACCGGTCGCCAATCTCCTCAAGCACCCCGCCTGAACCATCGGCGCGCTCGCCCAGCAACTCGGCCACGCGCTCCTGCTTGGCCGCCACCCGCTCGCCGCGCCCGTGGCGCAGGTGCCCCAGCCGCATCCGCTCCTCGGCCAGTTCGTAAAGCTGACCGATCAGCTGGCGCTTCCAACCATTCCAGATGCCCGGCCCCACCGCACGGATATCGACGATGGTCAGCACCGTCAGCTGGCGCAGCCGCTCCAAATTCTGCACCTGGGCGACGAAATCCTCGATCGTCTTGGGGTCGGAAAGGTCGCGCTTGAAGGCGGTGGCGCTCATCAGCAGGTGCCAGCGCACCAGCCAGGCGACCAGCTCGGTTTCGCCCTCGTCCATCCCTAGCCGCGGGCACAGCCGCTCGGCCAGTTGTGCGCCCAGCACCGAATGGTCGCCCCCGCGCCCCTTGGCGATATCGTGCAGCAGAATCGCCACGTAGAGCACGCGGCGCTGCGCCAGCCGGCGGATGATCACGGTGGCCAGCGGATGGTCCTCCGCCAGTTCCCCCCGCTCGATCTGCGAACACAGGCCGATCGCCCGAATGGTGTGCTCATCCACCGTGTAATGGTGGTACATGTCGAACTGCATCTGCGCGCCGACCTTGCCGAAATCGGGCACGAAGCGGCCGAACACGCCCGCATCGTTCATCCAGCGCAGCACCGTCTCGGGGTCGTTCCGCCCGGCTAGCAGCTCGAGGAACAGCGCATTGGCGCGCAGGTCCTCGCGCATCTCGGCTTTGATCAGCTCGGCATCGCGGCGGATCAGGCGGATGGTGGTGGGGTGCACCTCCAGCCCCTCCGCCTCGGCCACCCGGAAGATCTCGATCAGCCGCACCGGATCGTCCCTGAACCACTCGTCGTCCGGCGCGCTCAGCCGTCCCTTGGCCACCTTGTACCCCGCCACCATGCGCTCCTTGAGCTTGTCCCGCAGCCGCGAGAGGCCGCGCAGCGGGCGCGCGGTGGCCTGCTCGTCGAAATGGGCGAGGAACACGCCCGTCAAGTGCCCCACATGGCGCGCCTGCAGAAAATAGAACTGCATGAACCGCTCGACTGCGCTCTTGCCCGGCCGATCGGCAAAGTTCATCCGCCGCGCCACCTCCTGCTGCAGGTCGAAGGTCAGCCGGTCCTCCGCGCGCCCGGTGACGGTGTGCAAATGGCAGCGCACCGCCATCAGGAAGCCCTCGGCCCGGCGGAAGCTGCGATATTCGCGGGCCGTGAACAACCCCACGTCGACCAGATCGGCCGCGCTGCGCACGCGGTGGAGATATTTGGCGATCCAGTACAGCGTCTGCAGGTCGCGCAGGCCGCCCTTGCCGTCCTTCACATTGGGCTCCACCACATAGCGGCTGTCGCCCATCCTTTTGTGCCGCGCGTTGCGCTCGTCCAGCTTTTCGGAGATGAAGCGCTGCTCGGACCCGGCCACCACCTCGCTCCAGAACCGCCGCCCGGCCGCCTCGTACAGCGGCTGGTCGCCCCACAGATAGCGCCCCTCCAGCAGCGCCGTGCGGATCGTCAGATCGGCCCGCGCCAGGCGTACCATCTCGTCCACCGAGCGGCTCGAATGGCCCACCTTCAGCCCCAGGTCCCACAGATAATAGAGCATTGCCTCGATCACCTGCCCGCACCGGGGCGAGGGCTTGCCCGGGGTGAGGAAGGCGATGTCCACGTCCGAATGCGGCGCCATCTCGCCGCGCCCATAGCCGCCCACCGCGATCAGCGTGAGCCGCTCGGCGTCCGGGCGGCCGTCCGAGGGGTGGAGGTCGGTTACGACATGGTCGTGGATCAGGCGGATCAGTTGGTCGATCAAGAAGGCGTGGCCGCGGGTGATCTCGTGCCCGGCGCTCGGGCGCTCGGCCAGCCGCCGGGTCAGCTCGGCCCGCCCGGCCTCCAGGCACTCGCGCAGCCGCGCCACGATCCGCGGGCGCGCAGCGGGCGTACCATGCTCGGCCACCAGCGCGGCAATGTCGCTCGCCGCCGCCCGTCGGTCGATCACCGCGCGCTGGTTGAGAATACGAAGGACGCTCACCTGCGCACAGATAGTCGCCCCGGCTGCCCCTGCCAACGCAGGCGTGCGCACCGCGCCCGCCCAGCCCGGCAAGCGGCCCGCGCACCCTGCGGCCAAACACCCCCGCCGGCCCCGGCTCGGCCGGCCTTCCACGCCGCCGCGTTCCATGCCAAAGCGCCGGACCTAACGGAAACAGGGCACGGGCATGATCGATCTCTTGGCGGCCGGGGCGGCAGGCGCCATCCGCTGGTCCGAACTCGGCCTGAGGCCCGGCTTCGAGATCTTCGGCTTCACCCTGCGCTATTATTCGCTGGCCTATCTGGCGGGGATCCTGCTCGCCTATTGGCACCTTGGCCGGATGATCCAGGCGCCCGGCAGCCCGATGGCGCAGCGCCATCTCGACGATCTGTTCTTCTGGTGCACGCTGGGCGTCATCCTGGGCGGACGGCTCGGCTATGCGGCCTTCTACCAGCCGGGCCTGTTCACCGGCTGGACCTCCAGCGAATTCGTCGCGTGGGATCTGCTGCGGCTGTGGGATGGCGGGATGAGCTTCCACGGCGGCGTCATCGGCGTCACCGCGGCGATCGCCTTCGTCGCCCTGCGCGCGGGGATCTCCTTCCTCCGCGTGTGCGACTTTATCGCGGTCAACGTGGGCTTTGGCATGCTGTTCGGGCGGCTGGCCAATTTCATCAATGGCGAGCTGTACGGCCGGCCGGGCGACGTGCCTTGGGCGATGATCTTCCCCGCCGATCCGCTGGGCCTCGCCCGCCATCCCAGCCAGCTCTACCAGGCGGTGCTGGAAGGCGCGCTGGTGGTGGCGGTGATGCTGCCGCTGTTCTGGTTCACCCGCGCCCGCTGGCGCCCGGGCCTGTTGGTGGGCACCTTTACAATGGTGATCTCCCTCGGCCGCTTTATCGCCGAGTTCTTTCGCGAGCCGGATGCGCATCTGGCCGATTTCGCGCGCGAGAGCGGGCTCAACATGGGCCAGTGGCTCACCATCCCGCTGATCCTGGGCGGGCTGGCGCTGGTGATCTGGGCGCTGCGCCGGCCGGAATTGAACAGCATGAAGCATACCGCCCCTGCCTGAGGATCAGGCCCCAGAGGAGGCGCTGCTGGCGGAGCGCTTCCGCCGCCTGATCGCGGATTCCGGGCCGATCAGCGTGCAGCACTTCATGGCCGAGGCCAACGCCCGCTACTACGCCGCGCGCGACCCGCTGGGGGCGGCAGGCGATTTCGTCACCGCGCCCGAGATCAGCCAGATGTTCGGCGAACTCGCCGGCCTGTGGCTGACCGACCTTTGGCTGCGCGCCGGCCAGCCCATGGGTGCACATTATGTCGAACTCGGCCCCGGCCGCGGCACTCTGGCTGCCGATGCGCTGCGAGCAATGGCGCCACACGGCCTCGCGCCGGGCATCCACCTCGTCGAAGGCTCACCCGCGCTGCGGCGGGTGCAGCAGGCCGCGCTGCCCGGCGCCACGTTTCACGAGGATCTCGCCAGCGTGCCAGAGGAGGGCCCGCTGCTGCTCGTCGCCAACGAGTTCCTCGACGCCCTGCCGATCCGCCCGTTGGTGCGCACCGAGGCGGGCTGGCGCGAGCGAATGGTCGGCCTCGATCCGCAGGGCCGCTTCGCCTTCATCGCCGGCGCCCGGCCGATGGACGCCGCCGTTCCGGCCGATCAGGCCACCGCCTTGCCGGGCACGATCCTCGAAACCTGCCCCGCCGCCGCTGCCGTTGTGCAGGAGATCGCCGGCCGGCTGGCGCGGCAGGGCGGCGCGGCGCTGCTGATCGATTACGGCTACGCGAATTCCCGCACCGGCTCCACCCTGCAGGCGGTGCACCGCCACCGGAAGGTCGCGGTCTTCGCCACCCCGGGCGAGGCCGATCTCACCGCCCATGTCGATTTCGCCACTCTCGCCCAGATTGCGCGGGCCCAGGGCGCGCGCTGGCTCGGCACGGCGGAGCAGGGCGCCTGGCTGCGCGCAATGGGGCTCGACCAGCGTGCCACCGCTCTGTCCACCCGCTATCCGGAGCGAAGCGGAGAGCTTGCGAGCGCGGTCGAGCGGCTTGCGGGGCCGGAGCAAATGGGGGTGCTGTTCAAAGTAATGGGCCTCGCCGCACCCGGCTGGCCCGCTGCCGCCGGCTTCTGAATCGGCCAGTCCGCCCCATAGAAGCGCCGTGCACCGCCAAGGGCGGAACGGCCACCGCCTCCCGCCCGTTCTCTCCAGCAGGTCCCCCGCGACCATGCGGGAATATTCGAAGATCAGGAGACAAATCATGGGTGAATACGAACCCGAGGATTCCCGCAAGGTCACGCTGGGCAATAGCACCGCACCCGGCGAGCCGCCCCGCACCGGCCCGCGCGAAGGCGAGACCCGCGATCCGAACAGCAAGGGCGAGCAGGGCATACGCGCCGCACCACAGAGTGCAGCCGACGAACCCGCTGATTCGGAGCTGGGCCAAACCGCCCGCTCCAGCCCGAACCAGGCCGGCCAATCGCAGAGCCAGTCTCAAACCCAATCCCGCGGCGGCCAGACGCAATCACTCGGCGGCCAGACGCAATCACTCGGCGGGATGAGCCAATCCCAGGGCCGCTCCGTCGCAGCCCTGCAGCCCGAGCCGGAGCACGGCCAGACCCGGCAGGCCTCCCCGCCCGCCACCGCCCAGTACGAAAGCGGGCTCCCCACCGGGGGGGACGATTACATCGACAATGTGGACGGCAACACCGCGCCCGATCCCGCCGGCACCCCGCAAGCTATGCAGCAGGCCGATCCCGATGCCGAACGCAAGCGCCGCGAACAGGCCGCCAGCCAGAGCGGCACCGAAACCCCGCAGAACATGGGCGAGCCCGACCGTCCAGAAGGCGAGGACGACGAGGACGGGCTTGACCCGGACGAGGCGGGCTACGGCGGCGGCGGCGAGGAGCGGCTCGACAAGATCAACAAGGACGGTTGATCCGCCGCGTGTGTTACGGGCGAGGCGGCGCCCCGCCACTCAGGCAGCGTCGGATGCGTGGGCCCAGTTCCAGCAGGAGCAGGATCGGCGTTGCCCACAGCCAGGTGAGCAGCGCCGCCTCCACCCAGCCGCGTTTCTCGGGCAGGCGGATGCTGCAACGGTAGGCGTCGATGAGCCCTTCGGGCGTGCAGGTCGATGGCCAGTAGGCCTGGGAAAGCAGGTACATCCCCAGCACACCCCAGCCTACCAGCGCCACTGCCAGGACCGCATAGCGGCTGGCGCGCACGTCTGGGTGCCCATGTTCGCCCGGTCTGGTGAGGCGCGAGGTTCGCATGAAGCTCCCTCTACGCGAACATCGTTAACATTTTGCACCCGCCGTCTGGACCCGTTTCGGTCCGGTGCGTTATCCCTGCAAAGCCCAAAGGAGACCTTCGATGAGCGATGCAAGTGCCATCCAGGAGCACATGGAAGTGATCGGCGCCGATGGCGTCCCCGTCGGAACCGTAGACCGCGTCGAAGGCGATCGCATCAAGCTGACCAAAAGCAGCTCGGGCGCGGAGATCGAGGGCGCGGAAGGGGCCCATTCCGGCCACCACCACTACATTTCGCTCGGCCTCGTCGCCGAGGTCGAGGGCGATCAGGTCCGCCTTAGCGCCACGGCCGCCAACGCCCTGCTGTTCGAGGAGGAAGAGGACGGCTGAGCACGCGTCCCGTCCGCCCCATCACTGACAGGCAAGGCATTCCTCGTAATCGGTCTGCTCGCCCCCAAGCTCGAACTTGGGCAGCGCCGTCGTATTGTCCGCTTCCACCCCGCCAGCGAAACCGGCCCGCTGCACACTCTTCGAGCGCAGGTAATACAATGATTTGATCCCGCGCTCCCAGGCCTGGAAGTGCAGCATCATCAGGTCCCACTTGTCGACATCGGCGGGGATGAACAGATTGAGGCTCTGCGCCTGGTCGATGAATGGCGCGCGGTCGGCGGCGAATTCCAGCAACCAGCGCTGGTCGATCTCGAAACTGGTGCGGTAAACCGCCTTTTCCTCCGGCGTCAGGCAGTCGAGGTGCTGGACCGATCCGCCTTTTTCCAGGATCGAGTTCCACACATTGGTCGAATCCTTCGCCTTCTCCCGCAGCAGCGCCTCGAGATAGGGGTTCTTGACCACGAAGCTGCCCGAGAGCGTCTTATGCGTGTAGATATTGGCCGGGATCGGTTCGATACAGGCGCTGGTGCCGCCGCAGATGATGCTGATGCTGGCGGTGGGCGCGATCGCCATCTTGCAGCTGAAGCGCTCCATCACCCCCATGTCCTCGGCATCGGGGCAGGCGCCGCGCTCTTCGGCGAGCACCATCGAGGCCTCGTTGGCCCGGGCGCTGATCTGCTGGAACATCTTGAGGTTCCAGGCCTTGGCCATCGCGGTTTCCCAGCCGATGGACTTCAGCTGCAGGAAGGAGTGGAAGCCCATCACCCCCAGGCCCACACTGCGCTCGCGCATCGCCGAATAGCGGGCGCGCGCCATCTCAGGCGGGGCATGGTCGATGTAATCCTGCAGCACATTGTCGAGGAAGCGCATCACGTCCTCCACAAAGTGCTTGTCCGCATGCCACTCGTCCCACTTCTCCAGGTTCAACGAGGAGAGGCAGCACACCGCGGTGCGATCGTTGCCCAAATGGTCGCGCCCCGTCGGCAGGGTGATCTCGGCGCACAGGTTCGAGGTGGAAACCTTGAGGCCCAGCTCGCGGTGGTGGCGCGGCATCATCCGGTTCACCGTGTCGGAGAACACGATATAGGGCTCGCCCGTCGCCAGCCGCGTTTCCACCAGCTTCTGGAACAGCGAGCGCGCATCCACCGTCGCGCGCACGCTGCCATCCTTGGGGCTGGTCAGCGGCCACGGCTCGCCCGCCCGCACCGCCTCCATGAAGGCGTCGGTGATCAGCACGCCGTGGTGCAGGTTCAGCGCCTTGCGGTTGAAATCGCCCGATGGCTTGCGGATCTCGAGGAACTCCTCGATCTCCGGGTGGCTGACATCGAGATAGACCGCGGCCGATCCGCGCCGCAGCGAGCCTTGGCTGATCGCCAGCGTCAGCGAATCCATCACGCGGACGAAGGGAATGATCCCGCTGGTCTTGCCGTTGAGCCCCACCGGCTCGCCGATCCCGCGAACATTGCCCCAATAGGTGCCGATCCCGCCCCCGCGGCTGGCCAGCCACACATTCTCGTTCCAGGTGGCGACGATCCCCTCCAGGCTGTCGTCCACGCTGTTGAGATAGCAGCTGATCGGCAGGCCGCGCCCGGTGCCGCCGTTGGAGAGCACCGGGGTCGCCGGCATGAACCACAGCTTTGAGATGTAGTCGTACAGCCGGCGGGCATGCGCCTCGTCATCGGCATAGGCGTCGGCCACGCGGGCGAACAGGTCCTGGAAGCCTTCGCCCGGCAACAGGTAGCGGTCGCGCAGCGTGTCCTTGCCGAACTCGGTCAGCAGGTCGTCGCGCGCGGGCTCGGTGGGCACGGCGAAGCGGCGTGCGTTGATCGACTTGGAATCGCCCGCCTCGCGTTTGGCCACTGGCTCCGTCATCGGGGTGTCGCCCTTTTCCGCCGTCGCGTTCATGGTGTCGCCCTGCAAACCCATTGCCGCCTCGTCGCTGGTCCTGAAATCCATGCCCTGCCGCCCCTTGTCGATACGGCGCGCCATCGCTGGCATTCGCCCCGTGCCCGAATCGGCCGGCAGCGCTTCAGACTATCGCCACCCGTGCCGCTCCGGGGAAAAACTTATCCCCGGTTTGTTCTCATTGGGCGATGCGCGGCGCTCGCTGGCGCCCTCCCCAACATATAGATGCCCAGTGAGCCTCCTGCAATCCGACCCACAAGGGATAGTGGCTGGAAGCGAAACTCGACGCAAGGCCGCGCGGGCTGACCAAGGGTTAATGCGGAGGGCCTGAGCGGATGTCCAGCCGCCGCACGGCACGCGACGCGCGGGCCAAACGCACTTGCCGGCTCGCGCAAGCCCGAAAATGAAGCTGCGGAAAAGATTGCAACAATCCGGCAGGATGATGGGCGAGGGCTCCAGCCATCATCGCTTTGCTGGTCCCGGCGGCCGACGGATTGTCCGTTCGCGAGTGGAACGGCAACGCCTGCGGATCACTGGTGCGGTACCCTCCCGGCGGACCGAAGGAACACGACGTGGCGCTGGACGATCCATCTTTTTCGATCCGCCTCGGCGAGCCGGGTGCGCGGTTGCTGGGCAGCGTCGATCTGTCGATGATCCAGTCCCTGTGCGGCCAGCTCTTTACGGTTCCGAAGGGCGATCACCCGATCATTGTCGAGCTGACCACGCTCGGCGGAGACGCGGAGATGGGGCGGCGCGCCCTGCTCGAGATCGAGCTTGCGCGCGAGCGGTTCGCGCCCCGTCGGCTGGTGTTCCTGGGCAAGACCGTCGTCTATTCCGCCGGTGTCTCGTTGATGAGTGGCTTCCCGCGCGAGGATCGCTTCCTCACCAAGGATGCGATCCTGCTGATCCATTCCCGCCAGCTGGTGCAATCCCTTGAGCTATCGGGTCCGCTGCGCGGCAGCGTCCCGAAGGTCAAGTCGATGCTTCACCAACTCAAGTGCGGCCACGATGTGGAAGAGCAGGCGTTCGAAAAGCTGATTGCGGGGAGCCAGGTGGACATGGACACGCTGCTCGAGAAGGCGCTCTACAACTGGTATATTACCGCCGCCGAGGCGGTCGAACTGGGCCTCGTCGCCGACATCGTCTGACAGTGCGGGAGCCGGGCCCCACATCGCGCGTTGATCGGCACAAGGAGACGTCCGCATGAAACCCCCCGCGCCCACCACGACGCCCCTTTCCTCGGAAGAGCTGGAGAAGGACGCCGCCGAGGCCGGCGTCGCCTCCGACCAGTCGACCGGAGATGGCAGCGATCCTCACCTGCCGGCCAGCGAAGGTGAACTTGCCGGCAAGGCGGAGGGCCACAGCCCGACGCTCGAACGCAACATCGCCGAGCTTCCCCCGGGCTGATCGGCCGAGCTCGCCCCACACAGGCTGGGCCGTTGTGCACACCCTCGGCCGCTCCGCCGCCGCCCTTGCCATGGCGGGCTGCGCGAATCGCCCCGCCCAGCACGCTCAACCGGGTGGTGGAATACACCGCCAGCCGACAAAGGGCTTTGACCACCGGCCAGTCGGAGTTCGCGATGCTCGAGCCTTAGCGGGGCGGCTCACGGCACCAGCACCGTGTCGAGCGCCTCGGCATCGGTTTCGGGGTGGTCGAGCGTGAAATGCAGTCCGCGGCTCTCGTGCCGCCGCAGAGCGCATTGCACGATCAGATCGGCGCATTGCAGCAGGTTGCGCAGCTCCACCAGGTCGGTCGTTACGCGGAAATGGCCGTAATAATCGTCGATCTCGCCGTGCAGCAGCGCAATGCGGTGCGCCGCGCGCTCCAGCCGCTTGGTGGTGCGTACGATGCCGACATAGTTCCACATGAAGCGGCGGATCTCGGTCCAGTTCTGCTTGATCACCACCTCCTCGTCCGAATCGGTCACGCGGCTCTCGTCCCATTCTCGGATCGTTGGGGGCATGGGGAACTCGTCCCAGCGATCGAGGATGTCCTGCGCCGACGCCTCGCCGAACACGAAGCACTCGAGCAGCGAGTTGGAGGCGAGCCGGTTGGCGCCATGCAGCCCGCTCTCGGTGCACTCCCCCGCCGCATAGAGCCCCGGCAGATCGGTGCGCCCGGTGAGATCGATCACGATGCCCCCGCAGGTGTAATGCTGCGCGGGCACCACCGGGATCGGCTCGCGGGTCATGTCGATGTCGAGGCGAAGCAGCTTCTCGTGGATGTTGGGAAAATGCCCGCGCACGAAATCGGCGCCCATGTGGCTGATGTCGAGATGCACGCAATCGAGCCCGAAGCGCTTGATCTCGGCATCGATTGCCCGCGCCACGATATCGCGCGGGGCCAGCTCCATCCGCTCGGGGTCGTAGAATTCCATGAAACGCTTGGCCGTGCGCGGGTTGATCAGCCGCCCGCCCTCGCCGCGCACCGCCTCGGTGATGAGAAAGTTCTTCACCCCCAGATGGTAGAGGCAGGTTGGGTGGAACTGCATCATCTCCATGTTGGAGACCCGCGCCCCTGCCCGCCACGCCATCGCGATCCCGTCGCCGGTCGCCCCGCGCGGCGCGGTGGAGAACTGGTACACGCGGCCCGCACCCCCGGCCGCGAGGATGGTCGCGCGGGCGGTATAGGCGCCGATCTTGCCCGAGGGGTCCAGCGCATAGACGCCCCACACCCGGCCCGAACCCGAATAGCGCTCCTCGTTGCGGCCGGTGATCAGCTCGACGCAGGTGCGGTCGGGCAGCAGGGTGATGTTGGGATGCGCCTCGGCCGCCGCCAGCAGCGCCGCCTGCACCGCGCGGCCCGTGGCATCGGCCACATGAACGATGCGCCGGTGCGAATGACCGCCCTCGCGGGTGAGATGCAGGTCCGCCCCGGCGGTGTTGAACGGCACGCCCAGTTCGGACAATCGCGCGATCGCCCGGGGCGCGCGCTCGACCACGAACTCCACCGTCTCGCGTCGGTTGAGCCCGGCCCCGGCAACCATCGTATCGCGAATATGATTGTCGAACGTATCGCCCGCATCCAGCACCGCAGCGATCCCCCCCTGCGCCCAATGGGTCGAGCCGCCGGTCAGCGGTCCCTTCGCCAGCACCAGCACCTTGTGCTGCTGGGCGAGCGTCAGCGCAGCGGTCAGCCCGGCCGCGCCGGAACCGATGATGAGAATGTCGGCTTCGTTCATTGTGCCCCTGTTGCACAGCCGATGCGCGCGGGACAGGGGGGTCAGCAGCGCGGGAGGGGAGCCGATGCAAGCCGATGCGAGGGAACTGCAAAGCCGCCGTGCGGTGCTGTCGGAGGTGGCGGCACTGCCACTGGCGGGCTGCATGCGCGGCGGCCCCGTTCCATCCAGCGGCTGCCTGTGGCAACGCTCAACCTCCGGCACGACTAGCGGCCGACCTGCTCGCCTGAAGCTCATCACGGCGGCCCTGCGCGCGGTCGAGCCGACGTGATGGCGCTGCAGGATGCGGCCAAGGCCTTGCCCAACCCGGCCGAAACGATCGCACGCGAATTGGGCTACCCCCATTTCCATTTCGTCGCCGTCGAACCGGAAGAGGCGCCCAAGCGCTAGGCAATGCGATCTTCTCCCGCCCCCGGCGGTCAAGGTCGCCCGCCGCAAGCTGGAGCCCGTTTCGGATTACCGCACTGCTATCCGGGTGCGGGTGATGAGCGGCAATGGCTCGGTCGATGTGGTGGGCACGCATCTGGCAGTAGCTAAAGATCAGGGCGCGGTGCGGGCCCGCCAGCTGGCCGATCTGCTCGGCCGGCTGCCAGCCGCCGAAGTACCGCTGACGGCGCCGGGCGATTTTACCGCGACGCTGTGCCCCGCTGACGAGGCTCCGCTAGGGGCCTTCGCTCGCCACCTGCGCCCCCTCGGCCTGGGTGGTCAGCTGAACGAACACATCCTCCAGGTCGGGCTCGCGCGTGGTCACGTCCTCGATCACGTGGCCCTGCCGCTGGATTGCGGCGAGCACTTGACCGGCGCTCGCTTTGTCGCGGTCGTAAGTGATCTCCAGCGTACGCGGATCGAGCGCCACCGCCTTGCAATAGGCCGGGTCGTCCGGCAGCGGCGCGGTGATCTCGCGTTCCACCGTGAGGCGCACGATCTTCTCGCGCGCCATGCCCACCAGCTCGCGGGTGGTCTTGTTGGCGATCACCTCACCATGGTTGATGATGGCGATGCGGTCGCACAATTGCTCGGCCTCTTCGAGGTAATGGGTGGTCAGCACCACCGTCACCCCCTCGCGGTTCAGCTCCATCACCAGCTCCCACAGCTGGCGGCGCAGCTCCACGTCCACCCCGGCAGTCGGCTCGTCGAGCACCAGCACCGGCGGCGAATGGACCATCGCCTTGGCGATCAGCAGCCGCCGCTTCATGCCCCCCGAAAGCGAGCGGGCATAGGCATCGCGCTTGTCCGCCAGGTGCACCGCGCGCAGCAGCTCCTCGGAGCGGCGCAGCACCTTGGTCACGCCATACATGCCGGCCTGGTTCTCCAGCACCTCGAAAGGCGTGAAGAACGGATCGAACACGATTTCCTGCGGCACAATGCCGATCGACAGCTTGGCGTTGCGATGATCGCGGTCGATATCATGGCCCCAGATCCGGATGGTGCCGCCGGTCTTCATCACCAGCCCGGCCATGATGTTGATCAGGGTGGATTTGCCCGCGCCATTGGGCCCCAGCAGGCCGAACACGCCACCTTCAGGCACCTCCAGATTGATCCCCTTGAGCGCCAGCTTGGCGGGCGCGTTGCCCTGCGCCGCATATTCCTTGACCAGATCGCGAATCGCGATCGCCGGTTCGCTGGCGCTGCCTTGCTGCATCGCTGTGCCCTGTGGCGAAGCACCGGGGCGGCGTAAAGGCTGCGTGCGGCAAAGCAGGATTGCGGCGGGTCCGCCGGGGCGATATTGCAAGCGCGATGGACGAATATGTGCCCGAAATTACGAGGGTAGAGACCCACAGCGTCTGGTGCGACGGTGCCGGTGATATTCGCGGCGGGCCCAACCTGCGGCCCGCAGCGCTCGGCCATCCGCGAGTCTACATGCAGATCGACGAGCACGGCTTCGTCGATTGCGGCTATTGCGACCGGCGCTTCGTGCTAATCGCCGGAGCGGCGGACCGCTCGCTGCACGAGCTTTCGCCAGGCCATCTGCCCGAGCCCCCACCCGGGCCCGCACCGGAAACCAAGTAAGAGCCCGGCCGAACGTCCGCCCCGCATCCTTCTGCTGTCAGCGCGTATTCAGAGAGGGCAGGGCATGGTATTATCGGGATCAGGCACGCCAACGATCCGGAGATCAATCATGAAGACCGCTGCCGCCATTTTCACCGCCGCCCTCCTGCCGCTTGCCGCCGCTCCGGCCCTCGCCGAGACGCGCGCCGAGCGGAACGAGGCGCGCGTCGCCGAACGGCTCGAGGGCCGGGAAGCCGGCGAGCCGGTGAGCTGCATCTTCGCGCCGCGCAGCCACGGTCTGGAAGTGATCGAGCATGTCGGCATCCTCTACGAAGCTGGCGACACGATCTACCTCGCCCGCGTGGTGCACCCCCGCTCGCTCGGCTTCGGCGATGCGCTGATCATCCAGCGGCGCGGTAGCTCGTTGTGCAAGCATGACATGACCCGCACGTTCGACCGGGGAAGCCAGATCAACGGCGTCGTATTTTTCGAGGACTTCGTTCCCTACACCGATCGCGGCGACGGCTGAGGCCTGCTCGGCCGGCGCTCGGACGCCAGACGGCAGGCAGCGCTCCCGTGGCCGGGCTCAGCGGCCGGCCATGGCCTTGACCTTGCGCAGATAGGTGCGCCCGATCCGCAGCATCTCGCCATTGTGGAGCTCGGCACACCAGACCCCCAGCCCCTCGTGCCGCAAGCCCCGGATGCGGTCCCGGCGCAGGATGGTGGAGCGGTGGATGCGAATGAACCGCTCGGGATCCAGCCGCCCTTCGAGCCCGGCGATGGTCTGCAGCAGCAAATAGCTGCGTTCTTCCCCGCCGCCGAGCCGCAGCCGGACGTAATCGCGCTCGGCGTCGATCTGCTCGACCTGCGCGGCGTCGATCCGCAGCAATTCGGAGCGGTGCGGGATCCAGAACTCGGTCAGCCACTCGCCTGCCCCGCTGCTGCTGCTGCTGCTGCTGCTGCGCTCGCGGCGGGTGACGGCCCGGTCGATCGCGCGTTCCAGCCGATCGGCACCGACGGGCTTCAGCACGTAATCGACCGCGTCGATGTCGAACGCCTGGACCGCAAAATCCTCGTGCGCGGTCACGAAGATGATCGCCGGCACCCGCTCGCGCCGGGCCAGCTGGCGGGCCACCGCAAGGCCATCGAGCCCCGGCATGGTCATATCGAGCAGCAGCAGGTCGGGCTTCAGCTTTTCCGCCAGCCGCAGCGCCGCCTCGCCATCGCTGGCGGTGCCGACGACAACCGCGAGCTGCTCCATCTCGGCGCACAGCACCTGCATGCGCTCGATCGCCAGCGGCTCGTCGTCGACGATCAGGGTGCGCAGGGCCGTTTCGGGGTTGGCCGTCATCATCGCTCCTGCATGATCAAGGGCAACCGCAGCTGCGTTGCGTATCCCCCCGGCACCGCGCCGGTCACCACCGTGGCCTCGGCGCCGAACCGGGCCTCGAGCCGCTCGCGCACATTGGCGAGGCCGATGCCGAAGCCGCTCTCCGGCGCTTCCGATCGCGTTCCGCCGCCATTATCGGCCACACCGATGACCAACCGGCCATATTCCACCCGCGCGGAAACCGTGATCGTGACCTGGCGGCTGGAGGGGGCGACCGCGTGCTTGACCGAGTTCTCCACCAGCGGCTGCAGGATCATGCCCGGCACCCGGGCCTCCTCTAGCTCGGGCGGAAGCTCGAATTCGGCCCGCAGCCGCTGGGGAAAGCGAACCGCCTCGATGTCGAGATAGAGCTGCTGCAGCGCGAACTCGGCGCGCAGCGGCACGTCGCTGGTCGGATCCTCGGCCAGGCTGCGGCGGTAGAAGGTAGAGATCATCTGGATCATCTTCTCGGCCGCGTTGGTGCGGCCGGTCAACACCAGCGCAGAAAGCGAATTGAGCGTATTGAACAGGAAATGCGGGTTCACCTGGTAGCGCAACGAGCGCAGCTCGGCGGCCTTGGCGGCGCGGCGGTACTCGCCCTCGCGCCGCTCCGCTGCCCGCGCTTTCTCGCCGGTCTGCAGCGCCAGGTAGAGCGCGCACCAGGCGAGCATCATGAAATAGCGGCTGAACAGCAGCTCCACCAACTGGTCGGAGCCCTTGCCAAGCCATTGTTCGGCCCGAATCGTCACCGTGCCGGCGGCGGCCGGCTGTGGACGCGAGACCGCCGGCAGCGCAGCGCCGGGGATGTCGACCAGCAGGTCGCCCCCCGGGCTGCGGCGGACCTCGAACCCGCGCTGCTGGGCGACGCGGCCGAACACCTGCTCCTCCATGTCGGCGAAAATCAGCCGGTTGGCCTGCGCGATCGCCAGCGAGACCGGCAGCGAGAGCAGCAGTGCGGCGGTGATCTTCACCCATAGCGCGGTTTCGTCGAACAGCCGCAGCACCAGCCACAGCCCCAACGTGATGACCACCCCGGCAAGGCAGGCGAGGGTGCGGCGCCAGAGGATCGCCTGCTCGAAGCCCAGATCCAGCAGGTCGCCGCGTGCAGTGGTCAGCAGGAAATAGCACAGCCACAACCCCGCCGCGCTGGCGAGCACGGTGACGAAGGGCACGCGCGCGCTGTCGGTCTCGGCTGTCTCGCGCTCCACCGGCTTGCCTTAGCGCCGGTGGCGCTCGCCACGCCAGCCCCGACGTCGAGCGGAATCGGCGCTTGATCGATGGCGGGTGGCGCCGCCGGGCAGCCTGCGGCGCAAGCAGCATCTTCGCCATCAGCGGCAGGGGGGCTGCCCAAACCGCTTGGCCTGCGCGCGCCTTTTCGCTTAAGGCTCGCACCCGAACGAGGGACGATGTGTGACGATCGTTGAGGACCGGCCCGACGCCGGACACGCCACCGCCCGCCGGGCGATGATCGACAGCCAGCTGCGCACCAGCGGCATCAACGCGCCTTTCGTGCTGCGGCGAATGGGCCAGGTGGCGCGCGAGCGCTTCGTGCCCGAGGCGCGCGCCGGCGCCGCTTACATGGATCGCGCGGTGCCGCTGGAAGGCGGGCGCTGGCTGGCCTCGCCGGCGGTGCAGGGCATGATGCTGCAGGAGGCACGCCCCAGATTGTCCGATCGCGCGCTGCTGATCGATGGAGGCAGCGGCTACATGGCCGAACTGCTGCGCCCGCTGGTCGGCTCGCTCGACATTGCCGATCCGGCGGCGGGCGCGGGCGGCGATGTCGGCCACGGCTATACGCTGCTGGTGGTGGACGGCGCGGTCGAGCAGCTGCCCGAGGTGCTCATCGGGCGGCTCGCGCCCGAAGCGCGGATCGTCACCGGGTTGGCGGAACAAAGCGTCACGCGCATCGCCGTGGGCCGGGTGGCGGCCGGTGCGGCGGCGCTGCTGCCGGTGGCCGAGCTGGGCATCCCGTTGCTGCCCGAATTTGCCGCCCCCAAGGGCTGGAGTTTCTGACCTTGCACCGTTGGAAGATCCGGCTGCTGACGGCGCTGGCTGTCGCTTGTGGCGCAAGCCCGGCGGCCGCCGATACGCTTCAGGAGGCGCTGGCGAAGGCCTATCGCGACAACCCGACGCTGGAGGGCGCCCGCGCGGGCCTGCGCGTGACCGACGAGACCGTGCCGATCGAACGCTCGGCCGCGCTCCCCTCCGTCAGCGGAACGGCCGGCTACAATGAATTCGTCTATGACAGCAACGCGTTCGGCGGCCCTGCGCGGCAGGCGACCGCGGGGCTGTCACTGGGAGTGCCGATCTTTCGCGGCGGGGCCACCCGCAACGCAATCCGCGCGGCCGAAACGCGCGTTCTCGCTGGACGGGCGGACCTGCGCGCCACCGAGAGCGCCATCTTCAGCCAGGTCGTGAACGCCTATATGAACGTGATCGCACAGGAGGCGCTGGTCGGGCTTTCACGCAACAATGTCGAGGTGCTCGGCATCAATCTGGAAGCGACCAGCGACCGTTTCGAGATCGGCGACCTGACCCGCACCGACGTCGCCCAGTCCGAGGCCAGGCTGGCGCTGGCGCGGGGCGACCTGCGCTCCGCCGAGGCCAATCTGATCGCCGCGCGCGAGGATTATATCGCCTTGGTGGGCGATGCGCCGGTCGATCTGCAGCCGCCGCCGCCGCTGCCCAATCTGCCCGAGAATGTCGGCACCGCGGTCGACGTGGCCCTCGAGAACAACCCCGACATCATTGCCACGGCCCGGCAGGCGCAAGCGGCCGGCTTCGACATTCGGGTGGCCGGCTCGACCCGCCTGCCGCGCATCGACGTGACCACGGGCGCCGATTACGGTACTTTCCTCGGCTCCCTGCCTGGCGGGCCGGCGGTCGCCTCGTCCAATGCCAGCACCGGGGTCGCGGTGGGCGCGCGGGCCACGATCCCGCTGTTCCAGGGCGGGTTGCCGGCTGCGCTCGAACGGCAGGCGCAGGCGCGCGCCTCGTTTGCGCTCGAGCAGGCGATCGCGGTCGAACGCGGCGTGATCGCGCAGGTGCGCGCCTCCTATTCGAGCTGGCGCGCCTCACTCGCGATCATCGCTTCGACGCAGGCGGCGGTCGACGCGGCGGCGCTGAGCCTGGAGGGCGTGCGAGCTGAAAACACGGTCGGCAACCGCACGGTCCTCGACATTCTCGATGCGCAGCGCGAACTGCTCTCGGCGCAGGTGCAGCTGATCACCGCGCGCCGCAACGCCTATGTCGCGGGCTTCTCGCTGCTGGCGGCGATGGGGCTGGCGGAAGCGCGCGACCTGGGTCTCGAGGGCGACGGGCCCCTCTACGACCCGGTGGTGAATTACGACCGGGTGCGCGGCATCGTGTGGGACTGGGCGCGCGACCCCGATCCGGTGGCGCAATCGCCGCGCACTGTCGACGTGCCCGCCCAGAACGCGGAGATTCCCGAAGCGCGCGAGGTCGACGAGCAATTCCAGCCATGAGTGCGGAGGAGCCCGATGTGCCGCCCGCTGGCGAGCCGTCGCTGGATGAGATTCTCGCCTCTATCAAGCAGGTGATCGAACGCGAGCGGGAAGCCATCGGCAACGCGCCAGCCGCCCCTCCCTCGGCGCCCGCGCTCTTGGGAGATCCGGCCGACATTCTCGATCTCGGCGAAGCCGGGGTGGTGCTTCACGGAGATGGCGGGATGGAGCCAGCGGTTAGCTGGTTCGCCGCGGAGGGCGGTCCGTCCCGCAATCCGCTGGCGGGTGCCGGCGCGGCGGCTTCGGTGCGCCAGTCGCTGGCCACGCTCGAAGCGCTCGGGCGCTCCCTCGAGCAGCGGAGCATTGCCGCCCCGGGCGAGCTTTCGCTGGAACAGCTGGCCCGTGCCATGCTGCGGCCGATGCTCGCCAGCTGGCTCGATTCGCACCTCCCGCCGCTGGTGGAGCGGCTGGTGCGGGAGGAAATCGCCCGCATCCTCCGGCGGCCGGGCGAATAGCGCCCGCTTGCCCCGCTCGCCCACACGCCTACCTTCACCCGCATGAGCGAGCATGATCCGGGCGAACGCGCCCTTGCCAAGGCGAGCCGCGCGCTGGCCAAGATCGGCGGCGATGCCATCGAGCGCCACATCTTCCTGTGCGCCATTTCGGACAAGCAGGAATGCTGCCGCCGCGAGGTCGGCGAGCGCGCCTGGAAATACCTCAAGCGCCGGCTGAAGGAGCTGGGCCTCGCCGCTCACGGCGGGGTCCAGCGGACGAAGGCCGATTGCCTGCAGATCTGCGAGGCCGGGCCGGTCGCGCTCGTCTGGCCCGACCGCGTGTGGTATCATTCCTGCACCGAGGAGGTGCTCGAGCGGATTATTCAGGAGCATCTGATCGGCGGGATGCCGGTGGAGGATTACCGCTTGCGGCCGTCCTTCTGAGCCCATTGCTCATCGGCCTCGCGGCTTACGGCATCGTCGATCGCCTCGTCGTGCCCGGTGCCGCTGGACAGGAAAATCAGCCCCATCAGCGCGCTCGTCAGCAGCATAGTAAAGCCGATGCCAAGCGCGGCAGCGATAAACATATGCGCCGAGGCCAGGCCTGTCTCGCGATAGATCAGCACCAGTGCGATCAGCACCACGGCGATCGTCAGCGCCAGCATGCCCCACATAATCCGCCGGAACCGCAGCCAAGCATGCGCAGCGGTCTGCGGATCGTCGAGCGGGGAGCGCCTGGCCATCGGCTGCATGTGGCGCTTGCGAAGGGCTCGCGCAACGCCTGCTGTCGCGCGAACTGGTCGACCGGGCCCGTTCGTGTCATGATAGCGCAAGAACAGGCTGGGAGAAAAGTGGATGACGATCGGACGGATCATCGCCGGGCGCGAACCGGACATCGTCTCGTGCACCCCGCGCGACAGCGTGCGCGAAGCCGCGAAGCTGCTGGCGGCGCGGCGGATCGGCGCGCTGCCGGTGTTGGAAGGCAGCGAGGTGGTCGGCATCTTTTCCGAGCGCGACCTCCTCTATTGCGTCGCCAAGGAAGGCGAGGCGGCGCTGGCGCGGGCAGTGAGCGAGATGATGACCAGCCCGCCGATCTCGGTCGATCCGACTGTGAGCGCGCTCGATGCGCTCTCGCTGATGACCAAGCGGCGGATCCGCCACCTGCCGGTGATCGATGCGGGACGGCTGGTGGGCTTCGTTTCCATCGGCGATCTGGTCAAATACCGGATCGACCGGATCGAGTCCGAAGCCAAGGCGATGCGCGATTACATCCGCAGCGCTTGAGTCGGGGGCCGGGGAGCCCTACATCGCCCCCATGGCCGACGCGTTGACCCTCACTCCGGAGCTCGTTCCTCAGCTCACGCCGAAGCTAACGGCGGCAGCGGCGGAGCGCGTGGCGCTGATTGCCCGCAAGCAGGGCCGTGCGCCCGTGCTGCGGCTGGCGGTGGAGGGCGGTGGCTGCTCGGGCTTCCAGTACAAGTTCGACCTTGCGGATGGACCCGAGGCGGATGATCAGGTGAGCGAGACCGGCGGGGTGCGGCTGGTGGTCGATCCCGTCAGCCACCAGCTGGTCGCAGGCAGCATGGTCGATTACGTCGAATCGCTGGGCGGCGCGGCGTTCCGGGTGGAGAACCCCCAGGCGGCCGCGGGCTGCGGCTGCGGCTCCAGCTTCGGCATCTGAACCGCGCCCCCGGAACTGCCCTGCCGCGTGCGGATCGCCAGCTTTAACATCAACGGTATCCGGGCGCGGCTGCCGCGTCTGCTCGAATGGCTTGCGGAAACGCGGCCCGCGGTCGCTTGCCTGCAGGAGATCAAGTGCCAGGACGACGCCTTCCCGGTGACCGAGTTCGAGGCGATCGGCTACCAGGCGATCTGGCACGGGCAGAAGGGTTTCAATGGGGTGGCGATCCTCGCCGATGGCACCGCGCCGGTCGAGGCACAGCGCGGCCTGCCCGGCGACGGCGACGATGAGCAGGCGCGCTACATCGAGGCCGATGTGGGCGCCTTGCGCATCGTGAACCTCTACCTGCCCAACGGCAACCCGCAGCCGGGCCCCAAGTTCGATTACAAGCTCGCCTGGATGCGCCGCTTGCACGAGCGGATGGGGGAATTGCTCGCCGCTGAGATCCCCGCCGTGGTGGTGGGTGATTTCAACGTCATCGCGCAAGATCACGACACCTACTCAGTCCGCGCGATGGAGAGCGATGCGCTGATGCAGCCGGAGACGCGCGCAGCCTATGCGCGCATCCTCAACGATGGCTGGACCGATGCGATCGCCACCCTCAACCCGCAGGGCGGCGTGTGGACCTTCTGGGATTATCAGGCCGGCGCCTGGCAGCGCGACCAGGGGTTCCGCATCGATCACCTCCTGCTCTCGCCCGAATGCGCCGACCGGCTGGTCGCCGCGGGCGTGGACAAGGAATATCGCGGGCGCGAGCGGGCCAGCGACCACGCGCCGGTGTGGGTCGAGCTCCAGCCAGCACAGTAGCCGGCGTTCCTCAGCGGTAGAAGATGTGGCTGTCGATCGTTGCGCGCGCCAGCTTCGTACGCGCCCAGCTGGGCCGCACATAAGTGGCATGGAAGAACAGCGCATCGTTGACTTCGCTCTGCCACAATTCCTGGTGCGCAATGCGGGCGACGGCTTGCGCCCGCTCCCAGGCCCGCGTGCTCTGCGGCGCTGCGGGAATGCGCCCGCCCTTCACGAATGAGAACTGCCCGCGCTGGGTGACGACCGAGCAGTAGTCGCTGGGGAATTGCGGCGACTGGCTGCGATTGACGATCACCCGCGCCACCGCCAACTGCCCTTCGAGCGGCTCGCCGCGCGATTCGAAATACACCGCCTGTGCAAGGCAGGTGACATCGCGCGAGAGCGGCGCGGGGGCCGAAAAATCCACCACCAATTCACGCAGGGATTCTACCTCGACCGACGCGGGTGTTGCTTCGGGAAGCCGCTGGACGAGGGGCTCGGAAGTGAAGCGCGGCAGTGGCTCGGGCCCGGGCTGCGGTTCGAACGCCGGCAGGGCGATCAGTGGGGTAGAAGCAGCGGCCGTCGGGGTCGCCGATGAGTCGCTTTGGGCCACGGCGCCGGAACCGTGGATGGCAAACAGCATGACCGACAGCGTCAGAGCCGAGGCGAATGCCCCGGCCCACTGGGTTTTCAAGCTCATTCCATGATTGGCCTTGGGCAGCGAGTGCCGGATCAGGCCCGTCGTCGCGCAGGAATCTGGCGCGCGAATCGTTAAGCAGGCCTGCCGATCACCCCCGTCTGCGTGCTTGCCCGCCCGGCATCATTGCCCGGCAAAGCCGCCCTCGCTCGAAGTGCGTGCGCGCCCTGACCGCGCTGCGCCTACAAGTCAATTCGCAAGTGCAGCATTATCCGATGAAACGTTTCGCATCTGCGATATCGAGCTCCACCACCCACAGATCGCCATCCTGCCGCCGCCGCCGTTCGATAAAGTCCCAGAAGGCGGCGGGCTCCTCGGCATCCTGCAGCTTTGCGACGATCCAGGCACGGCTGCCGTCCGCCTGCGGCATCCGCTCGAACGCCTGTGCCGGCCCGCCCCGCTCGAGGCAGATCACCAGCAGAGTGCCCGCATCGCGCTCCCCCTTCGCGATTACTGTCGCGAAGCCACCGGCCGCCTCCACCGCGCGGATCAGCCCGGACACCTCGAGGTGGGCGGGCAGCCGCGGCGCGGGCTCAGCCGCCATTGCGATAGCCGGGCAGGCTGGAGAGCGGGATGTGCGAGCGCAGGAAGGTGCCGGTGCCGCGGCCGACCTCCTCGCCATCCTCGTCGGTCAAATGGGCCTCGGCGATGAACACGCGGCGCTTGCCGCTGACCCAGCGCCCCTCCGCCACCAACGTCCCCGTGCGCACCGGCGCGGTGAAATGGAGGTTGAAGGCGGTGGTCAGCAGAAAGCGATCGCTGACCAGCGAATTGGCCGCGTAGAACGCCGCATCGTCGAGCATCTTGAAGTAGATCGTGCCGTGCGCCGCGCCGGCGGCGTGGAAAAACCGCTCGGCCACCCCGAAGCGGATGCGGGCATGGCCCGGTGCAACGATCTCCAGCCGCGAATCGAATTGGCGGTTGATCGGTGCCGAGGCGTAGAGCAATTCGAGCGCGCGGTGATGGTGTGCGGCGCCGCCGGCCGCTGGCTCAGGCGGCATCCCGGTCGGTGGCATTGGTCAGCAGGGCGTATAGCGCCTCCTCGTCGGGCGCATGGCTCAGCGCTCCATGCATCCGCTCGTCCCGCGCCAGGCGCGAGATCGCAGCCAGCGCGTGCAGGTGAGTCGCACCGCAATTCTCAGGGGAAAGCAGCCCAAAGACGAGATCGACCGGCAACCCGTCGGCCGAAGCAAAATCGACCGGCTGGCGCAGCTTGATCAACGCCGCCACCGGCCGCGCCAGACCGGCGTAGCGCGCGTGGGGAATGGCCACACCCCGGCCGAACCCGGTGCTGCCTAGCTGTTCCCGCTCCTCCAGCTGCTCGACCACAATATCTGGATCGAGCCCCCAGCCCGACGCAAAGCGCTGCCCCAGCGCAGCAAAGATCGCGGGTTTGTCGGCGAGTCGGAGCATACCGACGGCTTCGGGCGTGGTGGCAAACAGGGCGTTCATGGCTTGGGTCTTTATCATCTGCACCGATTACGGCGTTGATACGGCAGGATTCGGGCCGAATAGGGCCCCGTCCCATTGCGGGAGCGATCAGGAAGGCTCGACCCAGCCGATCGATCCATCGTCGCGGCGATAGACCATGTTGTGCCGCCCGGTGCCAGCATTCTTGAAGAACAGCGCGCCCGTGTGGCGCAGATCGAGCATCATTACCGCATCGGAGACGCTGACATGCGGAATGTCGACTCGCGTTTCGGCGATCAGCAGCGGCGCGTCGCTCACCTCCTCGGCCTCGGGCTCCTCGGCGGCAAATACCGTATAGGCAGCGTCCTCGGCGCTGGCGGCATGGTTCGCCTGTTCGTGCCGGTCGGTCAGGCGGCGCTTGTAGCGGCGCAACTGCTTTTCGATCTTGTCGGCTGCCTGGTCGAAAGACAGGTGCGCATCCTGCGCCTGCCCGTGGCTCTTAAGCACCAGCCCGTTGTTGACGTGCAGCACGATGACGCAATCGAACGCGCTCGCCGGGGCCTTGCCGAAGGTAACGGTGCACGATTGCGCCCGGCTGAAGTACTTCTCAACAATAGCCCCGAGGCGGTCGCTCGCGTGATCCTGGAGGGCCGAGCCGGTATCGATCTGATGGCCGGAAACGCGGATATCCATGGGCGAGGTTCCTCCTGCTGGTGTTCGTCTGGCCCCGGCGCGGATGAAACCGATATCGGCGTCAATTCATCCAGAGCGGGGAGTCCAACGCTTCCACGAAGGCTTTGTGCCGGGCAAGCTCTGCTGCGCTCGGCGCATGGGGGCGCGGTTCGCGGAAGGGGCGCTGCCGGGGCCGGAAGATCGCAGCCGGAACAATGCCCGGCGCGGCGTTGCCGGCCAGCGCGAGGCCGATCTGCCGCCCTCCGGTCAGCTCGACATAGACCTGCGCCAGCAGCTCGGCATCGAGCAGCGCGCCATGCAGCACGCGATGCGAGCGATCGATGCCGTAGCGGCCGCACAGCGCATCGAGCGAGTGCTTGGCACCCGGATGGCGCCGACGGGCCAGCGCCAGGGTGTCGACCATCCGCGTCAGCTCGACCACCGGATGGCCGCAGCAGCCGAACTCGTAATTGAGGAAGGCAAAATCGAACTGCGCATTGTGCGCCACCATGGGCGCATCCTCGAGGAAGTCGATCAGCTCGAGCGCGTGCTCGGGAAAGCACCTCTTGTCGGCCAGGAAAGTGTCGGTCAGTCCATGGATCCGCTCGGCCTCCAGCGGCATCGGGCGCTGGGGATTGAAATAGGCATGGAAAGTGCGCCCCGTGGGCACCTTGTTGACCAGCTCGATGCAGCCGATCTCCACCATCCGGTCGCCGGTGTTCGGGTCGATGCCGGTTGTCTCGGTGTCGAAGACGATCTCGCGCATGCGCCTTCTATCGATCTCGGCGGGCGCGCTGGCAAGGCCCGGCCGGGCTCAGCGGGCGAGCTTGTCCACCAGCGCGGCCACGGCGGCGCGGGTCTCACCGAGCGGAGCGCCGGTGTCGATCAGGTGGTCCGCGCGGACGCGCTTCTGCGCATCGGGCAGCTGCAGCGCGAGGATCTCGTCGAAGCGCTGCGGCGTCATCCCGGGGCGGGCGAGGACCCGCGCGCGCTGCAGCTGCGGGGCGGCGGAGACGACCAGCACCGCATCCACTTCCTCCGCGCCGCCCTTCTCGAACAGCAGCGGAATGTCGAGCACCACCAGCCGCGCGTCAGCATGAAGGGCGAGGAACTGCTCGCGCGCGGCTCGTACGGCGGGGTGGACGATGGCCTCCAGCCGGGCAAGCGCGGCAGGGTCGTCGAAGACCGCTGCGCCCAAGGCGCCTCGGTTCACCCCCCCCCGCCCGGTGCTGCCGGGGAATGCCGCCTCGATCGGCCGGAGCAGTTCGCCGCCCGGCCGCTGCATGCAACGGACCTCGGCATCGGCGTCGAACACCGGCACGCCCAACTCGGCGAACAGCGCCGCGACGGTGGATTTGCCCATCCCGATCGACCCAGTGAGGCCGAGCACGAGGGGCCTGCTCATCGGCTCAGCAGCGCCCGCAGATCGTGGTCGCCATCCTCGCGTGGGGCGAGCTGGCCGAAGAACAGCGCAAAGGCGGCGGCGGCCTGGCCGATCAGCATCTGCAGCCCGTCGATGGTAGGCAGGCCGCGTTCGCGGGCCGCCTGCAGCAGCGGCGTTTCCGCCGGGTGGGTGACGATATCGTAGACGATGCTGCCCGGTGGTGCGTGGCTGAGATCGAAGGCCAGCGGCGGCTGGCCGGCCATGCCGAGCGGGCTGGCGTTGACCACAAGATCGAGGCAGCCTTCGCGCGCGTCAAAGGCGAAGTTGGTGGCGTCGGCGAATTGGACAAGGTCGGCCGCGTGGTGCTTGCCCGAGGGGTCGAGCTCGTCAAGCAGGGCACGGGCCTTGGCCGGATCGCGCCCGGCGAGCACGATGGTGAAGCCCTCTGCAGCCAGAGCGGTCACGATGGCCCGCGCCGCGCCGCCAGTGCCCAGCACCCGTGCCATACGATACCAATGCGTGGCACTTAAATGGCTCTTCAGCGGCTCGAGGAAGCCGGTTGCATCGGTGTTGCAACCAGTCAGCAAGCCATCCGCATTTCGGACGATTGTGTTCACCGCGCCGATCCGCTCGGCCAGCGGCTCCAGCCGGTCCAGGTTGGGGATCACCGCCTGCTTGAGCGGCATGGTGACATTGCAGCCGCACCAATCTGGATCGTCCCGGCGGCGCGCGAGATAATCCTCCAGCTCGGCCTCGCCCACCAGGCAGCGGCGATAATCGGCCTCAATGCCCAGCCGGGCGAGCCAGTGATTGTGGATCACCGGCGATTTGGATTGGGCAATTGGGTCGCCGATCACTTCGGCGTAGGGACGGCTCATGCCGGCAGCTCTCCCAATTCGCGGAGCGCGCCCAGCACCGGCAGCAGCGGCAGGCCGAGGATGGCGAAATGATCGCCATCGATCCGCTCGAACAGCTGCACCCCGCGCGCCTCTATCCGGAACACGCCGACGCATTGCGCCACCGCCGGCCATTCGACAGCGAGATAATCCTCGATGAACGCCTGCGAGAGTTCGCGCACCTGCAGTGCGGCCACTTCCGCATGGCGCCAGGCGATCTCGCCATTGCGGGCGATCGCGGCGGCCGAATGCAGCTGCATCAAACGCCCGGAAAAACCCGCGAGGTGCTCGGCCGCCTGCTCGCGGCTGGTGGGCTTGTCGAACCGGCACCCGGCCACCTCCACCAGCGAATCGCTGCCGAGCACCAGCCGCGAATCGCTGACCGAAAGCGCCTTGGCCTCGGCCAGCGCAAGCGCCACCTGATCGGCCCGTGTGCCCGCCATCCCGGCTTCCAGTACGCGCTCGTCCACCCGCGGCGCGCGCGCCTCGAACGCCACGCCGGCCGCGACTAGCATGGCCGCGCGCGAGGCGCTGCCCGAGGCCAGTACGATCATCGCACTCTCATATTGGCTTGATCCCCGGGCGGGGCGGCTGGCTGCGGGCACGCCGTTCGCCGAGCAGCTTGATGATCGCCGCGGCGGTTTCCTCGATCGAGCGGCGGGTGACGTCGATCACCGGCCAGCCATTGTCGGCGAACAGGCGGCGGGCGAAGGCGACCTCCTGCTCGACCTTCTCCTCGTCGACATAGGCGGTCTTGGTCATCTCGTTGAGCGAGAGCAGCCGGTGGCGGCGGATCTCGATCAGCCGGCGCGGCGCGGTGGTCAGCCCCACCACCAGCGGTCCGCGCAGCGCGAACAGCGCGGGGGGCGGCGGGCTTTCGACCACCAGCGGCATGTTCGCCACCTTGTAGCCGCGATTGGCCAGATAGATGCTGGTCGGCGTCTTGGAGCTGCGCGAGACGCCGGCCAGCACGATATCGGCCTCCTCCCAATCCTCGCAGGCGGTGCCGTCATCATGCGCGATGGTGTACTGGATCGCATCGACACGGGCGAAATAGGCATCGTCCATGATGTGCTGGCGCCCCGGGCGGCCCTGCGCCTCCTGCCCCAGCCGGTCCTCCAGCAGCGCGGTGAGCGGATCGAGCGGAGCGAGCAGCGGCAGGCCGAGCGCCCGGCAGCGCTTCTCCAGCCGGCCGCGCACCTCGGGGTTCACCAGCGTATAGACCACCAACCCGGGGTTTTCGGCGAGTTCCTCGACAATCCGGTCGAGATGCTGGCGCGAGCGGACCATCGGCCAGAAATGGCGAATCACCTCCGGATCGTCAAACTGGGCCAGCGCCGCCTTGGCGAGCATCTCCAGCGTTTCGCCGGTCGAGTCCGAGAGAAGATGGAGATGCAGCGCCATGTGGACAGGTGCGGCCATAAACCACGGGAGAGAAGGGCGGACAAGTTCGGCAGCGGCTTTCGCCCCCGCTGACCGGTGATTCGCACCGTGGCGAGTGCACAGGCGGGTGATCTATCGACAGGGTGCCGGCGATGGGGACAAGCTCCGCTTGACGCGCGGCCGCACGGAGTCGCATGAATATTGCGGCCCCTGCGGGTGGGGACAAAAAGTCGCGAAGGGTGTTTCCCCCACAATCCACAGGGCCATCTAAACCCTACATCCTCTCTAAGAATCTTATATTAGTAGGACTCAACGCATGGCCGGCCTGCTGCTCGATACTCTGCGCGGGTCTGTCGGCCCATGCGCGCCCGTCTGGCTGATGCGCCAGGCCGGGCGCTACCTGCCCGAATATCGCGCCCTGCGGGCCGAGAAGGGCGGGTTCCTAGAACTGGTGAACGACAGCGAGGCTGCGGCCGAGGTGACGCTGCAGCCGGTGCGCCGCTTCGGCTTCGATGGGGCTATCCTTTTTTCCGATATCCTGATCGTGCCGCACGCGCTGGGGCAGGACCTTGCTTTCCTGGCCGGCGAAGGGCCCAAGCTCTCGCCGCCGCTGGTCGATGCCTCGCTAGCGGCGCTGGAGCCTGTGCTGGGGCGCATGGAGCCGGTCTATCGCACCGTGGCGCTGGTGAAGGCGCAACTGGCTTCGGCTGAATATGGCGCGGGAAGTGTGACGCTGCTGGGCTTTGCGGGCAGTCCGTGGACGGTTGCCACTTACATGATAGCCGGTGAGGGCAGCCGCGACCAGCACGAGGCGCGCGCGATGGCCTATCGCGACCCCGAGGCGGTGCAGGCGATCGTGGATGCGATCGGCGATCTGACGATCGAATATCTCGCCCGGCAGATCGAGGCTGGGGCCGAGGCGGTGCAATTGTTCGACAGCTGGGCTGGTAGCCTCGCCCCGCGCGAATTTGAGCGCTGGGTGATCGCCCCCAATGCCCGGATTGTCGCCGCGCTGAAGCAGCGGCATCCGCAGGTGCCGGTGATCGGCTTTCCCAAGGGTGCGGGCGCCAAGCTGCCGGCCTATGCCCGTGAAACCGCGGTGGATGCGGTGGGGCTGGACGAGACGGTCGATCCGCTGTGGGCCGCCGCCGCGCTGCCCGCGGGGATGCCGGTGCAGGGCAATCTCGATCCGCTGCTGCTGTTAGCGGGCAGTGAGGCACTGGAACCGGCGGTGCGTGCGATCCTTGAGGCATTCGCCGAGCGGCCGCATGTGTTCAACCTGGGGCACGGGATCGACAAGGAAACCCCCATCGGCCATGTCGAGCGCCTGCTCGCCACGGTGCGGGATGCGCAGGCCTGAGTCGGGTGGAGCACTGCTCAGGGATGACGGGCGCTTCGCTTCGTTCTAGATGGCGATTATGCAGGATGTTCTGGCGATGACCTATCTTTGGCTGAAGGCCGGGCACATCATCTTCGTTATCTTCTGGATGGCCGGGCTGTTTATGCTGCCGCGGCTGTTCGTGTATCACCAGGAAACCGCCCCGGGATCACCGGAGAACGCCCTGTGGGTGGAGCGCGAGCGCAAGCTGCTCCGGATCATCCTGACGCCCGCGCTGATCGCCACGTGGGGCTTCGGCCTGGCGCTGGTTGTGACGATCGATGCTTGGGACGAGGGCTGGCTGCATGCCAAGCTGCTGCTGGTGCTGGTGCTGAGCGGCTATCACGGCTGGTGCGCGGGCTATGCGCGCAAGCTGGCGGCGGGCAAGCGATCGCTTTCCGGGCGCACCCTGCGGCTGGTGAACGAGGTGCCGGGGCTGGGCGTGGCGCTGATCGTGGTGCTGGTGGTGGTGAAGCCGTTCTGATCTTTCTGCGGCGTTAATCGGACGGAGGTGGATTCACGAATTGACGCGCCCCGCCTGAGCCCATATTTCAGCTAGGATCACCGGCAAGCGCTGCCCATCCGAGGCAGCCGGGTCAGCTTTCCCCAAGCCCATTACGCCCGCCGGCCTCCCTGCTACCCGGAACACCAGACATGCATCTGAAAGAACTGAAGAAAAGAACGCCGGCCGAGCTGGTCTCGATGGCGGAGGAACTGGGCGTCGAGGGCGCCTCCACCATGCGCCGGCAGGATCTGATGTTCGCCATCCTCAAGGAAGTGGCGGAAGAGGGCGAGGAGATCCTCGGCATCGGTACCATCGAGGTGCTGCAGGATGGCTTCGGCTTCCTGCGCAGCCCGCAGGCAAATTATCTCGCCGGGCCCGACGATATCTATGTCTCGCCCAACCAGGTGCGCAAGATGGGCCTGCGGACCGGCGATACGGTCGAAGGCGAGATCCGCGCGCCCCGTGATGGTGAGCGTTATTTCGCGCTGACCAAGCTGCTGAAGGTGAATTACGACGATCCGGATGCGGTGCGCCACCGCACCAATTTCGACAATCTCACGCCGCTGTACCCGGACGACCGGCTGGTGCTCGACACGGTCGACCCGACGGTGAAGGACAAGTCCGCGCGGGTGATCGATCTCATCTCGCCGCAGGGCAAGGGCCAGCGCGCGCTGATCGTGGCGCCGCCGCGCACCGGCAAGACCGTGCTGCTGCAGAACATGGCCAAGGCCATTACCGACAATCACCCCGAGGTGTTCCTGATCGTGCTGCTGGTGGACGAGCGGCCCGAGGAAGTGACCGACATGCAGCGCAGCGTGATAGGCGAGGTGATCTCCTCCACTTTCGACGAGCCGGCCAGTCGGCATGTGCAAGTGGCTGAAATGGTGATCGAAAAGGCCAAGCGGCTGGTCGAGCACAAGCGCGACGTGGTGATCCTGCTCGATTCGATCACCCGTCTTGGGCGGGCTTACAACACCGTGGTGCCTTCGTCGGGCAAGGTGCTGACCGGCGGTGTCGATGCCAATGCGCTGCAGCGGCCCAAGCGCTTCTTCGGTGCCGCGCGCAACATCGAGGAAGGCGGCTCGCTCTCCATCATCGCCACCGCGCTGATCGATACCGGCAGCCGGATGGACGAGGTGATCTTCGAGGAGTTCAAGGGCACCGGCAATTCCGAGATCGTGCTCGATCGCAAGGTGGCCGACAAGCGGATCTTCCCGGCGCTCGACGTGGGCAAGTCCGGCACGCGCAAGGAAGAGCTGCTGGTGAACAAGGACCAGCTTTCCAAAATGTGGGTGTTGCGCCGGATCCTGATGCAGATGGGCACCATCGATTCGATGGAGTTCTTGCTCGACAAGATGAAGGACTCCAAGTCCAACGCGGATTTCTTTGCCACAATGAACCAATAGGTTCCCGACTTACTTGAAGAAGGCGCGATTCGACAGGGGCTGGCTCGATGCGCTATGGTCCTGCCATTCGCCGGCCTTGTCCGCGAAGAGAGGATCCACCGATGAAGGTCACTGTCGAATTCGATTGCACGCCCGAGGAGGCCCGGCGCTTCATGGGCCTGCCCGATGGCGAGCGGGTCAACAATCTCTATGTCGACGCCATGGCGCGCACGATGCAGGGCGTCTCCAGCATGGACCAGCTCGAAGCCTATGCGCGGCAGATGGCGCCGATGGGGCAGTTCGGGCTGAAGCTGTTCCAGAGCTTCCTTGAGAATACGCGCCAAGGCGTGGGTCAGGGGACGGGCCAGACTAACGGCGGCCAGGGTAACGGTTTCGGGGAAGACGATCACGAAAAGCGCGGGGAGTAATGCGCCGGAGCTGATGGACACGATCTTCGCGCTCTCAAGCGGAGCGCCGCCCGCGGCGATCGCCGTGCTCCGGATTAGCGGACCGGCGGCTGGCGAGACACTGGAAGCGCTGACCGGCACGCTGCCGCCGCCCCGACGTGCCGTGCTCGCAACCTTGCGCAATCCGGCGGGCGAAGAGCTCGATCGATCGTTGGTCCTGTGGTTCCCCGGCCCGGCAAGCGCCACGGGTGAGGATTTGGCCGAACTTCACCTGCATGGCGGTCGTGCAGTGGTGAGCGCGGTGGAGATTGCCCTGGCGGAGCGGCCGGGTGTGCGGCGCGCCCAGCCGGGGGAGTTTACCCGGCGCGCTTTCTCCAATGGTCTGCTTGATCTTGCCGAGGCCGAGGGCCTTGCCGACTTACTCTCCGCAGAGACTGAGTTCCAGCGCCGTGCAGCACTGGCGGCGAGTGGGGGCGTCTTGTCGCGTAAGGTGGAGCAATGGCGCGAGCGGTTACTGCTGCTTTCCGCGCAGCTTGAGGCGGTGCTCGACTTTGAAGATGAGGAGGACGTTCGCACCCTGCCTCTGGCTTTCGCAGCCGATCTGGCAGCGCTGGCGGATGCGCTCGCCAAGGCGCTGGAGGCTCCCTCCGCAGTAATCTTGCGCGAAGGGTACCGAGTGGCGCTCGCCGGGCCTCCCAATTCTGGAAAATCGACCCTGTTCAATGCGCTCGTCGCGGATGAGGCGGCGATTACAGCGCCCGTTCCCGGCACCACCCGAGACGTGTTGACCCGGCCAGTCGCAATCGAAGGTGTGGCCTTCCTGTTCATCGACATGGCCGGGCTGCGGAACGACGAAGATGCCGGATTGATTGAGGCGTTGGGAATAGCGCGCGCCCGTTCGGAAATTGAGCGTGCAGATCTGGTGCTGTGGCTCGGCCCGGAAGGCGCGGGACCCGACGGTGCGTGGGAGATTGAGGCGCAAACTGATCGGTCGGCCCTCCCGCACCCTAAGGCCCGTCCGCAATATCGCCTGTCGGCCGTCAGTGGAAGTGGCTTGGACGATCTGGCACGGGGTCTCACCGCTCATGCAATGGCGGACATGCCGCGACCCGGTCAGGCGGCCTTCTCTCGCCGCCAGCGGGAACTGATCCAACAGGCGCATGTCGCTTTGACCGAGGCAAGCAGCGTAGCAGACCCGCTCTGCCAGGCGGAAGCCCTGCGGCAGGCGCGGTTGGCGTTCGACCGAATTGTAGGCCGAACATCGACCGAAGAGGTGCTCGATGTGGTGTTCGGTCGCTTCTGCATCGGCAAATAGTCGCATGTTCCACGTGAAACAGGTGCTTTGACCCGACCGTGCGCGACCGTTAGACAGGTTGGGATGCAATATGATGTCCTGGTGATCGGAGGTGGTCACGCCGGCTGCGAAGCGGCGGCGGTGTCGGCACGGATGGGTGCGCGGACCGCGCTCGTGTCGTTCGATCGTCGTCAGATCGGTGCGATGAGCTGCAATCCGGCGATTGGCGGCTTGGGCAAGGGCCACCTCGTGCGGGAGGTCGACGCGTTCGATGGGCTCATCGGAAGGGCGGCGGACGCGGCGGCGATCCATTATCGCATGCTCAACCGTTCCAAGGGTAGCGCTGTCTGGGGGCCCCGCGTGCAGGCGGACCGAGCGCTGTTCCGCAATGCGATCCAACGAATGATCGCTTCCGAGCGCAAGCTGACGACGATTGAGGGCGAGGTGTCGGCGCTACTGATGCGGGGCGGCCGAGTAGAAGGCGTGGCGCTTGCCGGCGGCATACGGATCGCCACCCAGGCGGTCATCCTGTGCACCGGCACATTTCTCGGCGGAACCCTGTTCCGTGGCGAAGAGCGCATGACAGGCGGGAGAATGGGCGAACCGTCCGCGCGCCAGTTGGCGGATCAGTTGCGAGCAGCCGATTTGCCGATCGCGCGGCTGAAGACCGGCACGCCGCCCCGCCTCGACGGGCGGACAATCAACTGGGCCGGCCTCGCAACGCAGCCTTCCGACGGGGAGAGCTGGACCATGTCCCCGATGGCGAGGGGGGGCCGGCGCAATCCGCAGCTCTCCTGCGCGATCACCCGGACCAATGAGCGCAGCCACGCCATCATCCGGGGCAACCTCCACCGCTCCCCGTTGTTTGCCGGAGCGATCGAGGCTGCGGGCCCGCGGTACTGCCCATCCATCGAGGACAAGATTCACCGCTTCAGTGATCGCGACGGGCACCAGGTGTTCCTTGAACCGGAAGCGCTGGATTCGGCGCTGGTCTATCCGAATGGGATCAGCACCTCGCTGCCGGCCGAAGTGCAGCTGGAGATGCTGCGCACGATGGCGGGCTTGGAACGGGTTGAGATGGCCGTGGCGGGATATGCGGTCGAGTACGATCATATCGATCCGCGAGCGCTGGGCCGTGATTTGCAGCTGAAGACGATCCCGGGCCTCTATTGCGCAGGCCAGATCAACGGCACCACCGGCTACGAAGAGGCCGCCGCACAGGGGCTGGTCGCGGGCATGCAGGCGACGGCGACAGTGCTCGGTCGCGAGCCGGCGGCGCTGGATCGGGCCAACAGCTACATGGCGGTCATGATCGACGATCTCACTCTTCACGGCGTCAGCGAGCCATACCGCATGTTGACCGCTCGCGCCGAGTACCGCCTGCGCTTGCGCGCCAACAATGCCACGACCCGGCTCACACCGCTGGCCATCGAAGTCGGCTGCGTCGGTGAGCCCCGCCAAGAGTGGTACGCTCGCCGGGAAGCCGAGCGTGGCGCCTGGGCTGAGGCACTGGACCGCAACGTCAAGGCCGGCGAACTTATCGCGGCAGGCGTCTCCGTGCCGACGGATGCAGGACGCCAGCGGCTCTCCGAATGGCTACGGTTCGCGGACGTCGATCTTTCGCGCCTGACGCCGTGGTTGGGACACGAGTGTGGTGATGCTCACGGGGAAGTTGCTAGCGAGGTGGCCGAGGATTGCGCCTATGCGCCCTATCTGGAGCGGCAGGAGAGCGAACTGCGCGATTTGCGGGCGAGCGACAGCGTGCCACTCGGGCGAGCTTATCCCTATAGCGAGGTCGCAGGCCTCTCGGCCGAGATGGTCGAACGGCTCGCTGCGGCCGTTCCGGATACTCTTGCTGCGGCCGGGCGAGTTCGGGGGATCACCCCGGCGGCACTCGCCGCACTGCTAGTCCACGCTCGGCGCCGGTCTGCGTTGCAACCTGCATGATCCCCGACGAGGAAGCGGCGCGAGCATATTGCAACTCGCGCTGTGGCCCTGACAAGACCGCGCAGCTTGAGCGTCTGGTAGATCTCCTGCATGACCAGAATCAGCGCCAGAATTTGGTAGCGGGAGCAAGCTTGAGCCAAGTGTGGCGCAGGCACATTGCCGACAGCCTCCAACTGCTTGAGCATGTTCCACGTGAAACAGGAGGAGAGTGGCTTGATCTTGGCAGCGGTGGCGGCTTTCCCGGCTTGGTAGTCGCAATTGTGGAGCCTCAGTGGAATGTCACTCTGGTGGAGTCGCGACGCTTACGGGCTGAGTGGCTAGTTCAGGCTGCCGATTTGATCAGCCTTGGAAATGTCCAAGTGCAAGCCGTAAAGCTTGAGCGGGTCCCATCGCGACCTGTAGTGGTGATCTCGGCCCGCGCGTTTGCTCCGTTAGACCGGTTGCTGGCACTTTCCAGGCGATTTTCGACGCCGGACACCGTTTGGGTCTTGCCCAAGGGGCGGTCGGCGCGCGATGAGTTGCAGGCGCAGACGCCATGGGTGCGGCGAATGTTCCACGTGGAACCTTCGCTCACCGATGCTGACGCAGGGATTTTAGTCGGACGGGGGGTTCCGGTGCTCCGATGATCACGATCGCCATCGCCAACCAGAAAGGCGGGGTTGGCAAGACGACCACTGCTGTCAACATCGCGACCGCCATGGCGGCTGCGGGCTGGCGCACGCTGCTGATCGACCTCGATCCGCAGGGAAACGCCTCGACCGGGCTAGGCTGCGCGGTTTCGCAGCGAGAGGCCTCCACCTACGATCTGCTCGTCGGCGAGGCCTCGTTCGAGGATTGCCTGTTTGGCACTCAGATCCCCAATCTTGACCTCATTCCGGCGACGGTCGACTTGAGTGGAGCGGAAATCGAACTGGTCGGCGCGCAGGACCGCACGGATATTCTGGCGAAGGCCCTGGCCGAGGCGAAGCAGCATGATATCTGTTTCATCGATTGCCCGCCTTCGCTGGGGCTGCTTACGCTCAATGCGCTGAGTGCCGCAGATCGCTTGCTGGTGCCGCTCCAATGTGAATTTTTCGCGTTGGAGGGCCTCAGCCAGCTGCTGCAGACGGTGGAGCAGGTCAAGCGCCGCTTCAACCCGCGGCTGGCTATCGTGGGAGTAGTGTTGACGATGTTCGATCGTCGCAACCGCCTGACCGAGCAGGTCGCCGAGGATGTCCGCGAATGCCTTGGTGAGCTGGTGTTCAAAACGGTCATTCCCCGCAACGTGCGGCTCTCCGAAGCGCCAAGTCATGGGATGCCGGCGCTGGTCTACGATCACCAATGCGTCGGCAGCCGTGCCTATATCGCGCTCGCTGGTGAGCTGATCGGGCGCATTTCCGAAGCAAGGGCCGGAGCATGAGCGAGAAGACAGTACAGCGCCGCAAGTTGGGCAAGGGCTTGGGGGCGCTCCTTGGCGAAGTGCGGCAGGAAGAAGCGGTGCCTAGGCCCGGATCGTCGGCCCGAGATGAGTTCGCCAGAAACGGCGGGCCTTCCATCAGTGAGGGTCTCGCCAGCCTGCCGATCGGCGCGATCGAGCCGCACCCCGATCAGCCGCGCCGCCGGTTCGACGAGCAGGCGCTTGAGGAGCTCGCCGCATCGATCGCTGCACGGGGCGTGATCCAGCCGGTGATCGTGCGGCCGCTGCCCGGCGGTCGCTACCAGCTGGTCGCGGGAGAGCGCCGCTGGCGGGCGGCGCAGCGGGCCAGGTTGCACGAGATTCCTGCACTGGTCCGTGAATTGGGTGAGCGCGACGTGATGGCCCTTGCGCTGATCGAGAACCTCCAGCGCCAAGACCTCAATCCGGTGGAGGAGGCGCGGGCCTATCAGCGCCTCGCAGAGATGGAGAAGATGAGCCAGGCGGAGATCGCCAGCCTGGTCGAAAAGTCGCGCAGCCATGTCGCCAATCTGCAGCGCTTGCTGACGCTGCCCGAATCGGTGCTGGACCATGTGGAGTCCGGGCGGCTTGATATGGGCCATGCCCGGGCGCTGGTCGGACGCGAGGATGCCGCGGCGCTTGCCGAACGGGCGGTGGCTGAGAAGCTCTCCGTGCGCGAGGTGGAGCGACTCGCCCGCCGAACCGAACGGCGTACTCCCCCGGTCGAGACCAAGAGCGCTCCGCGTGGCGCCGAGCAGGATGCGGACATTGCGGCGGTGCAGGCGCAACTCGAGGAGTTTCTCGGGCTGCCGGTGGTGATCAGCGCCGATGACGATCCGCGATCAGGGGCCGTGACCGTGCGCTATCGCACTCTGGACCAGCTCGATATGCTCTGCCAACGCCTTTCCGGCGGGACGATTTAGCTTTACATTACAAGATCTTAGATGCGATCAGCGATCAGCCCGGCCAATTGTTCGAAGCCCGCCTGATCAGCCTTGGTGAACCGCGCCGGGCGGGGGCTGTCCAGATCCAGTACCGCGATCACCCGGCCCTCGCGGCGGATCGGCACGACCAGCTCGGAACGGCTCGCCGCATCGCAGGAGATATGGCCGGGAAAGGCTTGCACATCGTCCACCCGCTGAGTTTGGGCACTCTCCGCCGCGGTGCCGCACACGCCCTGTCCGAGCGCGATGCGGATGCAGGCCGGCTTGCCGCAGAACGGCCCCAGCACCAGTTCCCCCTCGATCAGCCGGTAGAACCCGGCCCAGTTCAACTCCGGCACGCTCTGCCAGATCAGCGCCGCCAGGTTGGCCATGTTGGCCACGCCATCGGGCTCGCCGGCGGTCAGCGCGTCGGCGGCGGAAAGCAGATCGGCGTAAAGCGCCTGAGGGTCGGCGGCATCGATTGAGAAGTCGAACATTGCGCCGCATTAGCCGTTCGCATCATTGCCGCAAACGGCCGCGCGCTCTATTTTGGGTGCATGAGCACTCTCAAGAAAGTCGGCCTCGGCGCACTCGTCGTTCTCATCCTGCTGGTGGCGCTCGGCTGGTGGCTGCTGCGCGGCAATCCGGCCGAGCTCACCTTCGCCGAAGTCACCGGGACAGATCCGGTGCTCGCCGAGCCCAAGGCGGAGCTGGTGCCCACGGTCAAGGTCGCGCGGCCGATCGGCTTTCCCGATGGCGCGGTGCCGCAGGCGGCGCAGGGGCTGGTGGTCAACCGCTTCGCCACCGGGCTGAACCATCCGCGGGTGATCTACACGATGCCCAATGGCGACGTGCTGGTGGCCGAAACCAACGCCCCCCCGGGGCGCGACATGGGCGGCGGCATCACCGGCTGGTTTGCGGGCCTGCTGTTCGCACGTGCCGGTGCCGACGTGCCCTCGGCCGACCGGATCGTGCTGCTGCGCGATGCCGACGGCGATGGCGTGGCCGAGCAGACATTCGTTCTGCGCGAGGGGCTCTCCTCCCCCTCGGGCATCGCCTGGCACGACGGCCGGCTTTACGTCGCCAACCATGATGCCGTGCTGCGCTTCGCCTATCAGGAGGGTGCTACGCAGATCACCGGCCCGGGCGAGAAGCTGATGGATTTGCCACCCGCCGGCAACCACTGGATGCGCAACATTCTGCTTAATCCGGAGGGCACGCGGCTCTATGTCGCGGTCGGCTCGGCCTCGAATATTGGCGAGAGGGGGATGGAAATCGAGCAGGGCCGCGCGGCGATCCACGAGTTGAACCTGGAAACCGGCCGCGCGCGGATCTACGGCGCGGGCCTGCGCAACCCGAACGGTCTCGCTTGGAACCCCTGGAGCGACGAGCTGTGGACCACGGTGAACGAGCGCGACATGCTCGGGTCTGATCTGGTGCCAGATTACCTGACCAACGTGCCTGTGGGCGTGAATTACGGTTGGCCGTGGGTCTATTGGAACGATGTGTTCGACGAGCGGGTCGAGGCGCCGATGCCCAGTTTCTTCACAGAATACACCCGCACTCCCGAATATGCCCTGGGCCCGCACGTGGCCCCGCTGGGGCTGGTGTTCACCCAGGAGGGCTCGCGCATGGGCCCGCGTTTCGGACGGGGCGCCTTTGTCGCGCAGCACGGATCGTGGAACCGCAAGCCCGCGGTGGGCTATGATGTGGTGTTCGTCCGCTTCGACGAGCGCGGCAACCCGCTGGGCAAGCCCGTGCCGGTGCTCGAAAGCTTCCTCGCCGGCAATGGCGAGACTTACGGCCGGCCGACCTGGGTCGCGTTCGACGGCACCGGCGCGCTGCTGGTGAGCGATGATACGGGCAACACCATTTGGCGGGTGATCGCGCCCGGGGCCCAGCCAGCCCCGGCTGCGCAGCGCATCCGTTCCGAGAGCTTCCGGCCCCAAGGCGAGCTGCGCGGCAGCCCCGAAGAGGTGTTCACCCAGCCACGGGCTGGTGGAGCCGCTGCCGGGCCCTGAGCCGCCCTGAGCCGCTCCAGCTGAGGCGCTACAGCGCGCGTCCAGCGCGGCCCGCCAGTTCGGTGATGTAGTGCCAGGCCGTGCGGCCCGACCGGGCGCCGCGCCGCCGGGCCCATTCGAGCGCCTGCCCTTCGGCCCAGTCTAGCCCGAGGGCTTCGGCATAGCCTGCCACGATCGCCAGATAATCGTCCTGCGAACAGGCGTGGAAGCCCAGCGCCAGACCAAACCGATCCGCCAGCGCCAGCCGATCGTCCACCGCGTCGCGCGGGTTCAGCGGATCGTCCTGCTCGCCCATTTCGCGCGAGACCAGCGCGCGGCGGTTGGCGGTCACCGCCAGCCGCACATTGGCCGGTCGTGCCTCCACCCCGCCATCGAGCCAGCTGCGCAGGCAGCGCGGGCCCATCGAATCCTCGTCGGCAAAGCCAAGATCGTCGAGGAACACCAGGAACCGCCGGTCCACTCCTCCGAGACGGGCGAACAACTCGGCCAGCGACCCCAGCGCATCGGTGCCGACCTGCACCAGCGCCAGCCGGCCGGGCTCCTGCTCCTGCGCAGCGGCGGCGGCGGCCCGCAGCAGTGCGGATTTGCCCATTCCGCGCGCGCCCCAAAGAAGCATGTCATGCGCCGCGCTGCCGCGCGCATGGCGCAGCAGATTGGCGCACACCGCTGCCTTCTGCCCCTCGATCCCGCGCAGCAAGGCGAGCGCGGGCGCTTCGATCCGCTCCACCGGGCGCGGCCCCCATGTGCGCCAGACATAGGCGGGGTGCGCCAGCCAATTGGCTTTTGCCTCCGCTTGGCCGGCAGGGTTCGCCATCCGCTCAAGCGCGGCGGCGATACGCGACAGGGCCTGTGCGCCGGTTGAGGATTGGCCTTCCATCGCACGGCGGCGTATAGCGCGCCGCCATGAGCGGCAAGGCGGAGACGGTGCTGGCGGATGCAGCGGGGATCGCGCGCGCGGCCGGGATCCTGCGCGCCGGCGGGCTGGTCGCCCTGCCGACCGAGACGGTATACGGCCTCGCCGCCCGGGCTGACAGCGCCGAGGCGGTAGCGCGGATCTACCGGGCCAAGGGGCGGCCCTGCTTCAATCCGCTGATCGTGCATGTCGCCGGGCTGGAAGAGGCCGAGCGGCTGGCCCATTTCTCAACCGCAGCCCGGGCAGTGGCGCAGGCGGCATGGCCCGGCCCGCTCACGCTAGTGCTGCCCCGCCGCGAGGGCTCCGCACTGGCCGCTGCCGTCACCGCCGGCCTTCCCACCGTCGCCCTGCGAGCGCCCGCTCACCCGGTGATGCAGGCAGTACTGGCCGCCTGCGCGGTGGCGCTGGCCGCGCCCTCGGCCAATCGCAGCACGCAGGTGAGCCCGACCTCTGCCGCGCATGTGGAGCAAGCGCTGGGGGGTGCGGTCGATCTGATCCTCGATGGCGGCCCGTGCGAGCGGGGTATCGAATCGACGATCCTCGCCGTCCGCGAGAATGGCGCGTGGGAGATGTTGCGCCCCGGGCCGGTGGATGCCGATGCGCTGCACCGCCGCCTGCGCGGCAGTCCGCTACCTCCGCCTCCTCGCCGTTTGGTGACGGTCGAGGCACCCGGGCAGCTGGCGCTGCATTATTCGCCCGGAAAGCCAGTGCGGCTCGCCGCGCAAGCCCCAGAGCCCGGCGAGTACATGATTGGCTTCGGCGATATCACGGGAGATTGCACGCTCTCCGCCGGCGGCAATCTGGTAGAGGCCGCGGCGCAGCTCTATGCCTGCCTCCACCGCGCCGCCGCTTCCAAAAGCCCGCGGATTGCGATTGCGCCAGTTCCAGATGGCGAAATCGGCGCGGCGATCAACGATCGCCTGCGCCGCGCTGCCTCTTCCGATCGTTAAGCCGTAGAGAGTTTGGGGGCTGCATTGGCGGCAGGGCCAGTTGGCGGTCTGCCTCTGCCCTCGATGATGCGCCCTGTGGGTCGTGGGTGCAGGGTTAAACAGGCGCCCATCGACCCTCCGGAGCGGATGAGCTTGTGCTTGCGAACCCTCTCGGATCGAGCAAGAACCCGCCCGGCCCGCCGCAGCCTAGCGCGGGCGCTCCACCGGCACGCGCGGCATAATCTCGTCCATTTCCGCTCGCGCGATTACCGCCCGGCGGCAGCCCTCCTCCCGACCATCCATGCAGCGCTCAGCCTGCCGGACATATTCACGCTCCAACGCACCCAGCCGCTCCTCCTGGCGGCGCAACTCGCGCCCCCGCTTCTCGTCGGCCTCCGACTGGCTGGTGGTGACGAGATCGACCACGCTGGAAACCGCCCGTACCGGCAGGGTGGCGACGTCGAACGCCGCCTTGGCCAGGCACCCGCCTAGCAGCAGCGGAGCCAGCGAGACGAACAGGACCGCAACAGGACGCAATGCACGGCTCCTTCCGCCACCCTTGTTGCCCACGCCTGCCTTCCGCGCCATGAACGCGCAGCTGAGGGCCGCCCCTTAGGCCCAAGCCGGCCGGGGCGAGGGCCTAAGCGTCTTCGGTGCTGTCGTAATAGCGGGGCGCATGGGTCTTGAGCACGTCGAGGATCTTGGCGAGAGCGGCCGGCTCGTCGGTCTTCTCCATCGCCGCCAGTTCGCGGGCAAGGCGGCTGGAGGCGGCCTCGAATATCTGCCGCTCCGAATAGCTCTGCTCGGGCTGGTCCTCGGGCCGGAACAGGTCGCGGGTCACCTCGGCGATCGACACCAGATCGCCCGAATTGATCTTCGCCTCATATTCCTGCGCCCGGCGCGACCACATGGTGCGCTTCACCCGGGGCTTGCCCTTGAGCGTTTCCATCGCCTCTTTCAGCGTCTTGTCGCTCGAGAGCTTGCGCATCCCGATCGCCTCGACCTTGTTCACCGGCACGCGCAGCGTCATGCGCTCCTTCTCGAACCGCAACACGTAGAGCTCGAGCTTCATCCCGGCGATTTCCTCGCTCTGGAGTTCGATAACCCGGCCCACGCCGTGCTTGGGATAAACTACGTAATCGCCGACGTCGAAAGCGGGGGCGTTGACTGCCATTTTCATTCCTTTCAGCAGGGCATGGAACCCGCGCGGGTGCGTGCAACAAGCCACTCGCCGCGCGACCGTGCGGCGACATGCTCGTCATGCGACTGACGCACCTGGGAGGGGATCCTGCCTTCCTATTTTGCCGGGCCCAGCGCGATGGGCCACACAGTTCCCCGCAACATAGCGAATTCGCACCAAAATTGCCACCCCTCCCGATTGGAGGCAAACCTGCGGTCCAGTGAGCGGGTGAGTGGGCAATTTGGGCCTGCCCCGGGGCTATTGCTCCTTGCGGTCGGCCTCGGCATTGTCGGGCGTGGTATCGGCGGCATGGGCGCGCCGCTCGCCCATCGGCTCGGGCTCACCCACCGTGGTATCGGCCACTGTCTGCCGCTCCAGCTGGGCGTTGATCTCGGCGCCCAGCAGCAGGACATAGGCCGAAAGATACAGCCAGGTCAGCAGCACCACCACCGCGCCCAGCGAGCCATAGGTGGCATCATAGCTGCCGAAATTGGAGACATAGAAGCCGAACAAGGCGGTGAGGATCATCCACCCCAGTGCCGTAAAGAACGATCCCGGCGTCACCCACGACCATTTCGCCGAATCCCGATCGGGTCCGAAGCGGTAGAACGCCGCCGCCGCCGCCATGCCCAGCACCAACACCAGCGCGAAGGAGGCGATCCGCCCCAGCAGCGCGCCCGCTCCCGAAAGGTCGGGCACCAGGTCGGTCAGCGCCGCCAGCACCGTCATTGCGCCCACCGCCACCAGCGCGCCGAGGATCGCCCCCAGCGTGATCGCCAGCGCCAGCAGGTTCAGCTTGAGGAAGCCGCGCGTCTCCTCCTCGTCATAGGTGATATTCATCGCGGTGATGATCGAGGCGGCACCGTTGCGCGCGCCGAACAGCGCGATCCCCAGCGCCAGCAGCAGCCCGAGCCCCTTCTTGCCCGAGGAATCCTCCACCACATTGTGCAATTGATCGCCGATCAGCCCGGCGGCCTGTTCGGGAAGCGCCTGAGCCAGCGCGATCATGTGGCTTTCCACCGAGTCGGCGCTGGCAACAAGGCCGTAGATCAGCACGCTCGCGCCCAGCAGCGGCACCATCGCTAGGAAGGCGTAGAACGCCACCCCTGCCGAAACGATGCCGATATTATCGGCGCTGCCCTCTTTCCAAGCGCGCACCAGCGCCTGCTTCCAATCGGCGAGAGACATCGCCCAGGGTTTGGTGGTGCGCGCTAACGTCGCTGGCACAATCTTCCTCGTGATTATTCGATCCGCGGGCCGGCCATCGGCCGAGCCTCCGTCACAAGAACGTCACGCTGCGGAAAAGGTCCAAAAAAGCTGGGCTTTCCATTCCACCGGCCATTCCGCACACCCCTCCGTGGCAGCGGCCGGCGCCAGCGCCCGATCAGTCGCCGGTGCCCGGCTCCGGGGTGAAGAACTGCTCGAACTTGCCGTCCTCGCCCTTGTGCTCGTCGGCATCCTCGGGCGGCTCTTTCTTCTGGGTGATGTTGGGCCACTCGGCCGAGTATTTGGTGTTCAGCTCCAGCCATTGCTCCAGGCCGCTCTCCGTATCGGGGAGGATCGCCTCGGCCGGGCATTCGGGCTCGCACACGCCGCAATCGATGCATTCGGACGGGTTGATGACGAGCATGTTCTCGCCCTCGTAGAAACAATCGACCGGGCAGACCTCGACGCAATCGGTGTACTTGCACTTGATGCAGGCCTCGGTGACGACGTAGGTCATTGGCTCACGCTTTCCTCTGTTCCCCGCCGCGCCCCCCGGCGTCGCCGGCCTCGCGGCCTGCTAGGGCGTTTGCTCCGCCAGCGTCAAGCGGGCGATAGTGCATCCGCGCCTCTCCCGGCGGGCCGCGACGGGGCGGCAGCGCCAGCAATTCGATCACCAGCACCCGGGCCGAGAGCGGGAGCGTCAGCACATCGCCCGGCGCCACGGACTGGTCCTGGTGCAGCACGCGCGCGCCGTTGCGGCGGATGTGCCCCTCGGCGATCCACCGTTGGGCCAGCGTGCGGCTCCGGGCAAAGCGCAGGTGGAACAGCAGCCGGTCGAGCCGCATGGCGGTGGCGGTCACCGCACCAGCCCGGCGAGCTCGGCAAAGGCATTGCCCTCGCGAGCAGGCGCCGCAGGGCGCTGTTCGGCGCGGCGGTGATCGGGCCTTGGGGGGCGCCAGTTCCAGCCGGTCGGCGCCGGCGGGCCGAGCGCACCCTCGGGCAAGCTGCGCTCGGGCCTGGGGCGGAAGCCGCCCTCGTGCAACAGCCGGAGCAGGTTCGCGGAAGCCAGCCCCATCGAGGTCGCCAGCGCCGGGTCGAGCCGGAAGGTGCCCCTCGGCCCGTGCCCCTGGACCCGCTCGCGCGCCTCATGCGCCGCGCGGAGCAGCTTCTCCGCCATGTCGACGCGGACCGCCTGGCTGCCCGCGCGGCGGTATCCCGCCGGGAGCTGCTGTGCGGCCTCGATCACCGGCTCCATGCCCGCCTGCAACGCGCGAGGGTCAGCGCCGATCGCCTGCAGCAGCCGGCGCGGCCCGGGCTTGAGCAGCGCGGGCACGAACAGGTCGAGCGCGCCCACCGTCACCCCCAGCCGCCGCAGCAGCGGGCGCTTTTCCTTGGACACCTGCGCCAGCCCCGCCGCCTCGCGCGCGATCACCCCGCCACCGGCCGTCACCGCCAGCAGCACCGCGCGCAGTTCCGTGCCGGTGGCCGGGTCGAGCATCGCCTGCTCGATCCGCCGCAGCGGGGCGAGCGGGGCCAGCTGCCCCTCCAGCCAGTGCTCCAGCGCCTCAGCCAGCCGCGTGCGCTGGGCCGCATCCAGCTGCCCCAGCTCGCGGGCCAGCCGCAGCCGCGGGCGGCTCATCGCCTTGCCCGGCTCGATCACGGCCACCGGGCGCCCGTCGCGCAAAACCGCGCCCTCAGCCAGCGACAGTTCGCCCGACTCGCCCTGCACCAGCGCACGGGCGCGCTCGGCGAGCAGCCGCGGTAAGTGCCGCTCGGCCGCCGCCAGCATCATCCGCTGGTCTTCATGCCCGGCACTGGGATCGACCACAAAGCGGAAGCCCTCGAGATGGCCGATCGGCTGATCCTCTACCAGCACCCGCCCCTCGGCATCGAGTGTCACCGGCAGCAGCCCGGCATCCTTGCCCAGCCCGCGCATCAGCACCGCGGTGCGGCGATTGACGAAGCGCTCGGTCAGCCGCTGGTGCAGCGCATCGGACAGCCGGGCCTCGGCGGCTCGGGCGCGCGCGGCCATCTCGTCACGCGCCAGCACCCAATCGGGCCGCTGGCAGATATAGGCCCAGCTGCGGATCGCCGCGATACGCCCCTGCAGCGTGTCGATATCGCCCTCCGCCCGGTCGAGATCGCTGATTCGCGCGGCGACATAATCGGCGCCCAGATGCCCCTCGCGCAAATCCTGCCACAGCCGCGCCACGAAACGCGCATGCGTATCCGGGCCCTGTTGGCGGAAGTCGGGCAGCTGGCACGCCTCCCAGAAGCGGCGGACCAGCCCAGAGGTGCGCAGCCCCTCGGCAATCCCTGGTTCCTCCGCCAGCCGCTTGAGCACCGCCAGGTCGATCGCCTCGGGCGCGGGGGCGAGTTGCGGCGACTCGGGCTTGGCCTCGAGATCGCCGATCAACACGTCGAGCGTGTCGCAGCGCGGCCGGGCCTCGCGCCAGAACAGCCGGGTGAGCGGGGCAAAGCGGTGCTGCTCGATGGCGAACACCTCATCCTCAGTGAACTCCAGCTGGGTCCCGCGCCGCCCCTTGCCACCTCCCGCACCGGCGAGCGTGCCGAAGCTGCCATCTTGCTGGTGCCTCCCGGCGCGCCCGGCGATCTGCGCCATTTCGGCGGGGCTCAGTCGGCGCTGACGCACCCCGTCGAACTTGCCCAACCCGGCGAAGGCGACATGCCGCACATCGAGGTTCAGCCCCATGCCGATCGCATCAGTGGCGACGATGTAATCCACCTCGCCGGACTGGAACAGCGCCACCTGCCGGTTGCGCGTCTCGGGGCTGAGCGCCCCCATCACCACCGCCGCCCCGCCGCGAAACCGCCGCAGCATCTCGGCCACCTGGTAAACCTGCTCCACCGAGAAGGCGACGATGGCGCTGCGCGGCGGCAGGCGGCTGAGCTTGCTCGCCCCGGTGTGAGTCAGCGTGGAAAAGCGCGGCCGCTCCACCGTTTCGATCCCCGGCAGCAGCGCCTTGACCACCGGCTCCAGCGTGGCCGAGCCGAGCAGCATCGTCTCCTCACGCCCGCGGGCATGCAGCAGCCGATCCGTAAAGATATGCCCCCGCTCGCGATCCGCCGCCAGCTGCGCCTCGTCCAGCGCGACGAAAGCAAGACCGCCGTCAGCGCCCCTGGTGGTCTGCGGCATGGCCTCGGAGGTGCACAGGAAGTAGCGCGCATTGGGCGGCTCAATCCGCTCCTCGCCAGTGATCAGTGCCACTTGCGCATCGCCCTTGATCGCGCGCACCCGATCATACACCTCGCGCGCCAACAGCCGCAGTGGGAAACCGATCGCACCGCTGGAATGGCCGCACATCCGCTCGATCGCGAGATGCGTCTTGCCCGTGTTGGTGGGGCCGAGCACCGCTTTGAGGCGACTGTCCGAACGGGTTGTAAACACGATGCAAATCAGTGTGGCGACGCCGGGGCCCCAGTGCAAGCGCGGTGCAAGCGCGGTGCAAGCGCGGTGCAAGCGCGGTGCAAGCGCGGCTGGCGGTTCCCACTGCCTGGCTCGCTTCGGCCCGGCAGGGACTCGCCTTGTCGCATAGGGAAGAAATTAACGTTGAGGCATTAACCTTGTTTGCCACAAAGACTGGTGGACGGCGGGTGGGCCGTTGCCCGGATGAATCGCCGGGGAACGGCACGCCTGCACCGGGCGGAAGGATGGCTGTGTTCAACGAATGGGCGCGAACGGAGGCGACGGTTGCGGCCGATGGCCTCGGCGCGCCCAAGCCATTCAGCCGCCGCATCCCGCATTCGGCCGGCCCTTCGGGTCGCACACCGGCCGAAGCGGGCGTTCCCGTCGTCACACATCCATCGCGGAACCGCATCGACCTTACGACGGACCTCGCCCGTGGCATCGGCTCGCGCCGCTGGCTGCGCGGGCTGGCAACGCTGGTCGGCCTCTCGGCGCTGGCCTTCGCCGCCATGCCCGGTTTCTCGGCGGTGGAAGCGGCTCCCGCCATGCGGCTGGGCGATGCCGAGCGCGACGAGTTCCGCAGTCATTCGATCGCCCCGCTGGCTTTGGGCGCGGACAGCGGGCGGCGGATGGGTGCCACCGCGGCACTGGTTCCGCTCAGCGCCGCCCCGGAGCGCCCCCGGCTCGACCTCGAGGCCACGCTGGCCCGTGGCGACAGCTTCGAGCGGATGCTCGGCCGGGCAGGAGTGGGCGATGCCGAGGCGCGGCTGATCGCCTCGATGATCGCGGGCGAGGTGGACACCAGCGAGATCGCCCCCGGCACAAGGGTCGACATCACTCTCGGCCGCCGCCCCGCCGTCGATGCTGCGCGGCCGCTGGAGGCACTTTCCTTCCGCGCCCGCTTCGATCTCCAGCTCTCGGTCGAGCGCCAGCTTGGCCGGCTGGCGCTGGTGCCCGAGCCGATCCGCGTCGACACCACGCCGCTGCGCATCCGCGGCATGGTGGGGGACAGCCTCTATCGCTCGGCCCGCGCAGCCGGGGCCCCGCCAAGCGCGGTGCAGCATTATCTGCGCGCTCTGGGGCAGGAGCTGGATCTCGAACGCGGGATCGCCGCGGGCGACGAGTTCGACCTCGTCGTCAGCTACAAACGCGCCGCAACCGGCGAAGCGGAGGCGGGTGAACTGCTCTATGCCGGGCTGCTGCGCGATGGCCGCCCACGCAAACAGTTGCTGCGCTGGGGCCGCGAGGGCCGCTTCTACGAAGCCTCGGGCGTCGGCGAGCTGCGCGAGGGGCTGGTCGCCCCGGTGCCCGGCCGCGTCGGTTCGGGCTACGGCATGCGGCGCCACCCGATCCTGGGCTACCGACGGATGCACCAGGGCCTCGATTTCCGCGCCGGCTACGGCACTCCCGTCTATGCGGTCACGGATGGCACGGTGAACTACGCCGGGCGCAACGGGGGGCACGGTAATCATCTGCGGATCGCCCATGGCGGCGGCCTGCAGACGGGCTATTCGCACCTCAGCCGGTTCGCCGTTTCGAACGGCACGCGGGTGCGGCGCGGGCAGGTGATCGGCTATGTCGGCTCCACCGGCCTCTCGACCGGGCCGCACCTACATTACGAAATGTACCGCAACGGGCGGCCAGTCGATCCGTCCAGCGTGCGCTTTGTCACCCGCGCGGTGCTGGAAGGGCGCGAGCTGGCGAACTTCCGCGCGCGCCTGGCCGAATTGAAGCGTGTGGAGCCCGGCGCCGCGCTCGTCAGCCTAGCGCCCGAGCCAGCGCAGGAACGCGAACCCGAACGCGAGATCGACCGGGTGGACACCAAGCAGGTCGTCGGCTGAGGGCTGGTCGTCAGCTTCCGGCAGGTGTTCGGAGGAGGGGGAGAGCAAGGTCCGGCCCGCCGAGGATAACCGCTGCTAGATGCCGAAGATCGGCGCCCGTCAACGCCACCGGTAGATTGAAGCGCCGCGCGAATTCAGGCACTGCCGAGCGCCTATGATCGGCACCTATCCCCAAACCCGCCTGCGCCGCAGCCGCGCTGCCGCCTGGAGCCGCGCGCTCCACCGCGAAACCATGATGACCCCGGCAGACCTTATATGGCCGCTGTTCGTCACCGAGGGGCGCGGCGTGGAGGAGCCGATCGGTACGTTGCCGGGCGTCTCGCGCTGGTCGCTCGACGGCATTGTCGCGCGGGCGAAGGAGGCGGTCGCGCTTGGCATTCCCTGCATCGCGCTGTTCCCGAACACGCCGGCCGGGCTCCGTTCGGAGAAGGGCGAGGAGGCGCTCAACCCGGACAATCTGATCTGCGCCGCCATCCGCGCGGTGCGCGACGCCTGCGGCAGCGACATCGGCGTGATGGCCGACGTGGCGCTCGATCCCTACACCAGCCACGGGCAGGACGGGCTGCTTGGGGCAGATGGGCAGGTCGCCAACGATGCCACCGTCGAGATGCTCGCCGCACAGGCGCTGGTGCAGGCCGAGGCCGGCGCGCACATCATTGCCCCTTCCGACATGATGGACGGGCGGGTCGGCGCGATCCGCACCGCGCTCGAGGGCGCCGGGCACGCCCATGTGCAGATCATGAGCTACGCCGCCAAATACGCCAGCGCCTTCTACGGCCCGTTTCGCGATGCGGTGGGCTCGCGCGGGCTGCTCAAGGGCGACAAGCGCAGCTACCAGATGGACCCCGCCAATGCCGAGGAGGCACTGCGCGAGGTGGCGCTCGATCTTGCCGAGGGGGCGGACAGCGTCATGGTCAAGCCCGCGCTCGCTTATTTGGACATCATCTGGCGGGTGAAAGAGCGCTTCCAAGTGCCGGTGTTCGCCTACCAGGTGAGCGGCGAATATGCGCTGATCGAGGCTGGCGCCGCGGCCGGGGTGGGCGATCGCGATGCGCTGCTGATGGAGAAGCTGATCGCCTTCAAGCGCGCCGGCTGCTCGGGCGTGCTGACCTATCATGCGCCGGTAGCGGCACGGCTGCTTGCCGGATGAGCGTGGGGGTTGAATTCCGCCTCGAAACCGCGCGGCTGGTGCTGCGCGACTGGCGCGAGGAGGATTGGCCCGCCTTCTTCGCCCACACGAACACGCCCGCCGTCATGCGCTGGCTGGGCGGCGTGGCAGACCCGGCGATGCAGGCGCTCCAGCGCGAGCGGCTCGAGAGCTCCCGGCGCGAGCATGGCCACACGATGTGGGCGCTGGAGCGCAAGAACGATGGCGGGCCGCTGACGGGCGAGCTGCTCGGCTTTTGCGGGTTGAAGCGGGCCAACCAGGCCGGCGGTCCACAGGGCGATCACGAGATCGGCTGGCGCCTGCGGCAGGATGGTTGGGGAATGGGCTACGCCCGCAAGGCTGCGCTGGCGGTCCGCAATCATGCTTTCGCCGTGCTTCAGGTGCCGCATCTGATCGCGCTCACAGTGCTGGAAAACCGCGCCAGCTGGGGGCTGATGCGGCGGCTGGGAATGCGGCGCCGCCCCGATCTGGATTTCGCCAGCGCCGAATTTGGCAGCGACACCATCATCGTCCATTCGCTCGACCGCGCCGAATGGGATGCCCTGCACAGAGCCGGAGCCAGCGAGCCGCCGATGGAGCGCCACGCATGAACGCCCGCTTCCCCTGGGCCACCATCCTGCCGTTCGAGGGCAAGGCGCCGGCGATCCACGAGACCGCCTTCGTGGCGCCCGGCGCGCGGATCATCGGCGATGTCACGCTCGGCGCGCACGCGAGCATCTGGTACAATTGCGTGCTGCGCGGCGACATTCACGCCATCGTGGTCGGCGCGCGCAGCAACGTACAGGACGGCAGCGTCTTCCATGTGGAAGGGCCCCGGCCCGATACGGAGGGCTGCCCCACCATCGTGGGGGAGGATTGCGTCGTCGGCCACATGGCGGTGATCCACGGCGCGGTGCTGGAAGACCGGGCATTCGTGGGCATGGGCGCGGTGGCGATGGATGCCTGCCTAATCGGCGAGGGGGCGATGCTGGGCGCCGGCGCGCTGCTCAGCCCCGGCAAGGCGATCCCCTCGCGCGAGATCTGGGTCGGTCGCCCGGCCAGGCTGCTGAAGCAGCAGAGCGAGGCGCAAGTGGCAAAGATCCGCTTCCAGACCGACCGCTACTGCCGGCTGGCCGAGCGGCACATGGCGGAACTGCGCGCCAGCTGGCCAGCGTAGCGCGGTTAACAAAGGAGCCGCTCGGCAAGCGATCCGATCCCGCGGAGAAGCGTCGCGACTGCACCGCGAAGCTGGCACCTTACCCGCAGCGGCAAGGCCAGCGCACCCCGCCACTGCGCTCAAGCTCAGCCTAGCGGGTGTACAGCGCCTCCAGCCGCTCGCCATAACGCTCGCGGATCGCGTGGCGGCGAATTTTCAGGCTCGGTGTCATCTCGCAATTATCGATCCCGAAGGCCTCGTCGGCGAGCGCAAAGCGGCGCACCCGCTCGATGACCGACAGCTCGTCATTCACCCGGTCCACCGCCTTACGCATCTCCGCCACGAAGGCGGGTACCGCCTGCAGCCCGACCAGTTCGGGCTCCTCGCCGTGCTTTGCGGCCCATTCGCCTATCCACTCGGCATCGGGAACGATCAGCGCCACGAGGTTGGGCCGCCGGTCGCCATGCACCATCGCCTGGCCGATCTCGGGTTGCATGGTCAGCATGCCCTCCACCTTCTGCGGCGCGATGTTGTCGCCCTTGTCGTTGACGATCATGTCCTTCTTGCGGTCGGTGATGGTGATCCGCCCGCGCTCGTCGATGAAGCCGATGTCGCCGGTGTGCAGCCAGCCGCCCTGCAGCGCCTTGGCGGTTTCCTCTTCGTTGCGCCAATAGCCCTTCATCACCAGCTCGCCGCGCACCAGCAGCTCGCCATCCTCGGCCACTTTGACCTCGGCGCCCTTCAGCGGCGGGCCGACCGTCTCCATCTTGATGTCCGCACTGGGATAGTTGCAGGCGATCACCGGCGCCGCCTCGGTCTGGCCATAGCCCTGCAGGATGGTCACCCCCAGTCCGGCGAAATACCGCCCGACTGCGGGGTTGAGCGGCGCCCCGCCCGAAACCATCGCTTTCAGCCGCCCGCCGAAGCGCGCGCGGATCTTGGGCCGCAGCGTGCGCTCCAGCAGCGCATCGAGCGCACCGTCACCTGCCCTCCGGCGCCCCGAAGCGCGCCGGTCTTCCAACGCCACCGCCTGCCGCAATAACCAGCGCGCGAGCCGCCCCTGCTTCTCCACCTGCTTGGTGATGCGCGTGCGCAGCACTTCGAACAGGCGCGGCACCACCACCATGATGGTGGGCTGCGTCTCCTCCATGTTGCTGGCCAGCTTCTCCAGCCCCTCGGCATACCAGATCTCGGCCCCCAGCCCGATCGGCATGAACTGCCCGGCGGTGTGCTCATAGGCATGGCTGAGCGGCAGGAAGGAGAGGAAGCGGTCAGGCCCCCAGCCATAATCGCCCACTAGCGCGGTGGCCGCGCCGCCGACATTGGAGAGGATCGCGCCATGGTGCTGCATCACGCCGCGCGGCGCGCCGCCGGTGCCGCTGGTGTAAATTATGCACGCGAGATCCTCGCGCCCGATGCCCGCCAGCCGCGCTTCCACCGCCGCCCGCGCCGCAGTGGCATCGCCGCGTAAAAGATCAGCCCATTCGTGGCGGGCGAAAGGCGGCTCGCCCGCCGGGTCACTGGGCAGCTCGAATGGCTCGATGGCGATCAGGTGCTCCGCCTCACCGGTGCGGCGGATCGCTTCCACCAGCGGCTCGGCCAGCCGCGCGTTGGAGACGATCACCGCCCGCGCGCCGCTGTCGCCCAGCACATGCGCATGGTCGCGCACGGTATTGCTGATGTAGGCCGGCGTGGTGACGCAGTCGGCCGCCATGATCGCCAGATCGGCGATGCACCAGTCCGGGCGGTTCTCGGAGACGAGCAGCACCCGGTCGCCCGGCTCCAGCCCCAGCGCGCGCAGCCCTTCGGCCAGCAGGCAGACCTTGTCCGCCACCGCGCGCCAGCTCTGCGTCTGCCAGGCATCGTTGCGCCGGCTGCCGAGGAACGGCACCTCGCCGCGCTCGTCCGCGCGATCGAGAAACAGGCGCACGAGGCTGGTCGCAGTCGTAAAATCGCCGAGCTGCACCTTGCGCCCTCCTTCCCTGTCCGGCGGACGCTCTGGCGCCAGCTCGTGGCCAACGGACTAGGCGAGCAGCCCCTGATCGGCAAGAGAGCCCGGAGTGAGGCGCGTGCGGCCGCTTACTCGACTATGGCGGCACCCTCGCTGCGCGGATCGGCGGCGCCCATCCAGCCGTCCGCTTCCAGCAAAGCGGCATTGGCCTTGAGCGGCAGCTCGCGCGGGCTTACCTCCCGGTGCCCCAGCGCCTGCAGAGCGGGGATCATCGCCTCCAGCATCGAGCCCGCCTCCACGCTCACGGTGTCACCGGGCGAATACAGCACCGGCAGGGCCAGCGCCTGCTCCACGGGCAGCCCGAAATCGATCACCCCGAACAGCGCCCGGGCGACCTGCACCAGGATGGTCGCCCCGCCGGCCGCACCCACCGCCATCAGCAGCCGCCCGTCCGGGGCGTACACCACGGTCGGCGCCATCGAGCTGCGCGGCCGCTTGCCACCCTCCACCCGATTGGCGACCGGCAGCCCGTCCTGCTCGGGCACGAAGCTGAAATCGGTCAGCTCATTGTTGAGATAATAGCCACCCGTCACGATCCCCGAGCCGAACGGCCCCTCGATGGTGGAGGTGTAGCTCACCAGCACGCCCTCGCGGTCGAGCGCCACGATGTGCGATGTGCCGCCCTCCTCGCCCAAGGTGCCCTCGGCCAGCGGCACCGCGCCCGGCACCGCACCCGCTTCCACATCGGCCATCACCGCCGTGGGCGAGATCAGCGCGCCGCGCGCAGCAAGGTAATCGGGGTCCATCAGCCCGGCGACCGGCACCGCGACATGGTCCGCATCGGCGAGGTACAATTCGCGATCCGCATAGGCCAGCCGCTGCGATTCGGCGAACAGGTGCCAGAAGGTGGGCGATTGCGGCCCCAGCGCACCGAGGTCGAAATGCTCCAGTTGCTTGAGGATGGCGTAGACAGTCGTCGCGCCCGACGAGGGCGGCGCCATGCCGCAGATCCGATAGGCGCGGTACAGCCCGCAGACCGGCGCGCGCGGCGTGGCGCGATAATTCGCCAAGTCGGCTGCGGTCATCGCCTGTTCGTGGGGCGTCTCGGCCGCCACCACTCGCGCCAACTCCGCCGCTGCCGTTCCGTGGTAGAACGCCTGCGGCCCCTCGCGGGCGATCCGCTCCAGCGTCTGCGCAAAGGCCTCGTTGCGCACGTGCGTGCCCGCGGGCAGCGGTTCGCCCGCCTGGTCGAAGAACAGCGCGCGCCCCTCGGGGGTGAGCGCCCCGCGCTCCCGGTTGCGGGCCGCCGCATCCACGAAGCGCTCGGTCAACACCCAGCCGTCGCGGGCCAGCGCGATCGAGGGGGCGAACAGCGCGCTCCACTCCAGCGCGCCGTGTTGCTCATGCGCCAGCGCGGCCAGCGCGATATTGCCCGGCACGCCCACGCTCAGACCGCTCATCACCGCGGCGCGTCGGTCCACCGGTTCGCCTTCCTCGCCCAGGAACCAGTCCGGTCCCGCCGCGTGCGGAGCGGTCTCGCGCCCGTCGATCGTGGTCACCGTGCCATCGGGCGTTGCGCGCACATAGAAGCCCCCGCCGCCGATGCCGGAACTCTGCGGCTCTACCACCGTCAGCGCCAGCATCGACGCAATCGCCGCATCGGTGGCGCTGCCGCCCTGCCGCAGCATCGCCGCCCCCGCCTCGGCCGCGCGCGGATCGGCCGCGCTGACCAGACCGGTGCCCTCGCCATTAACCTCACTGGCGGAAACCCGCTCCTGCGGCACTGCCGAAACAGGCGTCGGCGGCGACACCGTCGCACAGGCGCCCAGCAGCATCGTGCCCGCCAGCAGTGCCGTCATCGGCTTCACCATCGCACCCATCCTCATTCGCTCCCCACCGCTTCGGCGATCGAAGCAAAGCCGTCGCGCCACATCAGCCGCTCCAGCCCGCTCACGATTTCACGCGCGATTCGCGGCCCCCGATAGACCATCGCACTGTACAGCTGCACCAAGCTCGCCCCGGCGCGGATTCGCTGCCAGGCATCCGCGGCGTTGGCGATCCCGCCCACCCCCACCAGCGGCAGCGCGCCGCCCGTGGCACGGCGAAAATCGCGCAGCCGCTCCAGCGCCAGCGTCTTCAGCGGCGCGCCCGAAAGCCCGCCCGCTTCGCCCCGGTGGTCCGAAGCCAGCGGCGGGCGGCTGATAGTGGTGTTCGAAACGATCAGCGCACCCAGCCGCCGGTCCAGGACGATCCGCGCGATCGCATCGATATCGGCCGGCTGCAGGTCCGGCGCCACCTTGAGAAACACCGGCGGCCCAGCGCTCCCCCGAGCCTCCAGCACCGCATCAAGCAGCGCGGCCAGTGCGGCCGGATCCTGCAACGCGCGCAATCCCGGCGTGTTGGGGCTCGAGACATTGACGGCCAGATAGGAGGCCAGCGGCGCCATCACCCGAGTCATTTCGCGATAATCGGCGATCCAGTCGGGCGAATCCTTGTTCGCACCGATATTGGCTCCAACGATACCCGTGCCGCCGCCAGCCGCCCGCAGCCGCGCCGCAGCCGCCGCAGCGCCGCCATTGTTGAACCCCATCCGGTTGATCACTGCCCGGTCCTCGCGCAGTCGGAACAACCGCGGCCGCGGATTGCCCGCCTGCGGGCGCGGGGTGATCGAGCCCACCTCGACCGAACCGAAGCCCAGCCCCAGCAGCGCCCTAGGAACCTGCGCATCCTTGTCGAACCCCGCCGCCAAGCCAAGCGGGTTGGGAAAGCGAATGCCCGCCACCCGCACCGCCAACGCACCCGCAGGCCGCAGATCTCGCCGCGGTAGCAGCCCAAGCGCACGGATCGTCATGCGGTGCGCATCCTCGGGATCGAGCGCGAACAGGGCGGGGGTCAGCAGGCGGTAGAGCATCGCGATCGCGCCCTATGCCAGCCGGCAGGGCCCCTGTCGACGCAGACGCCTGGCCATCGAAAGTCAATAACGCCAGGCAATGTCCGATGCAGCCACGATTTTACCATGATAGGAGATTTCCGCGATATTAGGAATGTTAACTAAAAGATATGCCGATTTATTTCCTATAAAGCTGCAAATGTCGCATTCGTACAAGTCTTCGCCGATCTTTGTAGCTAACTCGACTGCGCGACCCGAAGGGCTCGGCGCTTGATGCACCGGGTTCTCGACTTTAGGGGCGGTGGTGCATTCATGCACTGCCGCCCTTTTTTTCCGCGCGAGTCGCCGGCCGCTCCCTTGCTACGCAGCACTCCCCGGCATTCCGCCTTGCTAACGACTCGCAACAGGTGGTTCGACGTTGAAAGGCCGCTGCGCGCGCCCTAGTTGAAATCATACCAATTTCGTCCGAATAACAATCAGGGTCCAGCTGTTGCGTCTGTCCAATCTCGCCGATTACGCGGTCGTCACCATGAGCGCCGCCGCGCGCCATCCCGGCCCCGCGCGGTTCAGCGCCGCACAGCTCGCCGCCGAAACCGGCCTGCCGCTGCCCACCGTGCAGAAGCTCGCCGGCAAGCTGGTCGCCGCCGGCCTGCTGCGCTCGCTGCGGGGCGCCTGCGGTGGCCTGCAGCTCGCCCGTCCGGCCGCTTCGATCACCCTGGCCGAGATCGTCGAGGCAGTGGAGGGCCCCATCGCGCTCACCACCTGCGTCGATGCCAGCCGCCACGATTGCGCGCTCGAAGGCAGCTGCGCGGTCCGCCCGCATTGGTCTGTGGTGAACGACGCGCTGCGCGGCGCGCTGGCCGAAGTGCCGCTCACCCGCCTCGCGCGGATCGAGGTGGCAGCATGAACGAGCAGCTCAAGATCGACGCGGCTGTGCCCGAGCTCCCCCTGCAGGACCAGGACGCGCACGACGCCGCCGCTCGCGCGGCCGATTACGAATTCGGTTGGCACGCCGATATCGAGACCGATTTCGCCCCCAAGGGCCTCGACGAGAGCACCGTGCGCTTCATCAGCGCCAAGAAGAACGAGCCCGAATGGATGCTCGAATGGCGCCTCAAGGCCTTTCGCTTGTGGCAGGATATGGTCGAGCCGGACTGGGCCAAGCTCAACATCCCGCGAATCGATTATCAGGATGCGTTCTACTACGCCGCGCCCAAGAAGAAGGAGACGATTGCCTCGCTCGACGAGCTCGATCCCGAGATCAAGGCGGTGTACGACAAGCTGGGCATCCCCATCGCCGAGCAGGAAGTGCTCGCCGGCGTTGAAGGCGCGCGCAAGGTGGCGGTGGACGCGGTGTTCGATAGCGTCTCGGTCGCCACCACCTTCCGCAAGGAGCTGGAAGCCGCCGGCGTCATCTTCCGCAGCATGTCGGAGGCGGTCCGCGAATATCCTGATCTGGTGCGCAGGTGGCTTGGCCGCGTGGTGCCCCAGCGCGACAATTTCTTCGCCACGCTCAACAGCGCGGTCTTTTCGGACGGCACCTTCGTCTACATTCCTGAAGGCGTGCGCTGCCCGATGGAGCTCAGCACCTATTTCCGCATCAACGCCGAAAACACCGGCCAGTTCGAACGCACGCTGATCATCGCTGAGAAGGGCAGCTACGTCAGCTACCTCGAAGGCTGCACCGCGCCGATGCGAGACGAGAACCAGCTTCACGCCGCCGTGGTCGAACTGGTCGCGATGGAAGATGCCGAGATCAAGTACTCCACCGTGCAGAACTGGTACCCCGGCAACGCGCAAGGCGTGGGCGGGATCTACAATTTCGTCACCAAGCGCGCACTTTGCCAGGGCGCGCGCAGCAAGGTGGCGTGGACTCAGGTGGAAACCGGCAGCGCAGTCACCTGGAAATACCCATCCTGTGTGCTCAATGGTGAAGACAGCGTGGGCGAGTTCTACTCGGTCGCCGTCACCAACAATTACCAACAGGCCGATACCGGCACCAAGATGATCCACAACGGCAAGGGCAGCCGCAGTACGATCATTTCCAAGGGCATCAGCGCCGGGCATTCGAACAACACCTATCGCGGCCTCGTCCGGGTGGGCGCCAACGCGGACAACGTCCGCAACTTCACCCAGTGCGATTCGCTGCTGCTGGGCAGCCTCAGCGGCGCGCACACCGTGCCCTATATCGAGGTGAAGAACCCCACCGCCCAGATCGAGCACGAGGCCACCACCAGCAAGATCAGCGACGACCAGCTGTTCTACGCCATGCAGCGCGGGCTGGGCGAGGAAGAGGCCGTCGCCCTGATCGTCAACGGCTTCGCCAAGCAGGTGCTGAAGGAGTTGCCGATGGAATTCGCCGTCGAAGCGCAGAAGCTGCTGGCGATCTCGCTCGAGGGGAGCGTGGGGTGAATCGGCACCACGGTTTCTGGCTATCGGGCGAGAGCGGAGGCAGCTCATGAGCCCTGTCAATTCTCGCGCCGAGGCGCTGCTCGAGTGCGGTGGCTACCGGCCCGCAGCAATTCGCCCTCTCACCCGCAGAAAGCGCCCGATGAGCCTGCTGGACCTGCGCGACCGCATCGTGCTGGCAGCAACCTTCTGGAAGCGCCAGGTGGTGAACGATGGCGTGCGCCTGTCCCTGCGCGATGCCTCGCCGCGCATGCATTTCGCACTGGTGACGGGCGATGAGCTGGAAGATTCCCGACTGGCGCGAAAGGTCCTCAACCCCACCGACAGGGTGCTGGAGCTGGGCAGTTCGATCGGCTTCATGGCGCTGTTATGCCAAACGCAGATCGGCATCGAGGATTACGCCATGGTCGAGGCCAATCCCCGCCTCGCCGCGCTGATCGCCGAGAACTTCCGGCTGAACGACGCCGGCCATCCCCTGCTGTTCACGGTCGCCGCCGGGCCGGAAGACGGCACCGTCCGCTTCCATCTCAACCGCGATTACTGGTCATCCAGCGTGCTGGAACGCGCCAACGAACGCGATACGATCACCGTCCCGCAGCGCTCGATCCCCTCGCTGGTCGCCGAACTGCCGTTCACTCCCAACGTGCTGATCGTGGACATCGAAGGAGGCGAGACCCGCATCCCCACCGAACATTGGCTGCTGTTCGATACGATCATCGGCGAATTCCACGAACGGCTGGTCGGCACCCGGCCGATCGCGCGGATCACCGACGGCTTGCGCCACGCGGGCTCCCGCCGCGTTGCCAGGAAAGGGCAATCGCACGCCTACGCGCGAGAGCTCAGGAAAGCCGCATGACCGACCGCCGCACGCTCCGCCTCCGCGCCCCCGGCGATCAACCCTCCGCCCCCGCCATCAAGAAGAAGGGCCGCGGCTGGGAGATCTCGACCAAGCGCCTCGATGCGCTGCACGAACGTGCGCGCGACATGCGCCGCCACCCGAGCGAGGCGCACAAGGCGCTGGCGGATCGCTTCGCCAAGGCCAGTCTCGGCCGCTATAAGTTCACCCAGCACACGGTGGTCGGCTCGGCGATCCTCGATTTCAACTGCCACATCATCGGCATGGCCATCGCCATCGACGAGGGCGATACGCCCGATCCCATCGCCACCCGCCGCGACAAGAGCCTCGATGCCATCGGCATCCGAGTGATGCGGATCAAGGCCACCGACATTCTCGAGAACATCGAAGCGGTCCTCCAGCGAATCACCGCCGGCATGCGCCTGCGCATCGCCGACAAGCAGGGCGCCAAAGAGCGCCATGGCCGTGAACACCACGCCAGCCACCCGCGCCAAAGCGCCCCCCAGAGCGGCGCCCGCGGCTTCGGCCGCCTGCCCGACAGGAACCGCCATGCTCGCAATCGATAATCTCCACGCCAACATCGGCGGCACCCCAATCCTCGACGGGCTCTCGCTGCAGGTGAATGCGGGCGAGATCCACGCGATCATGGGGCCCAACGGCGCGGGCAAATCCACGCTCTCCTACGTGCTGGGCGGCCGCCCGAATTACGAGGTCACGCAGGGCTCGGTTACGTTTAACGGCCAAGACCTGCTCGCGCTCGCCCCGCACCAACGGGCCGCCGCCGGGCTGTTTCTCGGCTTCCAGTACCCGGTCGAGATCCCCGGCGTCTCCAACGTCCAGTTCCTGCGCGAGGCGCTCAACGCCCAGCGTCGCAGCCGCGGCGAAGCCCCGCTCAGCGCCGGCGATTTCCTCAAGCTGGCGCGCGAAAAGGCCGCGCTGCTCCGATTTGACATGGAAATGCTCAAGCGCAACGTGAACGTCGGCTTCTCGGGCGGCGAGAAGAAGCGCGCCGAGATGGTCCACATGGGCATCCTCGATCCGCTGTTCGCCGTGCTCGACGAAACCGACAGCGGGCTCGACATCGATGCGCTGCGCGTGGTGGGCGAGGGGATCAACAATATCATGCGCCGGCCGGACAAGGCCGTGTTGCTGATCACCCACTACCAGCGCCTGCTGGATTACGTGGAACCCGATTACGTCCACATCCTCAGCAAGGGTCGAATCGTCACCACCGGCGGGCCGGAACTGGCTGTGCGGCTGGAGAACGAAGGCTACGAGGCGGTCGCCGCATGAACGCCCTCGCGCACCCCACCACCCGGCAGGAAGACTGGCGCTACGCCGATGGCGCAGTGCTCGAACGCCTCGCCCCCGCACGCTTCGAGCAATGGCGAGACATTGCGGTCGCCCCGGGCGAAGCGCAATGCGAATGCTTCATCCTCGACGGCAGCGAGCCCGAACTGCTGCGCCTGCGCATCGATGTGGGCGATGGCGGCCGCGCGGCGATCTTCGCGGTCAATGCCGGCGCCGATTACACACGCATCGAGATCGCCGTGCACCTCGCGAAGGGCGCCCATTTCAGCTTCGGCGGAGTCACCATCGGCGGAGGCGAGGCCACGCGCGAGATCGTCACCCGCCTCGCCCATGCCGAACCCGAGGCGACCAGCAACCAGGTGATCCGCGCAGTCCATTGGGGCCGCGCCACGGGCAATTTCCTCGGCCGCATCGAGGTCGCGCGCGATGCGCAGAAGACCGACGCGGTGCAGGATTTCAAGGGCCTGCTGCTGGAGCGCGGCGCCACCACCAACGCCAAGCCCGAGCTGGAAATCTTCGCGGACGACGTGAAATGCGCCCACGGCGCCTCCATCGGCCAGCTGGACGAGGCCGCCCGCTACTACATGGCCGCGCGCGGCATCCCGCCCGAGCAGGCGAAGTCGCTGCTCGTCCGCGCCTTCGTGGCCGATGCCTTCCGCGCGCTGGAGGACGAGGCCGAACAGGAGCGGATGCTCGCCGCCGCGCTCGGGGCGCTGGGAGACGCGGTCTGATGGTCGATTCCGCGCCAAGCCTTCACCGCGATCCCCTCGCCAGCACTGAAGCGGTGCTGGATGCCGCCCCGCCGTCTGCCACCGCGCCAACTCTCGGCCTGAAAACCGATTTCCCCGGCCTCGTCACCGCCACCGGCAAGCCGTGGCATTACCTCGACACCGCCGCCACCGCGCAAAAGCCGCAAGCCGTGATCGACGCCGCCGCTCGCGCGATGGGCGCGGATTACGCCACCGTGCATCGCGGGGTCTACACCCGCTCGGCCGAGATGACGCTCGGCTACGAAGCCGCCCGCCGCCGAGTCGCCGCCTTCATCGGCGCGCCGGCAGACGAACTGGTCTTCACCCGCGGCGCGACCGAGGCGATCAACCTTGTCGCCGCCAGCTGGGGCGCGGCCCACCTCAAGGCTGGCGACCGCATCCTGCTGTCCGATTTGGAGCACCATTCCAATATCGTTCCGTGGCAGTTGCATTGCGCTTCCAGAGGCGTTGCAATCGACGTCTGCCCGCTCACCGAAGCTGGGCAAATCGATCTCGACGCCGCCGAACGGATGCTCACGCCCGCGCACCGGCTGGTCGCCTTCGCGCATGTTTCCAACGTGCTCGGCTCGGTGCTCGATGTGCCCCGCGCCGCTCACATCGCCCATGCGGTGGGCGCGAAGCTGCTGCTTGATGGCTGCCAGGCCGTGCCGCGCCTGCCGGTCGAAATCGCCACGCTCGGTTGCGATTTCTATGCCTTTTCCGGCCACAAGTTATACGGCCCCACCGGCATCGGCGCCCTGTGGGCCCGCGCGGAAATCCTCGAGGCCATGCCCCCGTGGCAGGGCGGCGGCGCAATGATCGAGGAGGTCCGCTTCGAGCGCACCACCTACGCGCCCGCACCCCAAAGGTTCGAGGCCGGCACCCCCGCGATTATCGAGGCAATCGCACTGGCCGCCGCCTGCGATTACGTCGATCGGATCGGCCTGCCCGCCATCCACGCCCACGAAGCGCACCTCGTGGCGCAGACCCGCGAGGCCATGCGCGGCATGAACGATCTGCACCTGTTCGGCCCGGAGGAGAGCGCCGGAATCGTCAGTTTCGCGCTGGAGGGCATTCATCCGCACGATCTCGGCACCATATTGGACGAAGAGAACGTGGCGATCCGCGCCGGGCACCATTGCGCGCAGCCGCTGATGCGGCGGCTCGGCGTTCCCGCCACCGCCCGCGCCAGCTTCGGCCTCTACAGTGACGAGGCCGATATTACCGCGCTCATCCGCGGCATCGACCGCACCAAAAGGATCTTCGGCTGATGGACAATCCTCAAGCCTCCGGCACCGCCCCCCTCGACGACGAGGCGCACTCCGCTCCCGCACCCTACGAGCCGCCCAAGCCCCCCCGCGCGCGCGTCTCTGACGCCCCGATGGAAGACAGCGAGAGCGCCGGCGACCGGCTCGCACGCAAGAAGGATTACCTCTCCGGCTTCCTCGCCCAGACCCCGCCCGAGGCGGACACCGGCGAGCCCGGCGGCGAACTCTACGAAGAGGTGATCGCCGCGCTGAAGGACATCTTCGATCCCGAGATCCCGGTAAACATCTACGATCTGGGTCTGATCTACGGCGTCGAGGTCTCGCCCGATGCGGATGTCGCGATCAGCATGACGTTGACCACCCCGCACTGCCCGGTGGCCGAGAGCATGCCGGCCGAGATCGAGTTGCGAGTGGCCTCGGTCCCCGGCGTGCGCGATGCACAGGTCAACATCACCTGGGATCCGCCGTGGGACCCGTCCAAGATGACCGACGAGGCCCGCCTCGAACTGGGAATGCTGTGATGACCGAAACCGCTACTTCCGTTCGCGCCCGCCCCGCCGCCGTCGCGCTCACCCCCTCGGCCCCGC
>PPFU01004136.1_pt1 | contig 67947 bp, 107 predicted proteins | sample 1535991 | NCBI WGS metagenome assembly PPFU01 (sample SAMN04901290, study PRJNA319586) | Hypolithon metagenome, whole genome shotgun sequencing project. | isolation source: Antarctic Hypolithon | place: Antarctica: Miers Valley | collected 2014
CGAGACCCCCCCCCCGCCGATGTTCTTGGCGTAGAAACGCAGCGTGTCAGCGGCGGGCGCGGCAGGGTTGGCGATGTCAGCGTACGAACTAAATCCATCGTGCTCATCGTTCGTCAGAACACCGCTGGCATCAGCCGTGGTGTGATCGTGTGGGCCACCCGAGCCGGTAGAAGCGGGAGGATACAGTGGCATTAGGACAGCTCCGTGACGCGGGCCGCACCCGTGGCGCTGGCCCAGATGCCGGTGATGATGCCGGTGTAACCGAACGGCACCTCATAGAAGGCGTCGCCGACGAGTTTCACCGTGCAGGATGTGGCGGTGGCTGCCGATCCGAACTTGACGTACAGGATGTCGGTCGAGTCGTTCCAGATCGTCGCGCCCCGGCGGGCAGCATTCAACGCAATCAGCGTGACGCTCGTCACCGATGCGCTGACGTTGGCGAGAGTGCCGGTCCCCGGAGACGGAGATGAGACGACATCGACCTGCAACCTGCCCGTGTTTGCGACACGGATGCGGTCCCATGTGGTGCCGTTGTAGCCGTGGAGCGCGATAGAGGCTGGATTGTACTGGCCCGTATTGGTGTTCTGGACAGTCCATCCACGCATGGCGGTACCGTCGCTGCCCGCAGAGGTGTTCGTTGCAAGCGCAGTAACAACTAACTGACCTGACGAGCCGAACCAAGCATTGACGCGATCACCATCAGCCACCGCATTGACGGCGACAGCACTGGCGTACCCGCCGATCTTGACCGGGTTCCCACTGTCAACGGCGTCGTGGGCTACGTTGCCAGCCGTCGCAGCGGATGGAGACGTGACCACATCGACTTGGAGCCTGCCAGTGTTGCCGGTTCTAACGCGGTCCCATGTGGTCCCGTTGAAGCCAAAGAGGAAGCCGCCGATCTTCGGCCAATCGGACGTGTTAGCGCTGATCCAGTTGCGAATATCGTTCGATGTGGCATCGGCAAGGGCAGTGGAATCGGAACTAAACAGCGAAACCATCTGCTGGCCCCGAAGGCCATACCACGAGTTGACTCGGTCGCCAGCCGCGACCGAGGTCGGCATAGCGCTTGAGGCGTACCCGCCGATCTTGACCGGGTTACCGCTGTCAACATCGTCGTGGGCTACGTTGCCGCCGATGATGAGCCCGCCCGCGTTAGACAGGTCGATGACCGTCTTCGAGCCCTCAGCGCCCGTTATGTGGACAGGGCGGAACAACTGGACGTTTTGGTCAGCGTCCCCGGAGTAGGTGACCTTGTCTGTCGCTACATCGAATGCGGCTGAACTGACGATCTGGTTATCGGCCATTACGGCTCCTCGGGTTCGACCTCAGTGAGAGCGCCGTCATCGGCGATCGAGTACTGCTTCGCGGGATCAAGCCCCTTGCTGGTGAGCAAGTGGCCCAGAAAGAGATTCAGCTCTGACTGCAACAGTTGAGCAGTGCGGGTGTGATGCGCGACGAGCTGACGACGAGCATCAAGCTCGGATCGTTCGTCGCTGGTGACTTCAGCCATCAGGGCTCCTCATTGGGGACTTCAGCGGGAGGTCCGCCGCGCTTGTCGCGGATCTCGTAGCGGTCGATCGCGTCCAGCACCCGCTTCGCGCCGCGCCATGACCAAGCCAGCGCGTCTGCTGCACGGTCGTCTGCAACGCGCTCGGGGAACTCTTGGTAGTAGCGTTTCAGCCCGTCCTTGACGAGCACCACGATCTCCGCTCGCAATCGCTCCCGGGCAGTCAGCGGCTTGCTCATGCCACATCATCGCCATGATCAGCACGTCGCACAACGCCAGCCTTGCGGTCCTGCACGCGCCGAATATCGCCAGCCTCGCGGTCCTGCACCTGCACGGTCGTTTCCGGACTGATCTCGTGCTCACCGAGAAGCCGCTCGAACTTGGCGTTCAGCTTCTTCTCCTGCTCCTCCAGCCGCACGGCGTAGTTGTTGGCCGCTTGGAATGCTTCGAGGCTGACTTGAGTGTTCTCGTCAATCTTGGCCTTGACGTCAGCCAGATCGTGCAGAGCTGTCGTCTCAACCTCTTTTGCGCGGGCGTCCACTGTCGCGCGCACGGTCTTATTGGAGGCCTCGATGCGGTTGGCGTTGGCCTCGGCCCGCACCACGGCCAGCAGGGCCGTGACAGTGGTGCCGATGAGCCCGATGAGGATCAGGAACCGCTGATCCTGATCGTTATCGGTGCTGATGAACACAGCGGCCAGAATGGCAAAGCCGATGAGGACAACGACCCCAGCCAGCGTCAGATTGAACGGCTTCATAACGGGGCTCTCCTTTGGGAAATGTGCCCCGGCAGGCCGGTCAGGCTCAGGGCTCGACTACGACCCGTCCTCTTCAGAGGGAACCGGCTCGTCGACCGGCAGATCGGTGTCCTCTGGGATCTCAGGCAGGTCTCTGGGCTCGGTGTGATCCATCGGCTCCGTTGCAATCTCTTCGCGCTTCACTGCCTGCTCCTTAGGGATTGACGGTTACGACGAACACCGAGCGTGCGATGAACAGGTTCAGCCCTGCCCCAGTGCGGACCTTCGCCCAGTCTCCAGACCAGCCGAGGAAGATGTACTGAGTGCCGTTCGCCCAGAGCCTCGCGCCGTCGCTGCGCCGGTAGGTGAACCCATCGGTGTGACTGCGAGCGTAGATGTTCGTGGACGAGGAGAGGCTCATCGAAGAGCGGATGTTGCAGTTGGGTCCAGCCACGCGCCCGCGTCCCTTGAACGTCTCGACCGGCACAGGCTTCAGCGAGTCTGGGATCACCGAGTAGCGCGGTGAGTTGTCAATGTAGGCGCTCTGGATCACCCAGTCGGGATACCACTTGCGCCCGCGGTCGGCGTCCGGTCGGATCCCGCCAGCAGGGGAGAAGTTCGGGTCGTTGATCCAGAACCCGCGGACTCCGTTGAGGTAGCCGCCCTTCATCACACAGAGCGCGTGCCAGCCGAGGAACGGGTGGTCCCGGTATACCTCGGGCACCCTCGACATCAGCACGCCGATGACGATCGGCCGTCGACCGGAGTCGACAAGCCCGTGCAGCTCTGCCACCGAGGCGATCTCGCGCACGCTGGCAGGCACGCCCCTCTTGATGAGCATGTCTCTCTGCTGCCATGCCGTCGTGGGCGTGCAGCAAGCCGTGACGAGCTGGCGAGTGGCCTCAATGCCGTACCACTGGTCACGGTAGAACTGCGCGATCTTGGTGACACAGGTCGGCCCGCAGTTCTCGGCCTTCGAGGGCTCCGAGTTCGTCTCCCACTGGAACCGATGCGGAGACGTTGAGGCGTCTAGGTAGGTCATCGCAACGAGGATAGCATCATCGTCATCCCCTCTCGAGATAATCAGCTGCTGTGCGCAAGAGCGCGGGATCGTCTGCAAAGTTGCCAAGGCCGACGTTGCAGGCGCGACACAGGAGGCCGCGGACCTTCAACGTGGCGTGGTCGTGGTCTACCGCAAGGCTATGAGGCTTATCGCCGGGGTTGAGCGCCACTCGCTCGGGCTGCTTGCAGATGGCACAGACGCCGCCCTGAGCCTTGAGCAGCTCATCGTAGGCTGGTCCTGATAGCCCGTACCTTGAGGCCCTCGTCGATCGCACCTGTCGCTCGAGCCGGTCTGGGTGGTAGTTCGGCCCCCGTCGAGACAGGTTGGCCTTTCCGAACATCGGGTTCCCTGCTCCCCGCCTCTTTTCGGCCAAGGCCGCTCTTCGCTCCGGAGTCCAGACAGGAACCGAAGGAGAACGCCCTTTCTTGGCCTCGCCCCCGCGTCTGGCCTGAATACCGAACTTCTCCATGGCCCATTTCACCGAAGGCGGAGTCGTTCCCACCATCTTCGCGATGTCCCGCATCGAGAGCTTGAGATCGAGATAGTGGAGGCGGAGCCACTCCTCGTTGTGAAGAGTGTCGTGATTCTTCTTTGGGCGAGGAGTGGACCCGGCTGATGTGTACTTCATGCCGCCATACTAGTGTACGGTAATATGAATGTCAACCAGATCCACTCTACCATTCAGATGTTGACCGTCCATTCGATAGTTAGAGTGTCCCCGGACGCCAGCGTTGCCGTCGAGCTCAGCAGGGTCGTGAACACCAGCGTGCCGGCCGTGATCGCCGTGAACAGCCCTGCCTTGGCCACCGCGGTATGGGTCGCAGACGCGGTGAAGGTGTAGCTGATCTTGTACGAGGTCGTACCGTTGGTGTGGGTGTACGCACCCTCTGCCCGCGCGAGGCCACCGGTGGTGATCTCAGCGGTGAGGGTCGTATCGCCAGCCGCCGGAGCGGCGGAGTTGGTGGTCAGGGCGATCCACTGGGCTGCCACCGGCTGAGCGTCGGCGCCCATGACGTTGGACTGCCAGTCGGCACCGACCGTGGTCCGGAGGTTCTCGGAGATGCCGAGGTCCTCCAGCTTCCCGTCCTTGCGTCCAATCCACGCATGAACGAGGTTGGGGCCGTGCTCCTGCACGTAATCCTGCATCATTCCGTTGCCTCCTTGATGGAACCGTCGTTGAGCAAAGCGCGAGCGGCATTGCCGTCGAGGTGTACCTTGTCGCCCTTGTCGAAGATGCCGGCATCGATCGAGATCCCGTCACTTGCGGTGACCTCGTACTCGCCTTCCATGGCCCCGGCGGCGTTGACCGAGGTCACAGGTGTCTGGTCGGATCCTCGGACCCGTTCCGCTGCCATGTGTGTGTGCTCCTCTCAGGTTGCGTCGACTTCGGGCTTACGAAGAGCCGGCGAAGCGTTTGTAACGACCGTCTCCACCGGAGCCACCTGCCCGCGAGTTGCGAGGGCAAGGATCGGTATGAGCGCGGCGTTGATGGCCATGACCGTCGTGGCGTCGAGCTCGAAGCCGTACGCGGCCCCCAGAGACACGATCGCGCCCACGACATAGGTGAATGCGGCTGGGGCGACAGGGCGCACGGTGTACGCATTGATGGCGCCCGCCACGGCGTTGATCACGAGGACCCACAGGCCCGCCTGATCTGGGCTGAGCAAACGGAAGCCGAACGTGCCGGCGACCGAGATGATGGCGATGATGACCGCCAAGAACAACGTCGGCTCCCTGCCGAAGAGCCTCATCAGACGACCGTCACCGATTCGGTGGCTGCGTCGGTGTCCAGCTCCTCGTCATGCAGACGCACTGTCCACGCTCCGGGGCCGGTGAAGATATAGCCGTGCCACTCCATCTCGCCCAAGGCCGAGGGGGCCTTGAGTTCGCTGTAGCCCGACGTGGTGTCATCCACGAGTCCGGCGGGCGAGTCGACCCGGAACCGGTATCGCTTCTGAGTGCCGTCGTCATTCCAGACGTCGGCTCCAGTGGCTCGCACGTGGATGGCGTCGATGGTGGCCCGGAACGCTCCGGTGCCATTCTGGACGTTCCCGCACGAGATCACGATGTCTGCTGCCATGAGATCCTCCTAGCGCGCCGGCGAGTGGGTGTTCTCGTCGTCGATTTCCTTTTGGCTCTTGGGGTCGCTCATCCCCTTGTTGGGACTGACGCCCTCACCGCCCTCGGAACCCTCACGGGCATCCTCGCTCTGGTGCTTGAGCCGCTTGGTCTCGGCATCGGCCTCCTTGGTGGCGGCCTTGTCGTCTCCGTCCGGGTCCTCCTTGGACTCGGTGCCGATGGTCTCCGGCTCGCCCGGGTGCCGGTAGTTGAACTGGGCGAGATCTTCCTGATCCTTGTTCGCCATGTCACTTTCCCTTTCGCTGGCTGTCGGCCTTGCGGCGCGCATCCGGCTTCGGGGCCGGTCCCTCTTTGGTGCTGATCGGAACGGCCGGCTCGAATGCCGGGTCCACCTGCTCCGGACGATCGAGCTCGGGATCGTACTGATCCGCCCTCAGCTCGCCCGATGGCGTGTCGCCCATGTCGCCGGGTTCTTCGACGGTCATGGCCCCGCCACCGGTGGCGAGCTCCTCTTCGTCTTCGTCTTCGACGAACTCCCCAGCCTGCCGTGCGACCGTGAAGTCCTCGGAGATCTTCTCCTTCGAGTTCACGCCCTTCGCGGTCATGGTGTAGTCACCAGCCTTCTGAGTGCGCCAGATCAGCTGGGTCTGGCCCCACGGATCGGTCTTGAGGGTCACCCAGTACGGGGCTGCCGGGCCTGCGATGTTGACCGCGTACTCGGTGTCCGGCTCCAGATCAGTGAAGTCGAACGTGACCTCCTGATGGGTTACGACCGCCCCCGGTGTCAGCCGGATGGCGGGCTTGGGATCTGCCATGAGTTACTCCTTCTCCAGATACAGCCATCTGCCGTTCCAGCTCATCCGCCCCGAGCGGACGTCGGTGTTGAAGCTGCTTGCGTCACCGATCTTCCAACGCGCTCTGAGCGACTCCTGAATCCACCAGCTCACAGGCTTGATGTTGATGTGGCTCAGGTCCTTCTCGTGGGTGGTGTCGACCTCTTCGCCGTCGGCGTGCATGGCGATCAGCATCAGCGCGCGATGGCCGTAGGTGTAGGCATGCCTCAGGAAGGCGCGGGCCTGATCTTCGGTCAGGTGCTCGGGCATCTCGGTGGCGAGGATCAAATCGGTCTCGACGTATGGATCGGGGAGCGATGCGTCCCCCACCCAGATTTCTTGCGACCCCTGCTGAACCGCGTACTCGCTGATGTCGAATCCGCCGGCGCTCACTCCTCGCTCGTTGAGCATGTCGACCACGTAGCCGTAGGCGCACCCGACGTCGAGGACCGCTGACGGATTCAGGAACTCGACCACCATGCTGGTGATGTCGCGAGCCCAGCCACCGGGCCCGTACGGCGCGTAGTTGGACTTCGAGCCATCGACAAAGTAGGCCTTATCGTAAAACTCAGCCGGGATCGGCTGCTGGGCCCTTGTCATCGCTGCCACCCTCCAGAGCTGGCTGTGGCTCGGGTTTCTGGTTCTGGAGCTCCATCAGCTCTCCCGCGGTGGGAGTGTCCTCGTCGAGGAGGACCACCCCGTTGGCGACCCGCATGACCAGCGAGTTGCCGAGCTTGCCCCCGATGGGAGGGCGTCCGTCGTCGATGCGCGCCTCGTCGATCTTCTTCCAGCCCACACCACCGAGAGCCTTCTCGTTGATGTTGGCCTTGGTCAGCGACTCCTTCAGATTCAGGCGTTTGAAGCGGAATCCAAGGTTGTTGCCTCGCCCACCAAATGACTCATCCCAGACGATCCCACGAGTCAGGTGCTCCTGCACGAGAGCCATGAGAGGGCGCTGCCCGCGGTCATCGCTCTGTTCAGCCTGCTGCTCGGCGGTGGAGCGGTTGACGTCCATGGTGAGTCCCAGATCCTGTGGGCTCAGCTGCATCACAGCGGCCACCTTGCGGACGTACCACGTCTGGAACTCGAGGAACTGCATGTCGCGGTTCGACTGTCGGAAGGGGTGGAACTTCGCGCCCTTGGTGCCTCCCACGAACGCCATGGCGCCCTTGCCGGCGACCTCGGACATCCAATAGCGACGGAACTGGTCGACCTGCTTGTCGTTGGCACCCTCACCGAGGTCGATCATGCCGTCCGGGGCCGCGCCGCGGACCTGCCGGACGTTGTATTCGTCCCCGGCCAGCATGGCGTCGACTGCGTACTTCAGCGTTTCGAGGGGGCTGACCCCGATCGGCAGGTAGCTGATCGGATTCTGCATCATGTAGATCATGTCGCGCGACTTGAAGGGCTGAGCGTCCCTGTCGTCGCCGTGGTAGAGCGGATACCAGAAGTAACGAGTCTCCTCTGGGTCGCCGTCCCACATGGCGTTGACCTTGATCTTGCCGCCGTCGACCGACCACATCTGCCGGACGACGCCGTCGAGGCTGCGCTCCTTCTCGATGACCCCCGCGTCGAGAGTCAGGATGTCCTCGATGACCTTCATCACGAAGGTGGCGAACCCGCCGTCCTCGGGATTTGGGCCCTCGAACAACTCGGTCAGCTGGGCCTGCACCCGCCGGCTCCAACGCTTGGCCTCATCGATTGGAGCAATGTCCCACTCAGCGGTGGCAATCTGGTTGTTGCGGATGTTGATCGCCGCTCTCACCCACTCCGAGCTTCTGGCCCAGTTGCGGAAGAGGGCCACGTTGGGCTTGCCGATCCGACCACCGTTGGAGGTGACCTGAGCCGAGGCTGTCGCGACTGGATCTCGCTTGGGGCTGGTGCGCAGCGCCTTGGTGATGCCGTCGAGGAACCCCATCAGGTCCTCTCCTTCTCGAAGTGGCGCTTCAGGGTGTTCTGCTGAATCCGGCCAAGGTATTCGCCCATCATGCCGCCGTTCACGACGTCGATGGCTTGCTGGTAGCGGTATCGCTTGGTGTCCAACCCGGCCATCAGGGCCGCCAGATGATCAGGGACTACGAACGTGCCATCGAGGAACTCGAGCTCCTCACCGCCCTCTAGCATGTAATCACCTCGGGAGAACGCCGAACACGAAGTTGGATCGATCAGAGAGCTGCATGGAGTAGCCGAGTGAGTCGACGAGGTCATCATGTCCACGATCGAAGCTCGTGAGCTCAACCTCGAGCTCCGACTCGTGTAGATGCTTCAGGTGCCAGACCTTGCCGGCCTCATAGCGGTTGGCGACCGCAGTGGCGCGGGTGCGCTTGTCCTTGTCGGCCAGCTGCTTGTGGACCGGGACCTCGGGGAAGTTCTCGAACATGTCGGCTACCACCGCGGTCTGGTGCTGGACTGCCTCGATCGCCACGAGCCCGATGTAGCCCCACTTGTCGGTCATCGCCTTCCACTGGGTGTAGATCCATCGATCGTGGCCAGAGGCGATCTTCACGCGGTTGTAGTCGAGGACGTAGTAGTTGCCGAAGTCGTCCTCGGCGGTGACGACGCAGGCGGTCCAGTCGGCCCGTTCGCGGGTGCTGGTCGCGAGGTCGACCCCCATCCGGATCGTCAGCGGTCGGTCAGTCGGGATCTCGTCCACGTACCGGAAATGACGGCTCTGGAAGACATCGCCCTCCATGAGCCCCGTGATGTCGTTGAGCATGGCGCACGCGAAGCGAGCGGCTCCCATGCCCTCCTTCAGCTCCGCGAGTCGCTCTACCGACCACAACTCGGGCCACAGGCTTTCGAGCTTGCCCCTCTTGCCCGGAACCAGCGCAGACCGCTTCAGGACCCGCCAGCCCTTCTCCATCAGGGTCTCGTACAGGTCCCCCTCGGCCCAGCGGGTGCCGACCACGATGGCGACGCCGTCCGGCGCCAGACAGGGGAAGAGCGTCTGCCAGAACCAGTCCTCGACCTTGGCCATCTGATCACGGGTGGAGGTGTTCTCGGCATCGAGGATGTCGTCACACAATAAGGCGTCAAATCGCTTCGAGACGATCTGGCCACCAACACCCTGCGAGTACAGGGTCGCGTACTGGGATCCGTGCCAACGGCTGCCCCTGCGGAGCCATTCGGAGTCGGTCCACTTCGCGTCGCTCGCGAGGTTGCCGAAGACCTCGTGGTAGCGCTCGTTCTTCTCGAGCGTCCACCTGATGCCTCGACTAAAGGCGGCTGCGTGGTCCGCGCTCTTGCTCATGAGCCCGACCCGGATGTCTGGGTCGTTGCCGATGCGGTGGCTCAGATTGATGGTCGTGGCCCAAGTACTCTTTGCAAACCCACGTGGCTCGAGAATCAGGCCGTGCTTGCGGTCCCTGACGCAGCCATCGATAAACTCGACCATCTCGCGGTGGTGGGCGGCTGCCTTGTGCGCGAAGACGTACTCTCCGAAGCTGAAGACGTCATCTTTCGCTTGAGCCGATAAGCTTAGGCTCAGCAGGTGCTCCCATTGGTCCGGCGGCAAGTCTGCCTCTTGCAAGCGGCTCAAGAGCTCCTGCAAGTTGTCTGAGTCCTGCTTCGGAGATATGGAGTCCAGCACCGCTTGCCTCCGGGGATTCGTCGGCCTTACGCGGCGAGAGCATGTCTCGGACAGTCAACACGAGCTTGGTGACGTCGGCCGGCGTAGGTGTGATGTCGCCACTGGCGAGCTTCTCGCGGTAGACCGCGATCGATTCCTCGGTCGCGGCGAGGAAGGTGTCATTGAGCTTGATCAGGCGCCCGGCGAGCTGCTCGGCAGCGCCGGCCTCCACGATCTCGCTCGTCCGGTTGTGGAAGGCGACGCGCTCAACCTCCCAGCCCTCGATACGCGCAATGCGGGCCATGGCGCTGTACGAACGCTCGTACTTAGGCGCCAACTGCCGAATGCTGACAGACGTCGGGCTGGTGACGTACTCACGCCGCGCCTCGGTGTATTTCGAGGTGCGGTTCATAGCGCCTCCGGGGGACGACCAGCCAGCGGTTGACGTGGGCCCGCAGTTCAGGGCCTAGTGGTTGATCGTGTTGTGCAACACCTTAGCACGCCGTGCTAAGAGCGCCTACCGCTCATCGGTCGGTCCTTTTGGCGATGCGGGCGTACTCAGCGGCGACCCACTCCGCATCATCAAGGCTGCCGAGATTGTGAAGCGCCTTCGCTAGCGTCCGCACGTCCAGCGGCTCGGCTCCTGCGCTGCGCTCGGGCATGATGGCGACGGCTTCATGGAATAGGTCACGAACTTCTTGAAGTTCAAGGTGGGGACCGCCGCCGTTTATCCACTGGTGCAGCCGATCGGCTGCTTCGTTGGTGCTCATCGGTCGGTCCCCTCGGAGAGGCGGGCGAGGATGGCATTGGCGTCCCGTACGAGGCGTGGGTCGTTGCATTGGGCTGCCACCGACGCAGCGAAGTCGAGTAGCAGCCTCCTCTCGTCCAGCGGGGCGGCTCCTGCGCTGCGCTCGTGGGCGAGGGCGTCACGAACGTCCACGCGGGCAACGACACGGCAGTACTGGCATGGTCCGTCGTGACTCTTGTAATGCAGGCGCAGCCGATCCGCTGCTCCGTTGCTCATCGGTCGGTCCCTTCGGAGAGACGGGCGTACTCGGCGGCGACACCATCGAGCCATTCGCGGGTCGGAATGGCGGGGTCGATCACGTCCCACGACGTATGCTGCGTGCCGCCCATGCCGTTAGAACCTTCGACGTGATGGGGCCACCGCTTGTCGATGATCGACCACAGCGCCTCCACGTCCAGCGGGGCGGCTCCTGCGCTGCGCTCGTGGACGAGGGCATCGTCGAGGTTCTGCTTGGCCTGCTCTCTGAACATCGGATCGGGCGCAGGCATCTTGCGGAAGAAGGCATACAGCCGCTCCGCTGCCTCGTTGGTGCTCATCGGTCGTCCCTTTCGGCTGGCCATAGCAGGCTCAGGATCGGACCCGAATCAACGCCCGCCGTGTGGCATGCCCATGCGACTTCCGTAGGACCAACGTCCAGCGGGGCGGCTCCTGCGCTGCGCTCGGATAGGGCGGCCTCAAGGAAGTCCATCGTGACGCAGATGTGGTCGTCACCGTCACGCCTCGCCTTCACAATCGCTTCGCGCAGCCGCTCTGCTGCTTCGTTGGTGCTCATCACTCACCCCTCCGAGGACCGAAGGCTCGTATCACTCCACCGTCAGTTCTCATCAGGAAGATCTTCGAGGAGCTCGTAACTGGCCATCGTGGTCTTGACCAGCATCTGATCGAGCGGGTGCCAGATCAGCTCTCGCGCTGCGAGGATGAGGCCCTTCTTACTGTCGGGGTCGCCAATCGCCAGCAGCAGGATCTCCTCACCATCGGCTGAATCATTCCCGACCAGCTCGACGATATACGGCTGGTCGAAGAGGCTGATCACGGTCGACGGCCACGATACGATTCGGGGAACGCACGCTCGAGGATGCGCAGTGCCTTGGTCTGATCGATGCCACCGGGGTAGCGAGGCGCCAAGGTGCGCTCCGATCTCACCGCCTCGGTCCTCTCGAAGTAGTGGCAGCGAGGACAGCCCTCCGACGGGTCGGGGACCTTCTTCGGATCGTGTGCCATCAGGCCGGCACCTCTTCGAGCAGGATCACCCGGTCAGCGCGGAGCACAACCGTGCGTGCCGCAGTGCCAGCACGGCCAACCACCTCGATGGTGTAGATGTTCTTTTTGTCGTCACGGTCGTACTTCACGCTACGGCCGGCCTTGTCGGCCAGAAAGACGCGCTCCACCACGTTTCCGCTCCCGACATCGAGCAGGACCTTCACAGAGTCGTTCTTGGCCAAAATGCACCTCCTATGGGCCCCAAAGGGCCGTTTCTGCGGTTTGAGACCGAAATCGGGCCTCCTTCGCGGTTCTGGACCATTATACGCCGTTTCCGGCCGTTCTAGGCCGTTTTGGGGCCCATTAGGGCCTCAGAGGCCCAAACCGGACCACAGACCGATCCACACCTTCTGGCGCACGATGCTCGACACGACCGGCTGGCTCACGCCATATTCGCGGGCCAACGCTGTCTGGGTCGCCTCTCCGGCGGCATACCGGACGCGAATGGCATGGACTATAGCGCCCGTCAACTTCGCAGACCCATTCCGTTCTCCCCGCGCCGTTCCGCCGGGATGACGACCCTTTTTCATCATATCGGCTGAGTTATCGGCGCTAGTTCCAAGAAACAGGTGACGCGGGTTGCAACACGGCGGGTTGTCGCAGCGATGGCAGACGAGCAGGCCATCCGGAACAGGACCGTACTCCAGTTCCCACGCCACCCGATGGGCGCGGGCCATGCGCCGGGGTCCACTTAGGCGGACCGAGCCATACCCATACTGGCTGCGGGCACTCTGCCACGGCCAGCACTCGTCAGGGTCACCGACCGAGACCTTCGGCCAGAAACGGTTGCCCACCGACTTGGGCTTCGGGCCGTAAGTCACAGACCTATGCCTGACAGCCAGTCGGCAATCTGGAGACGGGTCCACTTGTGGCGGTCGTTGAGGTCGATGATCGTGCTCCTGACCGTGACCGGGTAGCTGTCGACCGGGTGGCTGACGAGATGCTTGGATAGCAGATCCTCAAGCGCGCTGCCTGATGCGTCGTTGCCGTCATGGCCGGTCAGCGCGTACCACGCGGTGCTCATGGCGCACATCTTGGGGTCGTCTTCAGGGGAGTCACCCGGTGCGCTCCACGCGCCGCGGGCCTGAGTGGTGGTGATCGATCCCAGCCTCATGGCCTCGGACAGCTTCATCGGCTTGATGGTCTCGATCGGGGTCTCGACGGTCTTGATCTCGGGGTCTGCGGTGATGGCAGTCATTTTTAGAACGGCTCCTCTTTCTCCATGGTCAGTCGAATGATGATGGTTTCGTTTCCAATGTCGAGCTGCTGAGTGATGATCGACACCATGGCTGCGTACATGGCATCCGCTACGACTTCTTTCAGCGCCCCCTTCCCGGTCGCCTCGACCTGAGTCACGACGGGGGTCGGTTTGTCCATCTGAGGCTTTTGCATCTTGGAGAGGGCCGAGGCCAGCGAGCTCGCCGTGGACAGCCCAGAGGTTATCTTCAGGTCGGAGACCTTGAACTGGTCAGAGGATGGGTGAGACCAGTGGTCATCCCCCGTGGGCTCCTCGAGCTTGGGCAGGGCCGACAGGTCGGACTCGATCTGTGACAGGTCGACGTTCGGCTCCTCTCCCAGACTGGCCGAGATAGGGCCTGTCTCCGGCTCGAATATGGAGAGGGTGACCTTCTTCCAAGCCTCGGACTGCAGCTTCCACTTCTCGTAGTTGAAGTCCTGCGCAAGTGCGTCCCACGGCGCCACAGAGTTCCACGTGGACTCACTCACCATCTTGTTGACCTTCTTCATGACATCCTTGGAGCCGCTCATTCTCGCGGTACCTCGATCAGATCAACCTCTGCCCACTCTTCGGGGATGGCCCATCCGGCCCACCACTGACGATTGTAGGACTGGGTCGAGCTGATCCTCTGGTTGGCCTCGGTGACCTGACCGATGACGTCCTCGGCCTGAGCCGGGTCCACCTGCGCTGCGTCCTGCCTGAGTTGTTCGATCTGAGCCAGACCACCGGGAGTGCTGAGCATGAAAACGAGCCAGAACAAGGCTGCTACGACCATGAGGATGGCAGCGGTCAGCACTCCTGTGACCAGAACGAAATCCCTCACGGCTGCAGTTTGACCGCGAGTGTCGGCTTCATGCGATGCACGATGTCGAGCGTCTCTTGGCGCCCCAGCTGAATGATCTCGTGGTACCCGATCTTGCCGCACACGTTGCACGGGTCCAGATCGGAGATGTAGGGCAGATCCTCTCCCCATCCCAGCACGTGGGGCCGAGGGTCCTTGCCGTATTCGAATCTCTCAGTCATCCCTGCACCGCCCTCTCTGTCGGGGTCTTGACCCACCCCTTGAAGCCATCGACGCATTCGGGACACAGGTCGAGGTGCTGCTGAAATCGGTCGCTCTGAATGGGCCTCTCTGGACCAGAGACGAGAATCGCCTGCATCCAGCCGTCTAGAGCTCGTTCGTAGCGCCCGTCTAGAGCTCGCTCAACATCGGCGCCACACCGATCGCAGACCACGATGCTCCGACCACTCACGGCTGCTTGCCCCTGCCGTACTTCGTCTCCCACGTGCTGGGCTGGTCTTTTATTCCCATCTCAGCTCGCATGCGGTCCATCCTCTCGACGCGCTCCTCCTTGGTCTCATACCTCTCACCCGGCTTGAGCCCTTCGATCTGGCTGACCTTGGGCTCTGGGCGTCCCTGCGTCCGTGGATTGGCGCTCTTCTTGAACGGCGGGTCGACCGGATCACGGGCAACCTCCTTGATCGGGATGTCGAGAGCGTTGGTCCTCGGTCCGTCGGGGTTATGTGCGTTTTGTGCAGGGGTGCCTGCGGGGGCGAGCCGTGCCACGACCTCTCCGCGCCGGACGATGTCGATCGTTTCACCCGCCTCAGCCAGTTCTACGTACTTGGCCGGCGATCTGTTGAGATCCGTAGCCGAAATCTGCATTGAGTTACGTACTCCAGTGGTATTTACGTACGTAAGAGTACCACCAACTACGTATGTACGTAAGGCCATTTACGTACGTGCGAATAGATACGCCCGCACCTGCTCGAGGCTCTACACGCCCGGTCTTGGGACATTCTGACCCCGGGGGGAGGGTGCGCCTGCACCTAGCTACACACGCCTGCACATGTTGACGTACCCCATATCCCGTGGGATACTACGTACATCAGATCAACACACACACACGAGGTACAGCACATCGATCAATACCACATTCGACTCACATGACAGCACATGGACAATCGCATACCGACTCTCGGTAAAGGGGTCGCGCGGAGAGCAGAGACAACGCGCACAACAGGGCCAGTCCAAGCGGGAGTCACCTTGCGTACATGATATGAATCAACAAGTGTTGAGCACGATCTAGAGGCTATCGCCCTCCGGGTGATGAAAGGTCAGACGTGCTCCCCACCGATCAGATGCGGATCACATCCCAGCTCCACGCGAGGACCTAGAGGCTATCGGCCATCGGCTGATGAAAGGTCAGGCCAGCGTGCGGGGATGATCCGATCCTGATCAGTGGGCCACCGGGTCGACGCGGAGCCAACCGTGGGACCGCCCGGTGCCACTACGCAGGCAGCCGGCAATGACCCCCGGCGTAATGACCTGCATCCAGCCGGTCGGGTCGCGAAGCCCGGCACATGACCGCAAGGGATCGACTCGGCCCGCTGGTTCAATCACAGTGCGAATAGACGACACGCGCGCCCGTTGTTATAGAGGGTTGAGCGTGGCCGCAGCGATCTTCGCTGTCCATTCGTTCACACACTCCACACACATTGACTCATGAAGAGGAGCAAGACAATGACACGCAAGCACTACGTCAAGATCGCGGCGGCGCTACTGGCTGAGCGCGAGAACATGGACGCCACGTCATACCGACGCAACGACGAAGCGCACCGCTGGTTCATCGCTGGTTGGGAAGTCACCGTTCGCAAGGTCGCCGACACACTGGCGTCCGATAATCCCCGATTCGACCGTGCACGGTTCTACGTCGCCGCTGGGCTGCTGCCGACTGGCGGCACGGCATAAAGCCGAAACGGCCTACGGGCCGTCGTGGTGGGACTGACCGCCCACCGCCTGAGCAGGTCACACGAGGTGCAACGTGCGATACATGAATGATTACGACCTAGACAGCGCCGAGCGACGATACGATCCGCGCGAGGTGCCAAACCGTGCGCGCCTGACCGCTACGGTCTCCGCGCTGCGTGACTGGACCAACCACAACAGCGACGGCTGGGCGTATTGGCCGAAGCCGTGCCGTGCCGCAGCGCGTGCCATCGAGCTCATCGACTCAACGACCAACGCTGAGAACGACCGCCGTGAGGCGACCGATGCGACCGCTGCCGAGACCGCTGCAGCACTGCGACCGATCAAGGCATTCCTGACCCGTCAAGGCGTAGCGCACGAGGAGGTGCTCCGATGAACAAGACCAACGCGCAGGACCGCCGACTGGCCGAGTACGCCATCGAGGCGAGGGCACGCTATGCGTCCCGTCCGGCAGACGACCGGGCCGTAACCCATCCCATCGCCCAGAAAGGTGCAGCAGCATGAGCAAGACCATCCGATACACCCACGGGCTGGACGTGCAGCGTGCGCGCCGTCAGGCAGCCGACAAGCGGGCTCAGCGCCAGTTCCCGGTGCGGGCCACCATCTACAACGTCAACGAGTCCGGCTGGAGCCGGGTGGAGGTGCTGGCATGAGCCGCCGAGGATGGATGGATGACGTGGCACGGGCTACCACGCGCGGACGTTGCGCCTTCTACATCGGCAGTGCCGAGGTCGGGATCGAGACGCTCCGCCTATGCAAGCGGACCGGGACGCTGTCCCTGACCGTGGGCAACCTGCTCCCAGAGGGACCCTTCTGCTGGCAGCACGCGCTGATCGTGCAGGACCGGGCCACAGCGCAGGCCATCGACACAGGCGCAACCGTACGACTAGAAGAGGTGCAAGGATGAGCAGAGCGAAGGACATGCAGCGCAGGCTCGACGAGCTCTACGCGCTGCCGATCACGCCAGAGAATCCGGCCAAGGTACGTGGCCCGGAGCTGGGGGCGAGGGTCCGCTATACCAGCACTGGCCGACGCCATGGGCAGGTAGGCACCGTCATCGCCCGGAGCTACGTTTGGGCACCAGACACCCAGTACGGCGAGGCGCGCGGGGTCAGGCGATACGACGATTCAGTGGTCGTGTTTGATGGCGGCGGATCGCTGGCCATCGACGACGCGGACCTCGTTGAGGTTCCGGCATGAGCGACCACGTACGGGTGCCGGGATCGAACCGGCCGGTGGACCGGCTGCTGCTGGAGCCGCTGCGACTGCTTCCGACCGAGCTCCACACGTTCCGCGCAGGCAGTGCCAACTACGGACAGACCCCTAGCGAGTGCTTCTACTGCTGGGAGCCCGAGGCCGTTCATGAGCAGGAGGCGTGCGACGGATAGCGCAAGACGACCACCACTATCTGTGGTACCATCACAGATGTTGGATCGGGGATCGACACCATGACCCCCGTCGAATCAATGAGCGAAGCTCAGGAGGTGCAGGATGATGAACGACACGAACCGGATCGAGGCCGCAATCGGGCGGCTGCGGACGCGCATCGAACAGGGCGTGAAGCCCGACGGCAGCCCCATCACGGGCGATCTGGGCGCGCTCGAGACAGGGCTGGCGCTGGGCGGACTGGAGCACTACGCCTTTCAGACGAAGCAGGCGACGGCGCACGCGACCGGGAAGCTCTCGACGGGCGAGGCGCAGACGATCTACCTCGCGCTCAACGGCGAGGCGCCCGGGCCCAACGATGGCTGGTCCGCTGACGCGGACCTCGCGACCAAGGTTGTGGTGACCGAGGTCATCGGCGCGCTGGCAGGCATCCGATGAGCGACATCGACTACGGGCCGGAAACGCCGGGCTACATCGGGACCGACACCGACGGGCACGCGCTGTACGAGCACGAGAGTTACGCGCCGGAGATGTTCGTGGACGGAGGATGGAGCGGTAACGCTCTGCGGTTCGCGACTGAGGCCGAGGCCGAGGCGTGGGGGCGCGACCTGCTGATGCGCTGGTTCGTCCCGAGCGACAGCCGAGCGGTGCCGAGCACCGACCCAGTCAACTACCGCCGTCGCGATGACGGCATGATCGAGGAGGTGCAGGCATGACCATGGCAGAGCGGATCGAGCGGGTGGTGTCCGTGATGGACGAGAAAGAGCAGTGCTATGGCTGCGACGGTGCGGGCTGGATCCTCATCGAGGGCGATGACGGCATCGGCTACTACGCACAGCAGGCAACCTGCGAGGAGTGCCACGGCGAGGGTTGGGTCATCCGTGAGCCGTGCGTGGTGTGCGGGGCGCCAGTCAACATCAACCAGCCTGCCGATGAGCAGGACCATGACGGCGGGTGTCCCATCGTCGAGCAGGAGGTGGCTGGGCGCTGACGGCTACGCCCGGGCAGGGTTCACCGTCGAGGGCATCGACATCAACCCGCAGCCGCATTACCCGTACCCGTTCGTGCAGGGTGACGCGCTGGAGGCGCTGCGACAGGGCATCGAGGCCGACGCGATCCACGCCAGCCCGCCGTGCCAACTCTTCACGCGTGCCAAGCACCTGCGCGACGCTCAGGGCAGTACGTCAAAGGAGACGCTCGACCTGCTGACGCCGACGCTTGTGCTGCTGCGGGAGCGCTACACCGACACCGCGTGGGTGGTGGAGAACGTCGAGGCGGCGCGACCGCTGATGCAGCCCGGACCGGGCGAGGCGCTCGTACGGCTGTGCGGTTCTTCATTCGGTCTCGAAGTCCAGCGCCACCGCCTCTTCCTGAGCAACCGACCACTGATAGGCACGGAGTGCCGACACGACAGGTTCCCGGTTGACCCCGGGACAGGTAAGCCACGTCCGTGGGGCGTTTACCACGTCCCGAAGGACGATATCCCGAAGGGCGGCAGGACCGTACGAACGGTCGGGCAGGGACACGAGGCGATGGGACTCACCTACCGCCGCGTGCCATGGACGACGCTCAAGGAGGGGTTCCCTCCCGCATATGCCGAATGGATCGGCAAGCAGATCATCAAGGAGGTGCAGGCATGACGACGGCAGAGACACTCGACGGGCTGGAGCAGAAGCTCGACCCACGCAGGTTCACGGCGATGAGCGGCAAGATGGCGGCGATCCTCGCCTGCATCCTGCGCACCGATCGCTGGCAGACCAACCCAGCCATCGCCGAGCTCATCGTGACCAGCGACGGCGGGCTACTCGCCCGACACGAGGGCGACATCGGGGCCAACGACTTCATGGGCCACGTCAGCGACCTCGAATCCAACCTGCGCCGGCTGGTACAGGTGGCAGGCCTGACGCAGGCCGAGCAGCGGGCATTCCGCAAACTGCGCGCGCAGCGCATCACAGACTTTCGGACCAAGAATAAGGAGGTGCAAGGATGATCAAGATGCAGGCGACCAAGGTGAACCCGGTGCAGGCGATGAAGGTGCAGCTGGCGATCCGGTTCGGTATCCCGGTCAGCGAGATTGGGCGGGCGCGGGCCGAGTACGAGATCGAGAAGCAGGCCGAAGCGGCGGGCGAGGAGGTGCTGGCATGGCAGTAAGCGGTGCGGACGAGATCATCGCCGACGCGCTGCAGCGAACCGAGGTGAGGGCAGCCGAGCCTGTCCGCTACCTCGACAACGCGACCTACCGCAAGCAGCGGACGGCGCTCACCCGGGCAGTCAACAGCGGCGACCCAGAGAAGATCAGGGAGACCGTGATCAAGACGGTGCGCCAGTGGAACGAGGGCGGCTACGCATGGCCCGACGCATGGGCCAACTGGCAGGTGGCGCTGAACGACACGCTGCCGTGGAACCAGATCGTCGATCTGGCGGACATCCGATGAACACCGATGACCCGATAGTCCACCCGTATCTGGTTGACTACTTCGTCAGCAGCGGCGAGAGCCGAACAGTCGAGGTCATGGCGGTTGATGCCACCGACGCCAAGCACCTAGCCGAGGCCATCGAGGGCGAGGTCATCGTGACGGCGTACGCAAGGAAGGTCCGCTGATGTGCAGCAGACACGGTGAGCCGAACGGTGCCGATGCGGTGCCGGTCCAGATGATCAGCGTAACGCTGACCACGGCCATAACGGGTGACCTCCATGAGGCGCTCAGTGCGGTGCGGGCGGTGCTACCCGACGAGGTCGAGTGGGGGCAGGACGGTGAGCGTCTGCGGTTCACGGTCAGCCCGCTCGACAACGTGACGCAGGTCCGAACCCTGACGCAGGGAGAGCTCGATGAAGAGGTCGGGCGCGGGTAGACAGCACGCGGGCCGACAACGTATAATCTGTGGGAGACCAACCAATCAGACAGGAGGTGCAAGCGATGACACAGCGAACCACGAAGGCCGAGCTCGACCAGCTCGTCCGCATGATCAACAAGCGACTGGGACGGCCCGAGTACGACTGGTATCGGTCCCCCGCTGGCCCCAACGTGTGCCGGGTCGGCGCCCTGACTCTGGACCGGTCGTACGGAGGCAACCGGCTGCATGAGGTGGTCAACTCCGGCGGTGGCGTACGCGAGATCGGGCCCCGCCTGTCGGCTGGACCGATGGCGAACTACCTCCACGCGATCCTCGCCGGCATCGACTTCGCCGAAGCCAACCTTGGTGGGTATGGTCAGCTGCCGGTATGGGAGGGAGGTCGATGATCACCGCTCCCGACCCATACGACAATCGGCTGGGGTCAGCGTTCGATCACGCAGCGTTCTACACGGACGGCGTCCCGTACCGAGGCGAGGTTGAGGACACCGGCCTGCGCTGCTACTGCGGGCGCGAGGTGGTCGCCACCGACAGCCGCAGCGGTTGGTCCCATGTTGGGTGCGGTGACAAGAACGAAATGGTCGGGGAGCCGATCTATGCGGGCTGACCTGCGACACCGCTGGGTGGACTGGCCCGGCGCACCGGCCACGGGGTTTGCTCCGTGCGCCCTATGCGCCAAGGGCCGGTCCAGCGCCCTTCATCGACTGGGGAGCAGGTGCTCGTCCTGCTCCCTCTACTACCCCCACTACGAGCTCGACTGCAGCCGACGCTGCGACAGCTGCAGACCCTAGACAAACAGGAGGTGCAACCATGGGCCAATATCATCTAGCGATCAATCTGGACAAGAAGCAGTACCTGAACCCGCACGAGCTGGGCGACGGACTCAAGCTCTGGGAGCAGGCAGCCAGCGGGCACGGCGGCGTCGGATCGGCGCTCATCGTCCTGCTCGGAGTCAGCAATGGACGCGGGGGCGGCGACTTCGAGACGAGCGAGCTGGTCGGATCGTGGGGCGGCGACCGCATCGCCATCGTCGGCGACTACGCCGAGGACACCGACCTGCCTGCCGAGTTTGAGGCCAGCGACCTGTACAGGCGCTGTCGAGACGGCGACCCCAGCTTCCGCAACATCACCGCCGACGTGGCCGCGTTGCTTGAGCGCGAGCTGCAGATCACCTACTCCGGCAACGGGTGGCGCGACCGGACGACGGCGGTGGAGGCGTGAACGTGAAGCCTGAGACCGAGCACGATCCCAACGAGGATCGATACATGGATCACCCCGTCGAGGAGTGCTCCATCTGCGACCGACTGGCAGAGGCCAGCTACGACTACTGGAGCGGGGCGTGATGGACGATGAAGATCGGACCCAGCCGTGGTGGCTGCTGCACTCCCACCTCGTCACGCTGATGGCCTACCTCGAGTACGAGGATGCCTACGGCAAGGCCGACATGCTGGCGGCGATGGAGAAGCCATGGAAGTACTCGCCCGAGTTTGAGCGGGCCCGCCAACGACAGGAGGCGCAACGATGACGAAGGACGTAACGCCCGCAGAGCAGGCCCGCATGCGCATGATCCTGCGGGACCTCGCGGCGATCTACCGGGTGAACCAACTGCACAGCGACAGCAACGTGGCTGGGGTGCTCAACGCGGTCCATGACGAGCTCAAGGCCGAGTACGACGCCTATGTCGTGCGCCAGCAGCTCGCGCTGCAGGAGCGCATGGCTAAGGCCCGCGCGGCGAAAGGCACGTGCAAGGAGTCCGGTTGCGGGATGCCGCGCGCCGATGGTGACACCTACTGCGCCGGTCACGCGCGGCTCATGACCTACGACCCGGGACGGGAGATCGCCGCCAATGACTAGCGTCGGAATCGGAACCCTGCCGCCCCGGGCCAGCCGGTTGATCCTGCCCCCCATGCAGTACGAGCGGCGCACCGACGTGGCAGCTGCCATGCGAGAAATGATCATCGGCGAGGCGCAGGAGATCTTCCTCGTCGCGGCTGTGGACGGCGACGACGTACGAGACGTGGTCGAGGTGGCGCGCGGTGACTACCACTCGGTGCGCGTGTCGCTACCGGCGGTACTGGCCGTGCCGTTGCTGGCCGGGTGCAGCCGACTGGTGGTTGGACACAACCATCCATCTTCGCGGCTGTACCCGTCCGACCAAGACTACAACCTGACCAAGCAGGTGGCCGAAGCAGCCAACGTCGCAGGGCTGATCCTCCAAGACCACCTCATCTTCGCGCCGGACGGTCGCCACGTCAGTCTCCGAGAGACGGGGGTGCTCGAGGTGCCCGCCGAGCCCACATACAAGGAGGTGCAAGCATGACAGCGAACGAGGCAGCCGAGCGGCTGCGTGAGGGGATGGAGGCGCTCTATGACGACATCCGCTCTCCCGATTCCAGTGATGTCAAGCGGTTCTACAACAACCTCGATGCCGCCCTCGCCCACGAGCGCAACGCTCCGCTGACCGTCGATGACATTCGGGCAGCCATTGATGACGCCTGCCCGCTCATCAACCCACGACTGTCTGAGGTGGACTGGGCCGATGTCGCCCGCCGCCTCACCGACCGATGACCCCACCTGAACGCTCACGCCTGCATAAGGCCATCCGCGGACGGCTGGAGCAGGGCGACTCGGTCTCGAAGTTCGCTGACCGGGCAGGGCTGCATCGAACGACCCTTTACAAGTGGACCGGTGGCTGGATTGACCCGGAGTGGGAATCCCTGCGCCGGGTTGCAGACGAGCTGGGCCTGCCGCTGTGGGTACTGGTCCGCGAGGTCGAGCTCACACCGCCTAAGGGTGAGTGGCGATGACCAAGCAAGAGAGACGACTACTGGTAGTGATAGCCATCGGGCTGATCGTGACGCAAGCCACGCTGCTGCTCCTGATGGCACAGAAAGCATTGGAGGTGAACTCATGAAGATTCTGAAGTGGGTGGGCATCGCGATTGGCGCGCTGTTCCTCGTCGTGCTGGGAATGACGATCGCGTCACCAGATGAAGAAGGGCGCGGGGTCAGCGAGGCCAGCGCCAGCGCCACGGAAACCCCCAGCGAGGTGGCGACGCCGGAGCCGACGGTCGAACCGACGCCAGAGCCGACCGAAGCGCCGACGCCGAAACCAACACCGGAGCCGACACCCGAGCCGACGCTCGACAGCGGATTCAGCGAGTGGATCACGTACAGCCTCGACCGCCTCACGTGGATGGAGAACGACTTCATCCCGGCGAATAGCGGATGGGATACTAGTGGCAACGACCCGTACATGATGGCGCTCGGGGCGATGCCGCTGTGGACCGCCACTCTGGGCGAGCAGTCGTCGCTGGCGTTCATAGAACCGGACCCCTGCTTCGCCGAGTGGCACACGAACTGGGCGGCCGTGGTCGACAAGCTGCACGACGGGTACGACGTCATCACGGACGGCGGCATCGAGAGCGACATGTCGAAGATCGAGAGCGGTATCGCGACGATCGACGTTGGGCTCGAGCTGATGAACGAGTCGACCGCGGCGATTGCCGCGACAGCAGAGGCCTGCGGAGGATGAGAAGGATCGACGCACTCCCACAGGTACAGCTCGTCCACGCCCTGCGCCGCGCGATCGATGACGTGCGCATCACGGATCCACTGCGGGGCCCATCGCCGGCGGCTCGTCGACGGCTGCGCAAGCTGATCAACGAGAACCCTCACTCGGTGCGGGCCCAGCACGTCCACCACAACATCGGTCAAGAGCGATCGGAGTGGGTGATCCCACTGATCGAGGACTGCGAGGAGGAGGTCGGATGAGACGGCGCAAGGCGGCGGTGCATCCGGTCGGACCGGGTGGACCGTGCCTCGACCACGCCTGCGACGGGTGCGAGCGCTGTCAGGGGGGCCGATGCTGTCGTTCCGACCGGCCCGGCTACCACCTGCCAGACGAGGGGTCCATCACGCCGTACTACGGTGAGATCGGCGTCCGCAACGACATGGGCGACAAGGTCGAATGCCACGTCTGCGGCAGCTGGTTCGTAGCTCTCATCGCTCACATCTGGGGCGCCCATGACCTCAACGCCGCCGAGTACAAGTCGGCGTTCGGACTGACAAGGAAGGGGATCGTCAGCTCGGACTACTCCGCACGGCGGTCAGAGATCGCTCGCCAGCGCATGGCTGAGGGGAGCATCAAGTTGACGCCCGGCGGCGGCGGCAACCTCACTCGTGAGCAGCGCCAGATGTATCTGGCCCGCAGCGAGTCGAAGAGGTCTCATCGCAAGGCAAACGCAACGGTGCTCCCCAAGCTGCTGGCTGCCAGCCACTCGTCCGAATCCATAGCCAAAATGCGAGCGACCAAGGCGCGGCAGACCGAGGAGATCAGCGAGAACCGTGTCTGCCCCGAATGTGGCACCACATTCAGAGTGCCGCGTTGGGTCACCAAGCTCACATGCTCCAAGGCATGCCGTAAGGCCCATCTCAGAAAGACAGCCTCAGCATCGATCCGCGACCGGCTGGCGCGCGGCTGGAAGCCTGCCATCCACCACCCGGACGCCGAACAGAAGAGGCGTATCGGGGAAGCCACCAAGGCGTGGTGGGCGTCTCTGTCTCCAGAGCAACGAGCCATAGAGCACGAGAGGCGTGTGAACATCCTTGACCCCGAAGTCCGCCAACGGGCCATGGTCGCCTCAGGCAAGGCTCAGGCGAAGAGGCGGAAGCCTCACCCGTGCCCAGCGTGCGGCAAGATGATGCCCCGCGCCACTCCCATCACCTGCAGCGCAGAGTGCAGACGCGAGATCCGGCGTCGAACGGGCCTTGCAAGCGCGACCAAGAAGTGGGCCGATCCCAAAAAGCGGCGCAACGCGACCGACGAGCTGTCGTGACCGCATGAGATCATGGGTGCATGACAGAAGGTGCAGAACTAGTGTTCTCGGCGACCTCGCTCAAGACCTTTCTTCGATGTCCTAAACAGTGGTATTTCAGCCACGTCGAGAAGCTCAAGAGCCCGCCGTCAATCAAGATGAAGCTCGGCATCGCTGCCCATTCGGCTGTCGAGCACAACTTCAAGCAGAAGCTCGTGAGCCGGGTCGACGAGCCCGAGGCCGATGTCCTCGACGCTTTCAGCGAGCACTACGATCGCGAGATAGAGGAGGTCGAGAAGCCCGACGAGGACCCCGGCAAAGCGAAGGACGACGGGGTCAAGATCATGCGCCTGCACCACCGCCAGATTGCCCCGGATGTCCAACCGCTCTGGGTCGAGAAGCAGTCTACGTTCAGGGTCATCAGCGAGCACCGGGAAGAGTGCGACAAGGGTGCCGGCTGCAGCTGCGGTGTGCCGTTCAGCGTCACCGTGGATGCCATCGACGAGGCGCGACAGGTGCGCGACCTCAAGACCACCGCGCGCAGGCCGTCACAGGGCCAGCACCTGATGCAGCTCGCGGCTGGCGCCATCGGCTTCGAGGCCGAGACTGGTGAGAAGGCGACCGACCTTGTCGTCGACTACCTCATCCGGACCAAGGTGCCGGCCACCCATGTCGAACGCTGGGGCGGGCCGCTCGACGCCCACATGCGCCGGACCTTCGCGACTCAGGTCAACACCGCGGCCTCAATGGCCGCACAGGGGATGTTCCCCGCGACCGGCGTCGAGGCCGGCCCGGGCGGTCCGTGCTCTTGGTGTGGTTTTGGTCCACGGGGAGCCAACATCTGCCCGGTGTGGCGGAAGAACCCCAGAACAGGAGGCGCAAAGTGAGAGGCATCGGGATCATCGACGGCAAGGAAAGCCCGATGACTGAACGAGTGCCGATCAAGTTCCAGTGGGGTGGCTCGGCCATGCCCGCCGGGTCGCTGCTGAAGCTCAATGGCCGCGTCGTCGGGGAGCTCACTGAGGACCTGAAGCGGTATCAGGCGGGCAGCCCCCTCACGATGGCCAAGGCGCTCGTAGATATGAACACTGTGGACAAATCGGGGGATAACTACTCGGTACCACCGGGAGTATCATTCCTCATCGTGAAACCATAGGAGGTGCAGATGGCTCGGAAGAGTGCTGGCGAGGATGCCAGTAGCGAGGTTGTAGTTATCCACAAGAATGAAACGGCGGCGGCGCCGGCGGAGGCGGAAATCGCGCTTCGTTCGTCCATGCCGACCGATGCTGCCGGTACGTTCGCGCTGGCGATGATGGACGAGGACGAGTTCGTCGAGCGGCTCGACTTTATGAAGCGCGGTCGAGACCGGACCGCACGCATCCAGCGCGAGCTGATGGAGGTTGACGTCGACTATGGGCTGATCCCGGGAACGCCGAAGCCGACGCTGTTCAAGCCCGGCGCCGAGAAGCTGGCGCTTGTCACCGGGCTGGCAGCCAACATAACCCAGACCTTCAGCCCCGGAGACGGAGACAAGACCCCGCCCCTGATGTACAGCGCCGAGTGCGCGCTGCACCTCGGATCGTTCTCGGGCATCGTGGTGGCGGTCGGGCATGGCACCGCCAACAGTTGGGAGAAGCGGTACCGGCGAGAGGGAGCCAAGACCTGTCCCAACTGCGGCAAGCCAGCCATCATCAAGAGCAAGGCAGAGTACGGGGGCGGCTGGCTGTGCTTCAAGAAGAAGGAGGGCTGCTCGTCGAAGTTCCGCGATGATGACGAGCGCATCACCCAGCAGGCCACTGATTCCAAGGGCGATGCCGTTGACGCATGGGACATGACCAACACCCTGCTCAAGATGGCCGAGAAGCGCGCGTTCGTGGACGCCGTGCTGCGCGCCACCGCCTCGAGCGGCCTGTTTACGCAGGACATGGTCGAAGAGCCCTCCTCCCCCTCCATCGACACCACCAGCGGTGGCAGGGTGGTCGACACCAGCACCGGCGAGGCGATGGACGAGCCGCCGCCCGAGCCCGAGATGCGTTCAGCGGAGATCGAGGGCATCCAGCGCGGAGGGCACCGCGATGAGGTGACCGACGCGCAGATCGCATCGGTGCGCCAGTACAGCAAGACCCTATGGGGCGCCCAGCCCGGAGCTGGACCCTACCGGCTGGCAGACGTGATCGCTGACACCTTGGGAGGCGGGATCGACAGCACCTCCATCGATGCAGACGACCCGAAGGCTGCCGGCGCGGAGGTCATGGCGTTCCTCAAGGCGCTGGACCCCGACGACATGGGCAAGCTTCTGCAACACCTGAGGAAGGTCTCAGAGGCGAAGCCGTGAGACTCAGGACGTGGCGCGGCATGGCAAGGCTTGGCTGGATACGGCTGGGCGTGGCCACGTTGCTGGCGGTGGCCCCGGCGAGTGCCGGGGCTGTCGCAGCCGACGAGTGTGAGCCGGAGCCTGCCAGCCAGTGGGCCCCAGCTGGTTGGATTTGCCCACCGGTCTATGGAGATGGCAAGGCATCGCGCTGGCCCGGCCCGGGCGTGGCCCGCAATGATTGCGTCTGGCCATGGACCGACTGTCCCACCATCCACATCCAGAGCCACCAGACCGGCATCACGGTCATCGTCACCCCCACGATGTGGTGCCATTGCTGGGTCGATGTCCCCGGGCCCGACGGCGAAAGGGAGCGCATCGTCGACCTCGATCTCGCCATCGTCGAGGCCCTCGGGCTCAACTGGGACGCCGGCCTATATGACGTCAACGTGACGCGCGCTGGCGAGAGCTCGCCCGCACCACCGGCACCACCGGCACCACCGGCACCGCCCGCACCGCCGCCGGTCACCCTACCGAACACAGCCATGGAGGTGTCCCCGTGAGCGATGACTACACGCTGAGCCGGACCATCAGGGAGGTCGGAGCGACCATCGCCGCGGCCCTGCGCGAGAAGCCGCGGTTGGTGGTGGTGCCCCTCGTCGTCAGCGGAGACCTCACCGACGAACAGATGGCACGGATAGCAGACACGATCAAGCATGCGTTCAAGGATGTGCTGTGAGTTATCCACAAGATTCTCCGGGCGGCGCGGCGCGCGGAGTGATCCAGATCGGGGTTCGGTGCGCCAAGTGCAACGACTCGGTGTACTCCAACTCGCGCCACGACCTCGTCACCTGCAAGTGCGGGGCAGTGTTCATCGATGGTGGCTTCGACTACAGGCGCCTCGGAGGCAATCGTGAGGATTTCGTGGGGATCAGCCGTGAGATCGACCGAGGAACCTTGCCGCTCTACTTCCGACGCGCGGCGCGGAGATGAAGATCGCATTCCAAGACGGCTCGGAGCTCTCGGGCTGGCAGGCGCTGCCGATGATCATCGCGTACAGCCCACTGATCATTGGGATGCTCGCCTTCGGCATGATCTTGGTCGTCGTCCTGACCGTCACTCGGTTGATCATCGGGCGCGACGATTTCTGGGGCTGGCAGTACATGGGAGCCGGGAGGTGGGTACACGCGTCATGAGGTTCCTCGACCGGCTCTTCGGCAAGCCGCCCAAGCCCCAGATGTTCTGCACCCAGTGCGGCAGCGCCATGGTCGACGGCTACGTCGTCATGGATACAGGATTCAGTCCCAGCACCGGACGGCCGATGGAAAATCGCGCCCGTACTCGGGTCTGCGTCAACATCCACGCCCAAAGCATCCTCGACTCCCGCCGTCACGACCCGACATGGATCACATGGAGGGGGAACGACATGGCCGCGTGGGAGGAGATTATGTGGGAGAAAGGGTCATGAGCATTGAGGGAGCCTACGTTGGAGAGGGCACGCCGCTGCTGGTGACGCTGGGATGGGATGGCACCCCATGATCACGGTCTACCTCAATGACTCCGAGCTCCGTCGCGCGCGTGATGTCGGGGAGCGCCGATTCCGCACGGTCGATCGCAAGAGCCTGCGGCCTGCGTTCCCCGGCGCCACGGTCGAGGACCAGATCGTCGGCGCCGAGGGTGAGCTGGCGTTCTGCAAGGCTGTTCACCTGCCATGGCCGGCATCGGTCGACACATTCACCAAGGAGCCTGACGTGTGGCCCAACTGGGAGGTCAGGACCAGCCGCCGGTTGCGCCAGTGCAAGGTGGCACGCAAGGACCCTCCCGACCGGCTGGTGGTGGCGGTGCTGAAGGTGATCGATCGGTTCGAGATCCATGGCTACATCAGGGCCGGCGGAGCGCAGAAACACTACCCGGCGCACGACAAGGGTGGCCGTGGGAAGGCTGCCCACTTCGTGCCACTCGACCGGCTGGTACCGATCAACGATGACTTCCACTCCGCGTGCGGCTACGCTCCCGACGACTGGGGCCTGTGGGCGTGCGCGTACTGTGCCAAGGAGATTGAACGTGGCACGTGAACCCCAGCGCACGCTGCATGTTTTTCGCCCGTTCAATCAGACCTATGGTCCGTGGTACCGGCTCGAGGAGCTGGACGGGAAGAAGATCAGCGGGGGCGAGGTTCTGGTGATGCCAGACATGGACCGTGGCCGATGGTTCTGGTACGTCAGGATCGGCGGCAAGAAGGACCCCACCACCAAGCGGTCTGGTCATGAGCCCTCGCTGGAGGAGGCCAAGGCCACCGCGAGGAAGCTCTTCGATGAGCTCTACTAAAAACGGGGGACCTCAGGCGCTCGACGAGAGGGAGGTGCATCCCCCGGAGCCGGCAACTGAGGTCACCCGTAAGGCATAGCCTCGGGGCGAACCATAGCAGGCACGGAAGGACGATGTCGAGTTGGGCGCGAGAATGGAGAGCAAGAGGTGGGATAGCCGCCACCTCAGCGACGTTGGGTACAAGGACCCCGAGAGGCCCGGGCGTGGCTGGATCCGGGTGCTGGTCGAGATCGAGTTGCGCCTGAAGCTGGTGATGATTGCGCGGTGGCGTAATGTATCCCTGTCGACCGTCGTGAGGGAGGCCCTGTGGTCGTACCTCGGTGAAACCACGAGGAGTGACGACATGATCCGCTTCAACGGACAGAAGAACCCCGGTCGCAGGAAGCGGGTCGAGTCCGGGCAGACACTCGACGACGTCTTTCCCATCGTCCTCGACGAGTACCACAAGACAGGCTCGACCTACGCCGTGCGCATGCCGATCGCATTCGAGGTCGACACGCTCGAAGGCAAGATCACCGGCAAGAAGGACGACTTCCTCGCTCTCGGTGTGGCCGGCGAGCTCTATCCAATCGACGGAGCGATCTTTGCTGCCACCTACGAACGCACCGAGCCTCCGGAGTAGCAGCGGCATGACACCTGCGGTACGCTTGCTCTATCGCCGAGCGGCGACCACACGCAGGAGGATGCACTCGATGGCAAAGCAGCCGGCAACGGCCACCGACAAGACACTGGCCACGAACGTCGATGGCCACAAGATCCAGAAGCCGCGCCTGCTCGACGCGGACAACGACCGCGAGGTCACGCAGCGCAACGACGAGGCGCTGACCAGCTACACCGCGGACGCTGGCTTCAAGGAGACCAAGAGCGAGGCCCCGTCAGCCGACAAAACTGCGGCAGTGAAGGAGCCGAAGGCGTAGACTACGTCTTCGATGCGATCGGGCGGTTCTGCTGTGGGTAGTGGCGGGACCGCCCCTTTAGTTGTAGGAGGTGCATCTCATGGCCGACCCGTTTCGCAATACCCGTGTCGTGCTCGAGCGTGGCAGCTGGTGGGAGGTCGACAAGCTGACCCCCGGCGAGGTCGAGTTCTACCGCAAGCACGCTGACGCATACATACGCAGCGAGAGCACTCACCCCGATGCCCGCGAGCGTGTGCGCAAGGTCTGGATCGAGAACCAGTACGCGCCGGCATGGCACGCGCACTCGGAGATCAGGGGTAAGCCACCGCGCCGCACCCAACTGGCGCCGCAGGCCGCTCCCGCTGCGACACCCGACGACGACACCCTGTTCTGATGCCCAACTGGCAAGACAGCCGACGCCGAGCTCATGACGAGGGACGACACAGCCGCCCTCAGGTGGACTGCCAATACTGCTGGAACAACGGTGCGTTCCCTGACATCGAGAAGCTGCGGCGTGAGCAGCAGGGCATCCTGCTTGACCCGGTCGAGGTGGAAGAGAACCCGTACGACGACGGCAATCCCGATCGCCAGTGGATGAGCAAGCGATGAGCACACCGTGCGCAGCTACCACGAGGAGGGGCAACGAGTGTCCCATCAACGGCGAGTGGACCGGAGATGGGGAGCTGTGGTGGTGTCACGTCCACGCTGATCGAGCCTCGATGGTGAAAGGCAGGCCTCGCGTTCGGTGTGTCAGTCGAGGCTGTGATGGTCGAGTCAACGCGATGGCGATGGTGAAGGGCGTTCAGTACGACCTCTGTTGGAGCCACCTCAACGCCTACACCGCTCGAGTCTATCGCGAGGCCGGCTCAACCCCGTACGCGATTGCGTTAGCGACGAGCGAGATCCAAGAGACGGATTGACATCCGGCGATGGCGCTGGGCTTCCAGACCCACTCCGCCCCCTATTGGGGGACGAAGCAGGACAGGATCATCCGTATGAAGGTCTTACGGGAACCGAGCCCATACTGAACATCAGGTATTGGCACTGGTGGCTGTCATGGACCACCTGATGTTCTACTGTCCTCGATCCTCGGCGCGCGTTGCGCCATGGAGCGTGTCGATCAAGGACAGCCCGCCCGCCTCTCTTTGCGAGAGACCCAGCCGCTGTAACGCGGTGTCGCGTCCGCTATGCCCTTACACGCAGGGCTCAGTGGACTACCAGTTTGTTTGGGTCTAAAACCCACCGGGTCGGCATCGCTTCCACCCGGGTCTTCGGGCTGTCTCTTCCCGAACGACGGTGGCGGCCCCCTGCTCTTGGCTGTGCCTGTAAGGTAGAATCTGTCTTGGAAGTCGCCGCCAACGACATCCAATCGGCCCCGTCTCTCTGCTCGGAGGCGGGGCCTCTTCATGTCTTGCTGGCTGGCAGCCTAGCACCGTCGGGTGGCGTCGGGTAGGGAGTTATCGACAATCTTGTCCACCATCTGCTGCGGTACGCTGTGGTTATGCCAGTCAGCCCTGACCTCTGGGAGTCGGTCTACACCCGCGACCGCGGGAGGTGTGTGCTCTTCGCTCTCTCCCCGCAGGTCGGGCCCTGCACGAACCGGTGGGGCGATGCGGTGCGTCGAGCGAAGGACGGCAGCTACCACCGCAGTGATGTCACCTTCGCCCACATCAAGATGATGCCGGGCGGCGCGAGGCGAGATGATGAACGCCACGCCGTGGTCTGTTGCTGGGGACACCATGTGACCGGCAAGATGGACATCACCGCGTCCCGTCACCTTGAGACCATCCGCAGCTACCTGCGGAAGCTGTACGGGGACAACTACGACTGATCTATAATCTACGGACAAGGAGGTGCATGATGAAGGAATGGACAACAGTCCTCGACAAGGCCACGTGGGGCGATGGCCCGTGGGTCGATGAGCCCGACAAAGTCCACTGGATCGATCCCGAGACCGACCTCGCCAGCTGAAGGCGCTGGCATGAAAGCGGATCAAGAGTATGGCGAGGCTGCGCTAGAGGCACTGGGCCGCAACTTCGCCCACGTCTTCCGTGGGATGATCGCCAACGGCATGGAGCGGTACGAAGCGCTGGAGGTGCTCAAGGAATGGGTCCGGGCGTCGGTCACCCCGAGGGTTCCGTGAGTGACTCCTTCCGATTCACAATCCCCGGCCAGCCGCCAAGCCTCAACCGAACCTACCGGATCGTCCGTGTCCCGCACCGTGGCGGCGGCAGCCATCAGCAGTTAGCGAAGTCGAACGAGGCATGGAACTACCAGCTCGTCGCATCCACGCTCGCCAGACAGGCCAAGCCGTCCTCGTTCAACCCCGAAGGGCGCGTCCGCGTCTACTGGAAGTTTATGTTGACGCGGATAACCGACAGCGATAATCTTCTGAAGATCCTGTCCGATGCTCTGGAGCAAGGGACAGGTATCAACGACCGAAACTTCAATCACTGCGTGAGGGATGTTATCCGTGTCAAAAACGCCAGCGAGGCGCGGACCGAGGTCATCGTCAGCTCCGATCCAGCGTGCCGCTGCAGCGTTCTGGATGAAGGTGGCTATCCATGACCGAGACCACTGCTGGGAATGGCAGGGCGCTCGTCAGCCTACAGGTTACGGAGCAGCGTGGGATGGTAGCAAGGTGGTTTCCGCGCACAGGCTGGCGTGGCGGTTGATTTACGGTGCCTACCCGGCCGATTTCGTTTGTCATCGCTGCGACAACCCGCCCTGCGTGCGCCCGGACCACCTCTGGCTCGGGACCAACGCGGACAATATGGCGGACATGATGGGGAAGCATCGGTCATCGGCTGGAAGGCCGCGCCCGACGGCGCAGGGTAATAACCACTGGATGCGCAGGCGGGGGCGGGAGATGTCCGGAGAGGACAACCCCTTCTCTATCCTGAACGAGACGACCGTTCGCTACATCAAGAGCCAAAAGGGAATCAAGGCAGGGAACGAGATCGCTCGTGACCTCGGCCTCAAATACAGCACGGTTCACAAGATCTTGTCTGGCATCAACTGGAGCCACATCAAGGTCGAGGACCCATCCGTAACAGTGGAGGTGCAACACCATGAAGACACCAACGACCGATGAGATTCTCGCCCGCCTCGGCCTGACCATATCTGGTGCGTTCGTTGACCAGATGAAGGAGGTTGAGACCGTCAAGCAGCTCGTCGAGCGCCTGACCGTCGAGCGTGACGAGGCCCGTGCTACGGCCTGCCGGCTCGAGGAAGAGCTGGCGAAGAGGCCCCCGCTGTGAAGTTCTGTGTGGCAGGTAATCACGCGCTCGACCCGTCGGTGGTCGCCATGCATCTTGTGCGGCAACTGGCCGAGCTGCCCATCGACGCCACCGTCATGCTGCGAGCCCCACTGCAGGGAAAGCCCGGACCGATCGAGCAAGTCTGCGAGTCACTGTGCAAGACGCTGTCAATCCCGGTCGAGTGGCGTGTGCCAAAGCCAAACACCGGTGGCGAGGGCACGATAGACCGGGACTACGCCATGGTCGAGGCCTCAGCCGGTGTCATCGCCTACTTCCATCCCGACCACGCCATGAGCGACGACCGAGGCACGACCCGGCTCGTGCGCCATGCGTTGTCCGCCGACATTCCGGTGCAGGCTTTCACGGCCAGCGATGAGGCAATCGCGTGGCTCGGATCAAACGAGGAGGTGACCACCAGTGCCTGAAATCCCGACCGTACCTACTCCCGGGACTATCAAGCGGAAACTATTCGACGACATCGTGAAGGGCCAAACCTCGCCCGATGAGCTCCGTATTCAGAACGGGCTGAACGGGCACGATCTGGTGAAGAACCTCGAGCAGCTCCGCAAGGAGGGCTTCATCCAAGTGGTATGGGGCTTCGGCGACCGAATCCGCAGCGTCAAGCCGAAGCCCGGCATGGCCTACATGGCAGCCCAGAACGGGCAGAGCCATCGCACCAACGAGCAGGGAGACCAAGCGTCGCGGTTGGCTGATGCCATCAACCGCCTGCCTTGGCAATCAAACGGGTGGCGCGAGTGGGACCGTGCGCGAGTTGCGGAGGAGACGGGGCTCGATGCCGGACAGGTTGGTAAGGCGCTCCGCGTACTGCGTGACTCGGGCAGGCTGCTCCAGCTAGGCGGTGGCTCCCGCGGCCTCGTCGTCACAGGCGTTCGGTGGCGAGGGGAGGAGGCCCCAGTGTCCCCGCTGCCTCCTGTCCCCGAGGAATCTGTCCCCAAAGGCCCGGGCCCTCGTCCTAGCCCGTCTCAGGCCCTCGCCGAGATCCACGAGAAGACGAGGGAGCATCTGGCTGCCGCAGCCCCGGCCCCGACCCCGACCCCAGCGCAGACACCAGCCGGGTTTCCGGAGTCGAGGAAGTTCGTGCAGCGTTGGCACGCCCTGAGGACCGCCAGACAGGCGCTCGACTTTCTCGAGCAGGAGGAGATTCTGGCTCAACTGAAGGACGACCCAGCATTCGTGCTGATGTATCAGCTCGGGCCAGAAGTGGAAAGGTTGCTGCTGAAGGCGGAGGGTTGAGCCATATACTCTCGGCGTGATTCAGATCCCACCCGAAGAACTCAGGGCCGCGATATGGCAGGTGCGATACTTCAGTCAGGAGTGGTGGGGGGAGACGCCCATCCGCCTCCACTCTCGAGAGGTCGGTGACGACGGGGCCCCGCGCCTGCACAACGACTTCATCGACTACCTCGAAGATGGATTGGGCGACAAGCGCAGGGGCGGGTCTCGCTCGCGCAGGGTGGAGGTCGACTCCCCTCGCCGCAGGGTCACCAAGGCGTTCCGCCTGCTCCGCCGGCGAGCGCCGAAAGAGTTCGACGTGCTGTACTGCATGTGCGTCCTCGATCAGGTTGGGCGCACCCTGCGCCAGCACGAGGTCGATGAGTTGCTGCTCGAGTTCGAGGCATCAGTGCGCCGCACGACACAACGAATGAACCTCCGGGCTGCCAAGCGAGGCGACCCGGAGGTGACTGAGGACGAGATCCATATTCTCGTGGTCAGCGGAGCACGCAAGCTGCTCCTTTGGGCGGGCTAGGACGTCCTGACAACTACGTGTATCCAGTCGCCCGTCGAGGGGGCAGGCGTGATGGTGAACGTGCCGCCGGGCGCGCTGGTCGGGGTCACGCTGTACCCGTCCGCGGGCAGCAGCTTGCCCTCTCGATAGACCTGCAATGTGCCGAGGATGTAGCCGCCCACCGGTAGGCTGAATGCAGTGACAGTTCCGTCCGGAGCAGGGATCGGGGTGAACTGGCCTAGCCCCCCGTACGTGGTGCCGGTAGATGCGTCGCCGAAGCTCGCGACGCTGGACAGGTTCCTCCCGCCGCGCAGCCCTCGCAGGTAGGACCAGAACGAATGCGGGTCGCTGATCTGAACGCCGAACGCCCCGGTGAACTGGACGTGGGCCTCGTTGACCTCGGCGACCTTGTTGGGGAAGTCGATCCGGAAGCTCCGGAGGGGCAGGTATATGGGATCGAGGGGAGCCCCGAATGTTGTCAGGTTGATCGGCACCACGGAACCAGCGATCAGGTGGTTGCCGGCTGGCACCTGATGGGCCCACCACTTCAGGTCGACCTGCCACTGCGGGTGCTTCAAGCCTCGCTGGACGCCCTCATACACACCCGGAGGACCATTGACGATAGCCTTGGCGCGCGTGGTGACGGACTCTTGGAGTTGGTAGTTCGGTTCGCCCAAATGCTCTTCGGGCCACTGCCAGCGTCCATGTGCAGTCTGTGACGCCGCGTCCTGCTCGCGATAGAAACGGACAGCGCCGGCATCCTCGCTCCCTCCCCACACGAGGGCGTCATTGACCATGGAGCTGATGTCCTCGGTTACCGTCACCTCTCGCATGCCGATGTAGATACCACCCGGCACGTCGCTGAACCCCCAGCTCGAGAGCACGTCCTCGTACGCCAGCAGGTGCAGGTTCTTGGCCCCGTCAATGTAGTAGAGGGTGGCGCCCATCTTCCGGATGTCTTCCATCTGCTGGCGCCACGTGGTGCCCTGCGCGGCGAAGCTGTATGGCCCGCCGTTCGGATTGATGATCACGGTGTCATCGACATAGGTAGTGGTGTTGAACCCGGTGGGGATGTCGAGGTAGTCGGCAGCCAACTTGCGCACGGCAGCCCCGTCGTACACGGTGCCCGTGAGGGTTGGGATCTGGCTGGTGTAGTTGAGGCGGTTGTGGATCACCCTCTTGTCGAACAGGATGTTGTAGTCGACCCCTCGCAGGATCCACAGGCGAGCGTCGGATGGGATCTCGTCGGCCGGAAGCGCGAAGGTTCGAGTGACCTGAGTCACGTACCCGCCGTACAGCGGGGTGCCGTCGACGGTCAGGACCACCTCCTTGCCCGTCACGTAGTCGTCGGTGCGAGATAGATCTTTGCAGACGATCTCGAAGGTGCCGGGCTGAGCCGCTAGCTGGCTTTGGAAGCTCGAGCGCCGATAGAGGACCCGGTTCGTGATCGCGATTCCGTCGTAGGTGATGCCGATCGTGCTCATACCAACCCCATAGGATCTTCGGGGACGCCGTTGACGACGAGGCCCCAGTGTAGGTGCGCTCCGGTCACGAACCCGCTCGCCCCGGAGTAGCCAATGAGATCGCCTGCCGCCACCGTAGACCCGTCGGCGACCGCACGTGATTCAAGGTGCGCGTAGGTGGTGCGAACTCCGGGCTTGTGAAAGACATGAATCATGGTTCCTCCAGCGGCCTGTGACTCCCACTTCACGGTGCCGGCGCCCGCCGCGTAGATCGGCGTCCCGCTGCCCGTCAGGAAGTCAACCCCGTTGTGGAAGTGCTGGTAGTACGCGCCGTGCCATGTATACGCAGGCCACAGCGATGCCTGAGGCCCGAATGCCGAACCCACAGCGGCGGACGTCGGGAGCACGAACCCGAGGTCGCTGACATCCACGCTCGACGGCCCCGCTGCTTGGTAGGTACCGGTGACGGGGTCGGCGGTCCCTGCATTGGAGGGCGCGAGAGGTGCAGTAAAGGTGATCAGACCAGCCGCTGGGTCCGTCTCAGCGTAGTCGACGCCCACCTGCTGCAGGGTGCCGTTTACGTACACCCGAGAGGAGCCCGCGGCATAGGCGCTCTGGAACCGATACACGGCGTTCGAGGGATCATTGGTCAGGTACAGGGCGGTGGTCGTTTCACCCCAGATGGTGACCTCTTCGCATTCCGTGCCGTCCTCGGGCTTCTCGCGATGCGATATGAAGCCTTGCTTGGCCTTCTCGACCTTGAGGATGGTGACATAGCCCGTTAGTTGAACAATCCCACCCCCGGGGCGCATGGAAGCACTGATCGGAGCCTCAGCCTCAATGGGGTAGACCCCGGAATAGCGAAGGTTCAGGTAGAACGACCCACTCTCCGGCACCAGTTTGGTGAATGTGCTGGAGCCAGACACGGACGTGCGGTCCGGCGCAGAGCCGTAGACACCCTCCTGATTCAGGATGTCGCTGGTCATGTCGATCAGCTCGGGGACGCTCCGGATACCGTCGACGTTGAACGGCTCAGGCCAATCGTCATCACGGCCTTGATCGCTGAAGCTCAGGTCGGTGCCCAGTGGCGTTCTGTACCCGCCCTCGAAGCCACCCATCCAGTATTGGTGGTACGAGTTGTATCCCAAGATGGCCCAATCCACCCGCATCGTTACCAACAAGCGGTCACTGGGGTTGGCGCTCTGGAAGTTGAAACGCTTCCAGCCAACCCTCTCAGCACGGGCGCTGTCACCACCGATGTGGTCCCACATATTGCCCCAGCTGTAGTTCTGAACCCCCGTCCACGAGTGCTCGATCTCGTGGAACAGGAACGGATTGTCTTGGCCATACCCGACGCTCGTATAGCTGGGGTCAGGGTAGTACCCCTTGAAGTTGGGCCACGGATCATATGCGTGATCGATCCACACGAAGTACGTGCTTAGCCCCGGCCAACCCCCGCGGACGCGCCCGTAGGTAACGACGCGGCTGCGAAGTGCGGGGTTGGATGGCGGATTGGTGGTATAGGCTACGACGCCGTCCGGTTCCCAGACTTCGGTGGCCCCGTAGACGCAGATCTTCTTCTCTTCACGCTCCGGAACCTCTCTCCCGATGTCCGGGCTCCACCACTCGTACGTGTTCCATGGTGGATCGATCTCGTGGCTGATCGTGAGCCTCTCCTCGAGATCGAACGGGGTCAGGAATCGAATCTCGACCGCCCTCACCGGGATGAGGTCGTCGAGCCCGTAGGTGGTGCTGACTACTCGCACCACGTCGCCCGCGCGGAAGTAGGGCTTGAACACGGTGCAGCGGATGAAGACCCGGTCGTCCTTGTGCCCGCGGCGGTTGGCCGGCGACCCGTACAGCCACGTCAGGGCCCTCCGCTCGACAGACGCCTGTCGATACATGTCAGGTCTGAACTCGCCCTGCTGCCAGACACCGTGAGCAGCCTGAGACGCTGCGTCCTGCTCTCGGTGGAACGCGAGAACCGGCTCGCCTGCCTCACCTGATCCCTGACCCGCGCCCCACACCATGTGGTCGTTGTCGAGCTTGGTGCCGTCACTGTCGAACTCGAAGTCGCGGTAGCCGATGGTGGTCGTGCCGTCAGGGGTGTCGGAGACCCCCTCGAACCCGAACAGGGTAGAGGCCACCGAGTCATCGACGTAGTGGAAGACCCGGTCTGCGTCGATGTAGTAGAGCGCGCGGGTGCGATCGGTGATGTTGGCCATGGCCTGATTCCACGTGTGGCTGCCGCCAGCCGGGTTGAACTCCTCGTACGGTGCGATGTCGGTGGTGGTCATCACGTGGAACCCGATGTCGTCACCGGTCAGGTCGAGGTTGTTCTGGAGCATGTAGTTCACTGCGAGAGAGTCCGGCGTGCCCATCGGCCACGTCACCAGATCGATGTCTTCCGGGTAGGTCTGGTTGAACACGACCCGCTTGTCGAGGAGTGTGTTGTAGTCGGTGCCTCGGATGGTCAGGAAACGAGGCATCGGGTCCGAGACTGCGCCGTAACTGAAGGCGTACGAGCGCTGGACCTGCTTCACAAACCCGCCCCACAGGCGAATGCCGCGGTACTTCACGATGATCTCGGCACCGGTCCGGATCGAGCGAGTGCGGTCGAGGTCCTTGACCTTGATCGAGCACTCCCCCACGTTGCTGCCGACGAACGAACTCAGGGTCGTCTCCGACCAGATGATCGCAGCCGTGATGTCGACTCCATCGACCACGAACGACGCCGGCACCGGACGGATGACGACAGCGGTGCCGGCTGTATACGGGCGCAGCAGGTTGGTGGTCAGCGTGATCGTGTTGCCACTGAAGGACGCCACGATGTACTGCTCGCCACCGATGAAGACATGGATTGGAGCGGTCGTGTTGTATGAGCCCGGGTTGCTGACGACGATCGTGGATCCACCCTGTGGAGCAGGACTGGTCAGCACGGTGTCCACGTCTGAGGGCTCTACTGCCTGAGCGCGGATGACGTAGTGCATAACCGAGTCGGACACGAGCGGATGGAGCGGGACCGAGTCGCTCAGGCTGCGCGAGAAGGCAATCGGGAGCCGCACATGGATGAAGCTCAGCGTGTCGTTGGTCGGGATGGCCTCCTCGAGCCAGCCCGGCGTCCCCGGACGCGGGTCGTAGATCTGGAAGTTGTCGACCCTTGCCGACTCCGCGCTCGCGCTCAGATAGAGATACGGTTGCCCGGGGGAGGGCGTGAATGCGAAGCTGGATTCGAGGTAGTCCCACACATCGGGCTCCGGGTCATCACGAAGCCATATCTTCGTTCCGGTCGCGTCATCATTCCGACTTGAGAAGACGTTCTTGACCCGAACCCACTGCCCGCGCCACTCGGGGCGGTTGGTGTCGATGTTGATCGACGTATATTGAGTACCGTAGTACGAGCGTTGCCCCACCTTGAAGGCGCCAGCGTAGATGTAGGCCTCGCTCGAGAAATCGACGTAATCAATGTAGATACCACCGCCCTCGTTGCCTGAGAGGTCGCTTGCGAGCGGGATGAAATAGTCGAACTGATGTGCCACCACGTCGCTTGAGATGACAGGCATCGAGTAGGTGACGGACGAGAAGGTATTCGCCTCTTTCGCCCACACCAGTTGGCCGTTGGCTATGGCGTAATCCAAAGAAGACACAGACGCATACGTGAGACCGTAGGGCCATCCGCTGGTCGAGACGCCGATCTGGCCGAGGGGAAGCTCACGCTCGAAGCGGTCGTAGAACAGGGCTCGTTCGTTGATGCCTGCCGCTATGTCCTCTGCGCTGGGCGGGCCGTAGAGATACTCGATCGTGTTAGTGGAATCCGACGCCAGACGCTTACGAGCTATCCGACGGTTGGGGGCGTCGGTAACCGCGAGCGCCTCGGACAGGCTGCCTGCGTGAACCAGTTCCGTGACAAGGTGATAGACCGCATCGCGGGGGCTGGCTCCCTCGCTGACACGGATGTAGTCGATCAGCCACTGATTGCCGGCAGAGGTCGGGTAGTACTTATCGAAGGTCAGCCTTAGGCCTGCTGGCCCACTGACGGCAGGGACGGAATAGTATTCGGAGTACCCATCAGCGTCGTATGTGACCGCGAAGGACGGGTAGAGCGGGCCGATGCGGTACCACTCGGCTGGCTCTGTGCCCGACGCAGGCCACACCTTGAAGCGTGCATCGCCAGACTCCAGCCGCCAGCGCAGGCGGATGGGCCCGTTCGAGACGAACGCCACGTTCTGGGCGGTGCCATGGGAGGTCTCGTTGCTCCCGTTGACCGTGTACAGCGTGATCGCGTACCCGCCGGAGCTGTTGATAAGGACCTGTATTCCCGCCAGCTTGTTCCCGGCAGCATCGATCAGGTCGTGATCAATGTTTGCGGACCCGGTCCAGCCTGTGGCAAGAATATTCTCGAACCCGAACTCGATGTCGATCGGAAAACGGCCTGTCAGCGGCAGGTTGTTCGTAAAGGCATGGCGGCCTAGTGCGACGTCCCAGATTGCCTTGCCGTTCTGAACGCTGAGGGCGCTTTCGAGGCCCTGCCGGAAGACCCAGTCGGATCCCCAGTCGCTGGTGCCCAACCCAACAGGCACCGCGCGCGCGAAGCTATCTTCTTGGTTGTCGAGCTCTTCGCTGATGCGCCTGATCGGAGGTTCGACATACGCCGGGTCGGGGGTGTAGAGAACCTCTACCCCGGCATTCTGGACGCGCAGCATCGGGTCAGGCAGGTACAGAACCTCTGCGCCAGACGACAAGACCCGGAATCGGGAGGGACCGACGACTACGCTGCGGGCGAGAGTCAGTGTTCTGGCCCGAGGTGTCGACTGGTCCCCCACGTTGCGCGCGAGATACAGGAAGCGGACGGGCCTGAACCGCCAGAAGATCGAGTCGCTCCCAGTTGAAACTGAGTCCGATAGCGTCCTGAGGCTCGGGTAGACGAGAACCTCGACCAAGGACTGGGTGGCACGAACGCGCTGGTCCGTTGGCAGGACGAGCGCCTCGACCGCTGTCTGGGTGACGCGAGCCCTCGGATTTGCCAGTGTGTCCGATGTCGTGACCGTATCGCCCAGCGCACGAGTAAGCGCGCGAAGCCCAACGATCGAGTCGCTGGTGGTGATGGTGTCGCTGGCGCCACGTATCGCACCACGGGCAGCAGCCAGCGAATCGGTGCCGGCCACCGTGTCGCCGAGCACGCTCGCCAATCCCTGCTGGCGGCCCGGAGCATCCGACGTCGCTGTTGTGTCGCTGACGAAACGCGTCAGGTTCTGGGCTCCGCCGCCACTGTGGTAAGTCGAGTCGCTAACCGAGGTCGAGTCATTGGCGGTGCGCGTGAACGTACCGGATATCGCGATCGAGTCGGTCGTTGCGATCGTGTCGTTGGCGGTGCGCGCTATGCCCGGAGACGAGCCCTGTGCTGCTCCGAGGACGATATTGCCGAGCTGGCTGTCCGGTGTTCCTAGCCTGCCAGTGCCGGTAAAGGTCGACGATCCGCCGCCGCTGTTGATTGAATCGGACGAAACGACGGCGTCGCCGACGGTACGGATGAACGTGCCTGAGATGGCGACCGAATCACTGGTGGTGACCGAATCACTGACGACTTGGTTGGGCCCGCCCGCTGCTCCGAGGATAATATTTCCGAGGCGGCTGTCTGGTATTCCTAGCCTGCCAGTGAAAGCCATGGGGTTCTCCGTGCCTGATAGGCTTTCAATGACCCGACGTAAGCCTCGACAGCTGGTCTAAGGCTAGGTTCCGACCAACACTGCCTCAAAGCGCAGTGCGATAACGGAACCGCTCAGGGTCCGGTTCGATCCATCGTTGTGAGCAACGACGACGGTGGCGTAGTCCCCCACGGCCATGCGAGTCGTGACGCCTGTATTGATCATTGAGTACCCGAGAGTGCCTGCCAAGCTGCCGATAGACTGCGTGCCGCCATGTACCTCCGCGCCGTTCTTGAAGATCATGATGCGGCGCTGACCAGTGGCTGAGCCGTCCCAGATCACCCCAGCCGTGAAGTGGTACACACCGGCCTTGCCCGACGGGATCGTGATGCGCTCGGGATTGGCTCCAGCCGGATCATGGAATGCGTCGCTATCTTCTTCGTCAGTACCAGTGAATAACACGGGTGTGTTTGTCGCGGTGACGATGCCCGTCTGATCGGTCGTGCGGGTGGCGATGCAACCGACGAACGCGCTGCTACCGCCACCCCCGAGCAGGGAAATCGCCGCCCAACTCTGATTGTCTAAGCCTGCGGTAGAGCCGATTGTTTTGGCACTGCCGGAGTTCTGATAGATGATCAGCTCGACGTAATCGCCCTCGGCCAGATCGGCGGTAGCATGAGGCAGAGCCCATCCGCCGTCACCGATTGACCCTGCCGCACTGCGGATGAGCGTCGTGCCGTTCTTGCGGAATAGGGTCTCGGTCGAGGTCGGTGGCGCCGCGCCGATGTAGGTTCCGCCCTGCAACAGGTATTTTCCTGCTTTGCCCGCTGGCACCGTAAGGCGAGCGTTGTTCGTGACGAGATCATGGAAGGCATCAGTGTCGTATTCCTCAAGAGGAAACGCGACAGCTGTGGTCGCGCTGTTGGGTATCGACTGCGTGGTAGCGGCGTATGCTTTCGCTCCGGCGAAAGCCGGGGTGCCACCACCCCCACCGCCGCTTTCCGCGACCTTTTGGATCAACCCGCCAGCAGTCAGCACATGCGTCACTGTCGCAAGGTTCGAGTGCGCGGCTGCCGTGCTGCCCTCAAGGCCACGTGTGACCGTGAAGGTCGTCCCTGCCACCGCTGTGACAAGCATGTACTCAGCGCCGATCCTGATGCGGAAGTTAGCCGCAGGCGCTCCTGTGGCGCTGGTGACGACGACGCTCGTGGTGGAGTCGTTGATCGCGCCGTTCAGGGTCGTCTGGAACTCGTTCGAGAAATTTTCGGTCATTTAGCTCACCAACTCATATCCGGCTTCGAGGGCGTTGATCTCCGCGATCGTCCATGCGTTGCCTGTCGCAGGATTCAGATCGATCGGGCGCAAGCGGTTCGCGTAACTCGTGGACAGCACAGACGCGGTCGACTCGCCATAGTCGGCACCGCCGACTCGAAGGAACTGCTTGGCTGTCCGTACTCCGGCATCGTCCTTCCGCCACCGTGTGATTTGCTGGATCCCCCTCACGGTCCCCGCGGTCATCACAAGGTTGCCGTGAGAGAAGCTATCCCTCTGTCCGAGTGTGTTGCTCGTGTTGTACGTGACGTCATCATCGGCAACGGGGTCATCTACGGACGTCCAGCGAGTATTGACGGTGATCCGGTAGAGCTGGGCGTCGTACAGGGTGCCGCCTGAGGCCGATTGGATCTCCACCCAGCTGAGCGTCGCCTCCGTGAAGGTGTAGTCACGCTGATGGGGGTTTGTCGTCGCGGTTATCAGCGGTATCTCGAGCCCGTTCGACAGCACGATCTTTCCGGATGTCATGCTCAGGTGCTGGCGCAGGCGGACCGTGTTCAGCGTCTGGGGAACACTGAACGTCATCCGCGCCGAGGCGCCAGCAGCAAACACCGCGCTCGCGTCTGTTCCGTCCCATATATTCGCTGCATTCGTAATGACTGTACTTGTACTCGTGGCGGTCCCAGCCGAGGGCGTCAAGGCTCGGTTCGTGCCAAAGACAGTATCGCCGCCGACATTCGTAAACTGCGAGTAGTTACCTGCGCCATCCGGTATCAACGTCTCGACCTTCACATCCCCGAGGAAGTCGCGCGGAACGGATCCGCTGCCGGTCGAGTCGAGTACGTAGATGTCATCGAAATGCGTGGCGTGACCGCCGTCGGCAGCGCCGCCTAGCCCGAAATGCACTTTGTTGACGACGCCGGCCCCGCCATTCCTCGTGTTCTGATTCGTCGCGGTGAGCTCGACGGCGCCATTGATTCGCAACTCATAGCTGCCGATCGTGCCGTCGATCGTTGCCTTGAGCTCGACGTAGCGCCAGAGGCTTGCGCTGATCACCGTCGTCCCGGTTGCCAGCGTCGTCCCGTTGCGCGTGACGCGGAACACGCCGTTCGTGGCGTAGCGCACCTCGACGTGGTAGCCGGTGCCCTCCATCATTGCGATCACAGGATCATTCGTCTGGTCCTCGAGAACGGTGACGCGGTGGGCGAAGCCGATGATTACTGTGGCCGAGGGCGTGATGTTCTTGCGACCATAGCCACCGCCAGAGTTGGCTTGAAACTGGATCCCGTTGCCGAAACGGCCATACGCTGTCCCCACGGTGTGGCGAGACGTGCCGTTCTGCTCGTCCCACTTCTGCAGCATCCCAGCCGTGGCGTAGTGCTCCATGCCGTCTATGAATAGCAGTGCCATGCCCTCTCCTTAGAAGAACCCGAGGTCGGCAGTGACCTGAAGTGGGAAGACCTCAGGACCCAGCGGCGCGGTGACGGTGGGAATGTTGTTGACGTAGAACACGGAGGAATCTGCTCCCGGCGCGATTGTCCCGACTATGACGGAGTTGGTCCACGGGCCACTCGACGAGCCCGACAGGCTGACCCCATTGATGGCAGGGCTCTGAGTGGGTAGCGATACGGTCGTGGTCGTGGCTGTGCGCGTGGCGCTGGCGTTGCGGATGCGCATGGCCTTGGGCGCCAACTGGTCCGCCGTGTCGGGATCGCGCTGCACGTCCCCTGCGTCGTACGGCAGTGCGAACTCGAGCCCGGTAGCGTCATTGATAAACAGGAGGTCATGAGTCGCAGCCGCCCTAGTGCCATACCAATGGAAGGACACGTAGTTTTGCGCCGGGCCTGCCGAGGTGGCGGTGTTCGAGATGGTGACGCGAATGGCGCGAAACGGCTGCGTGAACGTGATCGCGCGAAGGTCGGTGCGCCACAGGTCGAAGGTCCTCGTAGCGCCGGTGGCAATGCCGGAAGGCGTCCCGCCTGTGAGCGTAGCGGTCTCCCACGTCCCGTCGGTGCCATTCACGGTGTTGTTGCTGCCCTCAACGCTATTGAGCGTGATTGAAAGCGTGCCGAGGCCATCGGGGTAGACGTGCGCGTACCAGTGCGTGAGCTGCCAAGGTTGAGCGAAGAAGAACCACACCCTCATCTGCCCGCTTTCGCTCTGCGAGGCAGCCACGACCTGATCCGCGTCGTTCAACTCAGCGATCTGCGTGGCGTTCAGCGTTGTGACCGCGCCAGCGGTGGGAGTGCCGATCAGCATGACCAAGCCGTCGGCGTCGTAGGCGACCTTGTGGTTAGGGAAGGCTGCGTATGGCATCAGGTCTCGACCTTCGCCCCGGACTGGAGGGCATTGACCCCAGCCTCTGTCCATGCTGCGGTTGTGGCCGGGTCGGTGGCAAGGAAGCGGGAATACAAGGCGTAGCCGTCGGTCGCCGTAAAGGTCTCGGCCCCCTCGTAGGTGGTCCCCCCCGACCTGATCGGGACTCGTGCTGTTCGGGCGCCTGCGTCATCCTTGCGGGCCCGGATGTAGGGCACCACGGCGTGGATGGCCACCGCGGTAGAGGGCAAGTTTGACAACTCATACAGGTCCGAGGCCCCGGGGGTCTTGCTCTGCACCCATTGCGTCTCGGTAGACCCGGGCACCTGAGACGCAACCTGCCAGTTGGGCCCAGATGGTACGGGCGTGAAAGCGGTGGAGGCCCCTGCCTCAACTGGCGATAGCCGGACGATCCGAAGGTCCCCCGGAACGTCGGCTGCCAGCGTGTCGTCTGACCATCCAAAGTAGAAGTCGTCGTACTGGGTCTGGCCCAGTCCAGTCAGCTGGACGTTGTCGATGGTGGTGGTCCCCCCGTTCTGAGTAACCGGCGTGCCGGTGGCGACCTCCACGCCATTGATGAACATCCGAATCCGCCCTGCCGTAGTCGACAGCTCGTACTTCATTGCGAAGTGGTGCCAGACACCGGGACTGACTGTGGTAGGGGAAGTCGCAATGCTGGTCGACCCTGCCCGGAGCAAGTTGATGGTGGCAGGCGAGCCTGCGCCTGATGTGGGATCAGCTCGGACCGCTACATGAATCGTGGTTCCGTTGCGGAGCGATGCCAGTGTAGGGAAGCTCCAGCTCGCGCTATTCAGCTTGAAGGCAAACCCCACCACCCTGATGTTCCTGCCGGTAAAGGTGGGGGAGTTCACCTCACCGGGGCCGAGTGTGCTGGACCCGGTGACCAACCGGTTCGTCCCGCCCCGGCCACCAGAGCCGATTGATGCACCAGACGCCCCACCTGTCCACCGGTCAGCCGGATTCGTGCCGGTATCGAAGCTATCGAAGAAGTCGTAGGTCATGGTCATACCGGAATCCTCGTACCGAGCAGGCTGCTGCGCCGGCTCAGGGTCTCTTCTACGCGGCGCGCGATCAGGCCCGCGAACTCTTCGATGCTGCCCTCGGCGTTGCCGATGTTGTTGCCGGTGACGGTCAGGTTCACCGTCACGCCACCACCGCCGCTGCCGCCCGGCGAGCCCATGGTCATGCTACGCGGATTGCGCAGGATGGCGATCGTCTCAGGGCCAGCCTCACCGACTGTCATCTGTGTCGCGCCTGACACGGTGCCCATGTAGCCAGTCGCATTCCTCGACGTGGTCCCCGTACTACCGGTGCCACCACCACCGCCAGTACCATAGCCGGGGCTATAGGTCGGAATGCCATTACCGCTGCTGCGCGCGCCGGTTGGGCGGGGGCCCGGAGTCCCGACCTCGGCCCGCTCAGTGACGCCTTCGAGGAACTCCTCGTATTCCTCATACAGTGTGTTCATGTGCTCGGTCATGAACCCACCGACTGCGGCCGTCTCCGCGGTTGCCTGAGCGGCGAAGGTGTTGATGACGTTGTACGACTCGGAGATGATCGACTGCAGCTCTTCGACCTGAGCCGACATCTGCTCTTGCAGGGCCTCGGCGGCCTCAGCGTTGACCGACACCTGAATCTGTACTTGCGCCTGTTGCTTGAGGATGCCGAGTTGCTCGTTCAGGTTCTCGACGTTGCGGACCGCCTGCACGTCGATCATCTGCTGGCCGACGCCGAACTGCTCCTCTGACACGTCGGTTGATCGGACCGCCAGATCCAGTTGCTTCTGGGCGATGTCGGCTGCGAAGTTGTTCTCGGCGATCCGAGCGGCTCGCTCCTCCCCGGTGGCGCCCGGGGCCATGAAGGCAGCCGCGCCGCGCTGGAAGTTGATCTGTCGCTGGGTCATCCCCTGAGACAGCCGGGCACTCTCGAACCCGATGCCGGCCTGCTCTACCTCAAGCCCTCGAGCCTGATTCTGGAGGACACCCAGCGCACCTCCGCCGGGGCCCGCCGACGGAGCCCCACTGATGAACGACTGAGCGTCGGCCAGCGACTGGCCGGTCAGGCGGATTGATTCGTCGATCTGGCGGATCTGGACCCCGAGCTGCAGTTGCTGCGACTCACGGTTGAGGGCGCGAATCTGGCTCGCTGTGCCACTGATGCTCGAGGCCAGCGAATCGAACTGACCCAGCAGGTCGCTCGGTCCAGAGACCTTGCTGAGCTCGACGTCGGCAGCCCCGATCATCTCGCGCAGCGCGTCCCGCCCGCGATTGGCGGAGGCTGTGAGCTTGTCCTGCGTGTCGATCAGGCCCGAGGTGTCGATCCCGAAGCGATCCGTGATGCCCGATGGAATGACCGACCCACGACGAAGCTGGTTGCCCTGACCATCCACACGACCGCTGGCCAGCTGTCCGACGAACTGCTGGCCGGGGATGAGGGTGTTGCGCTGTACCCCACCCTGCCACGCGGCATTCTGGAGCTGCGCGCTGGTGTTCAAAGCGTATTGGCCCATGCGCTGCTCGCGGGTAGGCATGGCAGCCCCGCGCAGCGCGCTCTGGTAAAAGTCTTCGGACTGCTCCGCGCTTACCGCGCGACCTGTGCGCCGATCGCGCACCACGGTCTGGTTTCGCTCTATTTCCCTGACCTGCGGCTCAGGGACGCCGGCGGCCCGCATATTCGCGACCGTATCTTGGACAGCCTGTAGGTCTCGGGGGTCCTTGCTGCCCATAACCGAGTAGATCTCGACGGTCTTCGCAAGTGTCGGATTAGCTCTCTCAACGGCTGCGTTCAAGCTGCTGAGCGTGTCGCTGAAGGTGGCCAGCGCCGCGGCGTCCGCGTCAGTGACGGTGTCGCCTGTCAGGCGAGCCTCGAGTCCCTTCGGCCCGCTGTCGTTGCGCTCGAGAAACTCTCCCGGGCTTATGTTCCCCGGGCCGATCCCGATCGTGGCAAACTCGCTGAGCTCGCGGACCTGCTTCTGAATCCAGTTGTCGTCCGACGGGCTCGCCTGCTGGAAGACCTTCTCGAAGAGAGGCGTGGTAGCGCCGAGCGGGGTTCCGAGCACGCCGCCGGTCCCCTGCGAGATACCGGGCATCCCGCCGCCGCTGTCAAACTCAGCCCCGCGGGCGGTTCTGAACAGGTCGACCTGTTCAGAGAAGGCCTTGTTGCCGGCATCGATGGCGGCCCGCTGCTCGAGCATCGGGGAGATGCTGTCTGCCACAGCAGACCCCATCCCTGACTGGGCGATCCGAGTCGCAACCGCGATCTTGGCGTGACCTGCGTGCTGGCGCGTGAGGTCTCCGAGAGAGCCGGCTACTGCCTCGTTGGCGTGCTGATAGCCCTGAAGAGCGTCGATCCCCTTCGTGGTCTCGCCGATAACGAGGCCCACGGCCTGAGAGGCACCTTGGAACAGGGCGAGGCCGCCCATGGTGCCAACGATCGACGATGTTATGCCGACGAGGGCACCGCGCAACTTGCCACTCTGCCCGCCGAGCTCGCCAAACCGCTTCTGGATCTCGCCCATTCGGTTGTTGAATGGCTGGGCAGCCTTCTGCGTGCGTTCGAGTTCAGACCTCAGAGCCGACATTTCTGAGGCAGGCTTGTTCTGGCGATGACCCTCGGCCCATGCGTCCTCGGCTTCGTCGAGCGCCTTGAATGCGCTCTCTCCGCTCTTCTGGACCTTCCCCATCTCTGTGACGAGGCTCGTCATTTCGGCAGCGATGACCTGTTGTCGCCCTCGTCCACCAAAAATGGTGCCGATTGAGGACGCCATCGTGGTGCCGGCTGCACGGATCTGACCGGCTCCGCGATTCTCAGCGATCTGGATCCGCCCCTGCTCCATCAAGCCGCCGATCTCGCGACCCCGGCGCGAAGTTCCTCCGATCCCGAGCTGGCGCTTGAGCGCGTCGCTCATCTGGGGCTCGCCGACAATGTCGTCTCCGTCTCCGGCTGCCACTGGTCGCCGCGGCCCTTCGCCCCCGCCCCCGTCTCCGCCCGCGCTAGCTCTGCCTCCCGGTCCACTCGAGAGGGTGTCCTGCAGCCCCGCGCTCGGACCAACGCCCGACTCTGCCGCAATAGGTCGTCGAGGTTCGCCGCTCTCAAGGGCGGCCTGCAGGCCCGGGTCGGCCGCCATGGCTGAGGCGACTTCCTGCCCGACCTCCTCGCCCATGACCGAACCCGCCTTGCGCAGGTAGGTCGGAACATCGAGGTCGCTGGTATCGACGCCACCGGGCTGTGCGAGCGGGGTAGCCATAGCGGCAGCCATATCGCGATGACTGGCGAAGCGCCCGGAGTCGACGAAGCGGCCCCGGCCGGCTCCGGGGATCTTGGTCTCAGGCTCCCCGTAGACGTTGCCCTCGGCGAACAGTCCATTGCCGTTGGCGACGTTGTAGGCACCTCGTGCGTCCGCTCCTCGCTCCCTCTGGCGACGCATGGCTGCGCTGGCGGTCTGGTCAACCATGGACACGTCGAGGTCGACCTCGCCTCGTTCGGGCGAGTGGAACCCACCAATCTGGCCACCCTGCTCAAGAAGCTGGCGGTTGTGCGGGTCCGCTTTCAGCTGGCGGACAGCCGCGGCCACCTGCCCTGTGTCCTCGATCGCCGAAGACGGCATGCGCACGGTGTTCCCGACACCGCTGACCCATGGACCTTGTCGGCGGTTGGGGTCCTTCTCCATGAACTGGCCCGACTTCGGGTCCATCGTGAATCCGCCCCACTCGGGCCGCAGACGATCCTGCATGGCTCGAATCTGGCGATCGCGGATAGCTTCGTCTTCGAGCCTCCGCGGCACGTCGCCATGCTCCCAGCCAAGGCCCTTGGGGTTGGCGCCCATCAACACGCGGGGGTTGGGTGGCGGCAGAGCCTGCGCAGGCGCTGAGGCAGCGACGCGGCCAGAGTTTGTGTCAGCTGGAACTCTGGCCGCGGGCGGCTGATTCGCCGCGGGTTGTGCTCCTGCCAGTTGGCTCCGTTCAAAGCGGGTCATGTAGGGGTGCGCGGGGGCGATTGGCTCAGCGGCAGCTGCGGGGGGCATCTCACTCGCCATGCTCCCTGACGCGCTCCGCGCAGCCAGTTGGGTTCGTTCAAAGCGGGTCATGCGCGGGTGCGCGGGGGGCGCGGGGGTTGGGTCAGCGGTAGTTGCGGCAGGCTGATCCGCGGGCTCGATGCGTTTGAACTGCTGCTCTGGCCCTGCCCGCTCGATACGGCGCCCGAATAGTGCCTCGTCGAGCCGAGCGACATTCGCCGCAGCCTCCTCGTCGGAGGGGCGTTGGCCCACACGGCCACTGTGCGGATCCGGGGCAGACATGTCCTGATACGAACGGCGAGCATCGTTGGCGCGACGCATCGACTGGCGCTGCTCGTTCCTCAGGTTGGTGGTGTACGGGTCCTCATCCTCTCGGCCATAGGCACGAGGCCCACCGGCGGTCGGTCGGCCAGCGGGGTCTGCCGCCATAGCAGGACGAGTGCGCTGGGGCACACGGGCGGACAGCTGCCCCCACGGATCAGGCCCGAATGGCGCTCCACCGCCGATCGTTTCCCACATACCCGCCATACCGCCCGCCGGCTGTCGACCGGCTCGCTGCAGCTCATTGGCGACGATGTCTCTCACGCGAGGGATCTGGCTGGTGGGTATCTCGCCGCCAGCGGTCAGGCCTTGGAAGTGACGGTCCATCGGCAGCGCGTTTTGATGCCCCATCCACCCGCGGTACATCTCCGTAACCTTGGGGGCCTGCTTCCCGGTGGGTCCACGGAGGATCCGTTCGACCTCTTCCTCGCCCCCGCCGCTCTGGATAATCGCCATCGCCTTGGTGCGATCACGGCCGGTCATTTGAGTGCCGCCGAACAACCCTTCGATGTCGCGGACGCCATCGCGCAAACGTGAAAACACGGTATCGATCACACGAACCGTGGCGGGCCAGTCAAGGGCGTTGGTACCCATGGCCGCTACCCCGGCCATCTGCGGGCCCTTCAGGCCTGTGCCTTGTCCCATGCCGGCGATGAGCTTCGCCGACTGTGGCCACCACTGGTTCCCCGATTCGGTGCGCTCTGGAGGAGTGAGGGCAATCGCCTGCCGTGTGCGGCGGCGAATGTCCGCCTCTGGCGGCATGGTCTTGACGCCGAACGATGCTCGGGTCTGGCGCGGGTCATACAGGCCTGCGTCGGCATAGGGCAGCGGGAGTTGACCAGCGTTCTGCATCGACCGGATGCGCGCCGACGACAGCGGCTTGACGCCGGTTTCTGAGATTCGCGGCACCCGCACGCCGGATGCCGCGAACTCGTTGATGAAGCCGCGAGGACCGCCTTGGCCCGAGCCATAACGGTTCGAATGAAGGGTTCCAGCGATCGTTCGACGGTCGATCTCGGCCTGAATCGTCGCACGCTCCGCCTCACGCGCCTTGGTACGAGCCCCGCGCATTTGATCGCGCAGGGCGGCAGTGGTCATGCCATCGAAATCGGCCTGAGTCCACGTGGCAGTCGTATCGATCTGTGATGCGCGCTGTCGCCGTGCGGGGGGCTGGGCGGCTAGGCGCTGAGTTGGCTGAGCGGTTGGCCGACTGGGAGGTAGAGCGACTGGGGGGCCGGCAGCTGTCGGCTCGCGCTGATTCTGGGCAATCTGGGCCCGCTCATCTCGCCGGCGTTGCTCCTGTGCCCTGCGGTTCGCTGTGCGCTGGGCTGCGAGCTCCCTGTCGCTTCGCGGGGCAGCGTCGCCTGCCTGAGCGACCTTCTTGCCGCTCGCAGGGGTCGCTGTGCCCTGCTGCTCGACCTGCACGGTGATCTTGGTCGGAGGCTTGACACCCCACGCGAAGTCGCCGGTGACCTTGACCTTGACAGTACCGATCGAGGTGCGGAAGGCCTTGAGATCGGCGGACGTCGGAGCCATGAGTTCGACGCGGGCCTTGACTCGCCCTGCACCGCTGCGACCGCCACCGAGCATGGTCTGGATACCGCGCCGGAAGTCGTCGACGTTGCGCTGCCCGGGCATGACAAGGTCAGCCTGAAGCTTGACCCGTGACGCCCCGTGGCGCTCGTTGAACTGCTTCAGGCGCTGCTCCAGAGACTGGAGCTTCTGCTCAAGTTGGGATGCGTCCGCGGTAAAGCGTACGCCGATCCCTCCGGCGTCCTGCTCAGCCATGGTCGTCGTCCTGTTCAGCCCTGACGTCGCTCGTGGCGAGCACATCGAGGGCGGTGAGGGTCAGTGCCAGCCATGACAGGCCCAGCACAAACTGAGGCTCCCCAGAGGCCCACGTCAGGGCCGAAATGGGCCACCCGATCATCGAGATACTCAGAACCACCCACGCCAATCGAAGGCGTGAACGAGGCGAGAATGGGATTTGGGGGTTGTTCCACCACTCTCGCATGAGAGCCTCCGAGCTAGGTCTGGCCACCGACGATCTGGTCGGATTCCCACGGCGCGTTGGCGATGATCTCCTCCTCAGAGGGGTGGTCATCCTTCTTCTTCACGCCGCCGTACTTCGCGTACATGTAGTCCTCGTACCACTTCTCGAGGTACGCGAGCTCCCTGTTCGGAAGCCCCCGGCGCATGGCACGAGGGCTTCTCCAGCCGAACATCTGGGCGAGGTGCGCCCGCTTGAACGCCGCGGGCGTCAGGAGTTTGGGCGCTTCTCCTCGCCGTCCTCGTCGAGCTCCGGCTTCTCCGGCATCTCAGCGTCGGTGTCGTCGGGCGAGAAGTGCAGGTCATTGACAGCTCGACTGATGCGAGTCACGGCGCTGAACGGCAGCTTGCCCAGTGCGCCAGCGTCGAGCTTGGGCTCGATCGATCCCTCAACGATCATCCAGCGCAGCAGCTGAACGGTGTCGAGGTCTCCGCTCTCCTTGGTGGCCAGCGCGACGCAGCGGTCGTACTCCTCGGCCGAGAGCTCACGGAACGAGTAGGCGCGGCCCTTGTGGGTCACGTTGATGGTGTCGAACGTATCGTCGACGGGAGCGGCAGTCTTGGTCGCCATTGCTATTTCTCCAGCTTCTCGAGAGTGACAGTCTTGATGGTGAAGTTGCGGCCATTGCGCAGCACCGCCGCGTTCTCGGTCGGTTTGGCCACGTACCAGTTGTCGCGCTGGACTGCGAGCTCGATGCGACGGTTGTCGCCGGCCGCTTCCCAGAGCGAGTCGTGCAGATGATTGCACGATGCCTTGAGGATGTAGGTCTTGTCGTCCTCAGAATAGAGCTGCCAGTTGAACATCTCCCCGATCAGCGCACCCATACCCGGCAGCGTGACCCGTCCTTCGGTCCCACGTAGGGATCTCGCGATCATTTATTCCTCCAGAACAGCAAAACAGGACCCGCAGTGGCTACTCACCCGGATTACCCGGATGGAAGATCTGCGGGCCCTGTAGAGGGCACCCTACCCGCGTTGGGCAGTAAGTGTACTTAGTTGCGCAAGTGCGCAAGCGGCCTTACTTGCTAGAAGCCTCCCGATAGGCCGCTGCCCGTACGCGCTTGCAGGCGCGGCAGACTCGACGACCCTTCGGATTGGTATACGTGTCGGCTTTGATCCAAGGGTGACCGTTGACACAGTGATCCTTGGCCTTGGCCCAGTGCCTCTTATGGCCGGCGGCGATGTGTCGGCATTCCTTGCAGACGCGCTGACGGCCGTCGCGACGAAAGTAGATGTTCTCGGGGCTGTACTCATGACCGCGAGGACAATGTGTCTTCTGACGGTTCAGCAGCCCGATGTCAGGGTATCGACCACGCAGGATGTTCTCCGCAACAGAGACAGCCTCGAGGTGGTCCGGGTTCACGCAGCGGCGATGAGGGCAGCCGTTCCGTTCCTTACAGTTGGTGTCCATGGTGTGGCAGACGTGGTCGATGACCAAGCCATCAGGGATTGGCCCATTTCTAAGCTGCCACGTAAGCCGGTGTGCGTAGTACATCCCCGGCTCGACCCCGAGCGGCTTTGCATCGGCGGCCCTGAGATACAGAGTGCCGTAGCCGAACCGATCGATGTCGCTCTGCCAGTGAATGCATTCGAACATGTGCTCCTCCTTGGGCGGTTGATCCAACCCAAGGAGGATAACACATTGTCACTAGTTGCCAGAAGCCGTTCTCAAAGAACTGTCCACGGCCCCTGTGCGCGAAAGTTCCCGTTGATGCGAACCGCATCGGTGTTGCTGGCGTTGATGGTGGCATCGATGAAGCCTGACCCGGAGGCCACCAAGAGGTTGTTGGTGTCATCAGAGTAGAGCTCGATGAACTTGGCATCCTCTCCCGCGGCGGTGAGCATCGTATCGCCCGAGTTGTCTAGGAACCCGGCATACGTGCCACTGATGTCGCGAAGGCCAACGACGTACGTTCGGTTGGTGTCACCAAAGCTGGTGACGTCCACCGTGTCGCGCGCGAGGCTGAGGCTCCACTCTGCCTTCGCTGCGACCTTGACGCCGTTGACGTGGATTGCGCCATCTTTTCCGTGCTTTTTCAACCCTGTGTTAGCCACGAAAGTTTCCCTTTCGAGTTATGTGCGTGGTTGATCTGTCCAGATGGCGTAGGTGCCGCCAGCCCGGTAGATACGCTTGCCTTCGTCAGTCACCTCGGGGAGTCTCACTCCCGCGACGCGACTGCAATAGAAGGTGGCCTGTCCTGTGACCGGCAGGAAGTTGTCTTCCAGCTGGTTCATCAGGGACGAGTCAAGGTTGCTGGCCCTGACCTGCTCCTCATCCCAGACCACGACATCCCATGCGGACTGAATCTGGCGGGAGGTGTGGTCATCGAGAACCGTCGCACCCAGCAGATCGATAGTCGCGAAAGGATATTTGGCCTCGCGAGGAGCAATCCCCTCGTGTACACCCCCCGAGAGCTGGGAGTAGATCGAGGTATCAGCTCGAATCGTTTGCACGAGGGCTCTCAAGATCATGGCCTCGGTGGTCCGCATTACGACGCCCTCCCGAGTCGTGCCGCAGCCCTCATCCGTGACCGGAAGCTCTCACGCACCTGTGCGAGCGCGGGACGGAGGTAGGGCTGAGCACGCGAGTGTCGCGTTCCGAACTCCACGTACTTGGCGTACGGGGTCGGGCTGACCACCTTGGCAACCCACACCGGACCGCCCCCTTTGGGAGGCCGGACGTGGATCTCCCCGCGGAGTCGACCACCTAAGGTCGACCGACCGCCGGGACTGCGAAATGCCGCTCTGCCGGTCTTGAGCTCCCATCGGCCCCGAGCGGTGAGTGGTGTGTTGAACTGCAGCTGCCCGGGGCCCTTGAGTGTGCGGAGCGCCATCACTGAGTGAACCCGTGATGCGCTCGTACGCTGGGTGCGAACCGGCCCGGGCCCCAGCCCGACCGTCCGCCTCTGTGTAGCCTCGGCCTTGGCCTCGGAGCCAGACTGCATGCTCGCTCGACCGACTGATCCGGCGAAGACCTTGCGAACCGGCGCTCGCTGACGGGCGACCTCCGCCGCTTCCGCAGCCGCCGCATTCACACCGGCCTCGATCCGAGATGAGATCTGGCTCATGATTGCCCGAGAGCTGAAGGTGATGCTCACTCGGCCCTCCGCAGCGCCACCCTCAACACGGGCTGGAACGTGGACTCGGCGTTGGTGGCAAGCACCTGATACACCGCGCCCTTGATGTAGACCCGATCACCATTGTCGATCGGAGTCCCGACCGGCAGGTACAGGCGGTATGCGGTGTCGACGCCCTCAACGCCACCCACCACATCCCCCTTGGCCGATGCCGGAGCCTCCCACAGCCAACCCTTGGTGGTCACACTGGCCGCATAGCTCTCGTCGTAGTCGCCCTCGAGGCCCGGTGAGCTGACCATGGTCAGGATCGTGACCTCGTCGGTCATACCCATCTCGGGGATCTCTCTCAGCGCCGCCATCTCAGGAGCGGTGACGAGGCCTCCCATCAGGAACCTCGGACGGTGACGAATCTGTATGGATCGAGCATCTGCATGACCTCGTCGCTGACCCCGTGGCGAGCGACGCCGGCTCGCGGGAAGTCGCGTCGCAGGCGAACCTCTCCCACCGCGAGCTCGACCAGCCCGTACAGGCCCTTGCGAGTCAGGTTGCGCTCGCCAAGCCTCTGGACTGCGATCAGCCCGGTGGACTCGGCCACGTTGCTCGGCATGCGATGTGTGAAATCTGCGGTGATGGTGACGTCGGGGTCCGGCACGATGGCGAAGGTGACCGCGCCCTCGTCGTAGTTGACGGTGTAGTCGGATACATCGACAGCTACGCCATCCACGTAGACCGTTACGTCCGCTTCTGAGTCCCACCACTGGTCCATGGCTCTGAACTGGCGCGCGTCTGATGCGTAGAGCTCCTCACCGAGGGTGGGGAATCGGTACCCATACGTGTAGGTGACGCGGGCGACCGGCTCGCGAAGGCCAATGTTGGGGATGATGGCGGTGCCGAATAGGCCAACCGAGCTCATCGCCAGCGACACGACCTCGAACGAGGAGTCCGAGACGTAGACCTCACCCGGTTGGAAGCTGATGTACTGCTGGTTCGTGACGTCGATGCGGAACGCCTCGAGCGCCCGCAGTGGCGTAAATGATGGGTGGACCGACCTCTGGCCGGGGAGCATCTCGTGGCCGATCTCCCACGACTTCTCCTCGTCGACCACTCGGCCACCGCGGAAGTCGTACTCGGCAGGGTGGGTCGGCACGGCGCAGTAGCCGTTGACCATCGCGGTGGCAGTCTTCAGGATCGACGCCAACGTGGCGTCAGTGACATTGTCGAGGTCTATGCCATAGCCACCGATCCGGAAGCGTCCGGGCGTCATGTAAGCCTTCATGATGTGACCTCGAAGGTGTGGGGAGGAGGCGCTGCCGTTCCCCCTCCCCGTCTGGTCCTATCTGACGCCGGTGCAGCCGAATGGGGGAAATCATCCGACTGCACCGTAGCCGCACCGGAACCCCACGATGGGCCGTGCCCCCGATGGCGGCGTAGGTTATTGGCAGGCTGATGTGTTATCTTATGGGTATGAGCCTTACGACCCACTACCGATGCACTGACGCACATCTCACTAAGCAACTAAAGCCAACCGCTCGCCATTTGCCTACGTGTTTGCTCGCGGACAACCACATTGGAACCGTGGCAACGTGTCGGGCCTGCTCGTCTGAGTACGTTGCGGCATGGATGAGCCGCGGCGACAACCGTGATCGTTACCTTGACAAACAGCGCCACCGACGCCCCCTCAAGGGTCGGATTCCTTCCCTCGAGCACTACGCTTGCGAGCTGCCCCCGGAGGAACATGCTCGCATCAGGTTCGTCGGCCGCTCCCATCGGCGCGGTTGCGCTGTGGCTGAAGACCATACGCCCGGGACGGTTGCTGGGAGTAAGAATGGATGCCGGGCTTGCCGGAAGTCTTCCAATGCTCGCAACCATCGTCGCAGCGTGTTGAAAATCAAGTTCGGTCTCTCGTTCGAGCAATACGACGAGATCCTTGAAAGACAGGGAGGTGGCTGCGGTATCTGCGGTATGCAGCCGCGCTCCTTGCGCGTCCTCGCGGTTGATCACGACCACGTCACCGGTGCCGTGCGGGGCATCCTGTGCAGTAGTTGCAATCTCGGTATCGGGAACCTTCAGGACAACCCGGAGATCGTCCTGAAGGCCCACGATTACCTGATCAGGTACAGTTCGTAAAATCTTACGGCTGCGCAACCCTGATTTTGTTGGCGAACAACGGTGCGCGGACCATGAAGCCCCACATGCCGAAGATGATGTACAGGCGGACGAGCTGCCCGCTGACACCGACCGGGATGTCGAGCACCGTCGGGCCCGGAGACCCGAGGAACGGAACCGCGACGTTCTGACGGTCGAGGAAGTAGATGTCGGCGACCGTGTCGGCCCCCTTCACGTACTCCCCGATCGAGTCGCCCGCGACCACGTTGAACCCGAGCGAACCCATGACCGTGTTGACCTGCTGGACGTTGACGCCCACCGATGCACGAGCGATGTCGCTCATGTACCGGACCTGCTGGTCCTGCTGACGGTTGAAGGCGCTCATCTCCTGCGGGCGGATGAAGATCGAGTCGACCCGTCCACCGCTGTTGAGAGCTTCCATCAGCGCCGCGTCAATCGACGCCCGGACGTTGCCCGTCGTGTCGGGATTCGTGCCCGGATCGACATCCTGAGCGCGGGCCGTGTTGAGGATCCGGCGCAGACCGTCGAAGCCGTTAGGGTCATAAGCCCCAGCCTCGGTGTTGGCCGTGCCGCCCGAATCGGTGGCGTTGCCCTGAAAGATGGTCTTCTGCATCTTGTGGGCGATTGCGCGAAGCCCCGACTGGACCTCGATCTGCTCCGGGTCGTACCCGGCTCCGCCGGCCCGCACCGCGTACGCGCCCTTGAGGCTGATGCCTCGACGGGTGGCGAGAATCGCGATGTTGGTCGTCTGGCGGACATAGGTCGAGCGGTCATCGGTGACCGTTCCCAGCTCCGCCATGAACTGAGCATCACCGAAGCTGGTGATCTGGTTGTATGCGTGAACCAGACCGTTGGCCGGGATCTTCGGGAGCATGTCCCACGCGGGGAACTCTCGGATGAAGAGCTCCTGCAGGACCGGCTCGAGATCCTGACGGATCAGAGCGGCGCCCGACCCAGAGTCGAGTGCCTTGCTGATCATCGGGTCAGCGTCGAGCGCGGCGTTGAGACCGCGGTCGCCACCGGCCCACATCTCGACAGGGATACCGGTGTCCTTGCGGCGCAACTGCTGGCTGAAGATGGATACCAGCTCGGCATCGCTCTTCGTCCGCAGCTTGGCGCTCAGCTCGAACTGGTCGGCCATTGACAGGAAGCGCATTGCGCCGCCCTGCCCGTTGTCATCGGGCCCGACCGGCTGTGCCGCTGAACGCTTGTTCAGTGACTCCAGCGTGGGGCCAAGCTCGTCGAGCGTGTCGCTGACACGCTTCAGGAGCTCGTCATTCTGTGCCATGAGTGTCCCTCTCCAAAAGCTTGAGAACCTCGTCGTCGTACACGCCGGCGAACTTGCTACGGAACTCCGAAGCAGCCGCCTTGAAGCTGGTGCGACGTCCGATAGGGAGCGCACTGATGCGCTCGACGATGTTGCGGGCGAGCTTGAGATCAGCCTTGACCTCGTCACGCTCGCGCTCGGCCTTCGCCCGCTGCTCGGTCTCACCGGCGAGTGCCTTGCGGGCCTCTACCAGCTGATCGTTGGCGGAACGGAGAAGTACCTCGAAGGTCTCGATGCCCTTCGCGAGTACGGCCCGAGTGTCCTCGTCCTCGATGCCATCGGAATCAGGGTGGCTCTTGTCGAGCTCCTGCGATGAATCACCCTCGACCTTGTCTCCCTCTTCGGAAGGGCCGGCGGTGACGTCGGACTCGGTGGTGGTCTGCTCGATCCCGCTCTCGCCGCCATCTGCGACGTCGACGGGATCCTTCTTTGCGTCCGGAGGCACCGGCTCCGCGTCCTCATCCGACGTGGCCGCTTTGGTGCTCTGGACGGTGACTGTCTCGGAACCGCCATCGCCGACCGTGAAGGTCTGCGCGTCAGCTCCAGCTCCGAGGTTGAGATTGATGACGGCGCCGGGGGTGCTCTCCGCCTCTTCCTCGTTCTCCGCGTCGTGCAGGGCCTTGGTGGCGTACTGCACGAACGATCGCGGGTTGGCGGGGATGCCGACGATCGAAGCCTCCAGCAGGTAGACGTCCTTGATCTTCAGGCCGTCCTTGGTGACCTCGTAGCCGCCCTCGGGGATCTTGGCCCCGATCGAGCAGCCGAGCTTGGTGCCGTTCATGATCTGGTTCCACGTCTTGACGGCCCGCTCGTTCGACTCGTCGACGCGAATGTCGAAGTCGAGGTCGAACATGCCGGCGTCCCGGGTGTGGATCTCCGCCTTCTCGACGGAACCGAGAACGTCCTCCGGAACCTGATACTTGTGGTTCAGGAAGATGGTCATGTTCTGCTGGGCGGTGGCTGCCATGCGCTGGAGGGCGGATAGCTCCATCTCATCCCCAGACAGGTCCTTGATGGTGCTGGAGGCAGTCGTCTTGAGCCGCTTGATCCCGTCTTCGCCCATGGGGGCTGCCTTGAGCAGCCCGGTGTAGATATTGAAACGAACGTCGTTGGTCACAGGAGTCCTCCGGTTGGACAGTGGGGAAGCTCCGTGGAGCTCCACTCAAACGGAGGCTGCTGCCTCCTTGACGGCCTGCTCGGGGTCGGAACCCTTTTCGAGCGAGGCCTGATGAATGTCGCGGATAAGGTGATCGAAGTCGGCCGCCGCGCGGTCCCAGCTGAAGTGGTCGAGGATCCGCCGCCGCCCCTTGGCGCCCAAATCAGCCCTCATCTGTGGGCTGCCGCGCAGGACCTCGATAGCCGTGGTGAACTCATTGACGCGAGCCGTCCTCAGGTCATGGCCTGCAGGCGCAGTGACCGTGCCCCCCGGCTTGATGAGCACGCCGGCGTCCTCCACCAGCTCGCTGATGGCGCTGCAGTCCTGTGCCAAGACCGGGATTCCACACGACATGGCCTCTGCGATGGTGAGACCAAAGCCCTCACCCATCGAGGTCGTGATGAACATGTCTGCGGCGTTGTAGAGCGCCACCAGATCCTCACGAGGCCAGCCGCGGAAGGTGTTGAATGAGTCCTCACCCGGTAGGTGGAAGCGATCCATCGTCTGTTCATCGCGGCTCCACATAGCCGGGAAGATCGGGCCGCCGGAGGGGTCGTTGCCCTGACACTGGAAGTGCGCCTGCACCTCAGGGTGGCGGGCCATGACTGGCACGATTGCCTTCCACGTCGATCCGAAATCCTTGCGCCAGCTGTTGCGATCGACCCTGAGGATCAGGAAGCTGTCGGGGTCGTACCCGAAGGCCTCCTTGGCCTCTGTCTTGGAGTGGACCTGCTGGCCAGTCGAGAGCGTCAGCGGGCCCTCGGATACCGGGCGGAAGACGTCGCTGTCGACACCATGCGGGATGACCGTTGTGGCCCCGAGTTCCTTGGCACCGTAGGCGCTCATGGCGACCGCTTTGGTAAATCGGGTCAGGACCTTCCACGCCGGCGGTACGTTGGCCCCATCGACGGGGAGGTAGCTGATGATCGGTCTCATCCGCAGGAGAATCCGCTCCGGATCCCACTGGTTCTTGAACAGGATGCCGGATAGCACGTGGGGATCGTTGAGCGCGACCACCACGTCGGGCATGACATCGGCCAGTATCTCGAGAACGCGGCTCTTGCCGACGGTGTCCCCGGGCTGCTTCAGGTTGGCCTTGTAGAGCTTGACCTTGGTCGGGAAGTGGTCTCCGGTGTGGTTGGCAGCGAGGCAGTGGACGTCATGGCCGAGGTCAACCAGTCGATCGCCGACCGCATGCAAGACCGTCCCGAACCCGGTGGTAACCCCGCCATCTGCGAGAAACAGAACCTTGCTCACTGACGGCGCACGGTCAATGTATTCGGCGCGCTCTCGGGCACGGTCTGCTTCGTCCCGTCAGACCAAGTTATTTCCCACTGGCACACGTACTCGCCGTAGATGGAGAGGTCGTTGGTTTGCCAGTCGTAGCGAACCGAGCCGGTGGCAGCATCGACGACAACCGCGGCGCGGTTGACCGTGTATGCACGATCGTCGACTTGCCGCATTTGGAACTTCACAGCAGAGGCGGTGGTCAGCACCAAGGGACCATCGGTCCTTCGCAGCTTCAGCACCGCCTCGAGTGAAGGTCGAGTATCGCCCTGCACGAGGGTAACGTCCGCCATGCTGATCACTCCAGAGGGGACGGGGAATCGACGATCATACGCGTGGGCCGCAAATCAGCCCGGAATCAAATCGATTGTCCATACCTTACCAGATGCCTGCTAGGCGCCACTCTTAGCCTGAGGAAGGCGCCTCGTCTTCAATCCCGAAACGGTGTGAGCGGATGGCGTACACGGCATAGGCGTCCTCAACCGAGATCTGCGCGCGAGCGTCGTCGATTGAGATGGAGACCTTTGTGCCGATGACGGCCAGTACCGCGTACGCCGCTCCCTGATCCGGCCCACGCTGGCTGGTCTGGATCGTGTCGAGCGTACCGACGGTGTCTGTGACGGTCCGCGCTGTCAGGCCCCCACGCACGATCGAGTCGCTGACGGAGGTCGTGTCGACCAGCGTCCGGCCTCGCACGAGGGCGTGAGCGAGGCTGTCGGTGGTCGAGGTGTTGTCCGCCAGCGTGAACGCACTGCCAGCGGCCACGGCGACCGACTCGGTCAGGGCTGAGCTGTCGGCCGGTTGGCGTGAGAAGTGCCTCGTGGCCGCCAGCTGGTCAGTCGTCGTGGCGGTATCGGCAGGGGTCCGGCGCAGGACCTTGCTCGTGGCCAGCGAGTCCGTGCCGGCGACAGTGTCAGTGGCCGCGACAGCAACGCCGAAGCGGTGGACGATCGCCTCGCCGGCGCTGGTCGTGTCAGCGATCACGCTGGTGATCGCCGTCCGGCGCGTGACGGCCTCGACCGTCGTCAAGGTGTCGCTGGAGGACCTCTGCAGGACCAGCGAGCGCGTGATCGTGTCTGTGACGGCAACGCTGTCGGTAGCCGTTCGCACCGGCTGGGTCGAGTGAGCGATCCCATCGGAGGTAGCGATCGCGTCGGTGGTCGCCCGGGTGCCGGTGAAGGCACGGACGAGCGCGTCAGTGGTAACGACCGTGTCGGATGAGGTCCTGCTCTGGGTGCCGCCGCCAGAGTCCGCGCTGTCGGAGACCGCGGTGAAGTCGCTGGCGCTGCGAGTACCATTGAAGAGGCGGCCGACGGCGTCATCCGTCGCGACCTCATCGCTGATGCTCCGGGTCTTCGGGGCAGTGCGATCAACCTGTTCGGCGACCGTGAGCGAGTCGTCGGCCGCCCTTGCCAGCGTCAGTTGGCGAGAGAGCGCATCAGTGACCGATGTGCTGTCGCTAACGCCCTGAGCGCCCGTCGAGGAGCTCGAGAGCGCGTCCGCGGTGGCGACGGCGTCGTTGGCGGCCCGCACAGATGTGGCCAGACGGCCAACCGAGTCGGCGATCGTGGTTGTATCGGTGGCGGTGCGCCGAGCGCCAACCGCACGCGCCGGCAGATCGGTAGTTGACGATGCGTCGGTCGCCGTGCGGCTGGAGGCCAACTGCCGCGAGATCGACTCGGCGAGCGAGGTTGTGTCGGTAACCGTGCGAGACCGACTGCCTGCGCGAGAGACGCTGTCTGTCGTCGAAGTCGTGTCGCTGGCGGTGCGGGTGAACGTGCCTGACCGGCTGACGGCCCCTGTGGTGACAACGGCGTCTGCGGCTCGCCGGATCTGGCCCTGATTCAGAAGATCGGCAACCGCTGTGACGTCAGTGGCCGAACGGGTGAATACCCCCGACCGCGCGACGCTGTCGCTGGCGCCCGTCGAATCTGTGGCGCTGCGCCGAACTCCGACGGCGGAACCTATGACCTCGGTGGTCGAGGTGGCGTCGGCACTCGTGCGGGTGAGTGTGGCGACTCGAGCAACGCCGTCGCTGACGGTGGTCGTATCGATGATGGTACGGGTGGCTGTCGCGATCCGGGCGACCGAGTCGGTGGCCGTCGTGGTGTCGGCGGCGTTCCGCGCAACGGTGAGGGCGCGGCTGATTGCCTCCGAGATGGACGTCGAGTCTGCCGCTGATCGAAGGATGCTCCCACTGACTCGGACGACCGAGTCCGTGACGCCGGTCGTATCAGCCGCCGACCGCGTGACTGAGAGGACCCGTCCGACACTATCAGTGACGGTAACGCTGTCGCTGATCGTTCGGGTGAACGTGCCCGATCGACCAATGGCGTCCGTGGTGACGACTGTGTCTGAGGTCCGCCGGACCTGCCCCTGATTCAGCGCATCGGTGACTGCTGTGGCATCGGATGCCTGACGGGTGAACGTGCCAGAGCGAGAAACGCTGTCGGTGGTGGCTGTCGAATCGGTGACCGTGCGCCGGGCTCCGGCGAGCCTTGCCACGGTGTCGCTGGCTGCCGTGGTGTCGCTGGCGGTTCGACTGAACGTGCCGTTCCGCACGACAGAGTCGGTGACGGATGTGGCGTCAGTGGCAGACCGGGATGCGGCGACCGCCCGAGCCACGCTATCCGTGGTCGAGGTGCTGTCCGTTGCCGTTCGGGTGAGGGTCTTGCCCGCCGCCACCGAATCTCCGACCGAGGTCGTGTCAGTGGCCGTGCGCGATGTGCCGAGCAGCCTAAGTAGGGAATCAGATGTCGAGGTCGTAGTATCGGTTGCCGTTCGCGTCGAGGCGACAGAGCGGGCGACCGAGTCACTGACAGAGGTCGTGTCTGCGATGACTCGCGTGGGCTGCCCTGTCGTGACCGCGCCGGGTATGACGATCTCGACGTCGTACACCCGAGCGGATGACGTTCCCGACCCCGTAGTCGGCGCTGGATCATCGGCACCCACCGGGATCGAGTCGCTGGCCGTGCGAGTGAGCGCGGTAGCGTCAGGAACTTCTAGCTCGGCCCATGCCATCCGGGCCTTACGTCCGGCTCCTCCACCTGCCACCGTCGGGTCAAAGCGGAACCGAAGGTCGCTGTAGTCGGTGATGAGTGCCGCTTCGGCTTCGGTTAGCGTCTGCTCGTAGGTGACGGGCAGGTCGATGTTCGTGTGCGTCCACTCGGCAACGACCGAATCGCCCTGACGCAGACGGACCAGTACATTGATGGTCCGCCCGGACGTGGCATCCTTGCCCATCCGGTATCGGAAGACGTGTCCGGTGTCTCCGGGCGGAGGGTCGACGTTACCGATCGAGAAGATGATGTAGGTGCCCGCGCCGGGGTTGTTCGGGGACTCGACGTACTCCGCGTCGGAGGGAGTGACTTCGGCGATGTTGGTGTACAGGTCGGTGTTATCGGGAACACCGACCCAAGTGCCGCTGAAATCGAAGACGCCATCGGGACGGGCGAACTGGGCCATCAGTCAGCCCCCCTGACCCGGACGCGCAGGTCTGAGTAGTCCGTGATGCTGTCTGCCTCAGCCGCGCTCAGCGTCTGCTCTGCCAAGAAGGGCCCTGCACCCGGCGTGGTGTGCGTCCATGCAGCGACGACGGTCGCGCCCTGCCGCAGCTCTACCACCAACGTAGCCGTGCCGCCGTAGCGGTAGCGGACGATGTGGCCGCTGCTGGTGACCGGATCCACCGCGCTCGGCAGGTCGAACTCGGCTAGGTCAGCGGCGACCGGATTGGACGGGCTCTCGACGTAGGTGCTGTCGCTGAATGGATCGTCGTCGATGCTGGTGTAGAGCGTGGTGGTGCGCGCGTCCTCGCCGTGCCAGTTACCACTGATGTCAGAGATTGGACGCAGGGTCTGAGGTGACTCGCGGCGCTCGACGAACAGCGAATCACTGACGACGACGGTCTCGGTGACGGCACGCTGGTGGCTGGTCGATCGAGCGAGCGAGTCGCTGGCGCTCGTGGTGTCAGTCGCTGTGCGAGGAGCGGCTGCGGACCGGCTGACCGCGTCTGTGGTGGCGACGGTGTCGCCGAGTGCGCTGGTAAAGGTCCCCGAGCGAGCCACGCTGTCGGCGGTGGTGGCCGTATCGTCGGCTCGGCGGATCTGCCCTTGATTCAGGGCGTCGCTAACCGCCGTGGTATCAGTGGCGGTGCGCGTGAATGTGCCGCTGTGGGTGATGCTGTCTGCGGTCGAAACGGTGTCGGGCGGGCCACGCACCAGCACCAGTACACGTCCGGGCGTATCAACTCCGACAGCAGATGTGTCGGTCGCAACGCGAGCCTGCCCCGACACTGTCCCTATCGAGTCGGCACCGATCGGCACGTTGTCGGTCGCGGTACGAGCAGCATTTAGAGATCGGGCCACCTCGTCCGCGCCCATCGTTGCCGTGTCGGCGTGCAAGCGTGAAGCTGCCAGCAGGCGCGCGGGCGTATCGCTACCAGCGACCGTATCGTCTGCTGTGCGGTTATAGGCTGTTCCGGCTGCCGTCTGACGCAGGAGGAGCAAGAGGCTCATGTGCTGATGCTCCTATCCGTAGTATCCGCCACCGACGTAGGGGAGTCCGGTCTTTTCCTAGCGGTCGCTCTCGGTGTAGACCCCGGCGATGCCGATGGCTGAAGTCGTAACGGTGATGTTATCCGTGCCGTTGCTCATGGCGCACTGCGGACCCATGAAGACGGTGTTGACCGGCAGGGTGGTGCTGGTGCTGTTCTCGTAGGTAACGTTGTTCACGATGTCGTCGAGCCGCCATGAGATGGACGTGGCGTTCGGTGCGGCGAACATGTAGAAGTCGTACGAGTTGCCAGCGGCGATGGCGTTGGTGAGCGTGATCGCCTGCTTCGTGGCGGTGGTCGCGTTCTTCGTCACGAAGTTGAACGCGCCAGCGCCGGTTGACGGGTCTACGGTTGAGTGCCACAGACCGCAGGTGTTGTTCAACACCGTGTCCGAGGAGACGATGTACACGCCCAATGATGCAGTCAGGCCCGCGAAGAGGCGCACCGTCGAGGCCGGGTACAACTCCACGATGAAGCGGGCGGCGTAGAAGAAGCCGCCCAACCCTGCTGCGTTGCCGAGCCAATAACTCAGGGCGTCAGTTGAGAACGGCCTGATGCCCAGCGTCTGGTTCTGGGTGGTAACAACATTGGCGTAGCGAGTGCGGCGAATCTGGTTGCTGATGGCGGGCGCGGTAGATGCGGGCGCGGGGTGCAAGACGGTGCCGCCTGATGTCCAGACCGGACCAAGGCCGGTCCCCGAACCTGTGCCGGTGGTGCCTGTCGATGGCACATACAACAGCACGCGATTCTGGAACAGCGCCGACTGGGCAGGAATGTCCACGCCCGATGGCCCGATCCACTTCGGGAACATCCGCCCGCCGATGTTCTTGGCGTAGAAACGCAGCGTGTCAGCGGCGGGCGG
>PPFU01000326.1_pt1 | contig 64926 bp, 66 predicted proteins | sample 1535991 | NCBI WGS metagenome assembly PPFU01 (sample SAMN04901290, study PRJNA319586) | Hypolithon metagenome, whole genome shotgun sequencing project. | isolation source: Antarctic Hypolithon | place: Antarctica: Miers Valley | collected 2014
TGGAGGCCGAGCAACGGGTCGGCGGGCGGCTCCACACGCTCGATGACCTGCCGGGCGCGCCCGAGGCGGGCGGCATCCAGGTCGGCGCGGGGTATCGCATCCTCAGGCGGATCGCGGGCGAGCTCGGCGTCGCGCTGCTGGCGGAGGAGGGCGCGGGCGCGGGGATCCGCCAGGTTCCGGGCAATCTCTACCATGTAAACGGCGTCACCGTGCCAAGCGAAGAGTGGCCTTCGAGCGCCGCGAACCGGCTCGAGGGCGAAGCGCGCGGCGTGGAGCCGGCGGCGCTCGCGCGGCTGTTCTACCCGGTGCTGCCGCGTTTCGCCGCACCCGAGGCGTGGCTCGACGCCCCGCTGGAGGCCGATATTTCGCTGCGCCAGGCGCTGGTGAGCGCGGCGGCGGGCGAGGAGGCGTTGCGGCTGATGGAGGCGAACTTCAACGGCAATGCACTCGCCTCGATGTCGCAGCTGCACCTGTCGCGAACGCTGGCGATCTATGCCGCGCAGCCGGGAGCGGTTTCGACGATCGCAGGCGGATCGCAGCGGCTGCCCGAGGCGATGGCAGCGTCGCTCGGCGCGGACGTGCGGCTGGGCGAGCCGGTGCTGGGGACCGAGGAGGAGACGGGCGGCGTCAATTTGCATCTGGCCGAGGGGCGGATGCGGGCCGGCCACGTGATCTGCACCATCCCCTTCGCGGCCTTGCGCACCCTGCCGCTCGCGGGCGCGCTGGAGGCGCCGGTGGCGCGGATGATTGCAAGGCTGCCCTACACCCATGCGAGCTTCGCCTACATCGCCGCCAGCACGCCGTTCTGGCGCGAGGACGGCCTGCCCGAAACGCTGTGGACCGACGATCCGCTGATCGGCCGCGTGTTCGTGCTCGGGGACGGATCCGACGGGGGGCCGCCGATGCTCAAGCTGTGGACCACCGGCGCCGGCGTGGACCTGCTCGACCGCCTGCCGCCCGAGATGGCCAGGCGCGCGATCGTCGAGCGGATCGAGGCCATGCGCCCGGCGGCGCGGGGGCAACTCGAGGTGGTGCGCCTGTTCAGCTGGCAGAACTCGCCCTTCGCGCGCGGCATTTACCACCACATCGGCACCGGAATGGCGGCCGACCTTGCCGCGGCGACTCGCTTCAAGGGGAGGCGGATGCATTTTGCCGGCGAGCACCTGGCGCGGGCGTCGAGCGGAATGGAGGCGGCGCTCGAAAGCGGCGAGGAAACCGCCCGGCGGGTGGCGTCCCTGCTCTAGCAGCCGCGCCCCTGACTAGCGGCGGGCCGGCGCATAAAACTCGGTCAGCGCGCCGTCGGGGCTCCGGACGGCGAAGATGTCGACCTCCCCCAGCCCTTCGATCGTGACGTCCTGCGCCTGGTAAGGGACCGGCACGCCTGCCGCCTCGAGCCGCTGCCGGTAGTGTTCGAAATTTGCGGCTTCGTAGCGGACCGAGAGGATGCCCAGGTTCGGCGGCACCGCGCGCGCCGAATGGTCGCGCCCCTCGAAGCCGACGATCTGCATCACCTCGATGCGCCCCCATTCGCCTTCGGGCAGCGCGTCGCCATGCGGCTGCATCGCGGCGGCCTTGCGGCGGATGATGGGGGTGAAGTTCTTCGGAATTGAGAAGTTGGACCAGACCGGTTCGAGCGGCTCTGAATCGGCGTCGAAGCGCTCGCGAAAGCCGAGGCCGGCGTAAAAGGCCTTGGCGGCGGGCTGGTTCCTGACCATGCGCATGGTATTGAACACCTGGCTGATCTGGCCGACGGGGAAGGCGGTGAAGGCGGGCGAGACGCGTTCGTAGGCGGCGATGTTGATGCCGTGGGGCCCCTGGATCACGACGTTCTTGAGGTCCGACTGGCCGAACTGGAAGCGGATCGGCGGGCTCTCCGCCCACCAGCCTGGCTCGGCCAGCGCGGCCTGGTAGAGCGCGTCGACATCGCTGGAGCGGACCATCAAGGAGTAGATGCCGCCGGTGTCCCACGCGCGGGCGGCGGGGCGGATGGGTTCCTGCTCGACGCCCTCGAAGCGGATGAAGCGGATGCAGCCGAGCGAGGCCTCGGGCGCGCAGAGGCGCCGCCATCGGCCGCTTCCTCCGACCTGCCAATAAGCAAGCTCGGATGCGGTGAGTTCGCCCGAGCCGGTCTCGCGCCAATCGCCGATACGCTCGAGGAAGCCGGGCATGGCCGCCAGATCGGCGACCGAAACGACAGCCTCCGTCCACCCGCCGGTCGCCTGGGCACAGGCGGGGGAAGTGACGACGGCCGCGCTCCACGCAGCGAGGGCACCCGCGGCCCATCGCTTCAGCCCGGAGCGGCGGGCGGGCACGCAGGGCTCAGAAATCGAAGCTCACCTCCACGCCCACCTGGCGGCCCTTGCGCAGCGCAGTGAAGAAGGCGCGCGGCAGGCCTGTATCGGCGGTCTGGCCCTGCGCGGCGAGCTGGCCGAAGGGAATGTCGCGCGGTGCAAAGCCGTAGCGAAGGTCGAACCAACGGGTCGCCAGCGGGACCGTATCATCGTCCATCAGGTTGCGGCCGAAGAGGGCAATCTCCCAGTTTGCGCCCCTTACGCCCAGGCGTGCTGCCAGAAGCGCGGTCTCCCCGGTCTCGGCGAGATTGTGGACCTGGACGAACTTGCTGCCCTCGTAAGTGAGGGAGATGTTGCCGACGAAATCGAGCGTGTTGGTCAGCGGCGTATCGAGATCGATGAAGAACGAGCCCTGGTGCGGCGAGCCCAATGGCAGGCGATTGCCCTCGATCGAGCACAGCTCCAGCTGCGCGGGCGTGGGGTTGCGGGTATCGAACGTGGGACGCAGACCGCCGGTATTGAGCGTGTACTCGAAATCGTCGCAGCCGCTGGTGAACTTGGCGTCGATATAGGAGTAGGTGGCGCCGAAGCCGAGATAGTCGGTCGCCTGGAAGCGGACATCAAGCTCGAGCCCGAACACCTCGGCATTGCCTTGGTTGGTGGCGATCGAGGTGACCGCGGTCGTGCCGCTCGGATCGGGGATGGAGGTGGTCAGCTGGACGTTGGTGACCTCGTTGTAATAGACCGCCGCGTTGGCCTGCACGCGGCCGCCGAACAGGGTCTGCTTGAGGCCCAATTCGCCGCCGGTCAGCAGTTCGTCCTCGAAGGTGGGCGAGCCGGCCGCGATGCCGGCCGCGCCGTTGATGCCGCCCGGCTTGGTGCCCTCGGCGTAGATCGCGTAGAGCAGCGTATCGGGGGTGGGCTGCCAATCGACCGTCACGCGCGGGGTGAAGTCGTTGGTCTGGTAATCGGGATAGCGGGTGCCGCCCGGCACGTTGAATTCGAGCAGCGTCTTGGTTTCCTCGAAGTACCGTCCCTCCACGGCCGCGGTCAGCGTCGGCGTGATGTCCGCCTCGACACGGGCGAAAACGGCGTAGTTCTCGATCGTCGAGCGATCGTTGCCTGCGCCCACCGTGCCGAACTCGACCCCTTCCTTGCCCGAGGCGAAGGTGATGTCGCGCCCCTCCTCGGTAAAGTCGTAGTAATAGGCGCCAAGCAGGCCGCGGATCGGCTGGTCGACCGGCGTGGCGAAGCGCAGTTCGATCGAGTAGTCCTCGAAATCCTCGACATCGGTATTGGCGAACAGCGGCTCGACGACCGTCGGCGGGCCGAAGAAGATGTTGGCGCCCGAAAAGTCGGAATCGCTGCCGAAGCGCTGGGTCTCGTCGCGATAGGCGCCGATCGCGGTGGCGGTCCAGCCCGAGCCGCCGATGTCCCAATCAAAATTGGCGGAAACGAACAGGCGCTCGACCTCGACCCCGTCGAAGGCCGTGCCGTCGGGAATGCCCGGAACGGCGTCGGTGTTGAGCGCGATGAGATCGGGCCGGGGCTCGATCACGCCGCAGAAATACTGGTTCGGATTGTCCGAACGCAGCGTGCCGCCGGTCCGAAAGCGCGCCGAGCGGAAGCCGGGGCGGCAATTGTTGTTGACCGCACCGGTGAGGAAGAAGGGCGTGGGCCCGTCATCGTCCTCGGTATATTGCGCGCGGACCCTCAGATCGATGTTGGGGCCAGGGGTGATGAAGGCGGTGACGGAGCCGCCATAGCTCTGCTCCTGGCCGATCTTCTCGCCGGTGATCGTGTTCACGTACTCGCCGCCATATTCGTAATAGCGGCCGTCCACCCGCAACGCGAGGAAATCGCGGATCACGGGCAGTTCTAGCCCTGCGGTCAGCTCGTACTCGTCGTGCTGGGCGAGGCGGCCCTTGGCGAAGCCGCCGAACTCGTTGCCCGGCGTCTTGGTGATGATGTTGATCGCGCCGGCATAGGTGTTGCGGCCGTAGAGTGCGCTCTGCGGGCCCTTGACCACCTCGATCCGCTCGACCGCATCGAAATTGATCGTCTGGATGTCGCCGCGGAACAATGCGCCGTCGAGGAACACCGAGACGCCGGATTCAACGCCGAACTGGACGCCTGCGAGCACGTTCGACAGACCGCGGATGACCGGGCGATCGCCGGTGCGCCCGAACGCCTGCGAGAAGCTGAGGCCGGGGGTGAACTGGGCGAGCCCGGCGACGTCGCGGATCTCGCGGTCCTCGAGCGCTTCGGTATCGAAGGCGGTGACGGCGACGGGCGCATCGTTGATCGATTCGGCCACCTTGCGCGCGGTGACGATGATTTCGTTGCGCAACACCGCCGCGGGCGCGCTCGCATCGACCGTGCCCACCTCATCCGCCTGCGCCTGAGCCATGACCGGCGAGATTAGGCCCCCCACGAGCAGAGCCGCCTTGATCGAATAGCGCATCGGTGTCCTCCCTAGCCGCCGGTTCCGCCGGCGCTTGTCCCACGCTCAAAATTTCGGATGCGAGAAAATTTGTCCAGACAAATTTCTCCGTGAAGCGAAGCTGCATCACATTGTGACAGTTCTACAACGGCTTCACGTTGCCGAGAAAGGCGGTGACGAGGAGCAGCGCATAGACGGTCCATACGAAGATGCGGGTGCGGTCCATCGTGCGCCGCAGCGGGATTTCGGTGGCATCGCTCGAGCCCTCCGCCAGCAGCGCCTTCAGCTGCGGACCGACCGGCTTGAAAGCGACGTCGATCATGATCGCGGCAATGAAGATCAGCCCGAACATCAAGGCTTTGAGCGCCAGCCAATCGGGCGCGAGAGGGGCGTTCGCAACGAGGCTTTGTCCGCCCAGCCACAGGTAAAAGCCCGCCAGCAGCCAGCGCAGCCAACCCTCGATCCGCCGGTTGCGCGCGGCGCGCGGCGTCTGGTCGTGCGCATGGGCATCGAGCACCAGGTAGAGCCAGATAAAGCCGCCCACCCAGGCAAGAAGCAGCAGCCACGCGGGCACTGCCCACCAGTCACCGGCTGCCAGCACGCTCAGCGATGAAGGAACCATCAGTGCCCAGGCGGCGCGCGGAACGAGGTCGATGGTGACGAGCAGCTTGAGGAGGGCGAGGCGCTGGTCGAGCGAATAAGCGGTGCGCTTGCGGAAATGCTGGCCGAGCACGAACACGCCGACATCGGCGCCCAGCCACAGGACGAACAGCAGCAGGTGAGTGAAGACGAGCAGCTGGTAGGTCATGCGGGGCGGCCTCTTCCTGAGCAGCAAGATCAGCGACGCCGAAATGGGCCCTGTCAGGGGCTGCGTTTAGGAGGCCGCTTGACTTTGGCAAATTTGTCCGGACAAATTGCCTTTGCAAGTTGATCGAGGTCAACCCCGGACCTGCCTTGCAGCGGCGGGCCGACGACCCAGGGAGCGAAAACGTGACAGCGAAACCCGTCCAACTACGCCATGCCTTGTGTTTCGCGGTCTCGCTGGCCGCCCTCGGCGCGGCCATGCCGGTTGCAGCGCAGGATCCGATTCCCGATCCGCAGCAGGCAGAGGATGAGGAGGGCCTCGGCACGATCGTCGTCACTGCGCAAAGGCGCGAGCAGAGCGTGCAGGACGTGCCGATCGCCATCAGCGCGTTCGACGGCCGCGAACTCGAGCGGCGCGGCGTGACCGAAGCGCTCCAGATCGCGGAGTTCGTGCCCAATCTCGTGGGCCTCAACAATACCGGTTTGGGTTCGGCCAACGCCTACTTCCTGCGCGGGCTCGGCAATACCGAGACGATCCCGACCTTCGATCCACCGATCGGGACCTATGTTCAGGATATCTACCTGAGCCGGCAGAACGCCAACAACCTGTCGCTGTTCGACGTCGACCGGATCGAGGTGCTGCGCGGGCCGCAGGGAACGCTGTTCGGCCGCAACACGACCGGCGGCGCCATCGCCGTGTTCCTGCAGGACCCCACGGATGATTTCGGCGGCTATGCCGAAATCGGCTACGGCTCCTACGAGAACATCCTCGCCCGTGCGTCGATCAACGTGCCCGCCTTCGAGGGCTTCGCCTTCAAGCTCTCGGGCTATTACAACAACGACGATGGCTACGTCATCAACAGCACGACCGGGGAGAGGCTCAACGAGAACGACGGATGGGGCGTGCGCGCCGCGTGGCTCGCAGACCTGGGGCCCAACGTCTCGTGGACCTTCAATTACTTCCACACCGAAACCCAGGGCGCCAACATCCTCAATTTCGACTGCAATCCGGCCGATCCCGACAATTGCGACGGGCGCTTCAGCACGACCGGCCTGACGCAGGACACCAGTTTCGAAAGCCTGCTCACCGGTCCGAAGGCAGGCTATGGCCTGGGCAACGATACCCGCGTCGATTTCTTCTCCTCGAACTTCGAGTTTCGCGCCGGGGTTGCGACGATCAACGCCATTACCGGCTATGTCTACACGGCGCAGGATTACGCGCTCGATTTCGCCGACGGGCGGGGGCTGCCCAGCCTCACCGGTCCGCGCCCGCCGGTGCGGGGCTACTCGTTCGGCGGCTTCACCATCGTCAACGAAGGCGAGTTCAAGCAGTTCAGCCAGGAAGTGAAGGCCAACGCCAGCCTGTTCGACGGGTTCTTCGACATCGTTGCGGGCGTCTACTACTTCGAGGAGGACAACTTCTCCGATTTCGGGGATATCTTCACCCTGCCTTTCGCCCCCCCACCCGTTGGCTTTCCGATCGTGCTTGCCGACCGCACGCTGGAAAACTCGACCGAGGCCTACGCGGCCTATGCGCAGGGCGATCTCAACATAACCGACCAGATCACCCTTACCGCGGGACTGCGCTTCACCGACGAGACCAAGATGCTTTCGGTCAGCGATAATCGCGCCTCGTGCAATGATGGCGGGATCGAGCCGGGGTGCATCGACGATCAGAATCTCGTGGCGGCGAACGGCGTGCCGATCCCAACGGAGCAGAACGTCAAGGTGTGGACGCCGCGCTTCGCGTTGAATTTCGAGCCCAATCCCGACCTCCTGCTGTTCGCGAGCGCCACGCGCGGCTTCAAGTCCGGCGGATGGAACGCGCGCGGTACTTCGGCCACCGAATTGCTGGCGTTCGACCCGGAATATGCGTGGAGCTACGAGGCGGGGGCCAAGTGGGAGGGTTTGGACAATACGTTGAGGGTCAACCTGACCGCCTTCTGGCTAGATGTGACTGACCTGCAGACCCCTTCTGCGCTCATCCGGCCGAACGGCTCGATCGGCTTCATCACGCGGAATTTCGCCGATTACGAGAACAAGGGTGTCGAGATCGAAGTGCAGGCGCAACCGGTGCGCGGCCTCAACCTCTATGTTTCAGGCGGTTATCAGAACGACACGTACAAGCTCGATGCCGACAGTCCGAACGCTGACGAATTCGGCGTGCAGTCGGTCGCAGTGCAGCAGGCGCAATGCCTCGCGCAACTTGCCGCGGGCCTCGTCGCGGGCGGCGATGCGACGGCTTGCGGAGAGGGCATCGTCGCTTCCGATGGATCGCTCGCCACGCCGGTGCGAACGCCCGAATTCAATGTGGCTTTCGGTGGCAGCTACGAAATCGAATTGGGCAATTCGGCCACGCTGACGCCCGCGATAAACGTCAGCTGGCGGGACCAGTCCGAAGTCGGCACCGACAACGTGTCGCTCTACGATGCGCCGATCACCTCGTCTTCCGGCACCGTCTACTCTGCGAACCAGATCGGTGATGGGCAGTTCATCGTTGGCTCGTTCTCGGAATCGCGCTTCAACGTCAACGCCAACCTCGCGCTCAATCTCGCCGATCGCTTTTCCCTGATCGCCGAGTGCCGTAACTGCTTCGACGAGGAGGCGATCGAATCCTCGCTGGCCAATTACAGCTATCTGAACCCGCCGCGGACCTGGCTCGTCAAGGCGCGGGTCGAATTCTAGGAGGTTCCAGCCATGGTTGCGCTCACGCATGACCTTGCCCCTATGGCCGATGCGCAAGGTGCGGCGCGGGGTCGGTTCGTATCGGCGATGCGGTCCTTCATCCTGAACGATCTGGCGGACGACCTTGAGCACGCCTACGACCGACGGGCGGCTCCTGCCTACCAGAAGGCGAACGGGCGCCCGCCCCAATCAAGTGACGATGCGCATGACGCGCTCATCGGCGATCCGGCCTTCTGCATTTATTCTTTGATGCGCGTGCAGGCGCAGCGGATGGTGTGGGACGCGGTCGGCAGCGGCGTGGCGCGTGACGGGAGCGCACTGGAGGAAGCCGAGGCGAAACTGGCTGACCGGCCAGGCACGCTCACGCTCAACCCGAACCTGGCTATCCCCAAGAACGTCAGCGGGATCGACGTGCACCTGATGCCCGGTGGCTACACGCGCGGCGGGGGCGATCTGGAGGCAGGGGCGGTGTACGACCGTGGGCTCGGCGTCTTCTCGATGGGTCTCATGGGCAAGGAACTGAGCGACATCGGCGAATCGATGGCCGCCTGGGTCAAGGCACGGTACCCGCGGTTTGCGCCTGCCGACATCCTCGATCTCGGCTGCACGGTCGGTCATAACACCCTGCCGTGGGCGAGGGCCTATCCTGAAGCCAGGGTGGTCGGCATCGATGCCGCGCCCGGAGTGTTGCGTTATGCCTCGGCGCGGGCGAAGTCGATGGGTGTAGAGGCGCACTTCAGGCAGACGGACGCGTCCGACCTCGACGACGGCGACGGCTCCTTCGATCTCGTGTTCTCCTCCATGTTCCTGCACGAATTGCCAAAGAAGGTGCGTGCGGCCGTGCTCGCCGAAGCGCGGCGCGTGCTTCGCCCCGGTGGACTGATGCTGCACATGGAACTGCCGCCCAACGAAAGCATGGGCCCTTTCGAAGGCTTCTATCTCGACTGGGATTCGCACTACAACGCCGAACCCTATTACAAGGGCTATCGCGACGAGGATCCCAAGGCCCTGTGCCGCCAAGCAGGCTTTGCGGACGAGAACTACGTCAAATTCGTCGTGCCGAGCCTCGGCATCTACGGCCGCGATGCTATCGAGCAGGCGGTCACCGCCGAGGTCGGCAGCTCCACAACGGGGCGGCTCGCCGAGGGCGTCATGTGGTTCGGCTTCGGTGCGTGGAAGGCGTGACCAGCGATCCTCGCCGTCCTCCGCCCATTCACCAGGATGGCGACGAGCCCCATTTCTTTGCAGATGTGGCCATGGACCGGTTCGTCGCCGTCGTCATGAACCTGGCGCAGGAGGTGTGGCGCCAGGAAGAGCGCTTGATGGCGTTGGAGGGGCGGAGCGGCAATCCGGAGGCGGAGGCGAAGGCGTTCGTGACCCGCGTTTTCGCGCCGCTTCGCGAACGTCGAACCCGCTCGTGAGCGGGGCGGCGGTCCGAGGAAGCGGCGAACGCGACCTCGTTCAGGTGGCACTTTGGAGGAAGGCTATCTGCCATCGCTCGAGCGATCTCGTTCCACCGGGCGCCCTGCCGGTTCGCGCGCGGATGGGAGCGTAAGCTCGTGGTGCTTTCCCGGCGCTCGATATTGGCGGGTGGTGCGGCGCTCGCGGCGGCATCCGCTGCGCCCGGTACGGCACCTTCGGCCACCGAGCGCCCTGCTCGCCCGCCCATCGTCCTCGTCCATGGAGCCTGGCATGGCGGCTGGTGCTGGGAGGTGGTGGCACGCGAGGTCGCCGGCCTCGGCCATGCCGTCTACACGCCCACGCTCGCCGGCCTGGGCGAACGCGCGGGCGAGTTGGATGCCCCGATCGGCCTCGAGACGCATATCGCCGATATCTCCGAGCTGTTCCGCCGAGAGAACCTCGCCGATGCGGTGCTCGTGGGCCATAGCTATGCCGGCATGGTCATCACCGCGATCGCCGAACGATTCCGCTCGGCGATCAGCCATGTTGTCTACCTCGACGCAGCCTTGCCCGAGGACGGCGACACGATGCTGAGCTACGGCCCTGGCCGCACGCCGGCCGACATCGAAGAGGCACGCACGACACTTGCCGCGATGGCGGCGAACGGCACCGCCATTCCGCCGCCACCACCTGAAACGTTCGGCATTCCGATGGATCACCCACGCTACCAGTGGGTCGCCCGACGCCTCTCGCCCCATCCGCCCCAGACCTGGCTCGACCCGGTGCGCCTTGTCGATGGCGGCTCCGGCGGCCTGCCGCGCACCTACGTCCATTGCACCGACCCGGTCTTGGGCCGGACCAACTTTCCCGCCATCGCCCGCCTCGCCGCCCGCGATCCGAGCTGGCGCTATTGTGAACTGGCCACGGGGCACGATGCCATGGTGACAGCGCCCAGAGAGGTCGTGCGCATTGTGCTCGACGCTGCGGCATCGAGGGGGGCATGATGCACGGATGAGCCAGGCACCAACCTCCTCCGGCAAAAGCTCCACCGAATTCGGCCGCGGCTGGCCGGTGCTGCTCGCCAGCATGCTCGGGGTGATGTGCGGTGCTTCGCCCATTCCGTTCAACGTCATCGGCGCCTTGTTCGAGCCGCTCAACGCCGAGTTCGGCTGGAGCCGGGGGGAGGTCAGCCTCGGCATCACCATCTTCGGCATCACCGCCTCGCTGCTGGCGCCGTTCTACGGCTGGATGGCGGACCGGTTCGGGGTGCGACCGGTGGCGCTGTTCTCGCTCGCGGCCTTCGGCCTCGCCTTCGCCGCGCTCTCGCTCGCTTCGGCCTCGCTGCTCGCGTTCTACGGCCTGTGGTTCCTGGTCGGCCTGGTCGGCATCGGCTCGACGCCGGTGACCTGGAGCCGGGGCATCAACCTGTGGTTCTTCCGCAATCGCGGCCTCGCACTGGGGATCATGCTGATGGGCACCAGCCTTGCTGCGCTGATGGTGCCGCGGCTCGCGGTCTGGGGGATCGAGACCCACGGCTGGCGCGAGATGTTCCTGTGGGTCGCCGCGCTCCCGCTGCTCCTGGCGCTGCCGTTCGCCTTCTTCCTGTTCCGCGAGCCGAGGGCGGAGGAGCGCCCGCCGGAGATCGCTTCGGCGAGTGGTCGGCTGACGGGGATCGGCGCCAAGGCGGCGCTCGGCGACCGCCGCTTCTGGCTGATCTTCGCCTCGATCGCCTGCATCGCCTTCGCCTATGGCGGGGCGCATATCCATATGTTCCCGATCGTGCTCGATCACGGGTTCGGGCCCGAGGATGCGGCAAACGTGCTGGCGATCGTGGGCATCGGCATCCTGCTGGGGCGGATCATCACCGGGCTGCTGCTCGACCGGTTCTGGGCCGGCTACGTCGCCTTCCCGTTACTGTGCCTGCCCGCGATCGCCTGCTTCGCGCTGATGGGGACCGAGACCAACTTCCCGCTGCTCGCGGTCGGTGGTTTCCTGCTCGGCTTCGCGGCGGGGGCGGAGAGCGACCTTATCGCCTATCTCGCGGGTCGGTATTTCGGCATGGCGCATTACGGCAAGATCTATGGCCTGCTCTACATGCCGTTCGGCCTGGCTTCGGCCATTTCACCCACGGTCTACGGCGTCGTGAGAGACACTAGCGGCAGCTACGATCCGATGTTGACCGTCGCTTCCGTGCTGTTCGTGGTGGGCGGCGCGCTGCTGCTCCTTTTGGGCCGCTATCCCAGGGAATTTCCCGAGGTCGAGCCCGAACCGCAGCGGGCGGTGGCGGGGGCGGCGTGATGGCGACCCTGGCCAAGCCTTCGCTGTTCGAAGCGCTGGAGGCGTCCGGCGCCGAGGTGCTGAACGATGCGGGCTCGCTCGATTTCTACGCCCACGACATCTACTCAAGGGGCGCTGACCTCGCGGCGGTAGTGCGGCCGGGCGACAAGCACGAGCTGGCCGCAGCGGTCGAGGCCGCGACTTCGGCAGGCGCAGCGGTCATCCCGCGTGGCGGGGGGATGAGCTATACCGGCGGCTACACCGCGAGTTCGCCCGGCGCGGTGCTGATCGACCTCGCGCGGATGGACCGGGTGCTCGCGATCGACGAGGCGGACATGACCGTCACCGTCGAGCCCGGCTGCACCTGGGCCGCGTTGCTCGAGGCGTTGGCACCGCATCGCCTGCGCACGCCGATGTGGGGCACCCTCTCAGGGCTCAAGGCGAGCATCGGCGGCGGGATGAGCCAGAACGCGATCTTCTGGGGCAGCGGGCGCTACGGCACGGCAGTCGAGAGCTGCACCGCGCTCGAGGTGGTGCTGGCGGACGGGGCGCTGGTGACGCTCGGGAAGGCCCATGCGCGGCCCTTCGGCCCCGACCTGACCGGCCTGTTCCTTGCCGACACGGGGGCGCTCGGGATCAAGGCGAGCATCACCTTGAAGCTGATCCCCGAAGCCGAAGCGCAGGCCCAGGCGAGCTTCGTGTTCGACGAGGCGGAGGGCTGGCTCGCTGCCGCCAGCGCGATCGAGCGGCGGGGGCTGGCGACCGAGTGTTTCGGCTTCGATCCCATGCTGAACGCCATCCGCATGCGGCGCGAGAGCATGGCGAGCGATGCGAAGCAGCTGGTCGGCATGATGAAGCGGCAGGGCGGTTTCATGAAGGCGCTGGTTGAGGGGGCGCGGGTGGTCGCGGCGGGGCGCGGGTTCCTCAAGGATGCGGCCTATTCGCTCCATGGGCTCGCTGAGGGGCGGATTCAGGCGGCGGCGGACGAGGATGTCGCGCGGATGCGGCAGATCGCGGCGCAGCATGGCGGGCGCGAGGTGGAGAACACCATCCCCAAGATCATCCGCACCAATCCCTTCGGGCCACTGAACTCGATCCTCGGGCCTGGCGGCGATCGCTGGGCACCGGTGCACGGGCTGGTCGCGCATTCGCGGGCTGCGGATTGCCTGTCGGCCATCCGTTCGCTGCTCGCAGACCGGGCTGCCCGGATGGAGGAGCACCAGGTGACCTGCGCCACGCTGATCGCCGCGGTCGGCGGGGCTGGGCTGGTGATCGAGCCCTGCCTCTATTGGCCCGATGCGCGCAACCCGCTGATCGAAGACACGGTCGAGCCCGCTCATCTTCGCAAGCTGCCCGTGCACGCGGGGAACGAGGCGGCGCGGGGGCTGGCGCTCGAGTTGAAGGAGGCGCTGGTCGACATCTTCCTTGCGCATGATGCGGTCCATTTCCAGATCGGGCGGACTTACCGTTACCGTGACAGCCTCGATCCTGCCGCCGACCAACTGCTGCTGGCGATCAAACGCCATGTCGATCCGCGCGGGCTGATGAACCCGGGCTCGCTGGGCCTTGCATGAGCCCGGTGCTCGACCGCCGCGCCACCCTCGCGGCGGGCCTGTGCGCCGGCCTCGCGCCTAGCGTGGTGCGCGCGCAAACTTCGGATGATCGCATGACCGCTCCTGATGCCTACGCCGCCGTCGCCATGCAGCTGACCGCCCGCTCGCTCGAGCGGCTGCCGGATCGCGAGGCAGCTCGGGTGGCGATCCTCGCCCATATCGGCGAGATCGAACCGATGATCCGCAGCGCCGCGGGGTTCATTGCGGTCTATGGCGGCCGGCCCGTGCGCCTCGCGGTGCTGCCCGAGTACCTGTTCACCTCCTATCCCGGACAAGTGACGATCCCCGATTTCGCCGCGCGCGTCGGCTTCGCGCCCGACGGGCCCGAATACGAGGCGCTGGGAGGGCTTGCGGAACGACTTGGCATGTTCGTCGCCGGCAATGCCTACGAGACCGATCCGCACTTTCCCGGCTTCTATTTCCAGGCTAGTTTCGTCGTCGCGCCGTCGGGCGAAGTGGTGCTGCGCTATCGCCGGCTGCTGTCGATGTTCGCGCCGAGCCCGCACGATGTGTGGGAGGCCTATCTCGATCGCTACGGACTCGACGGCGTGTTCCCCGTGGCGCGCACCGAGATCGGCAACCTTGCCGCGATCGCTTCGGAAGAGGTGCTCTATCCCGAGATCGCACGGGTGCTGGCGATGCGCGGAGCGGAGGTGTTCGTTCATTCCTCGAGCGAGGTCGGCTCGCCGCTCGCCACCAACAAGGACATCGCCAAGCAGGCGCGCGCGTTCGAGAACATGGCCTATCTCGTTTCGGCCAACACCGCGGGAATTTCGGGCACGGCGATGCCGCTGGCGAGCGCCGAGGGGAACAGCACGATCGTCGATTATCGCGGCAAGGTCCTGGCCGAGAGCAATAACGGCGAGACCTTCACCGCTTTTGCGACCATCGACCTCGCAGCGCTGCGGGACGCGCGGCGCGTGCCCGCTATGACCAATTACCTCGCCCGCCAGCGCCCGCACCTCTTCGCCGCCGCCTATGCGGCGAGCGCCGAGGCATTTCATCGGCCGGGCGGGATGATGGAAGGCGGCGAGGCGGCGCTGCCCGATCGCGGCTATTTCCGCCGGGCGCAGGAGCAGGTGATCGAGCGGCTCGATGAGGCGAGGCTGATATGAGCGCGCATCGCACGGTGGCGGGCCGGGTGCGCTACACCTCCTTGAAGGCGGGGATGGAAGGTGCCGAGCGCGGGCGCGAATGGTTCGCCTTCACCCACCACGGCGACGGCTCGGTGATCATGCGGGCGCGCTGCGAGATCGACGAGCCGGACCCGCCCGTGTTGCGTGACGTGATCTACCACATAGGGCCAGGGCTAGTGCCGCTTCACCTGCATGTCCACCTGACGCTGGGGGATGATTTCCTCGGCTCGGGCTGGCTGCGGCACGATCCCGCAGCAGGCCAAGTGGAGTGCGAGAGCTTCGGCCCCTCGATCGGGCGGGTGTCGGAGCGATGGGAGGACGTCGGTGCGATCGACGGCTTCGGCACGCATCCGGTGGTGGGCGATGCCTTCCTCTCGCGCGTGATGGACATATCGCGCGGGTCCCACCGGCGATCGCTGCGAGTGATTTTGCCCTCGCCCGATCATCGCGGGGCGTCGGCGCCGAAACTGGCCGAGCATACCATCGCACTTGAATATGTCGGGCGCGAGGAGCGAGAGGTGGCGGCGGGGCGCTTCGCCTGCCGTCACTTCCGCTTCGTCGACGATCTCGGCGAGGGAATGGGCGGGACGACGCATCCCGATTACGACATCTGGGTCACCGATGACGATGATGTGGTGCTCGTCTTCGCCGAAGTCGGCGGCACGATGATGAACCGCTACGAGCTGGTGGAACTGGAGCGCTAGCGCTCCGCCTGCTCGACCGCGCCGGCGTCGAACGCGCCTGCATATCCGTCATCCCCGACCCGGCCGGCCATGTAGTCGGGCAACGGCGCCTCGGGATAGACGCGCACGATATAATCGCCCGCGCTCGGATCGAGCCTCAGCGGGAGGATCTCCTCCTGGTAGGTGCGGCTGTTCCAGAAGGCTTCGGCGTTGGCAAGGCAGGGGAAGCGCACGATCAGCGTGATGTGGCCCTCCTGGGCATCCCCTTCGAGATGGGCCAGCGTGCGGGGAATATTGACATAATAGCCGCCGAGCTGGTGGTAGAGGCCGCTTCGCGCGATGGCGGCGCCGTATTCCAGCATCCGTTCGCGGTCGAGCGTGGTGCCGGTGACGACCATCAGCACGGGCTCGTCGCAGGTCGATTGCGGGGGCGGCGGCAGCGTCGCCGCGGGCAGTGTCTGTGCGATGAGGGTAAGAAGAATGCTCATGATTGGGGCCTCCATTCGTCGCACAGCGTGCGTTTCCAGGGCTTGCCATCCTTGAACCACTGCCAGGTGCGGGCCCGGGTGGCATCGTCGGGGGCGATTGAGATCATCTCGAGGTAATAGGCGTTCGCCACGTCGAGCCGGTCGAGCCGCAGCATCAGCGTATCGTCCCTAGTCTGCCAGCCATAACCCTCGAACCGGTCGGTGCGCCAGAGGAGGTGGTCGCCCTCGAGGCGCCCGCCGAACCGGTACTCCGCCTCGCGCCCATCGGACCAGCGCAGGGTATTGTGCTGGATGTAGTGGTGCTCGCCCTCGTCGGGAAATACGCAAAGCGTGGCGACCCGGCGCTCGTCGAGGAGGCGGCCGTCAAGGTCGAAATCGCGGTACCAGCCGTCCCATTCGCCTTCGTGCCGCAGCATGGCGGGCATGGCGGCGGCGAGCGCGGCGCGGTTGCCGCTCATGCGCTCTCCCCCTCGGCAAAGGCGGAGATCGGCGCGGCAGCACCGGTCTGCCGGATCAGCGACTGGCGGCGCAGGAAGCGGGTGAAGCCCTCGTCCCCCATGCGGCTGGGGCCAAGGCCACTCGTCTTGCGCGACTGGTTGGTCGCATCGCTTACCATCGTGGTGAGCGCGCCGTCCTGCAAGGACACCGCTCCCGTCTCGAGCCGCGCCCCGATCACTGCAGCCTCCTCCATGCTGCCTGCGAGAACGGCGGCGGAGAGGCCGTATTGGGTGTCGTTGGCGGCGGCGATGGCTTCGTCGATGTTATCGAATACGGCGACCGGAATGACGGGGCCGAAGGTCTCCTCCCGCATCACCGCCATGGCGGGCGTGACGTCGGTGAGCACCGTCGGGCGCATGTACTTGCCGCCGCCGAGCGTCTCGACTTCGCCGCCAGCGAGGATGCGAGCGCCTTTCGCGGTTGCTTCGGCGATCTGCGCGGCGACCTTTTCGGCCTGAGGCGGGTGGATGAAGGGGCCGAGCGTGCCCCGGGCGGGATCGGGATAGGTCAGCTCGACCGTTCGCGCGAGGCGGACGAGTTCGGCGAGGAAGGGCTCGGCGATCGGGCGCGCGACATAGATCCGCTCGATCGACTGGCACGCCTGGCCGGTCGCCACCACGCTCGAGCGCAGCGCGACCTCGGCCGCCCATTGCGGATCGGCGCTGGCGGTGATGATCATCGGATCCTTGCCGCCGAGCTCGAGATTGGCCGGGATCAGCGCGCGCGCCGCCGCTTCGGCGACCTTGCGGCCGGTGGCGGTGGAGCCGGTGAAGCAGACGTAATCGACCGCGCCCGTCAGCGCTTCGCCGGTCTCGGGGCCGCCGAGGACATAGGCGAGCGGCAGTTCGGGCACCTCGGCCAAAGCGGCGCGCAGCGGTTCGACGAAGCGGGGGGTGACCTCGGAAGGCTTCACCAGCGCGGCCGAGCCCGCCATCAGCGCGGGGATCGCATCGACATGGGCGAGCAGGAGCGGGAAGTTCCACGGGGCGACCGCGCCCATCAGCGGGTAGGCGGTGAAGCGCGGCTCGATGGCGATGGCGGGGATGGCGGAGGGGGTGATCTCGCGGGGCAGCGCCGCCAGTAGTTCGGTTCCGTGAGCGGCCCATTTGCGAAAGGCCCGAACCACGCCGTCGAGCTCCATATGGGCGATACGGCGGCGGCCGGTATCGATCACCAGCGCGCCGGCGATGGGCTCGGCATGGCTTTCGATCGCCCGCGCGGCCCGTTGGAGCACGGCCGCGCGATATTGCGGGCCGGATGTTTCCCATTCGGCCTGCATGGTGCGCAGGCGCTGGGCCTCGCGGGCAACGTCCTCCGGTTTGGCGGGGGCGAAAGCGTAATCCTGTTCGCCGGTGCGCGGGTTGGTCGCTTTCATGGCTGCGTGCCTGCCCAATGGTCGATGATTGCGCTGCCGGTGGCGAACCACAGGGCGTCGCGCGTGGCGAAATCGGCGAGCAGGCTCTCGAGCGCGCCGATCCGGTAGGGCAGGCCCATGATGTAGGGGGTGAGGTGAATGGGCAGCAGCCGGGCGGAGCGCTGCTCGTCCGCCTCGCGGATCAGCCAGTCGGCGGCATCGCGCATGGCCTCGGCCCAGCTGCCGGCCGATTGCTGCTGGACGGCGATGATCTGCCGGTCCGACAGTTCATGATTGAGCGGGAGCGCGGCGAGTCCACTCGTGTAGCGGTATGGCAGCTCGTCGTTCACCCAGTCGCAGCAATAGCCAAGCCCTTGTTCGTTCAGGATTTGTAGGGTTTGCCAGCTTTGCGAGCGGGCGATCGACAGCCAGCCGCGCGGGCGCTTGCCCGTTACCTGTTCGAGCCGGTCGAGGCTCTCGGCAATCAGCGCGCGTTCGGCTTCCTCGTCGAGCGAGGAGTCGATCGTCGCGTTCATGTCGGTCGAGTGGGCGATGATCTCGTGGCCGCCCTGCTGCACCCGCTCGATCAGCGCCGGATAGCGCTCGGCGACGGCAGCGTTGGTGGCGAAGGAGGCCTTCACCCCGGCCTTCTCGAACGCTTCAAGGAAGCGGAAAGCACCGACGCGGTTACCGTAATCGCGCGCGGTGTAGTGGCGGAAATCGGGGTAGGGCGTCGCCATGTGTCCGGGCGCGCGGAACGGCTTGTCGGACGGGATGATCGGAAACCATTCGAGGCTGACGCACAGGAAAATGGCGAGCGGCTTGTCCCCGGGCCAGCGCAGAAGGGGGCGCTCGTGGATGCTCGACCAGCGGTAAAGATCGTGATCGTAGCCGTGGCGCCGCCCGGGATAGGCGAGATATTCGGGATCGAGGCTCATTGCTGCGCCCCGCCTGCCTGTTCCCGCCACGCATCGACGATCTCGCCCGCTCTCGCCAGCCAGCCACGCCCGTCGGCGGCGATGTGGGCCAGCGCCTCTTCGAACGGGCCGATCCGGTGCGGCTGGCCGATCAGGTAGGCGTGGAGCGGGATGCACATCACCGTCCCGCCCGGCCCATCCGCGCGCTCGCCTTCCGCCGCGAGCCGCTCGAATTGGCGCACCAGCGTATCGGCATATTCGCGGCCGCTCATGTTGTAGACGAAGAAGCCGTAATGATCGTTGACCTCGAGGCTGTAGGGGATCGAGGCGAGGCGGCCTGAGGCGACCTTCACCTCCTGCACCTGGTCATCGTGATAAAGGTCGCAGGTGTAATCGAACTCGTATTCAGCCAGCAGGTCGAGCGTCCTCGGCGTATGCGTGAGCGCAGGCGCGAGCCAGCCGCGGATCCGCTGGCCGGTCGCCTCCTCGACGGTGCGGATCGAATCCTCGATGATCGCGCGCTCCTGCGCCTCGCTCATGTCGTAGGCGTAGCGGGTGTTGTAGATGCCGTGGCTGAAGAACTCCCAGCCGCGCGCGTCGGCGTCGGCGACCACCTCGGGGTGATGCTGGCACATCGCGACCGACAGGCTGACCGAACCGGGAAAGCCGTGGCGGGTCATCACCTCGGCCATGCGCCAGTGGCTGACGCGGTTGCCATGGTCGCGATGGGAATAGCCGACCACGTCGGGCGCCGGGCGGGCCCAGGGCTTGCGCTTGGGATGGGGTGGCGGGTCGATCTCGTAATACTCGAGATTGGGCGCGACCCATACGGCGACGCTCTTGCCGCCCGGCCACGCGATCTTCGGGCGGCGGGCGTCGTACGGATGGTAATCGTAGATGTCGGGATCGGGCGCGCCCTCGCGCATCAGCGGGCCTCCAGCCAGGCGAGGACCGCTTGGACCGGCTCTACATCGGCATATTTGAGCTGGAGGTCGGTCAGGTTGGCGAAGTGGTAGCTCTCGTGCTTGTCGGCGGTGGTCTCGATGGGGACGATGGTGCGGTAGCCGTGGCTGAGCGCATCGACCGCGGTGGCGCGCACGCAGCCCGAGGTCGAGCCGCCGGTGACGATCACGGTATCGACCTTGTGCCAGACGAGGTAGCTGGCGAGCGGCGTCTCGAAGAAGGCGCTCGGCATCCGCTTGGTGAAGGTGAGATCGCCCGGCCGGATGTCACAGCGCGGGTCGAACTGGTGGCGCTCACTATCATGCTTGATATTCTGCAAGCTGTCCTGGGTATCGGTGCGCGTGCCCCACACGCCGGCGTCCCCCGCATCGGCCTTGTAGGCCACCCGGCTCCAGATGACGGGCATTTCCTTGCTGCGCAGCAAAGCACTGATCTGATTGACATATTCGATCTGACGCGGGTCGGTCTCATAGGCGGTCTGGAACAGGTCCGTCCGCGTATAGGCCTGCTGGATATCGACGTTGACGATTGCCGCCCGCTCGCCGAAGCCGAACTTGCGGCGGGCGGGATTGGCGATCACTTCCTCGAAGATCGCGCGCGCGGAGCGCCCATCCTCGACCATCTTCGTTCCGACCGGCTCCGCCACTCCCGCTCCTTGGCTGCACGAGGCTTTGACAGCGGACAATAGTGCCGCCAATAGCCAAGTCGAGTGCAATTTGTCCGGACAACTTAGCGGGTGAGGATTACACGGCATATCCTGACGCTTGGCCCCAGCAGACGGCGGGTCCATTACCGCCGCTGCGGCGCGGGGCCGGTGCTGCTGATGGTCCACCAATCGCCGCGCAATTCGGGCGAATACGCGCCGCTGATGCGCCAATGGGGCGCGCACTTCACCTGCATCGCGCCCGATACGCCGGGCTTCGGCCAGTCCGATCCGCTGGAGGGCGAGCCGGAGATCGGCGATTTCGCAGACGCGCTGGCCGAATTCCTGGCCGCTTTGGGCGTTGAACGGTGCGCGGCTTACGGCTTCCATTCAGGCGGCATCATCCTCGTCGCGGCGACCAAGCGGCGGCCCGCGCTGTTCTCCGCGCTTGCCATCGGCGGCTATGCGGTGTGGACGCCCGAGGAGATGGCGCTGTTCGGCGAGCATTACCTGCCGCCGTTCCGCCCGACCGCCTATGGCGAGCACCTGACCTGGTTGTGGAACCGGATGCTCGAGCAGAGCTGGTTCTTCCCCTGGTTCGACACGCGCGAAGAAGCGCGTCTCTCGATCGCCCATGCGGATCTGGCGCGGGTCCACCAGGCGGTGATGGAGATGCTCGATGCGGGCGATGCCTACCGGGCGAGCTACGGCGCGGTGCTGCGTGCGCCGCGCGACATTCCGGCGGGCGGCGCTAAGCCCAGGGACCGGCCGCCACCGTGCCTGATCACCGCCTATGACGGCGATCCGTTGCAGGCGCATATCGACCGGCTGGGAACGCTTCCGGCGGGGTGGGAAGCGCGCAAGGTGGCGAGCCCGGATGAGCATCGGGCGGCGAGCCTTGCCTTCCTGCAGCGGCATGGCGGTTCAGAGGTGGTGCCGGCTCTGGCCGAGGACGAAGACGAGGGCTGGCTCGTCCATGATGACGGGCTGATCCATTGGCGGGGGCGACGCGGGGCCGAGCGGCTGGTGCTGCACGCGCCGGCGGGCGAGCTGGCCGATCCGCCCGCAGGATGCATCGCTATCGATGCTCCGGGGCACGGTCTGTCGGACGAGTTCGAGGACATCGGGGACACCATCGACCAGGCGATGCGCGAGCTTGGTGCAACCGCGCCAGAGCTGCCGCCGCTTCCCCCGGGCGATCCCGATCTGCTTTATCCCGGCCTCGCGCCCGATCGATCCGGCGGCCATCTGCTCGCCGCCTGGGCCGCAGCGCGCGCGGAAGCCTTTTTCGCGCCCTGGTACGAGGCGGATGCCGGGCACGCTGTTCCCATCGACCCGCGGCGGATCACTTCCGAGGCCATCGCCCGCCGCGCGCGTTCGCGCCTGCGCGCAGGAGATGCGGCGCGGCGCTATCATGCCTATCTTGCCGAGAACGGAGGAGACACGAAGCCATGATCGACCTTGCGCATGAAATGCCGCTGCTCGCCCGCCACGAAGGGGTGTGGGATGGCGTCTACTCCTATTTCGACGCGCAGAACGAGAAGGTCGACGAGCATGCCAGCCGGCTGCTGTGCCGCATCCCCGACGAGGGGCCCCACCCCTATCACCAGACCAACCATTACCGCTGGCCCGACGGCAGGACGGAAATCCGCGATTTTCCGGCCGCATATCGCGACGGGCGCATCTGGTGGGACAACGAGCTGATCCAGGGCTGGGCGGCCGAGGTTCCGCTGGACGGGCACAACCGCACGATGATGCTCTACTGGCAGCGCACCGGCGATCCCGAGCTCTATCTCTACGAGCAGATCCAGATCTCCGATGACGGCCAGCGCCGCTGCCGCACCTGGCACTGGATCCGGGGCGGGATGCTCGAGACCCGCACGGCGATCCAGGAACGCTTCGTCACCCGCGACTGGCGGCGGGTTGAGGCCGAGATGGACGCGGCGGCCGAGCGGGGCGAGACCGTCGAGTACGGCGGCTTCGCGGACTAGGGGGCAGACCGGGAACGCTTCATGCCGCGCACTTTGTTCGACAAGATCTGGCACACGCACCTTGTGGCGCGGGCGCCCTCGGGGGCCGAGATCATCGCCATCGACCGGGTGTTCCTGCACGAGCGGACCGGGGCGGCGGCGCTGAAGCAGCTGGCCGAGCAGGGCCGCAGCATCCACGATCCGGCGCGGGTGTTCGCGGTGATGGACCATATCGTCGACACCCGTCCGGGGCGCGGGGACGCGACGCTGATGCCGGGGGGGCAGGCGTTCATCACCGAAACGCGCGCGGCCTGCGAGCAGGCGGGGATCACATTGTTCGATGTGGACGACCGCGAGCAGGGGATCGTCCACGTGATCTCGCCTGAGCTGGGGGTGGTGCTGCCAGGGCTGACGCTGGTCGCGCCCGACAGCCACACCTGCACCCAGGGGGCATTCGGCGCGCTGGCCTGGGGGATCGGCTCGTCCGAGGCCGAACATGCGATGGCGACGGGCGTGCTCAGGATGGCGCGCCCGGCGACGATGCGGGTGCGGATCGACGGCGTGCTGGCGCCCGGCGTCACCGCCAAGGACATGGCGCTCCACCTGATCGCCGCGCACGGCGCCGATGGCGGGGCGGGCCACGCGATCGAGTTCGCCGGCGGGGCGGTGGCGGCGCTCGACATGGAAGCGCGGATGACCTTGTGCAACATGGCGACCGAGTTCGGGGCGATGAGCGCGTTCGTGGCGCCCGACGAGAAGGCCTTCGCGTGGCTGGCCGGCCGCCGCTACGCGCCCGCTCAATTCGACGCGCACTATTGGCGGACCTTGGTGAGCGATGAGGATGCCCGGTTCAATGCCGAGATCGCCATCGACGCGCGCGACATCGCGCCGATGGTGAGTTGGGGGACCAGCCCCGAGGAGGCGATCGCGGTGGACGGCGTGGTCCCGCGCGGTTCACCGCGAGTGCACGAATATATCGGGCTGGAGGCGGGCGCGGCGCTGGCGGGGACGCCGGTCGATGCGGCGTTCATCGGCAGTTGTACCAACAGCCGGATCAGCGACTTGCGGCGCGCGGCGGCGATCCTCGAGGGGCGGCGGATCGCGCCTTCGATCGGCAAGGCCATGGTGGTGCCGGGCTCCTCGGCGGTCAAGCGGCAGGCCGAGGAGGAGGGGCTCGACAGGGTGTTCGAGGCGGCCGGGTTCGAATGGCGGATGAGCGGCTGCTCGCTGTGCTTCTACGCCGGCGGCGAGGGTTTCGCGCCCGGATCGCGGGTGATTTCGAGCACCAACCGCAATTTCGAGGGGCGCCAGGGGCCGGGCATCCGCACCCATATCGCCAGCCCCGAAACGGTGGCGGCAAGCGCGATCGCGGGCGCCATCGCCGATCCGCGGCTCTATGCCCGCAAGGAGGTGACGGCGTGAGGCCGTTTCCGCAGCCGCTGGTCTCGCGCGCCGCGCCGCTGATCCTCGACAATATCGATACCGACACGATCATCCCCAGCCGGGAGATGCGCAGCACCGGGCGAACCGGGCTGGCCGACGGGCTGTTTGCGCCGTGGCGCTACGAGGAAGCCGATGCGCGGGTGGAGAAGCGCGACTTCGTGCTCAACCTCGCCGAGTTCCGCGATGCTTCGATCCTGCTTGGCGGCGCCAATTTCGGCTGCGGTTCGAGCCGCGAGCACGCGGTGTGGGCGCTGGTCGAGTGGGGGGTACGGTGCATCATCGCCGTGGGTTTCGCGCCGATCTTCAGGGGCAACTGCATCCGCAACGGGCTGCTGCCGGTGACGCTGGCGCGCGAGGCGGTCGCGGCGCTGGCGGGCGCGGAGGTGAGCGTCGATCTGGCAGCGCAGGTGCTGGCAGGGGCCGGGACGCGGCACGAATTCGCCATCGATCCCGAGGCCAAGCAGATGCTGCTCGAGGGGCGCGACGCCATCGACATGACGCTGGCGCAGGCCGGCGAGATCGCCGCCTGGACCGCGGCCGACCGCGCCGCGCGGCCCTGGGTCTATCTGGAGCATGGCCGATGACCGCGATCCTCGTTTCAGAAGTAGGCCCGCGCGACGGGCTGCAATCGATCGATCGGGTGATGCCGACCGAGGCCAAGAAGCGCTGGATCGCGGCCGAAGCGGCGGCCGGCGTGCGCGAGATCGAGGTCGGCAGCTTCGTGCCGCCCAAGCTGTTGCCGCAGATGGCAGACAGCGCGGAAGTGGTCGCCTTTGCGAAGACAATCCAAGGGCTGAACGTCGTCGCGCTGGTGCCCAATGCCACGGGGGCCGAGCGGGCCGTGGACGCGGGGGTGGACGCGATCAGCATCCCGTTCTCGATGAGCGAGACGCATAGCCTCAAGAACGTGCGCAAGGATCATCCGGCGATGCTCAAGGAGATCGCCCGCTGCGCCGACATCGCGCGCGGTAGCGGCGTCCACTTCGCGGTCGGGCTATCGACCGCCTTCGGCTGCACGCTCGAAGGTGCGGTGTCCGAGAAGCGCGTGGCAGAGCTGGCAGAAATGGCGGTGGCGGCGGGCGCGGGGGAGCTGAGCCTGTCGGACACTACCGGCTATGCCGACCCCGCGCAGGTCCGCCGGCTGATCCGCGCGGTCAGGGCGGCGGCGGGGACCGACAAGCTCACAACGCTGCACCTGCACAACACGCGCGGTCTAGGCCTCGCCAATGTGGTGGCGGGGCTGGAGGAGGGGATCACCACCTTCGATGCCTCGCTGGGCGGCCTTGGCGGCTGCCCCTATGCGCCCGGTGCGAGCGGTAACATCGTCACCGAGGACCTGGTGCTGATGCTCAATTCCATGGGTCTCGAAACGGGCATCGACCTCGACAAGCTGCTGGAAGTGCGGGCCATTCTCGAGGAAGCTTTGCCGGGCGAGCCGCTTTACGGCTTTGCGCCGGATGCGGGGCCGATGCTCGATTACCGCGAGCGGCTCGCCTCTTGAGCCATCCGCCCACCCCGCTTGTCGGCCTCCGGGTCGTCGAGTTCACCCACATGGTCATGGGGCCAACGGTAGGCCACGTGCTCGCGGCCCTTGGCGCCGACGTCGTGCGGGTCGAGCCGATCGGCGGAGACGCGACGCGCCGCCTCAAGGGCTCGGGCGCGGGCTATTTTGCGATGTACAACCGGGGCAAGCGCTCGATCTGCCTCGACCTCAAGCACGAGCAGGGCCTGGCGGTGGCGAAGGACCTCGTCGCGCGGGCCGACATCCTCGTCGAGAACTTCCGGCCCGGCGCGCTCGAGCGGCTTGGGCTCGGGCACGAGGAGTGCGCGAAGTCTGATCCCCGACTGATCTATTGCTCGGAGAAGGGGTTTCTCCCCGGCCCGTACGAGAACCGCACCGCATTGGATGAGGTGGCGCAGATGATGGGCGGCCTCGCCTATATGACCGGCCCGCCCGGCCGGCCGCTGCGCGCCGGCGCGAGCGTGATCGACGTGACCGGCGGGCTGTTCGGCGTCATCGGCATCCTCGCCGCTTTGGAGGAACGGCACCGCACGGGGCGCGGGGCAAAGGTGGTCGCCAGTCTGTTCGAGACCACCGCCTATCTCGTCGGCCAGCACATGGCGCAGTTCGCGGTGACCGGCACGCCTGCTGCGCCGATGCCCGCGCGGGTCTCGGCCTGGGCGATCTACGACGTGTTCGAGACGCGGGACGAGCCGGTGTTCATCGGCGTGGTCACCGATGCTTTGTGGGAGAAGTTCTGCCGGCTGTTCGCTCTCGACGAGCTGTGGGCGGACGAGGGCTTGCGCGAGAACAATGCGCGCGTCGAGGCGCGCGGGCGGATCCTGCCGGTGATCCGCGAGCTGATCGGCGGAATGACGCGCGCCGAGGTCATCGCCCGGCTGGAGGGCACGGGCCTGCCCTTCGCGCCGATCAACCGGCCCGAGGATCTGTTCGACGATCCGCACCTGGCGGCGGGCGGGATGGAAGAAGTGACGCTCGAGGGCGTAGGCGAGGTGCGGCTGCCCGCGCTGCCGCTCGAGATCGGCGGGCGGCGCACGGCGCGCGCCCAGGCGCTGCCGGTGCCGGGAGCGGATGGCGCAGCGGTGCTCGCCGAGCTTGGCTACGATGATGCGCGGATCGCCGAGCTCAGATCGAAAGGCGCGCTGGGCGGCTGAGCTTCATTCCGAACTGGTGCCCACCCGCGCCATTTGCGCCCGAAAAAGCCTTGCCGTCACCGGGATCAGCAAGGCTGGAACAAGCCCGAAAATCGCCGGAACGCTCGCCATCGCCCAGCGGATGTCGTCCTCGCCAAAGACGTTGGTCGAAAGCCAGCCGACCGTGGGCGGGCCGAGCAGCAGGCCCGAAAGGCTGATCGCGACATAGTAGAGCGCCACCATCTGGCCGCGAATCTGCGCCGGCGTGATGAGCAGCAGCGCCGTCACGCCGACCGCGCTGACGACGCCGATCCCGACCGTGTTCGCGCACAGCACCGCGAAGGCGAGGTAGCCGTTGGGGATGAAGAACGGCAGCACCGCGGTCGGCACCATGATCAGGTAGCCGATCACGAGCAGGCGGAAGGGGGCGTCGCGCATGCCCCGCTGGCTCCAGCGGTCGGACAGCCAGCCGGCGCCGAACACGGTGGCCGGGCCGATCGCGAGCAGGGCGACGCCATTGGCGAAGGCATAGTTCTCGATCTGCCAGCCATAGGTGCGGGCGAAGGTCGAGGGGAGGAAGGCCTGGCTGTAGGCGATGGTGGTCATCACCATGATCAGCGAGACGAAGGCCAGATAGGTGCCCGCGTTGCGCCCGACATAGGCGATGGCGTCGCCGAACGAGTTGCCGGCCAGGCTGGAGTCGGTCGCCCGGGCGGTGCGGCGGACGGGTTCGCGCACGAAGAAGAACACCATCGCCAGCAGCAGGCCGGGCAGGCCGACGGCGAAGAAGGTCGCCTGCCAGGGGGCGACCTCGCCGACGATCGGCAGGCTGAGCGAGGGGGTGGTCTTGGCCCACAGCAGCACACCGCCGCCGATCAGCGAGGCGATGCCGGCGCCCAGTGACAGCGCGGCCGAGTAGAAGCCGATCGGCTTGCCGCGGCGCTCGGGGGGGAAGCTGTCGGCGATCATCGAGAAGGCCGCCGGGCTCAGCGTCGCCTCTCCTGCGCCGACCATCATCCGGGCGAGGAACAGGTGCCAGAACTTGCCGGCGAGGCCCGAAAAGGCGGTGGCGAGCGACCAGACGGCGATGCCCAGCCCCACGATCCAGGTGCGCTTTTTGCGATCGACCAGCCAGCCGAGCGGGATGCCCATCGTGGCGTAGAAGATCGCGAAGGCCCAGCCGATGACCCAGCCGATCTGCTGGTCGGTGAGGTCGAGATCGGCCTTGATCGGCTCGATCAGCAAGCCGAGGATGTAGCGGTCAACGAAGCTGAAGATGTAGGCGAGCGTCAGCAGGGAGACGAGCAGCCAGCCCGCGCGGGGGCTCGGCCAGGGGACCTGGTCCACTGGTGTGGCGGGTTTTTCGCTGGTGGCCGCGTCCATCATTTCTGGCCCGGGATGCGGTAGATGACGACGAGGTTGTCGTCGAAATCGACGATCCCGATCTCGCGCCCGGTGCGCCCGTCATGGGTGTGGAGCACCTCCTCCTCGTATACGTGCAGGCCCAGCGCCTGGGCGCCGTCCATCACGGCGTCGGGATCGGCGATGTCGAGCACGATGGCCGCGCGGCGGGGATGGGGCACGGGTTCGAGCGCGGGCTTGCTCACTTGTGTCAACGCCATTACACGCGGCTGGCCGGGGGCGGAGAGAACGCTGAAGCCGATCCGCGCATCCTCGGGCATGGCGAAGACCTTGAGCGAATAGCTGTCGGGATTGTGCGGCAGGCGGAACTCCTCGGTGAAGCCGAGCACGTCGCGGTAGAAGGTCAGCGCGCGATCAATATCGGCGACGACGAAATTGGCGCGCTGGAAGCGCAGGTGCGGCGGGCGGGCGGCGGTCACCGCCATTCCTCCGGCTCGCCGCGCACCGAGCAGCATTGCACGCCATTGGCGCCCTGGTAGAGCCGGGCGAGCGCGCGGGGCATGGCGGCAAAGCCGTGTTCCACGTCCTGTATGGGCGTGAGGCGTCCGTCGCCTATCCAGCCGCTCATTTGCTCCATCACCGCCTCCCAGCGTTCGAGATGATTGTAGACGAAGAAGCCGCGCATGGTGGCATCGGTGGCGCGCAGCCTGGTGTAGTTGGCCAGCGCGAAGGGCGTTTCGCGCGTGTATTCGCTGATCGAGCCGCACAGCACGATGCGCGCGTGCTGGCGGAGGCGCTCGAGGCAGGCGGCGAGGATCTCGCCGCCGACATTGTCGAAATAGAGGTCGATGCCCTCGGGCCGGAGGGCATCGAGCCGCGCGGCGATGTCCTCGTGCTGGTAGTCGATCGCGGCCGAGCAGCCGATCTCCTGGACGAAGGCGCATTTGTCTAGCCCGCCGGCGATGCCGACGACGTCGCAGCCGGCGATGTGGGCGGCCATCTGCGCGACCAGCGAGCCGACCCCGCCCGCTGCGCCCGAGAGCACCATCCGGTCGCCCTCGCGCGGGTCCGCGCAGGCGAACAGGCCGGCATGGGCGGAGAGGCCGGTCATGCCCAGAACGCCCGCGCCGAGCGCGGCCGGCAGGCCGTTGGGCGGCATGCGGAAGAACTTCTCCTGGGTTGTCATCGCGCTGGCCTTGTAAGTCTGCCAGCCGATCTGCCCCTGGACCATCTCGCCCTCGCGCCAATCCGGGTGGCGCGAACGGACAATCTGGGCGACGCCGCGGCCGTGAATGACATGGCCGATGCCCAGCGGCGCATCGCCGGTGCGCGCGGTGCCGGTCATGTACATCCGCATGACGGGGGCGAGGCCGAGATAGTGGGTGCGCAGCAGCACCTCGCCCGCGGCGGGTTCGGGGACCGGCTCGGCGGTCCAGGCGAAGTCCTCCGGGCGGACATTGCCCTCGGGGCGACGAGCGATGCGCCATTGGTAGTTTGCCCCATCGTCGATCGAGCGGTCCGCCAGGTCGTCGAACGAGGCGAGTTCGGCCGCGAGGGTCACGCCTCGGCAATCTCAAGCAATTGATTTACCTCGAAGAAATAGCCGTCGAGGTCCCACAGGCTGGCGCCGAGCATGTGCCGCTCGCGCCCGTCCGCACCGGTGACCGACCACTCGCGCGGATGGCAATGGATGCGCGATCCCGCCGCTTGAGCCCGCTCCACCGTGGCGCGGACATCGCTCGCGGCGACCACGAAGATCGGCGCGCCGAAAGTGAGCTCGGTCGGCAGCTCGGCGGGGGCGTCGCTGCGTGGCGGGTCGAGCCATTGGAGGAGGCCGATCATGCCGATGGTCTCGTCCTCGGCCCGCATGATGACGAGCCGCGTGCGGTCGCCCGCCTTGCCTGCGGCGAGCTGCGTGCCCGAGAGGGTGAAGGGCGTGTCCATCCAGCGGCTCATGCCGAAAACGTGCTCGTACCACGCCGCCGCGCGCTCGGCGTCGCGGACCATCAGCGTGGTGCGCTTGATGATGTCAGCCGGCAATGGCGGACGCCTCGATCAGCAGCACCTGGCAATCGGCAATGCCTTCGCGCAGCTTCCGGGCCTCGGCATATTCGGGGCTGTTCCAGAATGCGTGGACCGCCGCCTTGTCGGGCCATTGGGAGACGACCATCGAGGCGCCATCCCCCCATTCGCCTTCGAGCAGCTCGGCGCCGGGCGCGCGCAGCAGATAGCGGCCGCCGAACTGCTCGACCAGCTTCGCGGCGGCGGCACCGTAGCCGCTGATGAAGCGGTCACGATCGTGGATGGCGCAGGTGACGATCATGTAGGCGGGCATCTTCGGCTCTCCCTCGAGGTGCTACCAGCGGGTCCGCGCGCGCAGATAGCGCCCGGCATCCCGGGTATCGGTCGGCTGGTAATCGGCGAGCAGATTGGGGCCGTAAGGGCTGCGATAGCGATCGAAGATGGCCTCGTAGAGCTCCCAGTGGACGATCGGCTGGCGGTGGCGGGCACGGAACTCGGCGATGGGGATGCGTGCCTCGACCAGCGTCTCGAGCTCGGTGCGCGCCTGCGCCATCGCCTCGCCGTCGGGGCCGTAGATCGCCGCGTAGCCCGGCTCGGAATCGGTCAGGTAATAGCGGTTTTCGAGCAGCGCGCTGTTGGAGGCGATGGCGCTGTAGACGCGGTTGTAGAGCGAGGTCGCGCGGATATCGAGCTCGCTGAAATTGCCCGTGGCGGTGCGCAGCATGATCTCGGCACCCTTCATCGCCGCGGCGCGGAAAAGTTCGGGCTCGAGCTGCGAGGAGGAGGTGAACAGATTGCCGAGCGGCGTGCGGATCACGGGCACGACGTGGTCCGCCCCGTACATCTCCACATATTGATCGAGCACGTCGTAGATCGTGGTGGTGAACAGCTCGCGCCCGCCGGGGAAGAAGCCCTTGAGATTGCGCGCCTTCCAGTCCTTGGCGACGATCTCGCCGGCATCGTTCATGATCGTGGTGATGGAGAGCAGGCGGTCTGGCCAGGCAGGGTCGCGTACATAGGAGCCGAAGATGAGCCAGGTGCCATATTCGCGCGCCTTGGCGGCGAGCAGCTCGGTTTCCTCGCCGGGAATCTCGATCGCCACGCGGCGCGCATCGGCAAGGTCCCAGGTGTGGCGATAGCCGGTAATCGGGAATTCGTGGAACAGGATCATGTCCTTGGGGCCGGCGAAGCCGCTGGCGGCGTCGATAACATCGGCCATGTGTTGGACGTTGGCGGCCCTCGTGCGGGCGATGGCGTCGAGCTCGACCGGGACCACGCGGGTCTGGGCCACGGCGAGCGCGAGCGTGTCCTTGGCGAGGGGGACGGTGGCATAGGTCCCGTCGGAGCGCATCTGGAGCGCGTCGGCACCCGGCTGGGCGGCGGCGAGGGGGGAGGCGAAGGCGGTCCAATCGAAGGCGGCGGCGGTGGCGCTCGCAAGCCCCGCGCCGATCATGCGTCTGCGATCCATTGGCCCGTCCTCCCCCCGTCCCGCCGCTATTCGCGCGCCAGCTTCTCGACGAGGTCCATGATCGGCGGGTCATCCGCCTGCATCGCCTCCATCTCCTGCTGGAAACCGCGCATGATCCGCGCGACATAGGCGCGGGTGGCGAGGCCGCGCTCCTCGGCCGCCTCGCTGCCGGGCTCGTAGGTCTCGATGTCCTCGCGCCGCAGCGTGCCGCGTTCGTCGAGCAGGCGTTCGACCGTGTCCTGCCGCTCGCGCAGGGCCGAGACCTCGGCCGCCAGCGCAAGGGTGAGCGAATAAAGCCGGTCGAGCGCGGGATCGTCGAAATATCGGGGCCGCTTGCCCTTGGCCCGCCGGCCGGCCAGCGCGACCCAGTCGAGCTCCTCGCTCACGCGGCCCGGGCCTGCGCGTCGGGCTTCCAGGCGCCGTAAGCGTTCCAGATCGCCGCGCGGCCGAAATCCTCCTCGCTCTCGTCCGGCGAGGGGGGAAACAGCGCCGGATCGACAAAAGCGCGCACGCCGGTGGTGAACAGCGCATCGCGCGCGAAGCCGGCGCGCTCCATCGCCGCGTAGATGTCGGTGCCGTGCATCGCCGACCAGAACGGCTCGTTGTTGTTGAAGGCGTCCCAATCGCGCATGAACTGCTCGAACAGCGGCATGTCATCGGAATATTGCGGCTGCTCGAGATGCAGCATCAGCCCGCCGGGCGCGAGCACGCGATGACCCTCCGCAAGGATGCGGGGCATCGCCTGGGCCGAAAGTTCGTGCAGGAACATCGTCGTCTGCACCCAGTCGAAATGCCCGTCCGGCCAGCGCGACAGGTCCTCGCCGTTCGCCTGGACGAAGCGGATGTTGCCGACGCCGAGCGCCGCCGCGCGCGCCGCGCCGTAGCGCAGCGATGCGGCGGCGGTGTCGATGGCGATCACCTCCGCCTCGGGGACCCCGTGCGCGATCGGCACCGTATTGTGGCCGATCGTGGCGCCGATCTCGAGCACCCGGCGCGGCTGCCAGTCTGGCCGCTGCTCGGCCAACCAGCGCACCAGCGCCTGGCCGCCACCGTCGTTGAGCCCGCCGAGCGCGCCGCCGGTGGTGGCGAACAGGCCGACATCGTAATTGGCGCCCACGGTAACGTCGCCCTCGCGCTCGCCGCCATGATAGCCGCCGGGTTGGCAATGGATGTCGACCGCGGTCTGGTAAGCGGGCTGCTCGATGGCGGGATCGAGTTCGAGCTGGCCCGAATGCTCGTTGTACTGGCGCGCCATGGCGTCGAGCTCGTCGAGCTGGCGCAGCACGATCTGACGGCCGTTGTGCTGGCGCATCTCCATCGAGTTGCGCTTCAATGCGGACCAGGCGCGGTGCCAGGGATCCTTGTCCATCGCCTCGCGGATCTCGTAGCGGTGCCCGGGATCGCGGCCGTGCTCCTCGCGGAAAGCGGGGAGCACGCGGCTGTCATAGGCGAGCTTGTTGCCCGCGCCGATGGTGCCCGAAAGGTAGCGGTTGAAATGCGTCAGGAAATTGAACCGCGCCGCCTCGTCATGGCTGCTGCGCGCCAGCATCGGATGGCGGGTGAGCGCGGTATAAGGCGGGGGCAGGTCGGCTGCCATGGCATCGCTCCCGGTTGGCGAGTTGTCCGGACAAATCTGGCGTGTGAGCGCATGGGTGTCAACGCCGCGAATGGACCGCCAGGTTGTCGATCAGCCGCGTGCCGCCGATATGGGCGGCAACGAACAGGCGGGCATTGCCGTTGTCGGCCTCGAGCGCCTCCAGCGTATCAGCATCGCGCAGGTCCAGATAGTCGACCTTGTCGAAGCCGGCGTTCAGCAGTTGCTCCACCGCCAGGTCGCGGACTTGAGACAAGGCATGCCCATCTGCGAGCATTGCGATCCCCAGCTGCAAGACTTCGGGCAAGGCGCGCGCCGCCTCGCGCTGGTCAGGCGAAAGGTAGCGATTGCGGCTCGAGAGCGCCAAGCCGTCCGCTTCGCGCACCGTGGGCACGCCGTGGATTGCCTCGGCAGGGGGCCGCAGAAGATCGAGATCGCGCGCCATGCGGCGGATCACCGTGAGTTGCTGCCAGTCCTTCTCGCCGAACAGCGCGAGGTCGGGCTGCACTTCATTGAACAGCTTGAGCACCACCGTCGCCACGCCGTCGAAATGCCCCGGCCGCGCGGCGCCGCACAGGCTCTCGCTCACACCGGCAACCGAGACCGTGGTCGAGAAGCCTTTTGGATAGACCTCGTCCGCATCGGGCGCCCACAACAGGTCGACGCCCTCGGCTTCGAGCATCCGCGAATCCGCCACGAGAGTGCGCGGGTAGCTCGCCAGATCCTCGGCAGGCCCGAACTGGCGCGGATTGACGAAGATCGACACCACCACGGCTGCCGCCCGTGCCTTCGCCTCGCGCACCAGCGCCATGTGGCCCTCGTGGAGCGCGCCCATCGTCGGCACCAGCGCCACCGTACCGCGGGCGCGCAACTCGTCCACAGCTTCGCGCAACGCTGCCAGCTGTTCGATGGTTTGCATGTGCCCTCCCCTCGGATAAAGCGGATGCACGCCGGGCGACAAACGCCTAGCGCCGTGCGGTAACGAGAGGAAGCCCGGGCATCATCGTGGAGCAAGCGCAGCGCCCTCACTGGATCGTCTTCGCCAACGAGAAGGGCGGCACCGGCAAGTCGACCACCGCGGTGCATGTCGCGGTGGCGCTCGCCTATCAGGGCGCACGGGTGGCCGCGCTCGATCTCGACCCGCGCCAGCGCACCTTCCACCGCTATTGCGAGAACCGCGCCGAAACGATGGCGCGGCGGGGGATCGAGCTTCCCTCCCCGCGCTTCGGGGTGTTCGAGGGGGACAGCATCGAGGCTCTGGAAGAGCAGGCGGCGGGGCTGGCCGAGGGGGCGGATTTCCTCGTCTTCGACACGCCCGGCCGTGACGATCCGTTCGCCCGGCATGTGGCGACGCAGGCCGATACGCTGGTGACGCCGATGAACGACAGCTTCGTCGATTTCGACCTCATCGGCCAAGTCGATGCCGAGACTTTCAAGGTCAAGCGGCTGTCCTTCTACGCCGAGCTCATCTGGGAGGCGCGGATGCAGCGCAGCCGGCGGCAGATCGAGGAGCGGCGGCGCGAGATGGACTGGGTGGTGGTGCGCAATCGCACCGGCCATACCGATGCGAAGAACCAGCGGCGGATCGAGCGGGCGTTGAGCGAATTGTCGAAGCGGGTGGGCTTCCGGGTCAGCCCGGGGCTCAGCGAGCGGGTGACCTATCGCGAGCTGTTCCCCGCCGGGCTGACGCTGCTCGACAAGGGGCAACTGGGCGAACTGGGCACCAGCCACCTGGTCGCGCGGCAGGAATTGCGCGCGCTTGTCGCCCATCTCAACCTGCCGCAGCCGGGTGCCGCGGCGGGACAAACAGTGAGGGCTGCCTGATCGCATGATGCGCCTCGTCGTCCTCGCCGCGCTCGTGGTGCTCGTCTGGCGCCTGATGGTCGGCCGCTGGCCGTGGCAGGCGAAGGCGGACCCGCAGGCAAGGGCGCTCGCCGATGCACGCGCGCTGCTCGGCGTCGGCAAGTCGGCTGACCGGCACCAGATTCTTGCCGCGCATCGCCGGGTGATCGCCCGCGTCCACCCCGATCGCGGCGGCACGGAGGCCGGCGTTCACGAGGCCGACCGGGCGCGCGCCCTCCTGCTCAGCCATTTGCCGCCCGTTATCATCGATCAGCCCGAGGAACCCCAATGAGCTATCAATTCCACCCCAGTGTGCTGCGCGAATACGACATCCGCGGGATCATCGGCGAGACGCTGGGGGCCGATGATGCACGCGCCATCGGCCGTGGCTTCGGGACGCTACTGGCGCGGGAAGGCGGACGCAAGGTGGCGGTCGGCTATGACGGGCGGCGCTCATCCCCGATGCTCGAGCACGCGCTGATCGAGGGGCTGACCTCGAGCGGCATCGACGTGCGGCGGATCGGCCTCAGCGCCACGCCGATGCTCTACTACGCCGAAGCCTCAGACGAAGAGGTTGATGGCGGAATTCAGATAACAGGCAGCCATAATCCCGCCAATTACAATGGCTTCAAGATGGTGTTTCAGGGCAGGCCGTTCTTCGGCGCGGATATTCACCGCCTTGGCGCGATGGCCGCCGCGGGCGAATGGGACGACGGCGCGGGCAGCGTCGAGAGCGTCGACATTCTGGACGCTTATGTGGCGCGCGTGCTCGAGGCGCTGGCCGGCATCGACCCTGCCGGGCTCGCTTCCCTGCGTGTCGGCTGGGACGCGGGCAACGGCGCCGCGGGACCCGCTCTCGAGGCGCTCGCCGCTCGCCTGCCAGGCCAGCACCATCTGCTCTATACCGAAGTCGACGGGCATTTTCCGAACCATCATCCTGACCCCACTGTGGAGGCCAATCTTCAAGATCTGGTTAAGCTTGTCGCGGAGAAGAACCTCGATTTTGGAGTAGCTTTCGACGGCGATGGCGACCGGATCGGCGCGGTCGACGGCCAGGGCCGCGTGATCTGGGGTGACCAGCTGCTGATGATCTTTGCCGAGGATCTGCTGCAACGCCATGCAGGCGCAACGATCATCGCCGATGTTAAGGCATCGGGTGCCCTATTTAGGCAAGTGGAGAAGCTCGGCGGGCAGCCGCTGATGTGGAAAACCGGCCACTCGCTGATTAAGTCCAAAATGAAGGAGGTTTCCTCCCCGCTGGCCGGCGAGATGAGCGGCCACGTGTTCTTCGCCGACGAATATTACGGCTACGACGATGCGCTTTACGCCGGCGTGCGACTCATCGCCGCTGCCGCGCGGCTCGGTAAATCAGTTACCGAGCTGCGCAGCGCCATGCCCGAGGTGATCAACACGCCAGAAATGCGCTTCCAGGTCGACGAGACACGCAAGTTCGCCGCGATCGACGAGGTCAAGGCGCGGCTCGCAAACGCCTCGGGCGAAATCGAGGTCAACGATACCGACGGCGTGCGCGTCACCACGCCCGACGGCTGGTGGCTGCTGCGCGCCTCCAACACGCAGGACGTGCTCGTCGCGCGGGCCGAGAGCGACAGCGAGGAAGGTCTCGAGCGGCTGATGGCGCAGATCGACGAGCAGCTCGCCGCCTCGGGCCTCGAACGCGGGGCCCAGGCGGGGCACTGAAGCCCCGCCGCGCCCGGGGACCCTGCCCTAAGGTCCGCATCATCAATCAATGATGGATCGGAACCCGCCGTGGCGGGAGTCCGTTTTTCCCGCCGTGAGCTTATTATAGCAAGGGTTTGCGGCAAAATGCTGGTCGATGACATAACGCGCGACGAAGCGCGCGAGGAGATGTTCGCGCGGATCGCGGACCGGGGGTTCCCCTGCGTTGGCGCCAAATCGGCGCTGGCCAAGAGCACGCTCAAGGTCATCGTCGGCCATGCGATCACCAGCGGGTGGGACGATGTGAAGCTGCATTCCGAGCTTATCGAATGGGCCTCGCAATACCGGCGCGATCCGGGCGGTTTGCGTAGCCTGGCGATGGTCTTCGACAGCCCGCGCGACCTGAGCGAAGAGGCATTCGAGAAGGCGATGTGGGAGCGGATCCAGTCGTTGGCCGATAAGGACCAGTGGCGCGGGCAGGCCTATGATCCGCGCGTCAGCCCCGATCCGGCCGACCCGCATTTCTCGCTGAGTTTCGGCGGCGAGGCGTTCTTCGTCGTCGGCCTGCACCCCGCCGCGAGCCGCCCGGCCCGCCGCTTCCCGCGCCCGACGATGGTGTTCAACCTGCACGACCAGTTCGAGAAACTGCGCGAGGATGGCCGCTACGAACGCATGCGCGACGCCATCCTGGCGCGTGACGAGGCGCTGGCGGGCGACGTCAATCCGATGATCTCCCGCCACGGCGAGGCGAGCGAGGCGCGGCAATATTCGGGCCGCCTGGTGGACGACGACTGGACCTGCCCGTTCTCCGACAAGCGCGCTTCTTGAGCGAGCCGGCCGAGATCCAGCCCCGTTCGGGCACCGCATTCCGGCTGGAGTGCGGACAGGTGCTGCGGGTGATTGACATCGAGGGATGCCAGGTGAGCGATCTGCTCGCCTTTTCAGCGGACGATCCGCGCGAGGCGATCTCCAACGGGCGGACCTTCGATTACGAGGAGACCATTCGCCTCGGCGAGGGCTGCACGCTGTGGTCCAACCGCTCCAACTCGATGCTGACGATCATCGAGGACCAGGTCGGGGTACATGATTTCCTGCTGACGCCGTGCAGCAAGGCGACCTTCCGCCATTTCTATCCCGACCAGCCCGTCCACCGCGGCTGCTTCGGCAATCTCGCAGAGGCGCTCGCGCCGTTCGGGATCGAGCAAGACGATATCCCGTGCGCGTTCAACGTGTTCATGAACGTGGTGGTGGATGGCGCGGGCAGGCTGCGCGTCGAGCCGCCGGTGAGCAAGGCCGGCGAATACATCCGGCTACGCGCGGAAATGAACCTCATTATCGGGCTGACGGCGTGCTCGGCCTACGCGTCTAACGGCGGCAGCTTCAAGCCGATCCACTTCCTGGTGGAAGACTGAAAGCTCGGCCGCAGCCGATCCTGTCGTGCTGGCGGCGGCTCTGAGAAAAAGGGGCCCGCCGTCACCCGGCAGGCCCCTTTCATGGTCGGGCGGTCTCTGCGATCAGGCAAGCGTGCCGGTGTTGCGCTCGCTCATGGTGCGATCGGTGTCCGAGCGGTTGCGATCCGTGCGGTCGTCGTTGTCGCGGACGTTGTCGGTCGTGCGCAGATTGTTCTGCACATGGCCGACGCCCGAGATCTCGTGGACGCAATCTTCCGCGCGCCGCTTCTGCTGGCGGTCGTCCACCGTGCCGTCGAGCGTCAACTCGCCGCCCTGCACGGTGACCTGCACGTTGCGCGCATCGACGCCCCAATCCTCGGTCAGCCGGTCGCAGGCATCCTCGAGGATGCGGTCGTCCGAACGGGTATAGCTCGACGGACCGCGGCCCCGATGATCCCGCTCACGGCGGCGGGCGGCGTCATCATCTCCGAACCAGCTGGCGACCTCGTCGCCGGCCTTGTCGAAGAAGCCGCGATCGTCGCGGCCCCGCGAGTTGCCGCCGAGGCCGGAGGTACCCGCCCCATGGGAGCCGCCGCTGTAACCGCCCTGCATCGACTGCCCGCGGCCATACCCCTGGCGACCTTCGCGCCGTCCGACATTGCCGCTGCCATAGTTCTCGGAGTTGAAGCTGCCGAAGCCGGCCTGCTCGTTGTTATCGTAGCGTGCAGGGCCGTAGCCGCCGCCCCCGCTCGACCGGCTGCCGTAATCGTCCTTGTAGTCGCGCCCGCCCTGGTAGGAGCCTTCGTCGCGCCACGAGGAGCCGGAGCGCTCGTTCTGGGCGCCGTAGTCGTTTTCCTGATCGCCGTAGCGGCCTTGCGAATAGTCATCGCCCATCTGGCCGGATCCCGAGCCGTGATCCTCGTCGCGGGAGGAGCGCTCGGACTGGAACTGCTCGGGCTGGCGGCCCTGGCGGTAGCCCCGCTCGGAATCGTCGCGATTTTCCTGTCGCTTGTAGCGGTTGCGGTCTGCCATGATCATAATCCTCTCTTGTCTGGTGCGGTCCGGTCGGCCAACCATCGGTGGAAGATCGGTCCCGGATCGGGAGCTCGCCCGGCAATACGCCTCGGGAGAGCCTACCGAATGAACGCGCGACAGGCGGGGGATGGTTCCCCGTTCGGCGCATGAATCGGGCATCCGGGCGCAGGGCGGTAAGAGGTGGAAAACTGCTGTTGCCGTCAATGGCTTATGCGCAGCGCATTGGCCCTGGAGGCTGCGCAACCTACCTTCTTGAGCGAAGATGACGATTCCCGTTGAGCTCGCCCGCTGGTTCGCCGCGCGGAACTGGCGCGTGAGGCGCCATCAGGCCGAGATGCTGGCCGCGGCCGATGCGGGGCGGGACGCGCTGCTCGTCGCCGACACCGGGGCGGGCAAGACGCTGGCGGGCTTCATGCCGACGCTCGCGGCTTTTTGCCCGTCGCGGCTGGGCGACGCGCCTGCTCCGGACGAGCTGCACACGCTCTACGTCTCGCCGCTGAAGGCGCTGGCGCACGACGTGCAGCGCAATCTCGTCATGCCGGTCGAGGAATTGGGCCTGGCGATGCGGATCGAGACGCGGAGCGGCGATACGCCCGCCGATCGCAAGCGGCGCCAGCGCACCCGGCCGCCGCATGTGCTGCTGACGACGCCCGAATCGCTCTCCCTGCTGCTCAGCTACGAGGACAGCTTCGCGCTGTTCGCCGGGCTCGAGCGGATCGTCGTCGACGAGGTCCACGCCTTCGCCACCGGCAAGCGCGGCGACCTGCTGGCGCTGGCGATGACGCGGCTGCAGGCGATCGCGCCCAAGCTGACCCGCGCGGGGCTGTCGGCCACCGTGGCCGATCCCGAGGCGTTCCGGGCCTGGATGGCGCCGTGGGGCGACATTGACCGGGTGGCGCTGGTCGAGGGCGAGGCAGGCGCGGAGCCCGAAGTCGAGATCCTACTGCCCACCGATGCGCGGGTTCCCTGGGGCGGCCATGCGGCAACCTGGGCGATCCCGCAGCTTTACGAGGAGATCCGTCGCAACCGCACCACGCTGGTGTTCACCAACACGCGCTTCCTCGCCGAATACATCTTCCAGCATCTGTGGGCTGCGAACGAGGAAAACCTGCCGATCGGCATCCACCACGGCTCGCTCTCGAAGGAGGCGCGGCGCAAGGTGGAGGGAGCCATGGCGCGGGGGGAGCTGCGCGCGCTGGTCGCCACCTCCAGCCTCGATCTGGGGGTCGATTGGGGGGACATCGATTGCGTGGTGCAGATGGGCGCGCCCAAGGGCTCCTCGCGCCTGCTCCAGCGGATCGGCCGGGCCAACCACCGCCTCGACCTTGCCAGCCGCGCGCTCATCGTGCCGGGCAATCGGTTCGAGTTCCTCGAGGCGCAGGCGGCCAAGGACGCGGTCGAGGAAGGGGTGCGCGACGGTGAGGATTTCCGCCCCGGCGGGCTCGACGTGCTCGCCCAGCACGTGATGGCCTGCGCCTGCGCGGGGCCGTTCGACGAGGCGGCGCTGCTGGCGGAGGTGCGCTCGACGCTGGCCTATGCGTGGGTGGACGAGCCGGTGTGGCGCCGCGTGCTCGATTTCGTCGCCACTGGCGGCTACGCGCTCAGGAGCTACGACAAGTTCCGCCGCATCACCCGCGACGACAGGCAGGGCGGTGGCAGCACGTGGCGGCTGGCGCATCCCGAATTCGCCCAGCGCCACCGGATGAACGCAGGGATCATCATCGATGCCGAGATGCTCGAGGTGCGCTTCAGGAACGGCCGCTCGCTCGGCCGGGTGGAGGAGCGCTTCGCCGCATCGCTGCGGCCGGGCGACACGTTCCAGTTCGCCGGGGTCAATGTCGAAGTGGAGCAATTGCGCGACATGGAACTGGTCGTGCGCGCCTCGGCGAAGGCCGCGATGATCCCCTCCTATGGCGGCCTGCGCCTGCCGCTGACTACGCATCTGGCCGACCGGGTGCGCGCGATGCTGGTCGATCGCGCGGGCTGGGGGCGCTTTCCCGACGATGTGCGCGAGTGGCTGGAGGTGCAGGACTGGCGCTCCGCGCTGCCCGGCCCTGACAACCTGCTGGTCGAGAGCTTCCCGCACGTGAAGCGCGAATACACCGTCTACTACACCTTCATCGGCTGGAACGCGAACCAGTCGCTCGGCATGCTGATCACCCAGCGGATGGAAGCGCTGGGGCTGATGCCGGGCGGCTTCGTCGCCAATGATTACTCGCTCGGCGTTTGGGGGCTGAGGCCGGTCGAGGACCCCGCGGCGCTGCTCTCGCCCGATATCCTCACCGAGGAGTTCGTCGACTGGGTGCAGGACAGCCACCTGCTGCGCCGCGCCTTCCGCGAGGTGGCGGTGATCGGCGGGCTGGTCGAGCGCCAGCATCCCGGGCGCAAGAAATCGGGCAAGCAGGTGACCTTCTCGACCGACCTCATCTACGACGTGCTGCGGAAGTACGAGCCCGACCACCTGCTGATCGAGGCCGCGTGGGCCGATGCGCGCGCACGGATGACCGATGTCGGGCGGTTGGCCGATCTGCTCGACACCGCAGCGGAGCGGATCGAGCACGTGAAGCTCGACCGGGTCAGCCCGCTGGCGGTGCCGGTGATGGTGATGATCGGCCGCGAGGCGACGCCGCAGGGCGCGGCGGACGAGGAACTGCTGCTCGAGGCCGAGAGCCTGGCGGCGGCGGCGATGGGGGGCATGGAGGCGAGGCGGCCAGCCTGACCGCCCTGCCTGTTGCTACCTGCCGAAGTCGCGGAACTGCTCGTTGCCCACAAAGCCGAACTTGGTCACCCCCGACGCCTTGATGATGTTGAGCGTCTTGGCCGAGAGGTCGTAGCTCGCATTGGGCTCGGGCTCGTATTGCAGCTCGGGCTCTGGCTGGAGCGTGGTCGTCGCCTGCAGGTTGGTCACCAGCTGGTTGTCGGTGATCGGCCCGCCGTTCCAGAAGATCTCGCCGTTCTGCGTCAGCACCACCTTGTTGACCACCGGATCGATATCCGTCGGCGGGTTGCTGGACGGCTGCGGCAGGTCGATATTGACCGCGTGCGTGGCCACCGGAATGGTGATGATGAACATGATGAGGAGCACGAGCATGACGTCGATCAGCGGCGTCGTGTTCATCTCCATCATCGGCGAGCCGTCGTCCTTGCCGCCCGACATTGCCATGATTGCTGTTCCTTTCGATTACCGCGCCCGTATATCGCCGGCTGGTGTCAGCCGGGATCGACCGGGTTGGAGATGAAGCCGACGGTCGGATAGCCCGCCCGCTGCACGTTGTAGATCGTCCCCGCGACGCAGCGCCAGGGCGCGTTCTCGTCGCCGCGGATGTGGACCTGCGGGATGAGTTCCGGATCTTCCATGATCGCATCGATCCCGCCCGCGCGCTGGACGATGTCGTCAAGCCGCTGGAAGGCCTGGTCGTAGAGCTCGGTCGAATCGACGAGCGTGGTGTTGTTGATGAACACCCGGCATTCCCCGTCGCGCGTGGCGCCTGAAAACGCGGTGTCGACCGTGCCCGGCGTGCGCCCGGCCTCGTCGGTGGTCGTCACAGTGATCAGCAGGTTCTCCACCTTGTCATCCGATTCGAGCGATTCGAAGATCGGCACCTGCAATTCCTCGATCGTCTGGATGGCCACCGGGATCGCGATCAGGAAGATGATCAGCAGCACCAGCATCACGTCCACCAACGGCGTGGTGTTGATGTCCGACATGGGGATTTCGCCGCCGGAGTCTCCACCTGAAATGGCCATGCTCTACGTCCTGTCCTTTGTCGCTAGTGCCGGCGGGGTGCGCGGCCCCCGCCGGCATGCCGGTTAAGCCTTGGTGGTGGTGGTCGTCGTCGTGGAACCGGTGCCGGTCACCGCCGCCGGGCGCGAGGTGGAGGTGGTGCCGCTGGTGGCAGGCGCGGTCTTGGCGGCCTTGCCGGACGCTTGCGTAGAGGTGCTGGTCATCACCTCGGGCTTCACCGAACCGCGCGAGGTGATGTTGGCGAGCAGGTCGGTCGAGAAGCCGGTCAGCATCGCCGCGATCCGCTTGTTGCGGCTCTGCAGCCAGTTGTAGGCCATCACCGCCGGCACCGCCACGAGCAGGCCGATCGCGGTCATGATCAGTGCCTCGCCCACCGGGCCCGCCACCTTGTCGATCGAGGCTGAACCGGCGAGGCCGATATTGATGAGCGCGCGGTAGATGCCGATCACGGTTCCGAGCAGGCCGATGAACGGCGCGGTGGCGCCGGTCGTCGCCAGGAACGGCAGGCCGCTCGCCAGCTTGGCATTGATGGCAGCTTCCGAACGGGCCAGCGAACCGTGCATCCAGTCATGCGCCTCGAGGCTGTCGGTCATCTTGGTGTGCTGCGATTCGGCGGATAGCGCGTCGTCGACCAGCTGGCGCCAGGCGCTGTTCTTATCGAGCTTGGTGGCCCCTTCGGAAAGCGAATTGGCGCGCCAGAATTTGGAGTGCACGTCCTTGTACTGGTTCATCACCCGGTTCTGCTCGAGCAGCTTGGTGATGAGGATGTAGAACGAGCCGACCGACATGATCACCAGCACGCTGAAGATCGACCAGGCGATGAAACCACCCTGGTTCATCGCTTCCATGAAGCCGAACTGGTTGGCGGGCGCCTCTCCGGCGGCGGCTGCGAGGATTTCGAGGGACATTGCTTTTAATTCCTCTTGTGAAGGCGTTGTGACGAAGGCGCTAGTTGAGGCGGTAGACGATCGAGGTGGTGTAATTTCCGGTGATCGGATCGCCGGCATCATTAAGCGCGGGCCTGAACCTTGCGTAGCGCTCCATCGCCGAACAAGCACCCTGATCGAGAATGGATTCGCCGCTCGAATTCGTGACGCTGCACGAAGCGACGCGGCCGTTGGAGCCGACCTGCACCCTCACCCCGACGGTCCCCTCAAGTTCGCGGCTGATAGCACGCGAGGGATAGCCTTCGTTGACGATGCGGCTTTGCCAATTGCCATCGACCTGCACGCCGCGGGCACGCGATGGCGCGGGCGGCGGGGGCGGCGGGGCGGGCGGCGGCTGCACCAGCGAGGGGCGCGGTGGCGGCACCCTGAGGCGCGGCGGCGCGGGAGGCGGAATATCGACCTGCGTGCGGATCGGCGGCGCCCGCGTGGCGACGCTGATCGGCGGCGGCGGCGCCACGGGGGGCGGGATCGTCTCAGGCTGCGGCTGCACCTCCTCGGGGGGCGGCGGCTCCTCCGGCTCGGGCTCGGGCTCGGGCTCGTCGATGTCGATCGTGGTCACCCGCTCGATGACCGCCGAAGCGGCGGAATAGGCAAGGCCGGTGATCAGCGCATAGCCGAGGGCTACGTGGATGAGCGCAACAATGATGATGGCGATGATCTTGTTGCCGCTCAATTGTTGGTCAGCGTATGCCATCCAATCCCTTCGCTCCTGTTCCCATGTCTCGCCGCCGCCAGCTCATTGAACCTGCAGAGGCGGATTCACATCCTGCCAGCCGTTTTACGGCCTTGTCTACCCGCTAGATGCACAAGGCTTGTGTTTTGATCCCGCCGGCGGTGCCGCGCTTTTGTGCTCGTCCCCTGCATGCAGGACCTTTTGCGTCCTCATTAGGCGGGTTCTTAACGGCGATGAAATGGGGGGGCAATCGCTTTGTCGGTTAAGCGCCGATTCACCGTCTGCACCATTTTGGGTCCACTCGTGTGGGCGATGTGCCCGGCTCGGGTTGCACTCGCGGGGGCGTTGAGAGAAGGATTGAAGCGCATGACCAGATCCATCATTCCGCCCGTGCGGTCCGGCCCCCCGGCGGCTTTAGCTGCGCGCCGCCCGCGCCTCGCCGCGCTCCTGGCCGGCCTACTCCTCGCGGGTTGCGCGCTCCCTGGCGCGGCGCAGGAACGGCCCGCCCCCGCGGCGCTGGCCGAGCCGGCGCAGGCGCTGTCCTATGCCGATCTGATGGCGCTGGCGAGCGCGGCCGAGGTGGTGCTCGTCGCCCGGATCGAGGACCAGGCCCGCGTGCCCGCCGAACGCGCGACGGGACTGGCGGCAGGGGATGCGCGGCTCTATCTGGAGGCGGAGACCGAGACCGTGCTCGGCGGCCGTACAGGCGTTGCCGGCGCGCTCGCCTTCCTCGCCGACCGACCGCTCGATGCGCGGGGCCGCCCGCAAAAGCTGAAGAAACAGCGCTTCCTGCTTTTCGCGCGCCCCGTGCCGGGCCAGCCTGGCGAGATCCAGCTGGTCTCCCCCGACGCGATGCTTCCGGCCGAGCCGATGCTCGTCGCGCGCACCCGCACGGTGCTCGGCCAGATCGCCGAGGGCCGTGCGCTGCCGCAGGTGACGGGGGTGCGCGAGGTGATCTCGGTCGCCGGTAACCTCGCGGGCGAATCGGAAACGCAGCTGTTCCTCGAGACCGCCAGAGGGGAGCCGGTTTCGATGACTGTCCTGCGGCGCCCCGGCGTGGCGCCCGAGTGGGGGGTCTCGTGGACCGAGATCGTCGATCCCGCCGCCCGGCCGCCCGCTCCGGAGACGCTGGAATGGTACCGGCTCGCCTGCTTCCTGCCGCAGGAACTGCCGGCCGACTCCTTCCTCCAGGATGAGCCGCAAGCGCGGGCACGGGCGCGGGAGGACTTTGCTTTCATGCTCGGCGAACTGGGGGAGTGTGGTAGGAGCCAGGGGTGAACCCCCTGGGGTCCATTGCCCCCTTTTATGTCGTCTTCCGACCAGGCTATTGAGCGTCTCGAGCCGTTCGACTTCGTGACAAAGCTGACGGCTGCCCGGCCGAAGGCTACTCCTCGACGGGTCCCGCCAGGCTCTCGTCGCCTGCACCCGCGCTAGGCCGCCAGCAAACGGGGTGCAGGGGCGCTGGCCCCTGCGAAAAACCGTCCTTGCCCTTGACCCTCCCCGCGCCCTAACCGCGCTGCGATGGCCAAGTCGGAACCCCTGCGTATCGCCCTCGCCGGCCTGGGCACGGTCGGTGCAGGGGTCGTCCGGCTGCTCGCCGCCAATGGCGGGCTGATCGCTGCGCGCGCCGGCCGGCCGATCGCCATCAGCGCGGTCTCGGCGCGCAGCCGCCGGCGCGACCGCGGCGTCGACCTCACCCCCTTCGCCTGGGAGGACGACATGGCGGCGCTGGCTCGGCGCGGCGATGTCGACGTGGTGGTGGAACTGGTCGGCGGCGCCGACGGCCCGGCGCTTGCGCTCGCCCGCCGGGCGCTGGGCGCAGGCAAGGGGCTGGTCACCGCCAACAAGGCGATGATCGCCCATCACGGGATGGAGCTTGCGCGCCTCGCCGACGAAGCGGGGGCAGCCTTGCGCTTCGAGGCGGCGGTGGCGGGCGGGATCCCGGTGCTCAAGGGCCTGGCCGAGGGGGCCGCGGCCAACAGGGTGCGAGCGATCGACGGCATCCTCAACGGCACTTCGAATTTCATCCTCACCCGGATGGAGCAGACCGGCGCCGAGTTCGCGGCCGTGCTCGCCGAGGCGCAAGGCCGCGGCTATGCCGAGGCCGACCCCGCATTCGACATCGAGGGGGTGGACGCGGCCCACAAGCTCGCCATCCTCGCCGCGATCGGCTTTGGCACCTGTCTCGATTTCCCCGGCGTCGAGGCGCGCGGGATCGGCGCGGTGCGGGCGGCCGATATCGCCCGCGCAGCGGCGCTGGGCTACGTCGTGCGCCTGGTCGCCCACGCCGAACTGGTCGGGCCCGAGGAACCGCGCCTGTTCCAGCGCGTCGCGCCCTGCCTGGTGCCGCGCGGCCACCCGCTTGCAGCGGTCAAGGGCGCGACCAACGCGGTGGCGATCGAGGGCGACTTCGTCGGCCGGCTGCTGTTCGAGGGCGCCGGCGCGGGCGATGGGCCGACCGCGAGCGCGGTGGTGGCCGATCTCGTCGACATCGCCCGCGGGGGCCGCACCCCGCCCTTCGGCCTGCCGCCCGCGCTGCTCCGCCGCGCCGCGAGGGCCGATCCGGGCGAGCGGCGCGGCCGGAGTTATATCCGCTTCACCGTCGCCGACCGCCCCGGCGTGCTCGCCCAGCTCACCGCGGCGATGCGCGATGCCGGGGTGTCGATCGAAAGCCTGGTCCAGGAGGGGCGGCCCGAGGAGGGCGGCGAGGTGCTGGTGACGATGGTCACGCACGAGGCGCCCGAGCGCGCGGTCTCGCACGCTCTGACACTGCTCGAAGGCGCGCCCGACCTCGCCGAGCCGCCGCTGGTGATGCGGCTAGTGGATTAGGGGGCGTAGAACCGCCCCTCCCGTTCAGGGAGGAATGGGCGCGCGAGAGCTCCGGCAGACAGGCCGGCCTGGCCCTTTTCCGGAAGGAAGTCGGCTACTCCCGTTTGCGCCGCCCCGCTAATCGATCGACACCCTCTCGCCGGTAATCGGGGCCGTCCTCCGCTCCCCCTCGTCCGCCCGAAACACCCTCGCCGCATCCTCTGCCGAAAGCGGCTCGGGAAAAGCCGTCGTGTCGACCATGATGGCGGGCGGCGGGACCGAGCCGAAGCGGGAACAGGTCGCGATGCCGACACCGCCGGCCACGCTGCCGCAAGGCGGGATCGTGCTGACGTCCGGCGCCCGAGGCGCGCCGGTGGCGGTGCGGCCCAGATCGGGACGCGGGCCATCGCGCGTCTGGAACTCGTAGGGTCCGCCGAGCTGGCGGCAGACCACGATCACGTTGCCTTGCGCGCCGGCGACCGCCTCCTCGACCGCATCCTCGGGGCACAGGCTGACCGTCTGCTCGGGCACCCGGTAGACCTCGCGCGCAGTTTCGATCGCCTCCTCGGCGGAGACGGTCTGCGCCGCCGCAACTGTCGGAAGACCCGCGAAAAATGTCGCCGCGCCCATGGCCATCAGCACGCCCGCGATACTCGACATCGTCACACCCCCCACCTAAGCGCTCCCATACCAGATCATAATCCGGGGAGTGAATTGCCGATGAACGCCGAGCCTCAGCCGAGCCCCGAGTCCACCCGTGTAGCGGCCTCGCCGACACCCTCCAGCCAATCCGCGATGCTCGACCGGGTGCTGGTGCTCGAGATGGTCCGCGTGACCGAAGCCGCCGCGATCGCCGCTTCCGAGCTCGTCGGGCGCGGCGACGAGAAGGCCGCCGACGCCGCCGCGGTCGAGGCGATGCGCCGCGCCTTCGACAAGCTCGACATCGACGGCACCGTGGTCATCGGCGAGGGCGAGCGCGACGAGGCGCCGATGCTCTATATCGGCGAGAAAGTCGGCGGCGCGCCCGGCGCCGGACCCAGGATCGACATCGCGCTCGACCCGCTCGAAGGCACCACGATCACCGCCAAGTCAGGTCCCAACGCGCTCGCCGTGCTGGCCGCTGCCGAGCAGGGGTGTCTCCTGAACGCGCCCGACGTCTACATGGACAAGCTGGCGATCGGCCCGGGCTATCCGCCCGGCGTGGTCGGGCTCGACCGGAGCGTGGAGGACAACATCGCCGCGCTCGCCGAGGCCAAGGGCGTGCGGCCGCGCGACATCATGGTATGCGTGCTCGACCGGCCGCGCCATACCGATCTCATCGCCAGGCTGCGGGCGATGGGCTGCGGGGTGGTGCTGATCGGTGACGGCGACGTGGCGGGCGTCATCGCGACCACCGATCCCGACACCACGATCGATGTCTACATGGGCTCGGGCGGCGCGCCCGAGGGCGTGCTGGCGGCGGCGGCGCTGCGCTGCGTGGGCGGCCAGTTCGAGGGCAAGCTGCTGTTCCGCAACGAGGAAGAACGCGGCCGCGCCCGCCGCTGGGGGATCGAGGACCTCGACCGCATCTACCGGATCGACGACCTCGCCAAGGGCGACTGCATCTTCGCCGCGACGGGCGTCACCGACGGCCCGATGCTGCAAGGGGTCAAGCGCCTGCGCGGCGGCAGGATGACGACCGAGAGCGTGGTGATGCGCTCGAGCTCGGGCACGATCCGCTATATCCGCAGCGAGCACCGCACGGGGTAGCTGTCCGGACACACGTTGCCAACGCACGGGGTAGCGGTCGATCCGGCGTCTTCGCATCGCCGATAAGGCGCCCTCCAACGCCAGGTCAGCCGGAATCAGGTCAGTCGGAACAAGGTATTTCGCGCCATTCGGTCTGCCGATCGGGGGGGGCGCTATCGCCAATTGTCCGCCCGGCTGCACGAAAAGCAGGCAAGGGGCCTCGATCCGGGGTAAGAAGACGGCAATCGGCCTCCGGAGGGAGCGCGCATAGTGAAACCGGACTTGAGGAGCGGGGTTTTCGAGAACGGCCGCTGGCGACCGTCCTTTCTCCTCCCGTTGATCGCCGCCCTTGCCGGCCTGGCTGCAATACTCGTGTCGATCCGCCAGCACGGCTTGTGGTATGATGAACTATTCACCTTGTACGTCACCCGCCCCGGTCTCTACCTCGAATTCGCGCTGAACGAATACTGGCTTCAGGACAATCATCCGCCTCTTTTCTACTTTCTCAGCTGGACGACGAATTTTCTCGGAAACTCGGTCGAACTGCGGCGACTGATCAACGCGGCCGCATTCCTGGCCGCCTGCGGCGTGTTCGCCACGATCTGGCGCAGGCGGATCATTGCCCCGACGACCCTCACCCTGTTCGCTTTCGCGATGATCGCCGGGCATCTTTTTGCCGGCATTGCCGCGGAGTTGCGGTCCTATTTCATCTCCCTCCTGCTGCCCGGACTGCTGGCCCTGCTTCTGCTGGAACTGGCACGTCCCCTGGCCGAGGGGGGATCGCAACCCGCAAGGGCACGCCCGGTGATTTCGACCTTTGTCGTAGCCGCGCTGGCGATGAACCTGCATTTCATTACGACGATCGTTGCCTCGAGCCTGTTCGCCGCCTTCTTCCTGCGCGCGTTGCTGGAACGGAACGCGTTCGCCTTGCGCTGGACCTTCGCATCGGGCGCAGTCGCGCTCGCACCGTTCCTCATCCTCACCGTGCTGGCGTTCGCCAAGCTGGAGGCGAACACGCGCAGCTTCTGGGCCGAACCCGGCCTGGTCCAGGGCTTGCGGACGCTGCTGGAAACCGGGTTGGGATCGGTGCCCGATATCCTGCCCCTCGCCATCATCGCGCTGGCAGGCCTGCTGCTGATCGTCTTGCGGATCATGCGCGAGCGGGTCCTGCGCGTCAGCGACCGGGATCTGCTGACCATCTGCGCTGCACTGGTGATTTTTGGCATCGCCGTCCTCGCTGTCCATGCCATCCGGCCGGTCATCGTCGGCTACTACCTCGTGGGGGCGATCGGGCCGGCGACGCTTGCCTGTGCTCTGGCCGCGACCGGAGCGCTTGGCGGGCTGACCCGGCGCGGCCAGATCGTGGGCGTTGGCACCGTCGTCATCTGGTCGCTCGGCGCGCTGTTCATCAATACGTCGCACTCGCTCCGCTGGGAAACGAGCTACCATCCGAACGCGCAATTCGTCCGCGACACGCTCGAGGCTTGTCCACAGACGCTGGTCCATCGCGACCCCTACCCGCATCGCGACCTGACTGCCCTGCCGCCCGAGGAGAACCGGATCGTCTCGCTGATGTCCTATGGCTTTCTGGCGGATCTTTACGGCTTTGAGCTGGAGCCGTGGGAATCGCGTGCGATGGCGGGCACCTGCCCCACCCTGTTCTGGGCGAATTACGACAACTATCGGCACCCGGCGGGAACCGTGCTGAAACGCCTGCGACGCCGCGGCTATCCCGTGACCAGCCTCAAGCGGGTGCAACTTGGATATGGGGTCGTGCATGTTGCCCCGCCGACGCAGGTGCGGCAGCCGAACCGGCGATGAGGCGATCGCGCCGCGCAGGCGGGGCCGATCCACCACTGCGTGCCAGCCGGCATGTTGCAATTGGGGACCCTGCGCCCTAGCCCGCTAGCCCGCCTCGGGTTCGCAACGGGCGGCAATGATCGATGCAGGAGAGGGCCGCGCGATGAAGATCATGTCGGGCAATGCCAATTTGCCGCTCGCCCGGGCGATCGCGGCCTATCTCGAGACCTCGCTGACCGATGCCAGCGTGCGCCGCTTCGCCGACGAGGAGATCTTCGTCGAGATCCACGAGAACGTGCGCGGGGAGGACGTCTTCCTCGTCCAGCCGACTGGCTTTCCGGCCAATGACAACCTGATGGAACTGCTGATCTGCATCGATGCGCTGAAGCGCGCCTCGGCCAAGCGGATCACCGCCGTGGTGCCCTATTTCGGCTATGCCAGGCAGGATCGAAAGCCGGGGCCGCGCACGCCGATTTCGGCCAAGCTGGTGGCCAACCTGATCGTCGAGGCGGGGGCCGACCGGATGCTGTCGGTGGACCTCCATGCGGGCCAGATCCAGGGCTTCTTCGACATCCCGACCGACAATCTCTACGCCGCCCCGGTGATCGCCGCCGACATCCAGGCGCGCTACGGCGACAAGGAACTGACGGTGGTTTCGCCCGACGTCGGCGGCGTGGTTCGCGCCCGCGCGCTCGCCAAGCGGCTCGACAATGCCCCCCTCGCCATCGTCGACAAGCGGCGCGAGCGGCCGGGCGAATCGGAGGTGATGAACATCATCGGCGAAGTTTCGGGGCGCAACTGCATCATGATCGACGATATCGTCGATTCGGGCGGCACGCTGTGCAACGCGGCCGAGGCGCTGCGCGATGCGGGGGCGACGAGCGTTGCCGCCTACATCACGCACGGCGTGCTCTCGGGAGGCGCGGTGGCGCGGATCGACACGTCCGCGCTCAAGGAGCTGGTGATCACCGATTCGATCCTGCCGACCGAAGCTGCGTGCGAGGCGAGCCACGTCCGCATCCTGACGATCGCCCCGCTGATCGGCGAAGCGGTGCGGCGGATCGCCGACGAGACCAGCGTCTCGAGCCTGTTCGATTGACCGTCGCGCGGTCGGTAACCCGGTCTCAGTCGGCTAGCGGATCGTAGCTGCCGAAACTCCAGGCATAGCCTTCGAGATCGAGCGCGCCGTAATCGCGGCCGCCATAGTCCTCGTCCTGCGGCTCGCGGATGATCGTCGCGCCGGCCGCGCGGGCGCGTTCGCAATGTTCGTCGACATCGTCGATCACCACATAGAGCGTCACCGTGTTGGCTCCCGCCTCGCGCGGTGTCTTCATCGAGGAGGCCTCGGTCCACGCGTCGTCGGAAGCGGTCGACAGCATGATGAGATTGCCGTCTTTGGCCAATTGGGCGTGGTGAATCAGCGAAGGGTCCTTCTCGTCGACATGGACGGCATGCCTGGCGAAACCGAACGCCTCGCACAGGAAGTCGATCGCGGCGGGGGCATCGCGATAGCACAGGCATGCAATGATCGCGGGCTTGACGGGCATCGGCTGCTCCTCCTTCTGTTGCCAGCCTATACCACGAACGGGCATGGCGCGGCCATGACCGACGCCGATATCGCCCTCGCTCACCGCCTCGCCGATGCTGCGCGCGGCGCGATCCGGCCGCTGTTCCGCACCGCGCTGGAGAGCGAGGCCAAGGAGGACGAATCGCCCGTCACCCTCGCCGATCGCGCGGCAGAGGAGGCGATGCGGCGCATCCTCACCGCCGAGGTGCCGCAGGACGGGGTGCAAGGCGAGGAGTTCGGCGCCAGCGCGGGACGTTCGGGCCGCACCTGGGTGCTCGACCCGATCGACGGCACCACCGCCTTCCTCGCCGGGCGGCCGATCTTCGGCACGCTGATCGCGCTGCTGGTCGAGGGCTTCCCGGTGCTCGGCGTCATCGACCAGCCGATCCTTTCCGAACGCTGGCTCGGCGTCACCGGCAGGCAAACCACCTTCAACGGCGCGCCAATCGGCACCCGCCCATGCCCCACGCTGGCCGGAGCGAGCCTCGCCACCACCGGCCCGCATTATTTCGACGAGCGCCAGGGCCACGTCTTCATGGCGCTCGCCGCCGCCACCGATCACAAGCGGATGGTGATGGGGGGCGATTGCTACAACTACGCGATGCTCGCCTCGGGCCATCTCGACCTCGTCTGCGAAGCGGGGCTCAAGCTGCACGATTTCGCCGCGCTGGTGCCGGTGGTCGAGGGCGCGGGCGGGCAGATGTGCGACTGGGCCGGCGAGCCCCTGCACCAGGGGTCGACCGGCGAGGTACTGGCGCTCGGCGACCCGGCCCGGCTGGACGAGGTGCTGGAAGCGATGCAGGGCTGATTGCCTCCTCCCCGACCGCTTCCTAGATAGCGCGGCAAGACCTTATCGGAGCTCTCAATCGTGAAACCCTTGCCTATCCTCCTCCTTCTCGCCCCGGCCCTGCTCGCCAGCACTGCCTGTTCCGAAACGACCGAGGAGAGCGCGGAGGCGACGCTCGAATCGATGGCCGAGGATGCCGAGGCGACGATCGGGGTTGCCGGGCGCGAGCTCGAGGAAGGGGCGGCCAAGGCGAATGCCGCGATCAAGGAAGGAACGGCCGAGCTCGATTCCGAGATCGACGGGTTCCAGGCCGATGTCGAACGCGAGCGCGCGGTGCGCGGTGCCGAGGTGGAGGTGGAGCCGGCGCAGGAGTGAGGGCGCCGTTGCGCTCGATCCGCTTCCCGATCCGCCACCTTGCCTTCCCCTGCCCGGTCCGCTAAGTGCGCCCGCTTCATCGACACGTGAACCTCCGCCGGCCTGGCCATGCAGGGCTGCCACGGCCGGCGCGAACGTGTCCCCTTGAAAGGAGACGAAAATGCCCAAGCTCAAGACCAAGAGCGGTGTGAAGAAGCGCTTCAAGATCACCGCCACGGGCATGGTCAAGCACGGCGTTGCCGGCAAGCGCCACCGGCTCATCAGCCACAACGCCAAGTATATCCGCCAGAACCGCGGCACCTCGGTCCTGTCCGAAGCGGACACGCCTGCGGTCAAGCGCTGGGCTCCCTACGGGCTCGACTGAGCGCCGGTTCCTGAAGGAGATATAGACCATGACCCGTATCAAGCGCGGCGTCACCACGCGCGCCAAGCACAAGCGCATCCTCGAGCAGGCCAAGGGCTATCGCGGACGGCGCAAGAACACCATTCGCGTCGCCCGCCAGGCGGTGGAGAAGGCCGGCCAGTACGCCTATCGCGACCGCAAGGTGAAGAAGCGCACCTTCCGCGCGCTGTGGATCCAGCGGATCAATGCCGCGGTGCGTGCAGAAGGCCTGACCTATTCGCAGTTCATGCACGGCGTGAAGCTCGCCGGGATCGAGCTCGACCGAAAGGTAATGGCCGATCTGGCGATGAACGAAGGGGATTCCTTCGGCCACATCATCGCGCAGGCCAAGCAGGCGCTGCCCGCCTAAGCCCCGGACCACCGGAGACAACCGGAGCGCCACCCTTGCGTCGAACCGCAGGGGTGGCGCTTTTGGCATCGCCCTCCTAACGAGCGCCGCTGTATGGACACGACGCACGAGACGAAGGTCAGCGAGACGCTCGAGCGGCTGCACCGAGCCGACAGCCTCGATGCGCTCGAGGCGGTCCGGGTGGAGGCGCTGGGGAAGAAGGGCTGGCTCAGCCAGCTGATGAAGACGCTGGGGGCGATGGACCCCGAGCAGCGCAAGGCCGAGGGCCCGCGCATCCAGGGCCTGCGCACCCGGGTTTCGGATGCGATCGAGGCGCGCAAGGCCGTGCTGGAGGCAGCCGCGCTCGAGGCGCAGCTCGCCACCGAGACGCTCGACCTCACCCTCCCCGCGCCCCGAACCCCGCAGGGTAGCGTCCACCCAGTCAGCCAGGTGATGGACGAGCTCGCCGAGATCTTCGCCGATCTCGGCTTTTCCGTCGCCACCGGCCCCGAAATCGAGGACGATTGGCGCAATTTCACCGCGCTCAACATGCCCGAGAGCCACCCCGCGCGGGCGATGCACGACACCTTCTACTTCCCCGATCGCGACGGCAGCGGTAACCGCATGCTGTTGCGCACGCACACCTCGCCCGTTCAGATCCGCGCGATGAAGCAGCAGGGCGCGCCGATCCGCATCATCGCCCCGGGCCGGGTTTATCGAAGCGACAGTGACGCCACCCACACGCCGATGTTCCATCAGATCGAAGGCCTGGTGATCGACCGGTCGATCCACCTCGGCCACCTCAAATGGACGCTCGAGACGTTCCTGAAAGCGTTCTTCGAGACAGAGGATATCGTCCTCAGGCTGCGTCCCAGCTATTTCCCGTTCACCGAGCCGAGCGTCGAGGTCGATGTCGGCTTCGCTCTGGAGGGCGGCCGGCGCATGCTCGGCGGCAGCGGCGATGCGCCCGGCCACGGCTGGATGGAGCTGCTCGGCAGCGGGATGGTCAACGCCCGCGTGATCGAAATGGCCGGCCTCGATCCCGCCGAATGGCAGGGCTTCGCCTTCGGCGTCGGCGTCGATCGGCTGGCGATGCTCAAATATGGCATGGACGACCTGCGCGCCTTCTTCGACGGCGACGCGCGCTGGCTTTCGCACTACGGCTATTCCGCCTTCGACGTGCCGACGCTGTCGGGCGGCGTGGGAGCGCCGAGGGGAGTGGGGGCATGAAGTTCTCGCGCGAATGGCTCGGCTGGTTCCTGAAAACCGACGCCTCGGTCCGCGAGATCGCCGACACGCTCAACCGGATCGGGATCGAGGTCGAGGGCGTAGAGGACCCGGGTGAGAAACTGGCCGGGTTCCGGGTGGCGAAGGTGATCGAAGCCAATCCACATCCCGATGCCGACAAGCTCCAGGTGTTGACCGTCGATGCAGGTGACGGCGCGTCCCTCACCGTGGTCTGCGGTGCCCCCAACGCGCGCGCGGGGATGCTCGGCGTGCTCGGCCAGCCGGGCGCGGTCGTGCCGGCGAACGGGATGGAGCTGAGGCAGGCAGCGATCCGCGGCGTCACCTCCAGTGGCATGATGTGCTCGGCCCGCGAGCTCGAGCTGGGCGAGGACCATGACGGCATCATCGAGCTGCCCGAGGATGCGCCGGTCGGCACCCCGTTCGCGCAATATCACGGCACGAGCCCGGTGTTCGACGTCGCCATCACCCCCAATCGGCCCGATTGCATGGGGGTGATGGGCCTCGCGCGCGACCTTGCCGCCGCGGGGCTCGGCACGTTCGAACCGCCCTCGCCGGAGCCGATCGGGGGCAGCTTCCCCTGCCCGGTCGCGATCCGCACCGACGATCCCGAAGGCTGCCCCGCCTTCTATGGCCGGGTGATCCGCGGCGTCACCAACGGCGCCTCGCCCGAATGGATGCGGCGCCGCCTCGTCGCCGCGGGCCAGCGGCCGATCAGCGCGCTGGTCGACATCACCAATTACCTGATGCTGGCGTTCGGGCGCCCGGCGCATGTCTATGACCTCGCCAAGCTCCAGGGCCCCGTCGTCGCCCGCCGCGCGCACGAGGGCGAACAGGTGCTGGCGCTGAACGGCAAGAGCTACGCGCTCGATCGCGAGATGACGGTCATCGCCGACCAGGACGGCGTGCACGATATCGGCGGGATCATGGGCGGCGAGCAATCCTCGGTCACGGCGAACACCACCGACGTGCTGCTCGAGATCGCTTATTTCGACCCGACGAGGATCGGCACGACCGGCCGGCGGCTGAATCTCGCCACCGACGCCCGCACCCGCTTCGAGCGCGGCGTCGACCCGGCCTTCCTCGAGGATGGCCTCGCCATCCTGACCTCGCTCATCCTGCGGCTGTGCGGCGGCGAGGCGAGCGAGGTGGTCCGCGCCGGCGCGCCGCCTTCGGAGGCGAAGGTGATTGCATTCGATCCCGGCCTTACCGAGCGCCTGGGCGGCGTGGCGATCCCCGAGGAGGAGCAACGCCGCATCCTCGAGGCGCTGGATTTCGCCGTCGCGCCCGACTGGCAGGTCACCGCGCCGCTACGCCGCCACGACATCGAAGGCCCTGCCGATCTCGTCGAGGAAGTGGTGCGCATCCACGGCCTCGACAAGGTCGCGAGCGTGCCCCTGCCGCGCGCCGAGGGCGTCGCCCGCCCCACCGCCACGCCGCTTCAGCGCACCGAGCGCCGCCTGCGCCGCGCCGCCGCCGCGCGCGGGCTCGCCGAGGCGGTGACCTGGTCGTTCATCCCGGCCGAGCATGCCGAGCATTTCGCCCCGGCGGGCACCCCGCCCTGGGTGCTCGACAACCCGATCAGCGAGGAGATGAAGGCGATGCGCCCCTCGCTGCTTCCCGGCCTGATCGCCGCCGTCAAGCGCAATGCCGACCGCGGCGCGGCGGGCGCGCGGCTGTTCGAGATCGGCCGCCGCTATCTGCGTGGGCCCGACGGCACCAGCGACGAGCGCCCCACGCTCGCCCTCGTCCTCGCCGGCGAGAAGCGCGCGCGCGGCTGGGCAAACGGCCCGGCGGCGCTGTTCGACGCCTTCGACGCCAAGGCCGAAGCACTGGCGCTGCTCGCGGATGCCGGCGCGCCGGTCGACAAGCTCATGGTCGCGGGGGAGGCCGGGCCCCAGTTCCACCCCGGCCAGTCGGCCACGCTGCGGCTCGGCCCCAAGACCGTGCTCGCGCGGCTGGGCGCGCTCCATCCCGCGACGCTCGCGGCGTTCGATCTGGCAGGCCCGGTGGTCGCCGCCGAGCTGTTTCTCGACGCCATCCCCGCGCCCAAAACCACCAGCTTCGCCCGTCCGCCCTACGCCCCACCGCCGCTCCAGCCGGTGACCCGCGACTTCGCCTTCCTCGTCCCGCTCGAGCTTCCCGCGGGCGAGTTGCAACGTGCGGTCAAGGGTGCGGACAAGGCCAACATCAACGATGCGCGCCTGTTCGACGATTTTCGCGGGAGCGGCGTTCCCGAAGGCCGCAAGTCGCTGGCCATCGAAGTCACGCTGCAACCGGGCGAGACGAGCTATACCGAGGCCGATCTCACCGCGATCTCCGAACGCATCGTCGCCGCTGCGGCCAAACTCGGCGCGCAATTGCGCGGCTGACCGGGCGCTTTGGGGGCTGTTGGGGGGCTGGCCAAGCGCCCGCCGATCCGCCATCGTGCCGGGCATGAAAACCCGCGCCGCCGTCGCCTTCGAAGCCAGGCAGCCGCTCGAGATCGTCGAGCTCGAACTCGACGGGCCCAAGGCCGGCGAAGTGCTGGTCGAGATCAAGGCCAGCGGCATCTGCCACACCGATGCCTATACTCTCGACGGGCTCGATTCAGAGGGGCTGTTTCCGTCCATCCTCGGCCATGAGGGCGCTGGGATCGTGCGCGAGGTCGGCGCGGGCGTGACCTCGCTCGGCGAGGGCGACCACGTCATCCCGCTCTACACCCCCGAATGCCGCCAGTGCAAAGCGTGCCTGTCGCGCAAGACCAACCTGTGCACCGCCATCCGCACCACGCAGGGCAGGGGCGTGATGCCCGACGGCACCAGCCGCTTCTTCTACAAGGGGCGGATGATCCATCACTACATGGGCTGCTCGACCTTCTCCAATTTCACCGTCCTGCCCGAGATCGCTCTGGCCAGGATCCGCCAGGACGCGCCGTTCGAGAGCGCCTGCTACATCGGCTGCGGGGTGACGACGGGCGTGGGCGCGGTGGTCAATACCGCCAAGGTCGAGCCGGGCGACAGCGTCGTCGTGTTCGGGCTCGGCGGGATCGGGCTCAACGTGATCCAGGGCGCGCGGCTGGCCGGCGCGGGGGCGATCCTCGGCATCGACCTCAACCCGGGCCGCGAGGATTGGGGCCGCAAGTTCGGCATGACCGGCTTCCTCGACACGCGCGGCATGGACCGCGAGGCGATCGTCGCGCGGGTGCTGGAATTGACCGATGGCGGAGCGGATTTCACCTTCGATTGCACCGGCAATGTCGAGGTGATGCGCACCGCGCTCGAATGCTGCCACCGCGGCTGGGGGACGAGCGTCGTCATCGGCGTCGCCGAGGCGGGGAAGGAGATCGCCACGCGGCCCTTCCAGCTCGTCACCGGGCGCGTCTGGAAGGGCACCGCGTTCGGCGGCGCACGCGGGCGGACCGACGTGCCGCGGATCGTCGACTGGTACATGGACGGCAAGATCGCGATCGACCCGATGATCACGCACACAATGTCGTTGGAAGAGATCAACAAGGGCTTCGAGCTGATGCATGCCGGCGAAAGCATCCGTTCGGTCATCGTCTACTGAGGCAAAGCGAACGGAAGGAAGCAATGTTTAGTCACATAATGGTAGGGTCGAACGATCTGGAACGCTCGAAGCAGTTCTACGATGCAGTGCTCGGCGCGCTCGGTTTTACCGATGAGGCGCTGGCGAACACTGCCAAGAGCGGCCACGGGCGGCTGTTCTATTTCCATAATGGCGCCGCGCTCGGCATCACCCAGCCGATCGACGACGAAGCCGCGCGCCCGGGCAACGGCTCCACGATCGGCTTCGCCTGCACCTCGCCCGAGCAGGTCAAGGCGTTCCACGACGCGGGGGTGGCTCATGGCGGCACCTCGATCGAAGATCCCCCGGGCCTGCGCCAAGCCGGGCTCGGCCCGATGCACCTCTCCTATCTGCGCGATCCCGACGGCAACAAGCTGTGCGCGATCTACCGCGCGAGCTGATGGCGTTGGAGACGGTCAGCGAGGCGAAGAGCCACGGCGGCACGCAAGGGGTCTATTGCCACCCGTCGCGCGAGACAGGGACGGCGATGACCTTCGCGCTGTTCGTGCCCGACCACCCGCCGGGCGCCAGGCTCCCGCTCCTGACCTGGCTTTCGGGCCTCACCTGCACCCACGCCAACGTCATGGAGAAGGGCGAATACCGCGCCGCCTGTGCCGAGCACGGGATTGCCCTCCTCGCGCCCGACACTTCCCCACGCGGCGAGCGGGTGCCCGATGACGACGCCTATGATTTCGGGCAGGGCGCGGGCTTCTATCTCGACGCGACACAGGAGCCCTGGGCGGCAAATTACCGGATGCGCGCCTATGTCGAGCGCGAATTGCCCGCGCTGGTCGCCGAGCATTTCCCGCTCGAGATGGAGCGCCAGGCGATCTTCGGCCATTCGATGGGCGGGCACGGTGCGCTGACCGTGGCGCTGAGAAACCCCGATCGCTTCCGCTCGGTCAGCGCCTTCGCGCCCATCTCCGCGCCCTCGCAGGTGCCGTGGGGCGAGCAGGCGTTCCGCCGCTATCTCGGCGATCAGCGCGCGGCCTGGCGCGAATATGATGCGGTGGCGCTGATCGAGGACGGCGCGCGCCTGCCCGAGCTGCTCGTCGATCAGGGCACCGCGGACCAGTTCCTCGACGAGCACCTGCGCCCCGATCTGCTCGAGGCCGCTTGCCGGGAGGCGGGCATCTCCGCCGAAATCCGCCTGCAGGAAGGCTACGACCATTCCTATTTCTTCATCTCCACCTTCATGGCCGAGCACGTCGCCTGGCACGCCGAGCGGCTGAAGGCCTGATGCACGTCTCATGATCCTGGGCTGCGTTCTCGCCGGCGGGCGCTCGACCCGCTTCGGCAGCGACAAGGCGCTGGCCGAGTTCGAGGGCCGCACATTGCTGGCCCGCGCGGTGGATGCGCTCTCCGGCTGGTGCGAGCACGTCGTCATCGCCGGGCGCGCCACCGGCCCGGCGCCCACCATCCCCGACTGGCCGCGCGCCGGAATGGGACCGCTCGCCGGCCTCGCCGCCGCCCTGCGCCTCGCCGAGGACATGGACTATGCGAGCGTGCTGACCTGCGGGGTCGATTCGGTGCCGCTCCCCGGCGACCTCCTCACCCTGCTCTCCCCCGGCCCCGCCTTCTTCGAGGGGCAGCCGGTGGTCGGCCACTGGCCGCGCGAGGCCGCACCCATCGCCGCCGCTATCCTCGAGGGTGAGGGCCGCCATTCGATGCGCGCCTTCGCCGAGGCGGCGGGCGCGCGGGCGGTGGGCGGAACGATGGAACTCGCCAATATCAACACCCCCGCCGACCTCGCCGCGCTCGCCCGCACGGGTGCGAAGCGCTGACCGAGCTTCCCGAGCACCACGCCGCGGGAGGCACCAGCCCCGCTACCCGCGAATGGGTGCCCGAGGCGCCGGTCGCGCTCGAATTCAACGGCCTGTCCTATGCGGTGATGATGGCCACCCCCGCCGATCTGGCCGATTTCGCGCTCGGCTTCGCGCTGGCCGAGGGGTTAGCCCGGACGCCGGGCGAGGTGACCGACATCGCCATCGCCGAGGTCTCGCATGGCTGGATCGTGCGCGCGCAGCTCACCGGGGTCGGCGTCGAGCAGCTGACCGAGCGGGTCCGCACACGCGTGGCCGAAAGCTCGTGCGGCCTGTGCGGGATCGAAAACCTCGAGGCGGTCGCCAAGCCGCTGCCCCAGGTGCCCGCGCACGAAAAGCTCGCACCCGGCGCCATCTTCGCCGCACTCGCCTCGCTGCGGGACCACCAGCCGCTCGGCCGCGCGACGGGTGCCGCCCATGCCGCCGCCTTCGCGCTGCCCGACGGCACGATCATCGCGGTGCGCGAGGACGTCGGCCGCCACAACGCACTCGACAAGCTGGTCGGCGCCCTCGCCTCGGCCCGCCGCCATCCCGCGCAGGGGTTCATCCTATCGAGCGCGCGGTGTTCCTACGAAATCGTCGAGAAGGCCGTGCGCGCCGGCGCCCATACGCTGGTGACCATCTCGCTTCCGACGAGCATGGCGGTCGAACGCGCGCGCGCAGCGGGGCTCAGCCTGTGGTGCCTCGCCCGCCCGGACAGCGTGCTGTGCGTCAACGACGGTGCAGCCTAGACCCTGACCGCCGTCCCGCTGGCGCTTACCATCAGCATCGAGCCGGTGTCGCCGATCACCTCGTAATCGAGGTCGATCCCGACCACCGCATTGCCGCCAAGCTCGCCGCAGCGCGCCTGGATCTCGGTGATCGCCTGCTCGCGCGCGTCGCGCAGGATGCGCTCGTAGCCCGACGAGCGCCCGCCCACGATGTCCCGGATATTGGCGAAGAAATCACGGAACAGATTGGCCCCGATGATGACCTCTCCGGTGACGATGCCGAGGTAATCCTCGATCGGCCGCCCCTCGATGGTGGGCGTGGTGGTGACGAGGATGCCCCTGGCATCCTTGTACGGTGCGTCATTCCCCGGGCTGGCCATGCGAAAATCTCCCCATGCGGTTCAATAGTCCCGGCTGTATTGCTAACCCGATACAGCCGTGCGGACAAGCTCGGCCCCGAAGCCTAGCCGTTGACCACGACGCCGCCATTGGGATGCAGCACCTGGCCCGACATGTAGCTTGAATCCTCGCAGGCGAGGAACAGGAAGGCGGGCGCCACCTCGTTGGGCTCGCCCGCGCGGCCGATCGGCGTACTCTCGCCGAAATGCTCCATCTTCTCCGCGCTCGAGCCGCCCATCGGGTTGAGCGGCGTCCAGATCGGCCCCGGCGCCACCGCGTTGACCCGGATACCCTCGCCGATCAGGCTTTCCGAAAGCGAGCGGGTGAAGGCGGTGATCGCACCCTTGGTGGCGCTGTAATCGAGCAGTTCGGAGGCGCCTTTGTACATGGTCACGCTGGTGCAATTGACGATCGCCGCGCCCTTCTTGAGATGCGGCCGCGCGGCCTGGACCAGGTAGAACATGGAAAAGATGTTGGTCTGGAAGGTGCGCTGCAATTGCTCGGCGGTGATGTCGGTGATGTCCTGGTCGGGATGCTGCTCGCCGGCATTGTTGACCAGCACGTCGAGCTTGCCGAAGCGGTCGATCACCGCCCTCACCAGACCGTCTGCGTGGCGCCGGTCGCCCAGATCGCCGGCCGAGAGCAGCACCTCGGCCCCTTCCGCCTCGCACAACTCGCGCGTCCTGTGAGCATCGTCGTGCTCTTCGAGATAGGCGATGGCGACATTCGCCCCCTCGCGCGCGAACAGCACGGCGGTCGCCCGGCCGATACCCGAATCGCCCCCCGTGACGATCGCCACCTTGCCCTTCAGGCGCCCCGATCCGGGGTAGCGCGGCTGCCATTCGGGCTTGCGCTGCAAGTCTTGCTCGGAGCCCGGCATCCGCGGCTCCTCGGCGGTCTCGCGGATATAGGCGGTGTCGGTTTCGGTTTGGCTGGTCATGGCTGGCATCCTGTTGCGGGAGTTTTGCTCCTTCAACGGCGCCGCGCCACGCGGTGTTCCGCCCTGCCTCGTCCGCCTTGCCTCGCTGGCGATGCGCTCAACCGATCCCGAGCGCCGCCTTGTAGGTATCGAGAATGGCTTCCATCTCCGCGCGGTCGCCGGGCTTCATCTTCCTGAGGCGGACGATCTGGCGCATGATCTTGGCGTCGTAGCCCACCGCCTTGGCCTCGGCATAGACGTCGCGGATATCGTCGGCGATGCCCTTCTTCTCCTCTTCGAGCCGCTCGACCCGCTCGATCAGCAGGCGCAGGCGGTTGTCGGAATTGGATGCGGTGTCGTTGGCGGGGGCGCTGGCCATGGAATGCTCCGTTGGAAGGGGAATCGGCAGGCGGCGGTGATAGCCGGGTGCCGGGCGGGCGGTGAAGACGATGGCCGGGTTTCTCCCCACCTTAGCCTCCATCCGGGTTGCAATAACTGCAACACAGCAGCCCGCAATGCCTTTGCAACGTGTGGACTCAACCCTCGCGGTTGCGCGCGACGCTCGCCTCCATCCGCGCCACCTGCTCCGCCGTTGCCTCGGACTGGAAACGCGCCTTCCACTCGGCCATCGGCATCCCGTGGATCAATTCCCGCGCCTCCGCCTTGTCGCTTTCGAACCCCGCCTCGCGGATCCAGTCGGCGAGGCAATTGCGGCAGAAGCCGGCGAGGCCCATCAGCTCGATGTTCTGCGCATCGTGCCGGTGGCGCAGGTGGCGCACCAGCCGGCGGAAGGTGGCCGCTGCCACCGCGTCGTCCAGCTCGTTCAACCGATCCGCGGTCTCGTCCATGTAATAAGTCCCGTAATGGCTTGTCAGGGGGAAAGGCTCTGCCATAGGCCGCTCGCCATGACCAAGCTCGAACCGCGCACCCGCAAGGTCAAGATCCTCGCCACGATCGGCCCCGCGAGCAACGAGCCCGACATGCTGCGTCGCCTGTTCAAGGCCGGGGCCGACGGCTTCCGCCTGAACATGAGCCATGGCGAGCACGAGCAGCACGCCGCCGCCATCCGCGCCATCCGGGCGATGGAGAAGGAGTTCGGCTGGCCGATCGCGATTGTCGTGGACCTGCAGGGGCCCAAGCTGCGCCTCGGCAGCTTCGCCCAAGGCAGCGCGCGCCTGCCGCATGGCGCCCGCTTCGTGCTCGACCGCAACGACACGCCGGGCGATGAGAACCGCGTCTGCCTGCCCCATCCCGAGCTGTTCGACCTGCTGGAGCCCGGCCAGCGCCTGCTCGTCAACGACGGCAAGATCCGCCTGCGGGTAATCGAGGCCGAGGCCGACCGGATCGTGGCCAAGGCCGAAGTCGGCGGGGTGATGTCGGACAGGAAGGGCGTCAACGTGCCCGATGCCGAGATCCCAATCCCGGCGCTGACCGAAAAGGACAAGCGCGACCTCGCCTTCGCGCTCGAGCACGGTGCGGACTGGATCGCGTTGAGCTTCGTCCAGCGCCCGGACGACCTTGCCGAGGCGCGTCGTCTGATGAACGGTCAGGGTGCGTTGATCGCCAAGATCGAGAAGCCGCAGGCGGTCAAGCGGCTCAACGAGATCATCGCCCTGGCGGACGGCGTGATGGTGGCGCGCGGCGACCTCGGCGTCGAGCTCAATCCCGAAGACGTGCCGCCGCTGCAGAAGAAGATCGTCAACGCCACGCGGCTGACGGGCAAGCCGGTGATCGTGGCGACGCAGATGCTCGAGAGCATGATCGAGAGCCCCGCCCCCACCCGCGCCGAGGTCTCCGACGTCGCCAACGCGGTCTATGACGGGGCCGATACGGTGATGCTGAGCGCCGAGACCGCGGCCGGCGAATGGCCCGAGGAAGCGGTGCTGATGATGGACTCGATCGCCCGCTCGGTCGAGAAGGACGACGCCTACCAGCTGCGCGTGCGCCTGCTCGATACCCCGCCCGACCCGACCATCGCCGATGCCCTCGCCCATGCCTGCATGCGCATCGCCGACACCATGCCGATGACCGGGATCATCATCTTCACCTCGTCGGGCGCCTCCGCCCGGCGGGTGGCACGCGAGCGGCCGGCGGTGCCGCTGCTGGTGCTCAGCCCCTCGGTCAAGGTCGCCCGGCGAGCGTCGCTCCTGTGGGGCTCGCACGCGGTGGCGACCAAGGACATCAAGAGCTTCGAGGGGATGATCGCCAAGGGCAAGCGGATGGCGCTGCGCCACGGGTTCGGCGAGGCCGGCAGCCGGCTGGCGGTGATGGCTGGCGTCCCCTTCGGCCAGCCGGGCGCGACCAACCTCGTCCACGTGGTGACGCTGACCGGCACCGAGCTCGATGATTACGAGGGGTAAGGGTCAAGCCCGGAAAACTGGAGCGGGCGAAGAGATTCGAACTCTCGACCCCAACCTTGGCAAGGTTGTGCTCTACCCCTGAGCTAC
>PPFU01009571.1_pt1 | contig 62289 bp, 59 predicted proteins | sample 1535991 | NCBI WGS metagenome assembly PPFU01 (sample SAMN04901290, study PRJNA319586) | Hypolithon metagenome, whole genome shotgun sequencing project. | isolation source: Antarctic Hypolithon | place: Antarctica: Miers Valley | collected 2014
ACCGCTGACCAGGAGGTGGCGGGTGAAGCCTCGCAGCCTGTTGTGACGCCGGGCGAAGCGCCGACACCGGCCACCCCGGAAGAAGTCGCTTCCGCCCCTGAAGCAGGCGAAGCCGAGCAGCCCGAGGTCATGTCCGAAGAGTCGCCCAATGCGCACGACGAAGCCGCTGAGGCAACGCCGCCCGAGGAGGTCGCCTCTGACGATGCTGATAAAACCGAGAAAGAAGCCTGAGCCTCTTTCACCCGGCAGGGCGTCTGCCCTGCCTGTTCTTTGAGTAATTGCTGTGACCACTCCAAGCGATCTTCTTCTCGTAGGCCGTATCTACCGGCCGCATGGCATCGGGGGTGCGTTCAAAGTCATCCCTGAGTCGGACGACCCTCAGCGGTTAACCTCGCTCGAGACGGTCTACGTGGGTGCAGATGTGCGGTCGGCCCGGCCAGTGACGGTCTTGTCTTGCAAGATTATGCCGACAAAGCAGGGGCCAACACTGCTTGTTGAAGCAGAGGGCGTCAGTACACCTGAAGGTGCGGAAGCGCTGAGAGGCAAAAAGGTCTACGCGGCCCAGACGGATCTGCCGCTCGCACCCGGCGAGTACTTTCTGCACGACCTTATCGGCATAGCCGTGATGGGGGAGGACGGAGAGCTGCTCGGGCAGGTGCGCGAGGTGCGCGATGGGCCGATGTACAACCTGTTTGAGATCGAGCGCGTAGATGGGAAAACGGCCTTTGTGCCCGATGTCCCCGCTTTTGTGCTGGATCTTGACCTGGAGGCACGTCGGCTTGTAATCCGGCCTATCGAAGGGTTGCTGGAGGACTGAGCATGGTGCGAATCGACCTTATCACCGCGCTGCCCGGACTCGTTGAAAGTCCACTTGCGCATAGCATCTTGCAACGCGCCCAGGCGGGCGGGTTTGTAGAGGTGCGCGTGCACGACCTCAGGCAGTACGGCGTGGGCAAACACCGGCAGGTGGATGATTATCCTTATGGGGGCGGTGCGGGCATGGTGCTCAAGCCTGAACCGATCCTGGCCTGTTATGAAGCCATCCAGGCTGAGGCGCAGGCGGCAGCGAGGCCGATCGATGCGTGCGTGTATCTGACGCCCGATGGCGAGGTGCTGACGCAGAGCATGGCAGGTGCGTTTTCGCTCAAAGGCTGGTTGGTCCTGCTTGCAGGGCATTACAAAGGGGTAGACCAGCGCGTGCGCGATACCATCGTCACGCATGAGGTCTCCATCGGAGATTATGTCCTCAGCGGGGGTGAACTGCCCGCGCTCGTGCTTATCGATGCGCTTGTCCGCCTTATCCCCGGCGTACTGGGCGACAGCCAGTCGGCGCTTTCTGATTCGTTCATGGATGGCCTGCTCGATGCGCCGTCTTATACCCGTCCAGCCGTTTTTCGCGGCCGTGCGGTGCCAGAGGTGCTGCTTTCCGGAGATCATCCCCGCGTCGAACTCTGGCGGGACGAACAGCGTCTTGAAAAAACGCGTGTCCGCCGTCCCGATCTGCTTGGGTAGGACGTCACAGCATTCCCCTTTTCCCTTTTCCGAATTTCTCAACCTAAAAACAACGAGGTGCGCTCATGGCTACCGATCTTATGCGTCTGGTGGAAGCCACCCAGTACCGCGAAGACCTTCCGGCATTCAATCCCGGAGACACAATCTCTGTTCACGTCCGCGTAATCGAAGGCGACAAGGAACGCATCCAGCAGTTCCAAGGCGTCGTCATCGGCATCCGCGGCGGTGGGGCAAGCCGCACGTTTACCGTGCGCAAGCTTTCCAACGGCGTTGGTGTCGAGCGGGTATTCCCATTCAACTCGCCCCGCATCGCCAAAATCGATGTGGTGCAGGAAGGGCGTGTGCGCCGTGCCAAGCTTTTCTACCTGCGCGAGCGCAGGGGTAAGTCGGCCCGAATCAAGGCCAAACGGCGCGACACCACGGGCTGACCTTTTCGCTTGCTGCAGCCGAGAAACCGCGTGGAACGTTCTGCGCGGTTTTTTGCTATAGCCCACAGCAGAACCCCACCGACTATCTCGGCAGTCACGCCCCGGCGAATTCAACTCCCGCCGGCACGCGTTGTCCAGAGTTTGACTGCCTTATGCCATGCGCGTTGCCCTTCCCGAAAGTCTGGTTGTAGAACCCCTGGTGTCTGCCCTCGAATTCGATGGCATCGCCTTTGGGCGCATGCCCCATCAGGAGGCGCTGGAACAACTCAAAACAGGCGGTACAGACGTGGCGCTGCTGCCCACGCTCACGGTTCTACAACACCTTGAGGAAGTAGACGTGATGCCGGGCGTGGCGCTTTCGTCGTGGGATTATCCCTTTGCGCGGGTGCTGCTGCGTGATGGACTGAGCACGCCGGTAAAATCGCTTGCCGTGGAGCCTGTAGATGCGCAGGAAGCATTTCTGGCCCACTTGATGCTCAGCGAGCACTACGGGCAGATAACGCAACTCGTCCCACTTGACCATACCAGCATCGAGGTGCTCGACACGTACGATGCGGTGCTGGTGACCGGCAACAAAGTGCCTCTCCTTACCGATGCACCCGGGCTGGACCTGGGGCAAGAGTGGTACGAACTCGTCAACTACCCGATGGTGTGGGGCCTTTTCGCTGTGCGCAAAGGCGAGGCGGAACCCTTGTGGCGGCGTCTGCTGCTCGATGCCGTGCAGCGGGTTGAAGACCAGCAGGCGCTGTGGCTGCGCGCCCGCGAGATGCCCGTCATCTTACACGCATTTTTCAGCGAGGATCTGCGCTTTCGTTTCGATGACCTGGCCGTTGCCAGCCTCACCGAACTGCGCGACTACCTGTTTCAGCGCGGCGCCATTGAAGAGGTGGCTGATCTGCCTATCGCTGATCTTCCGGACGACGACCGGGACGAGGACACACGCGAACCTTTGTTGTAAACACGCATGGCTGAGGGAGAAAAAACCATTGTCACCAACCGCAAGGCGCGCTTCGAGTTTTTCATTGAGGACACGCTTGAGGCGGGTATGGTGCTAACCGGCACCGAGGTAAAGTCGCTGCGCGAGGGCAAGGCGAGCATGCAGGAAGCCTACTGCGAGTTCAAGGAAACCAACCTCGTCTTGCGCCACCTCCACGTACCGCCGTATAAATTCGGCACGCATGCCAACCACGACCCGCTGCGCCCGCGGCGGCTCCTCCTGCACCGCCGCGAACTCGACAAGTGGTCGAAAAACGTGGCGCAGAAAGGCTACACCATCGTGCCGCTGCGGCTCTATTTCAAAGATGGGCGCGTAAAGGTGGAGATCGGACTGGCAAAGGGTAAAAAGCTGTACGACAAGCGCAACACCATCGCCGAGCGCGACGCCAAGCGCAGCATCGACCGCGCCCGCGCCCACCTCGACCGGTAGGCGTGTGCTTTTCTGCACGCTCATTCCGGTGCCGCAAGTGATCCATCAATCAGCCATCTGAGCCGCAAGGCGCGTGGCTACCCCGAGAGACTCCCCAACCGGCGAGGCACAACCCTCGCTTCGGCAGCATCGACTGATTTTATTCTCCTCACCATGCCTTTATTCCCTCCGATTGACGCCCAGCTTCGCGACATCCGCCGTGGGGTAGAAGAGATTCTGCCCGAGGACGCGCTCGTCGAGAAGCTCGAAAAAGCCGAAAAGACGGGCAAGCCGCTCGTCGTCAAACTGGGCTGCGACCCGAGCCGCCCGGATCTGCACATCGGGCATGCCGTGGTGCTGCGCAAGTTGCGGCAGTTTCAGGATCTCGGTCACCAGGCCGTGCTGATCGTAGGTGATTTTACGGCCATGATCGGCGACCCAAGTGGCAAGTCGAAAACGCGCCCGGCACTGACGCTCGAAGAGACGCGCGCCAACGGAAAGACGTATTTCGAGCAGGCGGCCAAAATCCTCGACCCGGTACGAACTCAGATCCGCTACAACTCCGAGTGGCTGGGTGATATGTCCTTCCGGGATGTGATCGGGCTGGCGGCCAAGTACACCGTGGCCCGCATGATGGAGCGCGACGAGTTCGAGAAGCGATACACCGCAGGCGAGCCCATCTCGGTGCACGAATTCCTCTACCCGCTGGCGCAGGCGCAGGACTCGGTCGCCATCGAAGCCGACGTCGAACTGGGCGGCACGGATCAGAAATTCAACCTGCTCGTGGGGCGCGAGGTGCAGGGGCGCAGTGGCATGGAGCCGCAGGTGTGCCTGACGATGCCGATTCTCGAAGGCACCGACGGCGTCGAGAAAATGTCGAAGTCACTCGACAACTACATCGGCATCTCGGAGGCGCCCGAGGAGATGTATGGCAAAACGCTCTCTATCCCCGACGCGCTCATTTACCGCTACTACGAACTCGCCACCGATGCGCCGACGGACAGTCTGCCGCGTCTGAAAGCGTATGCCGAGCAGGATCCGCGCAACGCCAAGCACGACCTTGCCTTTGCAATCGTACAGCTGTACCACGGATTAGAAGCGGCGCAGGGGGCGCGTGACTACTTCGAAAAGACGGTAATTCGCGGCGAAGAGCCGGAGGACATGCCCGTTTTTATCCCCGAATCGGAGAACGGGCAGCTGGGGCTGGTGCAGCTTATCGCGCAGGCCGGGCTGGCGCAGTCCAACGGCGAAGCGCGGCGGCTGGTGCAGCAGGGCGGCGTGTCAATTGACGGCGAGAAGGTTTCCGACAGCGCGGCCGTGATCGACCTCGAAGCACGAGCGCCGTTTGTGCTGCGAGTAGGAAAGCGCCGCTATGTACGCATTGAAGCCTGACGCCTGTTTTTATGCACCAGCTTTCGTGGCGGGCAGCAGTTTGTCGACCGCAGCACGGATATCGAGGTGCCCGGCGCGAACATCGGCTTCTGCCCGGGTCAACGCGTCAATAGCCGCCTCGTCGTCGAAAAAGCGCGCAAGCAAGCGTTCCCTCAGGGCTGCTTGCAGCCAGTAGGCGCGCTGCTCCGTGCGCCGGTCCGCTATCTGGTTTTGTCTGGAAGAATCGAAATACGCTTTGAGCGCCGCATCCAGTTTGTCGAGGCCCTGGCTTGTGACAGACGAGACGGCCAGTACCTGCGGCGACCAGCCATCCCCGCGTGGGGGGAAAAGATGCAGGGCCCCCCGGTAGGCGCGGACGGCTTCCCGCGTGCGCGCCGCATCGATATCGGACTTATGGACGACGAGCAGGTCTGCGTGCTCTACAATACCGCGCTTCAGGCCTTGCACTTCGTCGCCCCCGCCAGGCACGACGAGCAGCAGCACGCAGTCTACCAGCGCTGATACCGATGTCTCCGACTGTCCCACGCCAACGGTTTCAACGAAAAGATGCGTGTATCCTGCTGCTTCGAGCACGAGCATCGCCTCGCGGGTGCGCGCTGCCACGCCCCCGAGCACGCCGCGCGCGGGAGAGGGACGGACAAACGCGTTGGCATGCACAGCAAGCCTTTCCATCCGGGTTTTGTCGCCCAGCAGGCTGCCGCCTGTCCGCTCGCTCGATGGGTCGATGGCAAGCACAGCCACCTGCGCGCCGCGGTCTGCAAGCAGAGCGCCGTACGCGTCGAGAAAGAAGCTTTTGCCTGCGCCGGGTGTGCCGGTGATGCCTACACGCTGGCTTGTGCCCGTGAAAGGCAGCAGCAGGTTGAGCAGGTGCACTGCCGCCTCGGCATGGCGGGGATGGCTGCTTTCGACAAGCGTGAGGGCACGCCCGATGGCCACCCGGTCGCCACCGCGGATGCCGCTGAAAAGCGTTTCTACGTCTGTAAAAACTGGCATGCGTCAGTCCTGGGCTGGGACGAACGGGCGCAGCAGGGCTATCGCTGCATCTGCGATCACCGTTCCAGGCCCGAAAACAGAGGTGACTCCCGCTTTGTAAAGCGGCTCGTAATCCTGCGGCGGAATAACGCCGCCCACCACCACGACGATATCCTCGCGTCCATAGTCTTTAAGCGCACCGATCACCTGCGGCACGAGCGCCCGGTGCGCGCCTGCGAGGCTTGAGATGCCCAGAAAGTGCACGTCTGCTTCGATAGCCTGACGGGCGGCCTCGGCGGGCGTCTGGAAAAGCGGCCCGAGGTCTACATCGAATCCCACGTCGGCAAAGGCAGACGCGATAACTTTGGCACCGCGGTCGTGTCCATCTTGGCCGAGTTTGACCACCAGCATGCGTGGTCTGCGGCCTTCCTGGGCCTCGAAATATCGGGCGAGGGCCTGCGCTGCAGCAAAGTGCGCGTCGCCTCCCGACTCGCGCGCATACACCCCCCCTGAGGTGTGCGGAACGGGACGATACCGGCCCCAGACGTCTTCGAGCGCCTGCGAGATCTCGCCGAGCGTGGCCCGCCTTCGCGCCGCATCGACACACGCGGAGAGGAGGTTGGCCCCGGAGGTAGCCGCTTCACGAAGGGAATCAAGTGATTTCTGGACACCCTCCGCGTCGCGGCTCTCACGCACCTGGGCAAGGCGGGCCAGTTGCGCCTCAAGCACCCGTTCGTTGTCGATGGTGAGAAGGGTGAGCGCGTCGTCGTCGTCTGTCACGTATCTGTTGACGCCTACAATGGTATCCTGCCCGGTGTCGATGCGGGCTTGCTTACGCGCGGCGGCGTTTTCTATACGCGACTGCGGCACGCCAGCCTCGATGGCTTTTGTCATGCCGCCAAGCGCTTCTATTTCCTGTATATGCGACCAAGCGCGCTCCGCGAGGTCTGCTGTGAGCCATTCCATGGCATAGCTGCCGCCGAGCGGGTCGATAAGCTTGGTAAAGCCTGACTCGGTCTGCAGAAGAAGCTGGGTGTCGCGTGCAATCCGGGCCGAGTGGTCGGTGGGGAGGGCAAGGGCTTCGTCGAGTGCGTTGGTGTGGAGCGACTGCGTGCCGCCCGCAACTGCAGCCATCGCCTCGATGCAGGTGCGGGCCACGTTGTTGTAGGGATCCTGCGCGGTCAAGCTCCAGCCCGACGTCTGGCAGTGCGCGCGCAGCATAGCCGACTTGGGGTTGACGGCATCGAAATCTTGCAGCAGGTAGGCCCACAGCAGGCGTGCCGCCCGCAGCTTGGCGGTCTCCGTGAAAAAGTCCATCCCGATGCCCCAGAAAAACGAGAGGCGCGGTGCAAAGTCATCCACTGCAAGCCCTGCGCTGATTCCTGTGCGGATGTATTCAAGCCCGTCAGCAAGCGTATAGGCCAATTCCAGATCTGCCGTGGCTCCTGCCTCCTGCATGTGATAGCCTGAGATCGAGATCGAGTTGAACCGCGGCATGTGCGCGGCCGTGTAAGCGAAAATATCGCCTACGATGCGGATAGACGCTGCCGGCGGGTAAATGAACGTGTTGCGCACCATGAACTCTTTCAGGATGTCGTTCTGGATGGTGCCGGCAAGCTGCTCAGGTGAAATGCCCTGTTCTTCGGCTGCAACGATATAAAATGCGAGCACAGGCAGTACGGCACCGTTCATCGTCATCGACACCGACATCTGGTCGAGCGGGATACCGCTGAAGAGGATTTTCATGTCTTCAACAGAATCAATGGCGACGCCCGCCATGCCTACATCGCCCACAACACGCGGATGGTCCGAGTCATAGCCGCGGTGGGTGGCAAGGTCGAATGCGACAGACAATCCCTTCTGGCCTGCGGCGAGGTTGCGCCGGTAAAACGAATTCGACTCCTCGGCCGTCGAGAAACCTGCGTACTGCCTGATCGTCCACGGGCGGACGGTATACATGGTGCTGTACGGCCCGCGAAGAAAGGGGAGCGCGCCTGCGCCGGCATGTAGGTGGCTGAGCGTGGCGCGCGACTGCTCGCTAAACTGACGGGGCATCTGCACCTTTTCCGAGGTGGTCACCTGCTCGTCTGATTCTGCGGGCGGCGTGGGGATATAGAGCAGAATGTTCGAAAAATCAGGCTGCATACAAGTCAGATGCTGAGGCGAAGCGCCGCAAGGGCATCGCGCAGGTGATCGTAAAGAGGCGCGCGGGCGTGGAGGAAAAAAGCGGCACCCGCCTTTTGCAGGGCTGCTGCGTTCTCAGGCCTGCCCGCGACCCAGATCGAAACCGCGGGCAGCCGCTCTCGCAGCGCGTTGATGTGGCCGATGCCTTCCTGCGCGAAAGCCGTGTCACCGGCGCAGAGGATGACACATTCGGTACCAGATGATAGTTCATGTGTAGCCTGAGCTTCCTCTACCCAAATGCCTGCTATTGCAAGGAAGTCGCGGGCAAAGCCGGCGCGGGCATTGCGGGGCGCAGCGTCTCCAAAAGGCAGTAGCGACACGCGCGGCTGCGGCTGGTTTGCGGCGGTATACCGCAATGCCTCGAAAGAGGCTGCGGCACGCTGGAAAGCAAACGCGCCGGTTCCGGCGGCAGGCAACGCAGGAATGGTGTCGGCCACGCTGGGCGAAAGCGTGACGCCTACAATCCGCTCTTTGCCGCTCAGCACCGCAGAAAGGCGCGCTTGGTGCTGCTCCGAAACGCGTGCCTGCAAAAGGTCATCGTGGAGAAAGGAAGAGGGGTTGGTGGTCTGCCTGAGCTGCCTGAAGCGATCCCAGCCTGCGTGCGCAAAAAGGCTGGTGAGTTCGTCGATAGCAAACGCACCTGCGGCGGCGTCGACGGTGCGCGACAGGTGGGCCTCATCGCGCAGTAGCAGGTGCGTTTGCCTGGCGAGGCGCAGGCTCATCGCCGTTGTGGCAATTAGCGCATCGTACGGGCGCACGACAAGCGCGTCCGCGCCGCCCACGACCGCGGCCGCCGCCGCCAGCGTACCGCGCAGCAGGTTGGTGTGAGGGGCATAGGCCGTCATGTGGTAGCGCGAGGTGACGGCCAGCACTGAAACGGGTGTGTCGTCCAATCCATACGCGTGCAGGACGGAGCCCGCCACCAGACGCAGCGCGCGCAGAAACGCCACCTCGGGCACCCACTCTGGCCCCACGCTCGCCACGATCTCAACTGCAGCAGGCGGGGAGGCATGGGCCAGTCTGCCGCTGAGCTGCGCGGCAGCAATTGCCAGCGTCTCCACGCGTGTCGCACCGGCTTCGCGAAGCGTCAGGGCGTCGATAGATGCTCTCGGGCCTGCCGCGTCTAACGAGGGCGGGCGAAACGTGTGCGTTTCCGGCCAGTCTGTAGGTAGATTCTCGTCACTGTCGAGATAAAGGGCTTGCGCACCCGAGGCGAGTGCGAGTCGGGCTGCTTCGGCATCGGGGTGGGCGAGGTATTGCACCACGCGCGCCGGCTGACGGGGCAGCGTGGGCAGCGCAACAGGATGGGTAAGCGTGTCGGTCGTGTAGAATGGTTCAAGCGTGATGCCCGGCTCGACCTGCCAGCGCAGCGACGCAGCAGGACGGTCGCCCAGCTCCTTGGCTATCTGCGCCTGCCACTCGGACGCGGTAAAAGGCGGGAAAAGCGTGAAATCCAGGCTAGTCATGAGTAAAGGCGATAACGCCCGTCAGGTGCTGAAAATGCCGGATAAGGTCGTAGGCCATGATGCCGAAGGCCACCGACACGTTTAGGGAATGCTTGGCCCCAAACTGTGGAAGCTCAAGCGCGAGATCGGCGCGAGCGACAAGCGTATCGTCAACACCGTCGACTTCGTTCCCCACGACAAACGCGAGCGGAAAGTGATGGGCCATCAACGCGGGTAGCGGGGTCGGGGCATCGGTGATCTCGACGGCTGCGATGGTGTAGCCCTGCAGGCGCAGGCTGTCTACAAGCGCAGCAGCATCGGCATGGTGCGACCACGGCACGGTGTCCTGCGCGCCGAGCGCGGTTTTGTGTAGCGCCCGGTTGCCGGGAGTGCCTGTAATGCCGCAGAGATAGAGGTGCTGTAGGCGGGCGGCATCAGCAGTGCGGAACATCGCGCCGACGTTGTGGATGGAGCGCACGTCTGCAAGCACGGCTGCTACGGGAAAGCGGGGCAGCTCGGCGAGGGCTTCCGGCGCGGGGCGGGAAAACTCGTGGTGTCGTAGTTTGCGCACAGCTGTTCTGTTTTACACGTCTGAATCTACCGTGCTTATGCTACGCGCTGCTACCTCCGTTTTTGCCCTTGTTGCATGTGGGCTGCTCTTTTCTTCGTGCACGGCCCTGCAACAGGTTGCAGCGCTACGCGAGGTAGACTTTGAACTCGACGGCGTGGCGCAGCCATTCCTCGCCGGGATTGATCTGCAGCGGGTGCGCAGCTACGGCGACCTGCGTCCTACCGATGTGCTGCGCCTCTCAAACGCCATCTCGCAGCGCGAGCTGCCCCTCACGTTTACCCTGCTCGTCGGTGCCGAGAACCCGCAAAACAATACCGTAGCGGCGCGCCTGATACAGTTTGACTGGACGCTGCTTCTGGAAGACAGGGAGACCGTTTCGGGGGTCGTCAACAGGGAGGTTTACCTGCCCCCGGGCGAGCCGCAGCAGATACCAATCGACATCACGGTCGACCTCATTGAGTTTTTCGGCACCAATGCACAGGATCTGGTAGAGCTGGCTCTGGCTGTGAGCGGGCAGGAGGGCGGGGCGCCTAAAAGCATCATGCTGCGCGCCACGCCTACCATCAACACGCCGCTCGGGCCTATCCGGTATCCACAGCCTATCACCATCGGCAGCAGGTCTGTCGGAAACTGAAACACGCTGTGATTGTCGCCATCGACGGACCCGCAGGCTCGGGTAAAAGCTCGACGGCGCGCGCCGTCGCCGAACGGCTCGGATACCTCTACCTCGACACGGGCGCCATGTACCGGTCAGTAGCCCTGGTGTTGTCGCGTCGCCAGACGAATCCCGAAGAGGCCACGCACTTGCCCCCGGATTTTGCGTTGCGCCTTGCCCATGACAGTGCAGGCGAGATGCGCGTGTTTGTAGGGGATGAGGATGTTTCCCAGGAAATCCGCTCGCCCGAGATGGGGGTGCTGGCCAGCCGGGTAAGCGCGCTGCCCTGGGTGCGCGATGCCATGGTGAAGGTGCAACGAGAAACGGCGCATGCCTGGATAGCGCAAGGCGGCGGCGTAGTACTCGACGGGCGTGACATCGGCACGGTCGTGTTTCCCGAGGCCGACGTGAAGGTATTCATGGAAGCCGACGTGCGGGAGCGCGCGCGCCGACGCTACGATGAATTGCTCGCGCGCGGCGTTCAGACGACCCCAGAAGCCGTCGAACGCGAGCTTACAGAACGCGACTACCGGGATGCCACACGGTTGGTGGCACCGCTTCAGGCTGCTGTCGATGCCATCAGGCTCGACACCACGCGGCTTTCTCCCGAAGAACAGGTGGATTTCGTCGCGCAGCGCGTGCTGGAACGCGGTTAAGCATCACCCGTTGGCTATTTTTCGCTGTCGCCGCACGTCTGCAGACACCTGCATCCCCTGATGCGCGGCGCTACAAACCTACATCATTTTAAACCATCTGCGTGCTGAAAGGGGATTGGTACTGCAGGTATGAGGGCAGGGTGATGGCAAGAGCGCACTGCCCGGAGAACCCGAATGGCTGAAGATCAGCAGAAAACAGAGACGCCTGAAAACGAGCAGGAAAACGTAGAGCAGGTTGCAACAGACGTGCAGCAGGAAGAAGGGGCTGTGGCCTCCACCGAGCCTGTAACCGCCCTCGCCGAACCCGTTGCCACCCCTACGCCGTCAGAGGCGGGAGGTGATGGAGCAGCAGCTGACGAGGAAAGCGAATCCACCCAGGAAGAGGCCGAAGAACAATCCCTGATAGCGCGCGCCGTGGACGCGGTTGAACACGCGCTCGGGCTTGATGATGACGAAGAGAACTCCCCGACTGATGAGGCGCCTGTAGCGGAAAACAAAGAAGACGAGGACGACCGTTCCTTTATCGAGCGCGCCGTCGATGCGGTTCAGTCCGCTGCGGGAAGCGTCGCCGAAACGGTTGCCGCGATGCGCGAGGCGATCTCAAGTGAAGAAGACAGGCCCACATCGAGTGTGGCCTCGGTCGAGGATCTGCGCGCGAGAAAAACGTCGGTAGGCTACCGAGGCGAAATCATCGGCGACGTGGTCAAGCTCGAAGACATCGACCGCGAGTCGTCTTCCGAGGTCGAGCGCACCCATGCAGATTTGCGCAGGATGGTTGAAGCCACGATGCGCGACATCCCGGAGCACGACATTGTGCAGGGCCGCATCGTCACCATCGGTGACAAAGACGTCGTTATCGACATCGGCTTCAAAAGCGACGGTGTGGTCGCGAAAAATGAGTTCGACCGCGAACTCGTCGCTGGGGACCTCGTCGAAGTGTACATCGAGCGCCGGGAAAACTACCAGGGCCAGCTCATCCTTTCCAAGACGAAGGCCAACACGGTGCAGCGCTGGCGCCGCGTCGAGAATGCGTTTGAGAATGAAGAAATCCTCGAAGGCACCATCGTACGCCGCATCAAGGGCGGCATGATCGTCGAGCTTTTTGATGATATGGAGGCATTCTTGCCCGGTTCGCAGATCGACGTGCGTCCTGTGCGCGACTTCGACGCCTACCTGGAGCGCCGCATGGAGTTCAAGATCGTCAAGCTCAACCCGGCCAACGAAAACATCGTCGTTTCGCACAAGGCGCTTATCGAGCGCGACCTGCAGGAGCAGCGCGAGAGCATCCTGGAGACGATGGAAGCCGGTCAGATTCTCGAAGGCGTCGTCAAAAACATCACCGACTTCGGCGTTTTCGTCGACCTCGGCGGCGTGGACGGCCTGCTCCACATTACAGACCTCTCGTGGGGCCGCGTGGCGCATCCGAGCGAAGTGCTTTCGATCGAGGACAAAGTCAACGTGGTCGTGCTCGATTACGACAAGGACCGGCAACGCATCTCGCTGGGTCTCAAGCAGCTGCAGCCGCATCCGTGGGACGAGATCCACGACACGTTTGCCCAGGGCCAGGTGGTCGAAGGCAAGGTGGTTTCCATCACCGACTACGGCGCGTTTGTCGAGCTTGAGAAAGGCATTGAAGGCCTCGTCCACATCTCTGAGATGTCGTGGACAGAGCACGTCAAGCACCCCAGCCAGGTGGTTGCTCTCGGTCAGGTGGTTGAGGTGAAGATTCTCAACATCGACGACGACTCGAAAAAGATCTCGCTGGGCATGAAGCAGCTTCAGCCTGATCCGTGGGAGGGCATCGCCGCCCGTTACCCGCTCAGCACCGTGCTGCGCGGCAAGGTGCGCAACATCACCGCGTTCGGCGTATTTGTCGAGATCGAGCAGGGCATCGACGGCCTTGTTCACATCTCCGACCTGTCGTGGACGAAAAAGGTGCGTCACCCGGGCGAAGTGGTCAAGAAAGGCCAGGAGCTCGACGTGGTGGTACTTGGCATCGACGAGAAAAACCGCCGCATTTCGCTGGGACATAAGCAGGTGGAGACGAACCCCTGGAACACGTTTGCCAACGTGTATACCGAGGGCTCTGACCACGAGGCGACCGTCTCGCGCGTGCTGGAAGCGGGTGTGGTAGTAGACCTCCCGCTCGATGTGGAAGGTTTTATCCCTGCCGGCGAACTCAAGAAAACGGGCCATCCGGCGGATTACTACCGCGAGGGCCAGACACTTGAGGGGCTGCGCGTGATCCGCTTTGACCTCGCGGGCAAAGAGATCATCCTGTCCGAAAACGCAGCGGAGCGTGACACAGAGCGTTCGGCGCGTGAGAACGAGCGGGCACAGGAGCGCGATGACCGCACCCGGCAGCGCCGCGAGGTGCGCGACTACGTAGAATCTGCCAACACGGGTCCAGCCACGCTAGGCGAACTCAGCGGGCTGGCACAGCTCAAAGCGCAGATGGAAGCCGCTGAACAGCAAGCCGAGAGCGCTGAGGAAGAAGCGCCCAACCCCGATGTCGACACCGCCAACGTGGACGAAGTCGCGGACGAGGCTACAGGTGCCAAACCGCTGACCGGCGTCGAAGGCGGTCAGAAGGTCACCGAGACGGAAGCGCTCACCAAGCCGACAGGCGGCGAGCGCATGGTGACAACTGGCGATGTAGTCGAGGAAGCGCTGGACGATGATGAGGATGACGACGACACCGACGATGAGGACGACGACCTCGTCTGATAATCAGGTGTTTTAAGGTAAAAGGGGTGGTCTTCGCGAGAAGGCCATCCCTTTTCTTATGGTCAACAACCGGGCTCCACGAGCGTCCGCAAGCGTGGAAGGAGGCAGACCCCTCACTGATATACACCCCCAGCGACAAAGGATACCAATTTCAACCAGGCGAGCAACTCTGTTGTCCTACGCGTGCGCCTGCTAAACCGGCCGGGCACGCTTGCACGCCTCTCCAACACCATCGGCATGCAGGAGGGCAAACATTGGTGCTATCGATTTGGTGGACACCGGGGGGATGCGCTCGTGCGTGATCTGACCGATTACCTGACGAGCGAAGGGGCCTTGGCGTCCCTGCTGGAAGCCGTTAAAGCCGTAGATGGCATCGAGATGATCGACGGGGAAGACCGCACGTTTCTGATGCACAAAGGCGGCAAGATCGAGGTGCTCTCGCGAATGAAAGTGCTCACCCGCGAGCAGCTTTCGATGGCGTACACGCCCGGAGTCGCGTGCGTCTGCACCGCCATTCACCGGTCACCTGAAAAGGTGTACGACCTAACGATGAAAGGCAACATGGTAGCCGTGGTGACCAATGGCACGGCAGTTCTCGGGCTGGGCGACATCGGGCCTGCGGCGGCCCTGCCTGTGATGGAAGGCAAGGCGCAACTGTTTAAAGAGTTTGCAGGCGTCAACGTGTTACCGACGATCTGGAGAACATGGCGGAAGAGCTTATCGTCTTTGCCATGTCTAACCCCGATCCCGAGATCGCCCCGGAGAAGGCGTACGGTAAAGTCGCGGTGATGGCGACGGGCCGGAGCGATTATCCCAACCAGATCAACAACGTGCTGTGCTTTCCGGGCATTTTTAAGGGTGCCCGCGCGTGCCGCGCTACCGATATCAACGAGGAGATGAACCTCGCTGCTACACACGCTATCGCCCAGTGCATCGACGAGGTGAACCTCACAGCGGATTACATCATCCCGAGCGAGTTCGACCCGGCGGTAGCGGAGCGAGTAGCAGAGGCCGTTGAGCACGCGGCCCGCATCAGCGGGGTGGCTCGGTAACGTCAGGTACGATCCGATTTACGGGCGCGCACGGCCCACAGGATACCGCCTCCTACCAGCAGGCCGGTCAGCACGCCCAGCAGGGTGCTCGTTTTGTCTGCAGGAAACACGGCGAAGCCGAGCATCTGGAATAGCAACGCGATGCCGAGGCCCGCGGCGAAAGCGAGAACAAGAGTGACAGGTGAGTAGCGCAACGACATATAAAACAAGGTTTAACATAAAAGGCCGCAGCGCTACGAAACGCTGCGGCCTGTGTTACACGAAAGCGGGCACTCAGATCTGCTCGTTATCGATCTGAGCGCGCTGCAGCTTGCCGGAGTAGTCGATATAGCAGGTCTTCGTTTCGGTGTAGAAGTCGAAAACCTCCCAGCCGCCTTCGCGGTGGCCGTTGCCCGTAGCCTTCACGCCGCCAAAAGGCATGTGCGCCTCCGCACCGATAGTGGGGCCGTTCACGTAGGTGATGCCTGCCTCGATGTCGTGCAGCGCCCGGAAGGCGATCGCCACGTCCCGGGTGTAAATAGCTGAGGAAAGGCCGTAGGGTACGTCGTTGGCTACTTCGATAGCCTCCTCGTAGCTGTCGATGGTGATGACTGAGAGCACAGGCCCGAAGATTTCTTCCCGCGCGATGCGCATGTCGCGCGTGACGCCGGTGAATACCGTCGGTTCGAAAAAGAAGCCGTCATCCAGGCCTTTGCCTGTGGCGCGTCTGCCGCCGAGGGCGAGCGTGGCCCCCTCGTTCTGCCCGATCTCGATATACGAGGTAACTTTGTCAACTGCCTGCGTGTTGATCAGCGGGCCCACGTCTGTGCCCGCGTCGTTGCCATAGCCAAGCTTGAGCGTTTTCGCCTTCTCGATAATGCGTCCCACGAGTTCATCCTGCACATCGCGGTGGACAATGAGGCGGCTCGTGGCGGTGCAACGCTGTCCCGTCGTGCCGAAAGCGCCCCACACGACGCCTTCCATCACAAGGTCAAGGTCGGCATCCTGAAGCACAATAATAGGGTTCTTGCCCCCCATCTCAGCAGAAAACCGCTTGTGCGTCCGGCCGCAGACCTCCCCGATTTTCGAGCCGGTATCGCTTGAACCCGTAAAGGAGATGGCGTCGATGCCTTTGTGCGCGACCATCGCAGCTCCCACACGACCGTCGCCCTGAATAAGGTTTACCACGCCCGGTGGAAGTCCGGCGTCGAGAAGGGCGGAAACGAGGAGTTCGCCGCTGTATGGGGCTTCCTCGCTGGGCTTGAACACGACGGTGTTGCCCGATGCGATGGCGGGGAAGATTTTCCAAGTTGGCACCGCGACCGGGAAGTTCCACGCAGTAATGACACCAACCACCCCGATAGGACGGCGGATGCTCATGTTAAACTTGAACGGTAGCTCAGAAGGCACCGTCTTGCCGAAGAGTCGGCGCGTTTCGCTGGCAGCATAGTATGCTGTGTCAATGGCCTCCTGCACGTCGCCTTTTGTCTCGAAATGCGGTTTGCCCATCTCGCGCGTCATCTCGAAGGCCAGTTCATCCTTTCGCGCGGTGAGCACGTCGCCGATGCGGCGCAGGATTTCGCCGCGCTGCGGAGCCGGCATCCGGCTCCACGTCTGAAAAGCTTTGCGAGCAGCCTCGGCAGCCGCGTCTATATCATCCTGCCCGGAAAGGGGAAAGTGTCCCACCACGTCAGACTGACGAGCAGGATTGCGGTTTTCGAAGGTTTCACCCGAGAGCGCGTCCTGCCAGGCACCGCCTACGTGATTCTTGAAATGTGAGGTCATAGAGTAGATATAGGGTTTTCTGGTCAGCTGAAGATAACGCCCTGTTGTGCACGGATATCCCACCGGTGCTGGTGTTCGCCAAAACCGGGTGAAGCCGCATCGCCTCAAACGAAAAGCAGGCACCGTCGTATTTTGCTGCCCGTAAACCCTACCGATCATGCCTGCGTCCCGCCTCTCTGCCCGTGCCCGCCAGATTCCACCCTCTGGCATTCGGCGCTTTTTCGAAATTGCCGCCACCATGTCCGATGTTATCACCCTTGGCATCGGAGAGCCAGACTTTGTCACGCCCCGGCCCGCTGTAGAAGCAGCAGTGCGTGCCCTCGACGCGGGACGCACGGGCTACACGGCCAATGCAGGTTTGAAAGAGTTGCGCGAAGCCATTGCAGCCGACCTGTCCATGCGGTACGGGGTGGATTACGATCCGGCTACCGAGGTTATGGTAACCGTTGGCGCGAGTGAAGCCATTTTACTCGCCATGCTCGCCACTATCGATCCAGGCGACGAGGTGCTGATTCCCGAGCCGTGCTTTGTATCGTACGGCCCCACGGTGCAGATGGCAGGGGGTAAAGTGGTGTGGGTGCCGACGTCTGTCGACAACCAGTTCCAGGTGACGGCCGAAGACATCGAGGCGCGCATTACCCCGCGCACCAAGATGCTTTTTCTGGGATACCCCAATAACCCAACGGGCGCTGTCCTTACGCGCGAGACGCTTGAAGCTATCGCGCGTGTGGTTGAAAAACATGATCTGATCGTGCTCTCCGATGAGATTTACGACCGCCTCATCTACGGCGAAACGTACAAAAAGGGGCACGTGTGCCTGCCCGCTATTGCCAGCTTACGCGACCGCACCATTCTCGTTGGCGGCTTTTCCAAGGGCTACGCCATGACAGGCTGGCGCATCGGTTTTGCGTGCGCGCCTCCCGATATCTACAAGGCTATGTACGTAGGGCACCAGTACGTGGTGATGAGCGCCCCGACGATGGGGCAGGTGGCAGCGCACACGGCCATGACCGAGTGCCAGGACGCGGTGGAAAGCATGCGCCAGGCCTACGACCGCCGCCGCCGTGCCATCGTTGATGGACTCAATGCGGCAGGGCTACCCACTTTTGAACCAGAGGGCGCGTTTTACTGCTTTCCCGATATCCGTTCCACTGGCCTCGACTCGGAAGAGTTTGTCACCCGCCTCCTGGAAGAAGAGAGAGTGGCGTGCGTGCCCGGCGATGCCTTTGGGCCGAGCGGTGCAGGGTATGTACGCTGCTCGTACGCCAATTCGCTCGAGAACGTAGAAGAGGCGGTTCAGCGCATTGCGCGGTTCGCGCGTAAATACCAGCGTATCAACGCCGCGCCGGCAGCATGAAAGTGCTCGTAACCGCCGTTATTGCAATAACCATCCACCTACTTTTGGCATGGTGGCTTACGCCCCTTGCGGCATTAGCTGGTGGCGTCTGGAAGGGACGAGGCGGCTGGTGGCTGGGAATGAGTGCGCTGCTTTTATCGTGGGGTGGGGCGGTGGTTTACTCGTACTTGATAAACCCCCTGCCGTTTGGCCGCATGACTACTACCATGGGGGGCGTGCTGGGAAACCTGCCTGCCGTGGCAGTCGTAGCGGCGACCCTCGTAATCGGCGCGTTACTGGGCTTTCTGGGCGGCCTGGCGGGCACCCAGCTGCGCCTGCTGGCCAGCCCCCGATAGGCTTCTCTATACCTGTATGACTGAAGATTTCGCCTCCCTGATCGCGCGCGCCCGGGCACTGGGCCCGTATCTCGACATCGAGAAGCGCGAGGTAACCGTGGCAGAGCTTGAAGCGCTCCGGCTCGACCCTTCTTTCTGGAACGACTCAGACCGCGCGCGAGACATTGAAAAACAGCTTGCCGCCGAGAATACGTGGGTTAACGACTGGAAAGCGGTAGAACGCTCGGCTGAAGACCTGGAAACGCTCCTGCTGCTGGCCGATGAGGAAGACGAGGACCTTACTGCCGAGCTTGAGGCTGAGGCGAAAAAGCTGACCACCAAGCTCGAAGCCCTTGAATTCCGCAAAATGCTCAGCGGTCAGGACGATCCGCGCGACGCCATCCTCACCATTCACCCCGGTGCAGGCGGCACCGAAAGTCAGGACTGGGCCGAGATGCTATTGCGCATGTACACCCGGTGGGCCGAAAAGCAAGGCTACAAGGTTGGATTGCTTGAGTATCAGGAGGGAGAAGGCGCAGGCATAAAAAGCGCGTCGCTGCACGTGGAAGGCGCTTACGCATATGGCTATCTCAAGGCTGAGTCTGGCGTCCACCGCCTTGTACGTATCTCCCCGTTCGATTCTAGCGGACGCCGCCACACCTCGTTTACGAGCGTATTCGTCTATCCTGAAATCGATGACACGATCGAGGTAGACATCAACCCGGCAGACCTCGAACTGCAAACGTTTCGCTCGGGGGGCAAAGGTGGGCAAAACGTGAACAAGGTCGAAACCGGCGTACGGTACATCTGGACAGGCAAGCTTTCCAACGGCGAAGAGGCCCGTGTGGCGGCCGAATGCACCGAGGAGCGCAGCCAGTTGCAAAACCGCGAGCGCTCACTCACGATGCTCAAAAGTCGCATTTACGCCCTCGAACTGGACATTCAGGAACGAGCAAAAGCCGAGGTTGAAGGGACCAAAAAGTCGATAGGGTGGGGTAGCCAGATACGGTCCTATGTTTTTCAACCGTATACCATGGTCAACGACCACCGTACTGAAACCAAGGTCACCGACATCCAAAGCGTGATGGACGGCGACCTGGACGTGTTTATCAAGGCATTTCTGACCCAGCAGTCGACCGAAGACTGACACCTCTTTTCTTCAAGGCTCTGCTTCAGCTATGCCGCAGCGGTATTCGTTTGACTATCTCGTGCTGGGTTCTGGCGTTGCAGGGCTGACCTACGCGCTACGGGTCGCGGAAAAGGGATCGGTCGCCATTGTGACCAAGAAAGAGTCGGTCGAAAGCAACACCAATTATGCGCAGGGTGGTGTGGCCGCTGTCATGGACGGCGCGGACTCGTTTGAAGCGCATGTGCACGACACATTGGTCGCCGGCGCGGGATTGTGCGACGAGGCCGTTGTGCGTATGGTGGTTGAAGAGGGGCCGGCGCGCGTGCGTGAACTCATCGAGCTGGGCGCGCAGTTCTCACACGATAAAGAGGCGCTGCACCTTGGGCGTGAGGGTGGGCATTCGGCCAACCGGATTGTTCATGCCACCGATGCTACAGGGCGCGAAATCGAGCGGGCTTTGCTATCAGCGGTACGGAGCCACCCCAACATCACCGTTTTCGAATACCATTTTGCCCTCGAACTTATCACCGATCATCATCTGGGGCAGATGGTGACGCGGCTGCGGCCGGATGTGCGTTGCTATGGCGCGTATGTACTGGATGAGCAGGCGGATACGGTTCACGTTTTCCTCGCCGCCACGACCCTGCTGGCAACGGGCGGGTCGGGGCAGGTGTACCAGCACACCACCAACCCATCGGTGGCCACAGGCGATGGGCTTGCGATGGCCTACAGGGCCAAGGCACGGCTGGCGAACATGGAGTTTGTACAGTTCCACCCGACGTCTCTCTACCATCCAGACGCCCGTTCGTTTTTGATATCAGAGGCGGTTCGGGGCGAAGGCGGGAAACTCTTCAACCTCGGCGGAGAGCGGTTCATGCCTGACTATGACGCCCGCGCCGAGCTGGCCCCCCGCGACATCGTTGCCCGCGCCATCGACGATCAGATCAAAAAGCGCGGCGAGACGCACGTGCTGCTCGACGTCTCGCACCTTCCTGCACGCGAGATCCTGCACCACTTCCCTACGATTCACGAAACATGCCTGCGTTTCGGGATCGATATCACCCAGCAGCCTATCCCTGTAGTGCCTGCCGCGCATTACCAGTGCGGCGGTGTTATTACCGACCGCAGTGGTCTCACGAGCGCAGCAAACCTGTACGCGTGTGGAGAAGTGGCGTATACCGGCCTGCACGGGGCGAACAGGCTAGCGAGCAATTCGCTGCTCGAAGCCATGGTTTACAGTGACCGCGCAGCACGCCACGTGCTCGCCAATCCGGCCGGTTTTCTTCCGCAGCACGAGGCTATCCCAGAGTGGGACGACAGCGGGACGCAGGCCGAGCGCGAGTGGGTGCTGGTGCAGCACAACCGCGAAGAGGTGCAGCGAGTTATGAGCGACTACGTCGGCATCGTACGCTCGAATCTCCGCCTGGAGCGGGCGCTTCGCCGCATCAGACTGCTCCACGAGGAAACCGAGGACTTCTACCGCCGCACGCGCGTTTCGGTGGGACTGTGCGAGCTACGAAACCTCGTCGCCACGGCCTTTCTAATCGTACGCAGCGCGCAGATGCGGCACGAAAGCAGGGGCCTTCATTACACACTCGACTACCCCGAAACGCGCGCGGACGAGCGGCGCCCTACGTACGTCTGAGCCTGGAACACCTTTCCAGAGGCCGGGTTGACGCCTCCTGCTGACTTTGCACAGCGCCCCGGCAAGGCGTTATCTTGGGCAGCGCAGGGGGCTATAGCTCCCCTTTTTTTGCTTGCGCTCGCCGCGTCGATGGCCCTGTGCCCGTCCAGCGATGGCACGGGCTTTTTTTGTTTGTACTCAAATGTCTCAGACCTCTTCCTTTGTTACGCTTCCCGAGCGCCTGCTCGCGTTTGCTACCGAGGCCACGCAGGGCACCGAGTTTTTCGTGCTCGATGTTAAGGTGCGCGCCGCCAAAGGTGAGACGGTCCTAGAAGTGGTGGCAGACACCGATGCGGGCATTGGCATCGACGATCTTACACGGTTGAGCCGAGATCTCCGGTTTCTGTTCGACACGCATGAGGTCATCTCGGGTGAGTACAGCCTCAATGTGCTCTCGCCCGGGCTCAGGGAGCCCCTTATCCCGCGCCAGTACCCGCGGCATGTAGGGCGTTCCCTCGATGTTCACATTAAGCCTAAGGGCGAGGAGACTGCCCCGGAGCGTGTCGAAGGCGTACTGACCGCAGCAGACGAAGAAGGTATTACCCTTGAACTGACCGGTAGTACGTCGCGTTCTATCCCCTTTACTGAAATCCAACGCGCGCGGGTTAAGCTTCCCTGGTAGCCACGTGTTTCCCCATACGATTTTTACGACCTATGCAGAGCACCAGCCTCGTTTCTTCGTTTGCTGAGATTGCACACGAAAAAGACATCGACCGCGATACGCTGCAACTCATTATTGAGGATGTCTTCCGCGCCATGATTCGCAAGCGCTACGGTGCCGACGATCCGGAAGCGTTCGAGATTATCTTCAACCCGGACAACGGCGACATACAGATCGTCCACGTGCGCAACGTGGTGGAGCAGTACAATGTAGAAGACCCCGTCTTACAGATTGAGTTGAGTGAAGCCCAGGCGATCGACGAGGACTTCGAGGTCGGCGATGATGTGGCAGCAGAACTCAGCCTGGCCGATTTCGGCCGGCGCGCCGTGATGACCGCGCGGCAGACATTCGCGCAGCGCATCCGCGACATCGAGAAAGAAAATGTTTTTGCGGACTACAGCGACCTCGTCGGAGAGATCGTGGTGGGCGAAGTGTATCAGACGCGCAAGCGAGAGGTGCTCGTCATCCACAACAAGACCGAACTGCTGCTGCCCAAAGAAGAGCAGATCTACCGGGATCGCTACCGCAAAGGTGACATGCTGCGAGCCGTGGTGAAGGAAGTAATCCGTGACGCAGGTGGGACGCCGCAGGTGATCATTTCACGCGCCGATCCGCTGTTTATGGAGCGGTTGTTCGAGATGGAAGTGCCCGAGATCTACGACGGCATTATCGAGATCAAACACATCGTCCGCGAACCCGGCGACCGTGCCAAGATTGCCGTCCAGTCGCATGATGAACGGGTGGATCCTGTGGGCGCGTGCGTCGGCATGAAAGGCGTCCGCATCCACGCCGTAGCGCGCGAGCTTGCAAACGAAGGCATCGATGTCATCAACTGGTCGCCCGACACGGTAGAGTTGATCAAGCGCGCGCTTTCACCGGCCAAGCCGCTCAACGTTACGCTCAACGATAATATCAAGCGAGCAAAGGTGGTCGTCCGCGCCGACGAGGTCAGCCAGGCCATCGGCAAAGGCGGTATCAACATTAAGCTTGCCTCGCGGCTGACTGGCTATGAGATCGACATCTACCGCGAAATCGCGGCAGAGGAGGAGGATGTGGAGATTACCGAGTTTTCGGATGAGTTGCCCGCCGAGATCATCCAGCGGTTGCGCGAAATTGGCTGTGACAGCGCCCGGGCCGTCCTAGAGCTTTCTATTGATGAACTTATTCGCCGGTCGAGCCTGCCGCGCGAACAGGCCCAGCACGTGGTAAACGTGATCCGGGCCGAATTTGAAGAAGAAGGGCAGGGTGAGGGCACCGCCTGATATCCCTTGTCTCTTCAAGCCTGTGATCGTTAAACTGACTGTATGAATAGCACCTTCAAAGCGCCTCGTCTCTTCAAAGTCCTGAAGGAACTCAACGTGGGCGAGCAAACCGTTCGAGATTTCCTGAAAACCCACGGCTATGCCGATGCGGTGGCGGGAAAGCATGGCGACTTGAACGCCAAGATCACACGGGAGGACGCTTACCTGGCGCTGCTCGAAGAATACAAGCAAGACAAGGAAGCCGCTAACCGATTGCAGAAGGTGCGCGCACAGCACCGTGCAGAACAGGAAGCCACCGAAGGGGGGCTTGCAGAAGCGCCCATCGCTGAAGCGCCTGCCGATGCCGTGCCCACCACTGAAGCACAAGCCCCTGCTAAAGCGCAGCCTGTTTCCGAAGAGGAGACCGTCGCTGTGCCCGATGCCCAAGAGCCTGAATTGGCCCCTGCGCCCTCGCCTGTTGCTTCCAGAGTGGAGACTGAGCTGATCGAAAGCGCTGGTGAGTCACCGGTAGTTCTTCCTGAAGCTGAGGTCCAGCCGCAGGATGTACCGGCCCAGTCGGCAGCAGAGGAGGAGACGCAGGAGACATCCGCGCGTGAAGCCGAGCCTGTCGCCGAGGATCCGGCAAGCGCTCCCGTGCAAGAGCAGCCTGCCGAGGCGGCACCTGAGGTCGAGGAAAGCGAGCCTGCTGTTGAAAGGCAGAAAATCGCCGCAGAAAGAGAGGAAGCCGAAGAGGTAACCGCATCTGCCAGCACGGAGAGCGCCGAACCTGCTGCCCCCGCGCTAGAGGCTGAGGTAGATGATGAGGCAGAAGCAGAGGAAGATGGTGTTGATCCTGAGAGCCTGCTCAAAGCCGACCGCTATAAGCTTACCGGCACCAAGGTGCTGGGCACCCTCGACCTGGGAACGCTGGGCGATGGCGGCGCGAGCGGACGCAAGCGGAAGCGGAAGCGCAAAAACGAGGTCGCAGAACCTATCGAGGCTACCGCCGAGGCGCTCCGCAAGGCTTTCAAGGAAAGCACCGCCGAGCCTGCCACAGAAGACGCCAGCAAAAAACGCAAGCGCCGCCGCGGTGGACCGCAGGTGGACGAATCGGCTGTTGAGGAAGCCCTCAGCGCTACCAAGCGCGAACTGGAACAGGGCCCGGGTGGGCGCCAGCGCCAGCGCCGCCGCCGGCTGCGCCGCGATGAGCGCGCTGCCGACCGCGAGCGCGATCAGGAAACAGAACGTGGCGAAGAAAAAATTCTGCGCGTAACCGAATTCGTCTCTACAGGCGAACTGGCCAACCTGATGAACGTGGGCGTGAACGAAGTGATCGGCACGCTACTGACATCCGGCATGATGGTGTCTATCAACCAGCGCCTCGACGCGGACACAATCCAGATCGTCGCCGACGAGTTTGGCTTTGAGGTGTCGTTTATCACCGAGTTCTCGCACGACATTATCGAAGTAGAAGCTGATGACCCAGCCGATCTGGCCCCGCGTCCCCCGGTAGTGACCATCATGGGCCATGTAGACCATGGCAAAACCTCGCTGCTGGACTATATCCGCGAGGCTAACGTGGTGGCGGGCGAGGCCGGCGGCATTACCCAGCATATCGGCGCGTACAATGTGGCGCGTGGCGATCGGAGCATCACGTTTCTCGACACGCCGGGCCACGAAGCCTTTACCGCCATGCGTGCCCGTGGTGCGCAGGCAACAGATATAGTCATCCTTGTGGTCGCCGCTGACGATGCGGTGATGCCGCAGACCATCGAGGCGATTAACCATGCCAAGGCTGCCGAAGTACCCATCGTGGTGGCCATCAACAAGATTGACAAGCCAGAGGCCAACGCGGCGCGCGTGATGCAGCAGTTGTCCGATTACGGGGTGCTGGTGGAAGAGTACGGCGGCGAGGTGCAGAGCGCGCAGGTGTCGGCCAAGAATGGCACCGGCATCGATGTGCTGCTCGACAAAGTGCTGCTGCAGGCCGAACTGCTTGAACTCACCGCCAACCCGGACCGCAACGCGCAGGGCATCGTGATCGAAAGCCGGCTCGACCGCGGTCGCGGAGTCGTCGTGACGATTCTCGTGCAGAATGGCACCCTTGAAGTGGGCGACGCCTTTGTGGCGGGCGTCCATAGCGGAAGGGTAAGGGCCATGTTCGACGAGCGCGACCAGCGCATCGACAGCGTAGGCCCGGCTGGGCCTGTAACCATCCTCGGCTTTCCGGGCGCGCCTGAAGTGGGCGACCGGTTCGTAGTGCTCGACGAAGAGCGCGAGGCCCGAGAAATTGCCGGACGCCGTCAGCAGATTGCCCGCGAGCAGTCGATGCGGCAGCGCAAGCACATCACACTCGACGAGATCGGGCGGCGGCTTGCACTGGGCGATTTCCAGGAGCTCAACCTGATCATCAAAGCCGATGTAGGCGGCTCGGTAGAGGCCCTTTCCGACAGTTTGCAGAAACTCTCGGAGGAGGAAGTCGCTGTTAACATCATCCACAGCGGCGTCGGCGCGATTACCGAGAGCGACGTGATGCTCGCCTCAGCATCTGATGCCGTGATCCTTGGTTTCCAGGTTCGCCCCATGCCCAGCGCTCGGCTGCTGGCTGAGCGTGAAGAGATCGACATCCGCACCTACTCTATCATCTACGACGCCATCCAGGACATCCGCGACGCGCTGGAAGGGCTCCTGTCGCCGGAGAAAACTGAGAAAACACTCGGCACAGCCGAGGTGCGGCAGACGTTCAAGGTGCCCCGCGTGGGAACGGTGGCCGGTTGCGCCGTGCTCGAGGGCCGCATCAAGCGCTCAGACAAGATCCGCCTCATCCGCGACGGTGTCGTCATTTACACCGGCTCTCTCTCGTCGCTTAAACGCTTGAAAGACGACGTCCGCGAGGTGAACGCAGGCTACGAGTGCGGCATGAGCATCGATGGATATAACGACATCAAAATTGGCGACCAGATCGAGTCTTTCGAAGTCGTGGAAACGCGGCGTACGCTTGCCTCGGCCTGACCTTATCGCACATACACCATGAGCATTCGCACCGAGCGCGTAGCGAGCCTGATGCAGCGTGAGGTTGCCGACCTGTTGCAGAACACGTTCGGCGACCAGCTGCACCCGCTTGTAACTGTTACAGGCGCCCGCGTCACTAAAGACCTCGCCATTGCTTACATCGACGTGAGCGTGATGGGCGAGACGCCGGTAGAGCGGCAAGCCACGTTCAAGCGCCTCACCGACCTGACGCCGCAGGTGCGCAACGCGCTTGCCCAGCGCATCCGGCATCAGGTGCGCGTGATCCCAGAGCTGCGCTTTTTCCTGGATGAGTCGCTCGAAAAAGCCCGTCACATGGACGCGATCTTCGACCGTATCCGCGAAGAGCGCGAACACCGCACGGGTGCTGCTGAGGAGGACGAGCCCAGCGACGCATGACCACCCCGCCGATCTGGCATGCCCACTCTCCACGTCCCCCCGGCGATGGTTTCGTGCTGCCTGTTGACAAGCCGCACGGCATCACCTCGTTCGACGTAATCCGCCGTTTACGCAGGATACTGGGCATACGCAAGATCGGCCATGCGGGCACGCTTGATCCAATGGCGACCGGACTACTCATCTGCCTTGTAAACAGCGCTACGAAACAGGCCGACCATTTCCAGGCGCTGCCTAAGTGCTACCAGGGGACAATCAGGCTGGGCGGGCGGACGGCTTCGCAGGATGCAGAAACCGCAGTAGAAGACCTGCGCGACACCGCGCATCTCACGCCGAGCATGGTGGCAGAGGCCGCAGCGGCGTTCGTCGGGGAGATTGAGCAGATCCCGCCCATGTATTCGGCGGTAAAAGTTGGTGGAGAGCGGCTCTACAAAAAAGCGCGAAAGGGCGAAGTCGTAGAACGGCAGCCGCGGCGCGTGGTGGTCTACTTTTTCGATGTGGACGCGGAGGCGCTACCCGACGTCACCTTTACGGTAGCGTGCTCTAAAGGCACTTACGTGCGCACCCTTGCTGCTGATCTTGGCGAGACGCTGGGCGTAGGCGGCTACCTGACGCGCCTGCGCCGCACCGCAATTGGTGACGTAGGCATAGAAACGGCATGGTCGCTTGAAGCGCTTGCAGAACAAGTTGAACAACACCCTGCCGCGTAATGCCCATCGTCACCCTCGACGCAGCGCAGCCCAGCCCCGGGGCGGTCGTCACCGTCGGCACCTTCGATGGGGTGCACGTGGGCCATCAGGAAGTCGTGCGGTATCTGGTGGATCGGGCACGGACGCAGGGCGTGCCTGGCCGCGTGGTGACGTTTCATCCGCATCCACGGGAGGTTGTGCGCGGAGATACGATTCCACTTCTCACTACAGTTGAGGAGCGCGCCGAAAAGCTGGCCCAGCTGGGAATAGAAACCACCATCGTTATCCCGTTTACGCCTGAGTTTGCCGCGCTGAGCGCTGAGGCGTTTGTTGTCGATGTGCTGGTGGGGCGTCTCAAGATGGGCGAGATCGTAATCGGATACGACCACGGGTTCGGACGGGGCCGCTCGGGCGATGCCGAGCTGCTGCGTGCGCTCGGCGAAGCGCACTTTTTCGCGGTGGATGTAATTCCGCCGCACCTCGTTGAAAAGCACGCTGTTTCGTCGTCCCTTATCCGCGAGGTGCTGGCAATGCAGGGCGACGTGGACCAGGCGCAGAAGTTGCTCGGCGCGCCGTACGCGCTCTCTGGGAAGGTAGTGCAGGGCGATCAGCGCGGGCGTTTGCTTGGCTTCCCAACGGCAAACCTCGCTGTAGACGCGCGCAAGCTGCTGCCGCTTCGAGGTGTTTATGCCGTACGGGTGTGCTCAGAAGCGGGTACGGAAATATGGCCCGGCATGCTCAACATTGGAAGCCGTCCCACTTTTGATGGCGTCGAACAGCGCATCGAGGTGCACCTGCTCGGCTTTAGCGGCGACTTATACGGAGACACGCTCCGCATTGAATTCATCGAGCGTTTACGTGATGAGCAGCGTTTTGACGGGATTGAAGCCCTCAAGAGGCAACTCCGTGAAGACGCGCAACGTTGTACCCGACTGCTACGCACCGTAGCTTGACGTTTTACGCCTGCTAATCGGCGGGACCTTTATCCATCTTCTTTACGATGGTATCAATCTAAAGAGGAGACCTCGATCTATGATCAACCAGGAACAGAAGCGGGAGCTTGTCCGCACCTACGGCAAAAGCGAAACCGACACGGGCGCGCCCGAAGTGCAGATCGCTATTCTCTCCCACCGCATAAACGAGCTCACGCAGCATCTCAAGACGCACAAAAAAGACCATTCGACGCGCCAGGGCCTCCTGCGCCTCGTCGGTAAGCGCCGCCGCTTGCTCAACTACCTCACCGACCGCGACATCGAGCGCTACCGTGCGGTAATTAAAGAACTTGGCATCCGTAAATAATCGGAGCCTTGCTGGCGGCACCTCGTGTGAGGTGCCGCCATTTTTTGGGGCCGCCTGCATGTGGCAGCGCGTAAGACCCCGGTGTTGCTTTGATAAGCAGAAAAGAAAATCAGCCAGACTATGTCAAACCCCACAACGCGCAGCGTCGAATTTGCAGATGGCAAAACGCTGTACATGGAAACGGGACGCCTCGCCAAACAGGCCCAGGGTGCCGTCGTCGTCCGCCAGGGCGATACTATGGTGCTGTGCACCGTCGTCGTAGCCCCCGAATTCAGGGAAGGACAGAACTTCTTCCCGCTCATGGTCGACTACCGTGAGAAATACTCGGCAGGCGGCAAGGTGCCCGGCGGCTTTATCAAGCGCGAAGGCCGTCCCACCGACAAGGAAGTGCTCTCGGCGCGCCTGATCGACCGCGCCATCCGCCCCCTTTTCGATGAGGGCTTTTTTAACGAGGTGCAGGTACAGATCATGGTGCTCTCAGCCGACCCCGAGGTCGACGCCGATGTGCTCGCGGGCTGCGGCACATCTGCTGCGCTTATGCTCACCGGCGCACCCTTCCAGGGCCCGATCGCCGAAGTGCGTGTGGGCCGGGTTGGCGGTCAGTACATCGTCAACCCCACCATCTCGCAGCTTGACGCCAGCGACATCAACCTGATCGTTGCCGGTAAGCAGGATGCCATCGTGATGGTGGAAGGCGAGATGAAGGAAGTCTCCGAAGAGGAGATGGTCGCGGCGCTCGAAGTTGCCCACGAAGCGATACGCAAGATTATCGCCGCGCAGCATGAACTGGCCGAAGCATTCGGCAAGCCCGAGCCGATGGAGTACCGCTCGGTTGCGCTGCCAACCGACCTCGTCAGCCGCGTGAAGGAGATTGTAGGCGACGAGATGGGGCAGCACGTGCGCAAGCCGTACCACAAAGCCTCTTTCTATGGCGGCGTGGACGAGATGAAAAGGCGGGCTGTTGAGACGCTGCTGGGGGTGGACGACCCCGCCGCCGGGACCGAACAGTCGGCCGCTACGCCCGAAGGCTGGACGAAGGCACATATCAAAGCCGCCGTGGAAACCATCGAAGGGCAGTCCATGCGAGAGATGATTCTCTCCGACAAGCGCCGCATCGACGGGCGTGGGCTCAAAGACATCCGCAACATCTGGTGCGAGGTCGATTACCTGCCTCGCGTGCACGGCTCGGCTATCTTCACGAGGGGCGAGACGCAGGTGCTCGCCTCAGTGACGCTGGGCACCAAAAAAGACGTGCAGCCGGTTGATCAGATTTTTGATACCACCGACCGCCGCTTTTTTCTCCACTACCAGTTCCCGCCGTTCTCCGTCGGGGAAGCGCGCATGATCCGGGGCGTAAGCCGCCGCGAGGTGGGACACGGCTATCTGGCCGAGCGCGCGCTGGCGGGCATGATCCCCAGCGCAGACGAGTTTCCCTACACCATCCGCATCAACGCCGACGTGCTCGAATCCAACGGCTCGTCGTCGATGGCGAGCGTGTGCTCGGGCTCGATGGCGCTGATGGACGCGGGCGTGCCGATTCCGAAGCCCGTTGCGGGCATCGCCATGGGGCTTATCGCTGAAGGCGACCGTATCGCTGTGCTCAGCGACATCCTTGGCACAGAGGATCACCTCGGTGACATGGACTTCAAGCTAACCGGCACCCGCGACGGCATCACCGCCTGCCAGATGGACATCAAGATCAGCGGGCTCTCGAGTGACATCCTTATCGAGGCGCTGTATCAGGCCAAAGAAGGCCGCGAACACATCCTGAATATCATGGATGAGACGATCGCGGAAGCGAGGGCCGATCTCAAGCCCAGCGCGCCGCGCCTTACCCAGATCACGATCGACGCCGACCAGATCGGTGCCATTATCGGGCCGGGCGGCAAGATCATTCAGGGCATCCAGCGCGAGACCGATACGAAGATCGAGATCGAAGAGCGCGACGGCTTTGGCTTTGTGACCATCGCCGCGACCGACGGCGATAAGGCCATGCATGCTATTCAGATGATCAAAGGCATCGTAGCCAAGCCTGAAGTAGGGGAGACGTACAACGGGACGGTCAAAAACCTGCTTTCCTTTGGCGCGATCATCGAGATTCTGCCGGGCAAAGAAGCCATGCTGCACGTTTCGGAGATGGCCTACGGCTTTGTCGAGAAGCCCGAAGATCACGTTCAGATTGGAGACAAGGTGGAGGTTCAGGTTGTAGAGGTGCGCGACGACGGCAAGGTGCGCTTGAGCCGCAAGCCGTTCCTGACAAAGCCTGAAGGCTATGAAGAGCGTCCCCCGCGTTCCTCATCGCGTGGCGACCGTGGTGGTGACCGCGGCGGGCGTGGCGATCGCGACCGGGGTGGCCGTGGCGGCGACCGGCGGGGCGGACGCGGTGGCGATCGGGACAACGGCGACCGTGGTAACCGCGAAGACGGTGGCCGCGACGAAGGAGGATCCCGCGAAGAGCGCGACTGATCTACGGTAGAATGGAACCTGAAGGCGGACGTTGCTCTACGCAGCGTCCGCCTTTTTCCGTGTTACCGAGCCCACCTGCATGCCCCGTCCACGTACCGTTTCTACTGCTGAGAGCGACCACATCTACCGGCACACACTGCCCAACGGGGTGCGCGTGGTGGTGGAACGAATCCCGTCGATGCGCTCGGTGGCGGTAGGGGTGTGGGTGCACGTGGGCAGCCGCGACGAGAAACCCGACGAAGGGGGCATTAGCCATCTTATCGAGCATATGGTGTTTAAAGGCACCGAAAAGCGGCGCACGCACCACATCGCGCAGCGCATGGAGTCGGTAGGAGGGTATCTCAACGCTTTTACCTCGAAAGAGCACACCTGTTACTACGCCCGCGGGCTGGATGAGCACCTGACCCGTGCCGTTGATGTCGTATCCGACCTCGTCGTGTCTCCTCGTTTCCCGGAAGGCGAACTCGACAAAGAGAAAGAGGTGATTCTCGAGGAGATGAAGATGTACGAGGATCAGCCCGAGGATCTCATCTTCGACCGCATTGAATCGGTGGTTTACCCCGATCATCCGCTGGGCCACCCCATTATTGGAACAGTAGAAAGCGTGCGCGCCATAACGCGGGACAACCTCACCGCGTATGTACAGGATCACTACGCGGCCAACCGGGTGGTGCTCGCCATAGCAGGCAACGTGAAGATAGACGGTGCCCTCAAGCTGGCCGAGCGGGCGCTGGGAGCCCTCCCGCAGGGCACAACCCTGAGCCGGACGCAGCCGGGTGCGTACGTTCCGCGGCACATCGAGGACACCCGTCCCATCGGGCAGGCGCACCTCGTTTTCAGCGTGCCCACATTCTCTATCCACGATAAACGCCGTACGGTCCTCTCCGTGCTCAACACGGTTCTGGGGGGCGGGATGTCGAGCCTGCTCAACCAGAACATCCGCGAGCGTTACGGTTATTGCTACAACATCTACAGTTACCTCAACCACTACGAGGACACCGGCGACTTTGGCGTGTATATGGCAACAGAGCCGGCCCGCGTAGACCGGGCGCGTAAGCTCATCTTCCGCGAGTTGAACCGCCTCACCGAACGGCCCGTAAGCGAACGGCTGCTGGGTCAGGCCAAAAACCAGGTCAAGGGCGGCCTGCTGCTCGGCCTTGAAAACATGAGCAGCCGCATGACCCGGTTGGGGCGGCAGGAGTTGTATTTTGACCGCATTCTTCCGCTCGACGAGATCAGCGCCGACGTTGACGCAGTCACAGCCGACGATCTGATCTCGCTGGCGCAGGAGCTTTTTGTGCCCGAGTCTTTTTCCTCTGGTTACCTGCTACCTCAGGTCTGATCCGTGTTCAACGTCCATCTCCAGCAGTTTGAAGGCCCGCTCGATCTGCTGGTGTTTTTCATCCAGCGCGACGAGCTCGACATTTACGACATCCCCATCGCCCGCATCACAGACGAGTTTCTCGAATACGTGCGCGCGCTTCAGCACGTCGATCTGGACGCGGCCGGCGAATTCGTCTTTTTCGCGTCGCTGCTGATCAGCATCAAAGCGAGAATGCTGCTGCCAAACCCGAGTGTTGATGAGCTGGGAGAGACGATCGACCCACGAAGCGAACTCGTCGCGCGGCTGCTCGAATACGTGCGCTTTAAAGAGGCGGCAGGCACCCTCAGCGCACTGCTCGCCACGCGCGCGCAGCAGTATACCCGGTGCGTGACTGTTGAGGAGACCAGCACTGTTCACGTGCTGCAGCACCTGGGTCCGGGCTACCTGGCCCGAGGACTGCGCCGCCTGCTGGTAGGTGTCGCACAGCCTGCGCAACACGCCGTGCAGCGTGTCCTATTCACCGTTGAAGAGCAACTGCAGGTGTTGAGTGGGCTGCTTACGCGGCGTACACCTATTTCATTCAGCCACTATACCCGCAAAAAGCCCCGGCTCTACGTGATCGCCTCGCTGCTGGCGGTTTTGGAACTCGTCAGGCGCGGTGCCGCCCGTGTGCAGAGCGGGGCGGGGCACGATTTCATGCTGCATCCCACAGACGAGGGTTGACATTGGAAACTACCCGCACCGACAGGCAAGCGCTTTACCGGGGCGCTATAGAGGCGATGCTACTGGCAGCACCCGAAGCGTTGGACGCAGCGACGCTGGCGGCTGCGATTGGCCGGGTGACCGGCGAAACCGTTGAAGTGGGCGAAATCGAACAAGCCGTCGTGTCGATTCAGGCGAGGCAAGCGGGACAGTGCGCGGGCGTGAGGATTGAAAAATGGGCGGGCGGCTACCGGCTGGCCACCCATCCCGACTTTGCCGCCTTCGTGGAAGCCGCCGAGGTGCAGGAAAAACCGCTAAGGCTCTCGGGCGCTCTTCTCGAAACGTTGGCCGTCGTTGCGTACAATCAACCCGTCACCCGACCCGAGCTCGATTTTGTGCGGGGCGTCGACAGCGGCTATGCCATCGGTCGCCTTGCGGAACTCGGGCTGGTAGAAATCACCGGGCGCAGCGAGAACGTGGGCAAGCCGCTTCTCTACGCGACGACGCCGTATTTTCTCGAAGCCTTCGGACTTTCTGGCCTCGACGCGCTGCCCACCCTCCGCGAAATCGAAGAAGTGCTGGCTGACCCTGCTTTCAGCCGGGAACGCGCCCGAATGCTGACATTCCGCGACATGCAAGTCGAACAAGCCGAAGCATCCCCCATATTATCTGAGCCCGACGATGAAGCCGCGCCGCCCCTCCAGTAAAAACCCCCGTCGCCAGCGAGATGCCGCAGATGCCGCACCTGAAAAGGAGACCCCCCGTGCCCGGCAGCCGCGTCCCGGCCCGTCTAAAGCGGCACGGCCAAACCAGGTGGTAAGCGAGACGATGCGCCTGAACCGTTTTCTGGCGCGTTCAGGGGTAGCCTCGCGCCGCAAGGCGGACGAACTCATCACCGCCGGACGCGTCCGTATCAATGGCGAAATCGTCACCGAGCTGGGCACTGCGGTTAACCCCGGTGACCGGGTAGAAGTAAACGGGCTACCAGTCGCAATGGGGGAGAGTATTTACCTGTTGCTCAACAAGCCTACCGACACCATCACTACGGCGAGTGATGAGAAAGGCCGCCAGACCGTGCTCGATCTTATCGACATCGAACCAGCCGAGCGGGCGGGCCTTTTTCCCGTGGGACGGCTCGACCGTCACACGAGCGGGGTGTTGCTGCTCACCAACGACGGAGAACTTGCGCACCGCCTCACGCATCCGTCGTACGAGATCGAAAAACTCTACCGGGTACGGACAAAGGAAGCCATCAAGCCGCATCATCTTGAACAATTGCTCGCCGGCGTTACGCTCGATGACGGCGAAGCCCGGTTCGACCGCGCGCTATATACGAGCCTGCCTGACCATCACGAGATCGGCGTGTCACTCCACGAGGGACGTAACCGACAGATTCGGCGTATGCTCGAGAGCCTGGGCCACGAGGTGGATACCCTTGAGCGCGTCCGCTATGCCGGGCTGACGACAGAAGGCGTGAGGCGCGGCAAGTGGCGCCGTTTGCTGCCGCATGAGGTAGCGAAGCTGAAGCGTATGGTTAAGCTCAAATAACAGAAACCGTTATTGCAATGCAAAAAATACTCCTCGACGGTCTCACCTACGACGATGTGCTGCTGCTGCCTGCCCGCTCATCGGTAATGCCACGCGACGTGTCGTTGCAAACGCAACTCACGCCGCGCATCACGCTCAACCTGCCGCTGCTCTCAGCCGCGATGGACACGGTCACAGAGTCGGATATGGCTATTGCGATGGCGCGCGAAGGCGGGGTGGGGGTGTTGCACAAAAACATGACTGCCGAGCAGCAGGCGGCTGAGGTGCGACGTGTAAAGCGGTCGGAGAGCGGCATGATCCTCGACCCGATCACGCTGCACCCTGACGCAACCGTTGGCGAGGCGCGCACGATGATGGCCCGTTACTCGATAGGCGGCATTCCAGTTATAGACACCGACCGCAGGCTCGTCGGCATCGTCACCAATCGCGATCTGCGCTTTCAGCCCGACGCCTCGGTGCTGCTGCTCGACATCATGACGGCGGTTCCCCTCATCACCGCACCAGTCGGCACTACGCTCGAAAAGGCAGAAGAACTGCTGCAGAAGCACAAGATTGAGAAGCTACCGGTCATCGATGATTCCGGCTATCTCAAAGGCCTAATAACGTTTAAAGACATTCAAAAAAAGAGGCGCTACCCTTTTGCCTGCAAGGACGAGCATGGCCGGCTGCGTGTGGGCGCGGCCATCGGCGTTACGCCTGACGTGCTCGACCGGCTCGCGATGCTCATCAAGGCTGAAGTGGATTTTGTGACCGTTGATACCGCCCATGGCCATTCTGAAGGCGTTCTGCATACCGTCTCGCGCATCAAAAATGCATACCCGGACCTGGACGTGATCGCTGGAAACATAGCGACCGCAGACGCCACCCGCGATCTTATCGAGGCAGGCGCGGATGCGGTCAAGGTTGGCATCGGGCCGGGCTCTATCTGCACCACGCGCATCGTGGCAGGGGTAGGGGTGCCGCAGCTTACCGCGATTATGGAGTGCGCGCGGGTGGCGCGTGACTGTGAAATCCCGCTTATCGCGGATGGAGGCGTAAAGCAAACCGGGGATATCCCCAAGGCGCTCGCTGCCGGCGCGTCGAGTGTGATGATCGGGGGCATGTTTGCCCGCGTGGATGAGAGTCCGGGCGAGACTATTCTGTACGAGGGCCGCAAGTTTAAAAGCTACCGCGGGATGGGATCGGTGGGCGCGATGCAGCAAGGGAGCAAGGATCGATATTTCCAGGATGCAGAGGACGACCTCAGCAAGCTGGTGCCGGAGGGGATTGAGGGCCGTGTTCCGTACGGCGGTACCCTCGGCGAGGTGGTGTACCAGATGGCAGGCGGCCTGCGCGCGGCGATGGGCTACTGCGGATGCGCCGAAATTGCCGATCTTTATCACAGGGCACAGTTCGTCCGCGTTACCGGCGCAGGCATGCGCGAGAGTCATCCCCACAATGTGGTGATCACCAAGGAAGCCCCCAATTATTCTACAGGCAAATGAGCACCCGATTAGACGCTATCGCCGAGCGGGCAGCAGACCACAACGCAGACGGCGTCATTCTTTCTTCGCTGCGCGACATTCGTTGGGCTACCGGCTTTACCGGCTCTAACGCCCTGCTGGTTGTGCTGCCCGGTGGGGCGCACCTGCTCACCGACGGACGGTATCGCGAGCAGGCAGCACAAGAGGTCAGCGACGCCGAAATTCATATCGTGCCTGACTTAAACGAAGCCGCCGCTTCAGTACTCAAGAACAGGGCCTCCACGCTGGTGTGCCAGTCGGATGTGCTCACGCTCGACGATGCCCGTCAGCTGAGGGAAGGCATCGAGGCTAAATGGGTTGAAGTGCCCCAATTTATCGATGCACTTATTGCGCAGAAGACCGAGGAAGAAATCGCTGCCATCGCGCGGGCACAGCATCTGACCGACCAGGTGTTCGACGAAATCCGCTGGTTTGTCAGGCCGGGCATGAGCGAGCAGGAGGTCGCCGCCGAGATCGTGTACTTGCACCTACGGCGCGGCGCGCAGCGCATGTCCTTCGACCCGATCGTGGCATCGGGGGCCAACAGCGCGCTTCCCCACGCCCGCCCTACCGAAAAGCTGCTGATGGGTGGCGATCTGGTCGTGCTCGACTTTGGCTGTGTCGTGGACGGCTACGCATCTGATATGACCCGGACGGTAGCCATCGGCGAGGCCTCTGAAGAGGCGCGCGCGGTGTACGACGTCGTGCTACGAGCACAGCAGGCCGCGCTCGATTCAGCGCGCGCGGGCATCACCACAAAAGCGCTCGACAGCGCCGCACGCGCGCTTATCACGGAGTCCGGGTATGGCGATGCGTTTTCGCACGGTCTGGGGCATGGGATCGGTTTACGCACCCACGAGTGGCCCCGGCTCTCGCAGCATACCGACGACGTGTTGCCGCTGCACTGCGCCGTCACCATCGAGCCCGGCATATACCTTCCGGGCCGCTTTGGGGTGCGTATAGAAGACATTGTGGTGCTGGAGCAGGAAAGCTGCCGCAATCTTACCCAGACGCCGAAAGACCTGCTGGTGCTTTAATGCGGCGTGTGCTGGTGCTGGCGTACTACTTCCCGCCGCTGGGGGGAAGCGGGGTGCAACGCATTGCCAAGCTGGTCAAGTATCTACCGCGCTGGGGCTGGCAACCGGTGGTGCTGACAGCGCGCCCGGGCCTCTACCTCGCCCACGACCCCACGCTTCTTGACGAGATAGAAAAGCAGGGTATTGTGGTTCACCAGACGCGCTCGCTCGATCCTACCAGGTTGGGCAGAGGCACCATGGCAGCAGTCCAGCCGGACCCCGGCCAGCGGAAACTGGCAAAACTTATCACGGGCACGCTGTTTATTCCGGACAACAAGCGCGGATGGATGCCTTTTGCTCTCCGAGCCGGGCGAGAGTTGATGCAACAAGAGCCATTCGACGCGGTGCTATCGACCGCGCCGCCGTATACGAGCCATCTCATTGCCGCAAGGCTGGGCAAGCAAGCCCATCTGCCTGTCGTGCTCGATTACCGAGATGACTGGCTGGGCAACCCGCGTCATGCGTATCCCACCCGGGGACATTACTGGCTGCACCGTAGAATGGAAGCCAACGCGTTGCAGCAAGCCGCCTGCGTGACCACCATCAACGCCACCATTGCCGCTGCCATCCGCGCGCGCGGCCCGGCTGGACTGCGGGTAGAGGTGCTCCCGCAGGGGTACGACCCCGAAGACTTTCTTGTAGCCCCCGCGCCACGCGATCCGCAGATCATGCGGTTCGTTTACACGGGCATGTTCTACGACGCGCAGCAACCCGATGCGTTTCTGGAAGCGCTCGCCCTGTTTGTGCGAGACTTCCCGGAGGCTCGGGAGCGGGTAGAGGCGCTATTTGCAGGGCTCGTCCCCCCACAGTTTGCGGCCCGCGTCGAGGCGCTTGGGCTGGGCAAGGTGGTGCGCTATATCGGGTACCTACCGCACCGCGATTCGGTAGCGCTGCTGCGTTCGGCTGACGTGCTCTGGCTTACCGTGGGCGCAGTGGCGGGGGCAGCGCAGCTATCCACCAGCAAGCTGCACGAGTACATGGGAAGTGGGCTGCCCATACTTGGACTAGTGCCGGAAGGGGAAGCAGCAGACGCGTTGCGCCGCTACGGGCGTTCACTTGTGGTCTCTCCCGTCGATATCGAATCAATCAAGCAGGCTCTCGCTACGCTCTGGAAGCGGTGGCGGCAGGGCGACTCCTCACAGGCGCATCATGCGTACCTTGCACAGCATGACCGCATCAACCTGGCAAAGAAAATGGCCGATCTGCTCGGCGACGTGGTGGAAAGCCGGCGTCCTGTTCCTTAGCATCTGTTATTGCAACCCAAAAACAACGCATGCGCAGCAGAGCTTTATCATCCGGTTTGACGGAAGCCCGACGGTTGAGCTCCAGGAAAGCCTGTCGAAGGGAGAGGCCCTCGCTCCCGCGCACCGGGCGTTGTTCTCACAAGTAGCAAGCACAAGGGCGCAACGCATCGGCGAAAACGGCCAGGTGTATGTAATCACGGTGTCGGATGCCGCGGCGCTCGATGCTGCGATGGAGGCGTGGGCCGCGCTTCCCGGCGTCCGCTACGTGCAGCCCAACCATCAATACCGGCTCGACCGCGCACAGGCACCTATTTCACTTCCAGCACAGGGCATCCTACTCGACAGTCTGGGCCATCTAAAAGTTATCGGGATTCCCGACGCCTGGGAAATCACGCGAGGCAGTGCAACGGTCCGGGTGGGCGTGGTGGATACTGGGCTCTGGTTTGACCATCCCGCTTTTGAGGGCCAGGTCGCGATCAACGCGGGGGAAGACCTCAATGGAAATGGCCGCCTCGACTGGGAGGATTTCAACGGGATTGACGACGACGGAAACGGCTATGTAGACGATATAGCCGGCTATGATTTCGTGGACAGGAGTGTGGTGCTTTTCGGCGGCGAGTACCGCGGACGAGACGGTGACCCGGGTGAGGATTCTACGCCGGGCGCGGGCCGTGGGCACGGCACCGCTGTCTCGGGCGCACTCGTGGCTCGGACGCTTGGGCCGGGGACGGCGCAGGGCGCGGCACCTGGCGTCCGCATCGTGCCACTGCGCGCTTTTGGGGCCGACGGTATCGGTGAGGATGACGACATCGCCGCGGCCATCGTGTACGCGGCAGACATGCGCCTCGACGTACTCAACCTGTCGTTTGGCGACGTGTACTATTCTCCCCTCATGCGGGATGCCATCGCGTACGCGACCTCTCGGGGCGTGCTTGTGGTGGCCTCGGGCGGAAACGACGGGATGTCGCAGCCCCATTACCCGTCCGATTACCCCGACGTGCTCTCGGTAGCGTGGCTCACCGCCGACGGCATGCAGCGCAACGGACGTGCCTCGCGCGGGGCGGGTATCGACATCGGTGCACCCGGCTCGCAGATATACACCACCCTTTTCAGGCCTGCCGCCGACCCCTCCCAACAGGTGTTATATGGAAGGGAAAGTGGCTCTTCCATGGCTGCACCGCTTGTTTCTGGGGTTGCAGCACTGCTGAAATCGGTTGATCCCTCGCTATCGCCTGCCGCCCTCCGCGCAATCCTCACGGCCACGGCACGTGACATAGAAGCGCCGGGATGGGATGAAGCCACCGGTGCAGGCGTGGTGCAGGCCGCTCGCGCGCTCTCTCTGGCGCTGCCCGCGCGGGTAGCGTTGATTTACCCCCGTATGGATGCGGGCCTGTCTACTGGCCGGGTGCCCGTCATCGCGACGGCGCTCGACCCCGCCCTTTCCTCGGTATCAGTCGAGGTGGCTGCGGGTATCGAGGAGCCGTTTACTTGGGTGCCGCTCGCCTCAGAGCGGACGCGCGCTTTTGTGGCCGATACCATCGCGTACTGGAACGTTGATGACTTTGATGAGGGCCTGTACACCCTGCGCTTGCGTGTCGCGAGGACGGATGGGTCGGTGGTAGAAGACCGCGCGCGCGTCACCCTGGACGCTTCCAGGCCAGTCTTTACGCTGCTGCGCATACGTGCCGGGCTCGTTGGTGACGCGTACGGAATCCTCGCCGACGTGGAAACCGATGACCGCACAGACGTGCAGATCGAGATTGCACCTCTAGGGAGGATCGAGCGCTCAGACCGACTCGCACGGCGGCACGGCATCCTGTGGCGGAATGAACGCCGTGATGCCGGCACTTTTACCGTTGCCGTGCAGGCGCGAAACGTGGCCGGGCTTGTTCGGGATACCGTCGTTACGGTGCAGATGCCCCAGTGGCAAGCCGACAATTCGCGTTTCGCCACGGAAACGCTTGACATCCCTGGCGGCTACCAACTGCCAATCGCTACGGATTTCGACGGGGACGGCATACCCGAACTAGTTCTCAACCAGGCGCCGGATGGCGCGATAGGGGACACGCTGGCTTTTTGGGAGCCGTATCTGAATACGTTCGTGGCCGTTGATGGCGTCATCGCCACAGTGATTCCGCGCAGCGCGGGCGACACCAACGGTGATGGAAGAGGAGAACTGCTCACCCAGGTCAGGGGCGCAACGTTGCTGCTGGAGGCACCCGCACCGGGCGCGTACCCAACAAAATTGCTGTTCGCCGATACTACCGGACTGAGCAATCCCTCGTCACCTGATGCGCTGTTCGGCGCCGTACTCGCAGATCTCGATGGCGACGGGCTTGGCGAGATTATCGGGCACAACACGCGGCAGATCCGGGTGCTGGAACGCCGGGCAAACAGTTTCATCGAGACCGCCCGTCTTGCGCCCCCTGACGGAATATCAGGGTTTGCAGAGCCCGATTTCCGCGTAGCAGATCTAAACCGGAACGGGCGGCCCGAGGTGATCGCGCCCGGCACAGACGGTAGCGTTGTTGCTTTTGAAGCCATCGGCAATGACACGTACTCGCTGGCATGGACTATACAGACGGATGAGGTCAGCCCACGCACTGCGCTTACCACAGGAGATTTTGACGGTGATGGAAAGGCAGAGCTCGTGTTCTATACGCAGAACGAGCCTGGCACCCGCACGGATCGGGAGCAGGAACCAGCTTTCGGCACTTTCCGGGTGGTCAGTTTTGCTTCGGGGACCGGCGTGGAGGTGGCCACAATCCCTGTTTTTGCCCGGGGGAGCGCGTTTGCAGGCGTGGCGTCTGTTGATTTCGACAGTGATGGGAATGACGAGCTGGTGCTCAGTCTGGCACCTGATCTGTACGTGTTGAAATGGCAAGACGGGAGATTTGAGGTGATTTATCACGAAGGCGATAGGGGAGAGCTAAACCCTACCGTCGTCCGTTCCGCAGCAATCACAACGGGGGACTTCAACGGTGATGGCCAGCCTGAGGTGCTGGCATCGTACAGCGATGGGAGAGTCCACCGGTTGCAATTAGACACCGGGCTGCGTCCTGCTGCGCCCGAATGGCGTGATGCGTATGCCCGAAACGATTCCACCGTCGTGCTTCGCTGGTACAGTGTCTCGGATTCGGTGGAGGTGTACGCAGGGGCAGCACCCGCTGACATGGCAAAAGTGACCTCGGTGTCCGTCGATTCGCTCGTGCTTTTCCGCCGTAGCGCGGCGCAGTATGCCCTGCGCGCATTTCGAGGGGGACAGGCCTCCCCGTTTTCTCCGCTGCGCAGCGTTCGTCCTCATCCCCCCGGAAAGATTGTCCGCCTTAGCCGGCCCGCGCCGGATGTCATCGTCGTTGAAACCGATGTGCCGCTTTCCGTACCCGTACCCGGCGCGATCCGCGTAGGCGTTACAGCACCGGTTAGCGCGCTGCGGGTAGAGGAGAAGAGTGCTCGATTTAGCTGGTCAACGCCCCTTCAGGAGGGCGAAAGGTTAACGATAACTGGACTCACAGACACCTCAGGGACGCCCATTCCAGACTTTGTCGGACAGGTGCCGCCGGTAGAGGTACGTCCCGAGGTGCTGTATGTGACTCAGGTAAATATCGTGAATGCTACGACTGTCAGGCTCCAGTTTTCAGCACCCATCGACGTGGAAACCGTTATTGCAACCAACTTTTCCATTCTTCCGCATGGCACGGTCACCACAGCATCGCGCGACAGTGACGACCCGACAACCGCTGTGCTAACGGTGCAAGGGGTGAATCTCGGCCCTACCGGTCTGAACGTCCGCATCCAGGCAAAAGGCGTGCGCGGCGTCAACGGCACCGCGCTTGATCCTGAGGGATCGAGTGCTCTGCTGGCGCGCCCAGCGGCGGATCTGAGCGCGGCGTTTGTGTTTCCAAATCCGGTTCGGCTCTCGGCTCACGGGCATCTTACCCTTGGTGGAGTGCCAACCGAAGTTGAAGCTACGGTGCTCTCGGTAGATGGTGCTGTAGTGCGCCGTTTGCAGGTTGACAGTTCAAGTGGAGGCTTGCAGTGGGATTTGCGCGACGAGGCGGGTCAGAGCGTGCCTTCGGGGATGTACCTTGTGCGCCTTATGGCGCCGGGCAGTACGCCCATCCTGCTCAAAGCCGCCCTTATCCGCTAAAATATGGCCACACTTTTCGAACGCACGCTACCGTCGCGCTACGAACTGCTCAGTCCGCTTGCGGACGAGATCCAGGCTTTTCTGGAGCTACATGTAGAAGATGAAGACCTGGCATATCGGACACTTCTGCTCTCGACGGAAGCCATGACAAACGCGATGGAGCACGGAAACAACCTCGATCCATCACGCATGGCTCTCCTGTACATCGCGATTGAGCATAATCAGATACGAGTATCCGTCGAAGATGAGGGGCCTGGATTCGACGTAGACACTGTCCCGGATGCCGTCGAGGAAGGCGAGGTGTTTGACGAAGGCCACCGGGGTCTTTTTCTGATGCGAGCCTACGCGCAGGAGGTAACATTTGAGAATGGAGGGCGGCGAATCGTGCTCACGCTTGAAGGGCAGTAGTAGGCCTATCGAAGTGACGGACCGCTGGCTGAGCGCCCTCTACCTGGTGCTCGCTATCGGGATGTCGGGATTTGCCGACGAGCGCGCGCATCTGGGCCTTTTCTGGGCTACAGCCGTGCTTATGGCGGGTTGCGCACTTGTGCTACTCGTGCGGGGACGGCTCTCTCTCCAGGCTATTGTACTTATAGGACTGGGTGCGCGGCTCGCGGTTTTCTGGATGCCTCCGGGCCTATCCGACGATGCCTATCGGTATCTGTGGGATGGATACCTCCAGCACGCAGGCATCAACCCGTATGCATGGCCCCCTGTAGCCCTCGAAGCATGGCACCATCTGGACTTGTATACCGAGATGAATTCAGCTCGGTTTTACAGCGTATATCCACCGCTGAGTCAGATGCTGTTTTGGGTGGCAACCCCTGGTGATCCGCAGAACTGGATGTGGGGGTGGTACATCTGGAAAGCCATATGTTTCGCCTGTGAGGCGGGAACGCTCTGGCTGCTGCGTTCGACCTCGAAACAGGCGCTGCTACTCTATGCTTTGCATCCTCTTGTCGTAATAGAACTGGTAGGACAGGCGCACACCGAGGCTATCATGGTGCTGGGACTCGTGGCGGCGAGCTACGCTGTACGGCGCGGTGCACTGGTATGGGCAGGGGTCGCGCTTGCTGCTGCTGTAATGACAAAGCTGTTTCCTGTACTCTTATTTCCCTTTCTGGTACGGTCGCGGCAGGATGTTTTGAGGCTCGTACCTGGGCTACTGCTGTGTCTGGTCGCAGCCGCACTGTACTGGACACCCACGTATCTTGAAAACATGCTTGAATCTCTGCGCCTCTACGCGCAGTATTTCGAGTTTAACGCAGGGTTTTATTATGCAGTCAAAGGTGCATTGCAGGCATTGACTGATGGCGACTGGTCAAAGCAGATCGGGCCCGTGTTTGCGCTATTGTTTGCCGTTGTTTGGGCAACGACGGTGGTGCATCATTTTTACAGGCCCCTCTCTTTCGCCCGCTATGCCTACGTGGTGCTCGGCGCTTTTCTTGTGCTTTCTACCACGGTGCATCCGTGGTACCTGACGGCTGTGCTGGCCATAATCCCTTTTGCCGGTGCGACCGGATGGGCATGGCAGGCCCTGGCGCTGGCATCGCTCGGCACGTATCTCCTGTACGTAGACGGCCCATACTTTTCCATCGTGATGCTGGGCTGGCTGGCCTGGCTCACCCTACTGCTGACTCCCCTATGGACTTCAAGGCGCCACTTCAGAGCGTCATGAAAAAGCGTGCTGCTGCAAAGGCTGCGCGCTTTCTCCCCTGGATGCCCGGCTATGCGTCAGGCTGCGCCGTACTGGATCTGGGCGCTGCTGAGGGGTACGTAGGGCTGACACTGCACCAGGAGACAGGTGCCGAGGTAGTGCTCGCGGACGTGGTTGACATCCACCGGGTAGCGCTCCCTTTCGTGCTGCTAGGGGAGGGCGCACTGCCATTCGACGCGGACACATTCGATATAACGGTGCTCGCTTTTGTGCTCCACCATGCTGTGGATGCCGAGCAGTTGCTGCAAGAAACCGTGCGCGTAACGCGGAAAAGAGTGCTGATCCTGGAGTCTGTTTACCGCACAGGTTTTGAGCTCCAGACGTTGCGGTTGGCTGACACGCTCGCCAACCGCATTCGCAGTAGCGGCGCGATGGCGGCGCAGGAACCGTATCTGCACTTTCGCACCGAAACCCAATGGAGAAGCACACTCCAGTCCTACGGCACGCTGATCACGGCACAATCATTTGGCTGCTGGCCACATCGTCAGGCGCTGTTTGCGCTGGATCTATAAGGCGCGCCCCCGCGAAGTATTTATCGAAAAAGGTATACTGCCGTTTCGCGTAGCGCTTTGTGTTTGTTTTGATCGCAGCAATGGCTTCTTCACGCGAGCACTCCCCATTGAGCGCGCTGATCACCTCGGTGTAACCGATAGTCTGAAGTGCAGGAAGCGACGCCGAAAAACCGCGATCCAGCACGGATCTGACCTCGTCAAAAAGGCCAGCCTGCACCATTTCGTCTACGCGCTTCTCGATGCGCGCATACAACCATGCGCGCTCGGGCCTGACGTATAAAACCTGGTACTTGAAGGCAGGCTCTGTTTTCCGAGCGTGGAAATAGCCCAGCGGCTTGCCGGTAAAACGCAGCACTTCCAGTGCCCTGATCACCCGGTGCGGATTCTTGAGATCGATCCGGGTAGCCTCTTCGGGACACGCCTCTGCAAGCTCTGCCACGAGCGGAGCCAATCCATCAGCCTGGTATGCGGCTGTCAACTCTTCACGTACCGCTGCGGGAATATCGGGGACTGCTGAGAGACCAGAGTACAGCGACTGCAAATACAGGGTAGAGCCGCCCACGACGACGGGGCGGTGTAGCCGGGCGAGGATGGTACTGATACGGATCTCAGCCTCAACTCCAAAATCTGCTGCCGTGATAGTCGCGTCTGGAGCACGTTCATCTACAAAGTGGTGAGGTACACGCCGCCGCGCCTTGACGTCAGGCTTCGCCGTGCCGATGTCGAGAAAGCGGTAGATTTGGCGGCTGTCGGCGGAGACGATCTCGACGGCAACACCTGCGGCGATCGAAAGCGCAAGAGCAGACTTCCCAGAGGCTGTCGGCCCTATGATCATAAGCACAGGCAGTTTCTGGCTATGCATGTGCGAGTTTAGTAGGGGTTCATCCGTTATTGTAATCCAAAAAACGAAATATAGACGGCGGCTTAATCAGGTGACCATGCAGAAAGAGAAGTGTGCCCATGACCGATAACACGTTGGTGACCAGGAAAAAGAGTGCTTCCTCGATAGGCAGTCCCAGCGGATCAAAACCCAGCGAGTACGCATCTGCAATGTCCCAGATGCCCAGCGCGATAGCGGTGCGATCGGCAATCCACAGATAAACGGTCGGGACTGCGACGGCCACACCCACAACCCGACCCAGGCGCACTGCATGCGCCCCCCCGTATAGCCAGAGGCCGGTGAGCACGGGTCCCGCCCACGCGAGTATCAGCCCCGCATAAAGTCCAGGATTCCAGCCGCTCATAAGGAGCCCGAGCCCTATAAGCGAGAGCATAGCCGGTATTAACCAGAGAGGCTGCGCGCGCCAGGGAGTCGGACTCGTAATAGGGCGTCGCTGGATGAGCACATAGAAAAAAAGCCCCGTCATGATGGGTTGCAGCACGAAGAACAGGTATTCTTCCACTGGTACATACCCGATAACCGCTATTACGCGATCCGCTCCGTACGTCCACACCCCTCTGTACACGAGATAGTTATCCCACGGGGTGGTGTATACAAAAGCAATCGCTGCAGTGAGCAGAATAGCCCACCAGGCTCGCGGGTGCCGGGGTCCACGCCACGCCAGCACCAGGAGGGCCGCGATAGGAATAAGTATAAAGTAGGCGAGAAAGGCGGCGTAGCTCATCAGATCCGGCGGCGGTCAAGGTCCTTGAGTACGACGCGCGCTGCATTGCGCCCCGAAGCGCCCATGATGCCCCCGCCAGGATGGGTGCTCGCCCCGGTGATGTAGAGCCCCTTCAAATGCGTCTTGTAGCCAGCCATACCCAGCATCGGGCGCATCATAAACATTTGATCCAGACTCATTTCCAGGTGCATCACGTTGCCACGAAAAAGCCCGAGATGCCTTTCGAGCCAGAGTGGGTGCTGAAACAGTTGGCCCACAACCTTGTCCCGCGTGCCCGGTGCATAAACTTCAAACCGATCCAGCAATGAGTTTGACACCTGAGCGGAGATAGCATCCCAGCTCAGCCCATCAGCCAGACTATAGGGATAATACTGTCCCCAGAGCCACAGCACCTCGCCGCCTGGAGGAGCCAGCGAGTCGTCTACAGCACTAAATGACATGGCAACGATGGGAGGCTTTGTGGCAGGATGGCCACCCAGAAACTCCCCATAGGCGCGGTTGATGTCGCCTACAGATTCACACAGCAGCCCCAGGCCTACCCGCGAATCGGGATGATGCGAGGCGGCATACTGCACCGGTTCGCTCAATGCCAGCCTGAGGATGGCCCCAAATCCATTTCCTGTGCGCAATTTGTCAGCTCCCGCTGGACGCACCTGCTCGGGAAGCAGGTGCATGAATGTTTCGACCGCGTGGGTGCCCGAGACAACAGCCCGCGCCCGGTATATTTCATCCCCAGCGCGCACCCCAACGGTCTGGCGGTCATGAACAAGAATCTCCTGGACGGGACACGAGAGGTGCACGGTACCGCCATGCCATTCTATGTGCCGCTTAAGAACCGTGGTGAGCATGCCTGAACCCCCACGAGGACGCGCAGCACCGCTTTCATGGTAAAGCGGGTGCCATAGTGCAAAAGGGCCACCCATCGGCTCGGTAGGCGGTGGCCCAGACTGCGCCGCCATCCAAGCGATCATTGCTTGCGTTCGCCTGTCGTGGAAATATTCGCCTACCACCTCGCCATAAGGACGCATGATAGAACCGAGGGCGGCTTTCCAGTTAACGCGGGTAGAGCGGCCAAAGATGAGCTTTTTGCCCAGTTCAAAGGGACTCGGACTTGACAGGAAAACGTCACGCACCGTCTGGGAAAAAGGAAGCCAGTCATCGTAGAACTGCTTGTACGCTTTCCCCTCGCCGGGAATGGCTAGTTCTAACGCATCTACGGTTCGATCTATATCGCGGTAGATGGTCAGGTGGGAGCCATCTTCAAAAGGTGCAAAAAACAGCGGGTCGAGCTCGAGATACTCCAGGCCAAAGCGCTCCAGTTGCAATTCCTCGACAATGGGTGTGAGCCGGATCAGGATATGCGCGCTGCCACCAAGATCGAACTGGTAGCCTGGCACAAGCTCGCTTGAAGAAACGGCACCACCCACAAGGGGTCTGCGCTCGAACACGCGCACCTTGTAACCGGCTTGGGCCAGATAGGCAGCACTGATAAGCGCGTTGTGTCCGGCTCCGATTATGATGACGTCGTCCACGTGAGGCGATTACGAGAGATAATGGGTGAGCAAACTACGGTTCACGGCGAGATAGGTGCGCCGGTGTTTTAGGGATAGTGGTTGCATCTCCGGCTTACTATTGATAATTTATCGTTATCAATAGTAAGCCCTCACAAATGATACCCCGACGCCTCCCAGCCCGTACCAGCGCGCTCCCGCAATCTCCAACCACGCCTGCGCTTAAACGCGCCCAGGCGCGCGCCGCCCATTTCGTGGCGCGCTCTAAAGCCCGGAATACCGTGCGCGCCTACCAGTCCGACTGGCGAGACTTTACCGACTGGTGTCAGCATGCGGGCAAAGCAGCATTGCCTGCCAGCCCGGACACGGTTGCGCTTTACCTGGCATCGCTGGCAGAAGGCCTGAAAGTCTCGACTATCCGGAGGCGCCTTGCTGCTATCTCGAAAGCCCATCAGTATGACGGGCATGTATCTCCTACAAAACATGCGCTTGTTGCAGATGTACTCGACGGCATAAAGCGTGAGATTGGCTATCTACAGAAAGGCAAAAGGCCTCTCTTGCTCGAGCACCTTGTCGCAATGCTGGAATTGCAGCGAGATGATATTTCTGGCCTTCGAAACCGGGCGCTTTTGCTTGTAGGTTTCGCGGCATGTTTACGTAGAAGTGAACTCGTGGCCCTCGATATTCAGGACTGCGCCTTTTCTTCAGATGGCGTCGTGCTCACCCTGCGCAGATCCAAGACAGATCAGTATGGCGAAGGGATCAAAAAAGCGATTCCGTATGGGCTGAACCCGTTGACCTGTCCGGTCACTGCGGTACGCGCTTGGCTGGAGGCGCTGGGCGACAATGACGGGCCTGTTTTCCGGGCAGTCCACAAAACCCAGCGCATAGCAGAAAAACGTCTAACCGCACAGTCTGTGGCGCTCATTGTCAAACAAGCTGCACGTACCGCAGGGCTCGACAGTGCTGATTTTTCTGGACATAGCCTGCGTGCCGGCTTTGCTACCCAAGCTGCAATTTTGGGGGTAGATGAGCGTGCAATAATGGAACAAGGGGCATGGAAATCCGCCCTCATGGCACGCCGCTACATTCGCGACGCTAACCTTTTCCGCAACAACGCTGCAGGTCAAGTAGGCCTGTAAAAACTACTTCAGCGCCCCGTTATTTCAGGGCTTCCTCCTGACTTCTCAGGCGGCTATCGCGGTAGGCTGCGGCCGGATCGACATCTCGGTTTCCGCATCGAAATAATGCAGCTTATGTAGATCCAGATAGGCCTCTATACTTTGCTTGGGATGCAGTTCGTGTTCTGGCGTCACGCGTGCGACAATTGATTGCTCCCCTGACCGTCCATACAGAAATATCTCGTTACCCATAGGCTCTACTACTTCTACGTCAATCCGTATAGGCGCGCGCTCTTCATCCTCCGGTGCCACCAGCGCCAAGTTTTCAGGGCGCACCCCTAAAACCACGCGTTTATTGGCATACGTAGCAAGCAAATCGGCATCAGCCTTTGCCGGTTTGATGCGCACCGTATTTCCCTCCCCGACAAAGTGGAGACCCTCCTCCATCACCATCCTGCCTTCTATAAAGTTCATCGAGGGACTTCCGATAAAGCCGCCCACAAACTTGTTGACAGGGTGGTTATAGAGGTGCAACGGGGCGGCTATCTGCTGCACAAAGCCATCTTTCATCACCACAATGCGGTCTCCCATCGTCATCGCCTCTACCTGATCATGCGTCACGTAGATCATGGTAGCCTCAAGCTGGCTGTGCAGCTTTGATATTTCGGTGCGCATTTGGACACGCAGCTTGGCATCGAGGTTGGATAGCGGTTCGTCGAAAAGAAACACCTGTGGCTGGCGCACAATTGCGCGCCCGACGGCTACGCGCTGCCGCTGCCCACCGGAAAGCTGCTTGGGTTTGCGGTCGAGAATCGGGGTGAGGCCCAGAATGTCGCTGGCATGCCTGACGCGCTGGTCGATCTCCTGCTTGCTGAACTTGCGGAGTTTGAGCCCGAACGCCATGTTGTCATAGACCGTCATGTGCGGATATAGGGCGTAGTTCTGAAACACCATGGCGATATCCCGATCCTTTGGCTCAACGTCGTTGACCCGTCGATCGCCGATAAACAGATTGCCCCCTGAGATTGACTCTAGCCCTGCTATCATGCGCAGGGTGGTGCTTTTTCCACATCCAGAAGGGCCAACCAAGACGACGAACTCGCCGTCGTCAACCTGGAACGACGACTCGTGTACGGCCACAAAATCGTTGTCGTATACTTTCTTTATCGCGTCGAGTGTAACCGTTGCCATGAGACGTACTTGATTGTAGAGCGGAGTGGCTAAAATAGGACGTACCCATCACAAATTCGCTATGCCGACACCCGCGTCGTCACTGTTTTCGCCTATCACACTTGGGGCACTCTACCCCGGCATAGAACGGGGATTGACAGCCGATGTCCTTACCACACGGGCCCTTGGCGGTCAAGCATACCCCGTGTGTACGTCTCACATCATTGCAGGCCACGGACGTGTGACGGATGTGCTCGAAGTGCCGGCCGATACTGTTGCCGCGCAGCTTGAGCACCTTTTTGCTACGGTGCAACCTACTGGTGCCAAGGTGGGCGTTATCGGCAGCGCGGCGTCTGTCGAGGTAGCCTTTCGCTTGCTCGGGCAGCACCTGCAGGGGCCGCTCGTGCTTGATCTCACCCTCAGCGGTCCAAGCGGCGAAGACCTTGCCGACAGCCGCGTACGCGAGGCGCTAAAAGCACGGCTGCCCCTGCCCGACCTTGTCACCCTGCGCCGGGTCGATGCCGAACTGCTCGTGGGCATGGAGATCCAGAATCTCGATGATGCACAGGTGGCAGTACAACGGCTTGCACGCCTGGGCGCGCGCGTTGTGCTGCTGCGCGCGGGCACTATTCCGCAGAGCACCTTTGACGATGTGGGGCCTTATGCTTTCCATGCCGATCTCTTTTTCGATGGGACAGATTTTGCCCTCTTCGAAGCTCCCGCACTCGCAGGCGTAGAGCGCATATACGGGGCCTCGAGCGCGCTCACGCTTACCCTGCTACACGGGTTGTGGTCTGGCATGCCGCCTGCAGAAGCTATGCAGAAGGCCAAGGCCTTTGTTACGGATGCCCTGCGCCTGCGTGATCAAACGCCGCTTTCACACGCACTGGCGTATTTTCTACCAGTGCCCGACGATCGCAGCTAAGTGGGTCTCCTCTTCTCCTCTACCGCACGTGTCATGCCTCAGAACAAGACCAAAGCAACGATATACGACGTGGCGAGTCGCGCCGGGGTAGCCATTTCGACGGTCTCCCGCGTGCTCAACAACTCCAGCGATGTGGCCGACCCTACCCGCATGCGGGTTAATAAGGCCATTGAAGAGCTACAATTCAGACCCGACAGAACAGCTAAAACGCTTGCCCAGAAACAGACGCGCTCGATCTGCGTGGCGCTGCCGAGCTTTACCACCCCGTTCCACAACGAGCTACTCAAAGGGGTACGGAGCCAGCTTAAAGACAGTGTCCTTGATCTGCTGCTCTGCGATCTTGGCTCGACAACGCCGCGCCGCACCCTGCTCGATTTCCTAAAGCGTGGCGCCGTTGACGGGCTGGTGCTGGCGGGCATGCCGATCAACGATGACCTGGCCTCCGAGCTGAAAGCACTCCACGCGCCCGTGATTCTGATAGGGCATCACTCGCCCGAGTTCGACTCTTTTATCTGGGATGATGCGCTGGGGGCGCGGCTGGCAGTCGGGCATCTATCCTCGCTGGGACATAGCCGAATCGCGTTTATAACGACGTCATCGCCCAGTCCCCTGCAGCAGCAACGGCTCGTCGGATACCAGCAAGCCCTCGATGCAGCAGGAATAGCGTATGATCCCGCGCTAGTTCGCAGCGGCAGTACCGAGAAACACTCGGGCTTTAGCGAAGAAGCAGGGTATGAGGCCATGACGGACCTCCTTAAGGAGCGCAGCGATTTCACCGCCGTTTATGCTGCTTCAGACGTCCAGGCAATAGGGGCCTATATGGCCCTCAACGAAGCGGGGCTTCGGGTACCTCGGGATATTTCTCTCTGCGGCTACGATGATGTAAAAATGTCCCGTTTTATCCGCCTGACGAGTGTTGACCAGCATATGTTCGACGTGGGTAGCCGTGCCATGGAACTCCTCTTCCGTCGGATCGAGACCAGTTCGGGCGCGTCTGTGCATGAAATTGTCCAGCCTACCCTGCGTATCCGCAACACCACAGGCCCAGCGCCTACGCGATGACAGACGAGCAACTTTCGTGGGGCCTTGCGCACGGAATTCAGGAGACGCACTTCACCGATCTCGGGGTGCGCTACCGAGGCAAAGTGCGTGATACATACGCGCAGGGTGAAACCCTCGTCCTTATCACCACCGACCGCATCTCTGCTTTTGATCATGTACTCCGGCAGACGATCCCGTTCAAAGGGCAGGTCCTCAACAGCCTGGCGGCCTATTTTTTCGAGCGCACGGCAGACGTCGTCCCCAATCACGTGCTCGCCGTCCCGCACGGAAACGTCACCATTGCAAGGCGTTTAGATCCCATTCCAGTCGAGTTTGTCATGCGTGGATACCTTGCTGGCCACGCATGGCGACTCTATCAGAAAGGGGAACGTGAGATATGCGGGGCCTCTCTTCCCCATAATCTCCGCCAGAACAGCGCTTTCGTCTCGCCTATCCTCACTCCGGCCACCAAGGCCGACAGCGGCCACGATGAAGACATCTCGGCGCGCGACATTGTAGCCCGCAAACTGCTCGACGCCCACACGTTGGAAGAGATCACCGCAATGGCACAGGCACTCTTTAAACGGGGCACCGAAATCGCCGCACAGCGAGGCCTGATCCTCGTCGACACCAAGTATGAGTTTGGTCGGGATACTGACGGCAGCATCCGCGTAATGGACGAAATCCACACCCCTGATTCGTCTCGCTATTTCTATGCTGAGGGCTACGAGGAACGTCTGGCACGCGACCAGCCACAGCGGCAGCTTTCTAAAGAGTTTGTTCGCGAATGGCTAATGGAGCACGGGTTCCAGGGATTGGAAGGCCAGACGCTGCCGGATCTCAACGAGACATTCAGAATTGAGGTTACCCGGCGCTACGTAGAGCTTTACGAAACGCTTGTCGGCAAAGCGTTCGAGCCTGATCTACGCCCCCTGCCCTACTAAACTCCAGAGCCCGCAGCCATCAAAACCGCGCTTGCGGGCATTATACGGTTCCAACCTGAAAAGGTAGGAGGGCCGCCATGACAGAATGGATGGCGTCACAGTCGGGCAACTGTCCTGCGTTTTCGAGCACCTCTGCATAGCGAACCACGCCCTCGGCATCGATAAGAAAGGCCGACCGCTTGGCAATCCGATCGAGCTTCATCTGGGTAAAGTCCTGGTCATATTCGTGCCGTAAGCGGCAGACACCACGCCTTCGTGGTCGCTCAACAGCGAGAATTCTAACTGCTGGGCTTTTCGGTACTCAGCCAGCGCAAACGGGCTGTCGGTGGAGATGCCTACCACGCGCGCATCAACCTGCGCGTAGCGGTCAAGGTCGCTGTTGTCGCTGTCGAGTTCGGTGGTGCATACGCTGGTGAAAGCGCCCGGCAAAAAGAGCAGCAATACAGGATGTCCGCGGTGTTCGGACAGCGTCCACGGCTGGCGGGCGTCGGTATAAAGAGTAAAGTCAGGCGCAAGCTGACCGGCAGTGAGCGGCATAAAAACAAAAGCAGAAAAAGGTGGAAAGAGGCTCGCAGACGTCGTTTTAGAGACTTCTACCCAAAGCGCAGCACACGGATAGGTTCGAGCCTGGAAGCGAAACGAGCTGGTAACCACGCCGCCGCGACGCACAACACCGTCGCCACGCTGCACACGATTACAAAGTCGAGCGCACGCATGGAAACGGGTGCGCGGTCGATGTAATATGCTTCTGCAGGCAACGGGATAAAGCCATAGCGAATCTGCAGACCTGCCACCACCAGCGCGAAAAGGGCACCCACCGCAGCCCCTAGTAGCCCGATCGCTAGTCCGATAAAGAGATACAGCCGCCGTACCCGGCCCGGCGTTGCGCCCATGCTCACGAGAATGCCGATTTCACGTGTCTTCTCGAGCACGAGCATAAACAGGATGCCCACAATGCAGAATGCGGCTACGAGCACGAGTACGCTAAGCACGAGCGGCACAATATTCTGCTGCAGCGCCACCCACGAAAACAGGCTCCTGTAAAGCACGAACACCGACCTCGCGAGAATGGGAAAGCCGAAAGTTTCTTCAATCTCCATCGCAACCCGGTCTGCCTGTTGCACATCACGCAGCAGCAGATCGTAGCGCGTGACAGCGGCCGAGTCAAGCCCGAGCAGGCTACGTGCCTGATCAAGTGAGGTAAACACGTACATCTCGTCGAAATTGGCGAGGTTGGTCTCGTACACACCACTGACGTGGAAGGAGCGTGCCCGAGGCAGGCCGGAACCGCCACCCGGCTGCGGTAGCGTGAAGGCAGTAAGCGGATCCCCGACGCCCACGGACAGCTTTCCCGCCAGGCTCTTCCCGATTACCAGGCCAGGCCGACCTGCCGTATCTGCCTCAAACGTAAACACCCCTTCCTGGCTATGCGCGGCTAGCATAGAGGGCGGGCTATCGGTGCCCCATAGCGAGACCCCCTCGATCTGACGACCGCTGTGGCGCAGCAGGATAAATTCGCTGACCACCGTGGCAACCGACGTGACCTCGCTCAGCGCGCGAAGGTCAGCTGCCGTGACCACCTCAGCCGGGAGCGGTTCGTCTCGCAGGTTCTCCACCTGAACGTGAGCGCCAAAAGCTATGATTTTCTCCTCGATTTCCTGGCTGAACCCCCGTACCACCCCGAGTGCCAGCAGCAAGGCCGCCACCCCGACGGCCACTCCCCCGACCGCGGCGTACAGCACGTAGCGCAGAAAACGCCCCCCCTCAGGGAGGCCCTGTGCGCCCCGCAGGTAGCGTAGCGCCACAAAACGTTCGAATCGGAACATGAAGGGCAACGGGAGGGATTTAGAGGTCAATCCTCAACCACGTAAACGAGCGTGGCAGGCATCCCCGTACCCCGCCCTACTACATTCGTTGCACCATGCCCGAGCCCACCCTCTCTCCCTACCACCACCGCCTCACCGCTCTGCAGGAAGCTATAGAAACTTCTGACCTTGATGGCATCATTCTGAATCCTGGGTCCACACTCTACTTTCTCACCGGGCTTGATTTCCATCTGATGGAGCGTCCCGTACTGCTGTTTATCGGCGCGCAAGGTGCGCCGCGCATGGTGCTGCCCGCGCTGGAAAAAATGAAGCTCAACGAGAGCCCTTATCCTATCAAGGCTGACACGTATGGCGAAGACCCGGACACGTGGCCTGCAAAGATTACGGGCATACTCGGAGGCGATGTATCGAGGCTGGGGGGCGAACGGCGGGGGTTGCGTTTTCTCGAGACCGACCTGATCAGCCAGGCCGCACCACAAAGTACACTCGTCGCGGCAGACGCACTAATAGCCCGCATTCGCGGTAGGAAAGACCGGGCAGAGATCGAGAAGATGCGCCGGGCGGTGGCAGTGGCCGAAACAGCATTACGGGCTACACTACAGACCGTGAGAGGGGGCATGACCGAACGCGAACTATCCGATGAACTCATCATCCAGTTGCTGCGGGCAGGAAGTACACTCGATCTTCCCTTTGCACCAATCGTCTCTTTTGGCGAAAACAGCGCCAATCCACACGCTTCCCCTGGGGCACGCCAACTGCGGGAGGGTGACCTCGTTTTGATCGACTGGGGGGCACGGGTGGATGGATACGTGTCAGATCTGACGCGTGTATTTGCCTATGGCGACGTGCCGGAAAAGCTACGCGACATTGCCCGGATCGTAGAGAAGGCCAATCTCGCCGCCCAGGCTGTTTCGCGGGCAGGCGTCACGGTCGAACAGGTAGACCACGCGGCCCGCAGTGTTATCGAGCAGGCCGGCTACGGCGACGCTTTTGTGCACCGCACCGGGCATGGCTTAGGCTTGGAGGCACACGAGGAACCGTACATACGCGCAGGAAACGATAGCAAGCTCGAGGTCGGGCACGCCTTTACGATAGAGCCGGGCATCTACCTGGAAAATCTGGGCGGTGTCCGCATCGAAGATGATGTGGTCGTTACGGAGGATGGAATCGAGGTGCTGGGTACGCTCCCGCGGGAGTTAGTGTCAATTGGCTGAGCTTTCATCGGCCTTCAACACCCGGAAAAGTGCCCGCAGCATTCTTTCCTGCTCCTTTACACGACCGTGTTGCGCCTCGACGTTAACGTAACGGATATCCTGCCCCGCGCTGTAGACTGACAACGACCCATCGTCTGTTGCAGCGGTGTTGTCTTGCAGCACCACGGTGAAGCCTGCTGCCCGCAGCGCGTCGAACAAATCACGTTCGGTAACAAAAAAGAAGTCGTCCGAATCACCCCCAGGCTGCAGAAACACCGCTTCAGCCTCGTCCGCATATATGCTGTCGGGGAGATAGCTGGCTGCGCTGTAGCGACCCTCAGAGTTGTTGTGCAAGGCGATAATCACAGGCCTGGCATCAAGGTCAAGCTGGTCTACCAGCGTGCGGGCAAAGTCACGAACTGCAGCCGTCGCCTCGGCAATCGCATCAGCGTCTGTTGTGTCTATTTGGCTGAGATTGACCAGAGAAGCGCGCGCCCCTGCATCTGAGAACATGCGGTTTGGATCGAATGAAAAAGCACCACTTTCCGACGCGAAAGAGATATTCCGCCCCCCAGGATGCACGAGGAGGCATATAGTAGCTTTCTCCGGCCCTGCTATTCGCTGTGCTGCTTCAACGCTCGTGGCTTCATCAGCATGGAGGTTGAGCATTAAGAAAGCGGCTGGGCTGCCTCCTGAACAGTGAGTTGTGACAGTAGTGTTTTGGATTGCAATAACGGATTCAACAACCGTGGATTCGTTTGACTTGCATCCCCCGAGCACGGCGGCGGCAATTACCGCTATTATGCCCGTCGCCAGTCTGTTGCCTTTACCCATTTTCAGCATGCCTGTGTTTGATTTGTTAAGCGAGTCCCCTGTCGCTCTTGTAGCTTTTCTGGCCGGGCTTGTAGGCCTCATTCTCTTTCTGGGCAGAATACCACAGCTTGGAGGCATCTTCAAGCGCGTCCCCCCTGTCATCTTCGTGTATTTCATCCCGATGATCTGCACCACGCTCGGGATAACGCCGCAGGCCTCACCGGTGTATCCGTTTGCCTCTTCCTACCTACTGCTGGCGTCGCTCTTCCTGCTCATGGTTACCGTGGACCTGCGGGCCATCCTCAAGCTCGGCCCTTTCGCCCTGATCATGATGGTGGTAGGCACAGCAGGCATCGTGATTGGCGCCCCCATCGCGTTTCTGCTGCTCGAGCCCCTGCTCCCCCCCGACGCATGGCAGGGCATGGCAGTTCTGTCGGGCTCGTGGATCGGCGGCACGGCCAACATGGTCGCCATCCAGCAGATGATCGAGGCACCGAGTAGCATCATGGGCCCCGCCATCGTGGTAGACACCGTGGTGGGATACGGCTGGATCGGGCTGCTGATTTTTTTGAGCGCTTACCAGGAAAAGTTCGACAAGTGGACACGGGCGCGTACCGGGACGATGGATCGTATCCGCGAAAGCGCCGCTGGGCACCGCGCGCATTTGCGTCCCACCTCGCTTACGGACCTGGGCATTCTGGTAGGCCTCGCGCTCGTTGCAGCCGTAGCCGGACGGATGCTCGGGCAGATTCTGCCGCCTGTTGGCGACCCGACCATCATCAGCTCAGGCACGTGGGGCATTCTTCTCGTCGTCACGACGGGACTGGCGCTCTCGTTTACCCCGATGCGCAAGCTCGACAACGTCGGGGGCAGCGACCTGGGGTACCTGGCGCTCTATTTTCTGATCGCCACCATCGGCGCACAGGCGGATCTGCGGGCAGTTGCAGACTTCCCCTACTTTATGCTGGCGGGCTTTATCTGGCTCAGCATTCACGCCATCATCTTGTTTGGCGTTGCGCGGTTGCTGCGTGCCCCATTGTCGCTGATCGCCATTGCGAGCGCAGCCAACGTGGGTGGCCCCGCCAGCGCACCTGTCGTGGGCGGGGTGTATCACCCCTCGCTGGCGCCGGTAGGCTTGTTGCTTGCAATAGCGGGCTATGTGCTCGGCATCTACGCGGGCTTTGCCTGCGCTTCTATTCTGGCAGCCCTCGCTACCTGATCACGACCCCGGGTTGGCCACCGTTGCGGCCAGCCCTTCGGCTTCCTTGACAAGCGCGTCTAGCGCATCGAGGCCCCGACTCCAGAAAGCGGGATCTTCGAGATCCACGCCGAGAGGCGCGACAAGCCGGTGAGGCCAGTCGCTTCCGCCTGCCCTGAGAAGGGTCGAGTAGCGACGCGCAAAGCCAGGGCCTTCGTCCTGATAGCGGGCGTACAGGGCCAGCACCAGCAGTTCGCCAAACGCGTAGGCGTAGACGTAGCCGGGCGTGTGCAGAAAATGTGGGATGTAGCTCCACCAGTGCGCATAATGGTCTCCGAGCGTAACACTGTCGCCATAGAGGGCATGCTGGGTCTCCATCCACAGCTCTCCAAAGCGAACAGCGGGCAACTCGCCTTCTTGCTGCCGCGCCGTGTGTATGCTGTTTTCAAACCGATTCATCGAGACCTGGCGGAAGACTGTTGCCATCGAGTCGTCGATTTTCCCTACGAGCATACTCAGCCGGATTTCCGGCGCGTTCTCGTTTTTGAGAAGACGCTGAAAAGTCAGCATCTCGCCAAACACAGAAGCAGTTTCAGCGGTCGTGAGCGGGGTGCCGGCGTGGAACACCCCCTGCTCGCGCGATAAATACTGGTGCACGCCGTGGCCGAGCTCGTGCGCCAGCGTTTGGACGTCACGGGTGCGGCCGGTGTAGTTGAGCAGGATATAAGGGTGGGCAGAGGGTACGGCGCCATGGCTGAATGCACCCCCTCGTTTGCCAGGCGTTGCAGGCGCATCTATCCAGCGCTCCTCGAAGAAGCGGCGCACGATAGTGCCCATCTCGCTGTCGAAATCGCTGTATGACGCCAGCACGGCGTCCCGGGCGTCTTCCCACTGCCACACGCGATCTGCCTGCGCGAGGGGTGCGTAGCGGTCGTAATCGTAGAGCGTATCGAATCCAAGCAGGTCGCGTTTGAGATGGTAAAAACGCTGCGCGATGTCGTACCGAGATGTTACCGCCTCGACGAGCGCCTCGACGGTGGCGTCTGGCACTTCATTGCTCAGGTTTCGGCTGGAAAGCCAAGACTCGTAGCCGCGTAGCCGATCCTGCGCCGCTTTGTCGGCCAGTACGGTGTTGAAGATGTACGTCAGTTCCGGCTGCAGTTTTACCAGTCCTTCCGTAAAACCAATTGCCGCTGCTTCACGGGCGTCGCGGTCGGGTGCGTGCAACCTAGCAAGCACCTCCTGCTCTGTCAGCGTCTCCTCTTCAACCTCGAAGCGCGAACGCCCGAGTATCTCGTCGAAAAGGCGTACCCACGCGCTGCGGCCAGTCACATCGACCTCGGCCAGCACTTTCTCCACTTCTTCAGAGAGCATGTACGCCTGCCGGCCTGTCGCGAGTTCGAGATAATGCCGGTACGGATCGAAAGCGCTGTCCTGAAGGCGCGGCAGCGCACTTTGTGCTGGTATGGCCGCCCACTCCACCTCGAAAAAGACGGTCTGCTGAGCAAATCGCGCAAACGCCTCCCGGACGCGCTGCAGCAGCCGACCGCGCGCGGCATCAGAAGTGTCGGTAGACCAGTTGAGGTAGGCATATGTAAACGCCCGGCCTATTTCATCCTGCAGGGTGCCGTATTCGCGAAGCGCCTGCAGCAGTTCCTCCTGGCTGAGCGTGGATACGCGTCCGTGGTACGTGTCGTGAAACGCTTCCGCACGGGCCGCTGTCTCGTTCTGCGTACGCTCCAGCGCGTCGGTAGTGGTATAAAGGTCGTCGAGGTTCCAGCGGACCGTTTCGGCACCGGTAGGTTGAGTCATAATGCAACAAGGCTATAGCGTGAATCGGCGCAGAGAACCCCGGCTCGCTACGGCCGGTTGCACGCGTTCACTTTAGTATTTCGTCCACATGCCTATCATCCCCCTCGACACTCCCGATACGCTCGAACAGGCCATCGAGGCTTCCCATACGCAACCTGTTCTGCTCTTCAAGCACAGCGTTTCGTGTCCCGTCAGCGCATCCGTGCAAGCAATAGTCAACAGACTCTCCAGTGACACCGATATGACCATCTACCGGCTGGTGGTGCAGGCAGCACGCCCGTTGTCCAACACCATCTCGGAACGGTTCAACATTCGGCACGAAAGTCCACAGATGCTCGTTCTCGCTAATGGGGCCCTCCACGCGCACGCTTCCCACTACAGCATTACCACCGACTGGGTGAAAGTGCAACTCGAAACCGCATGAGAACAGCTTTGCTCGTGCTTACCCTCTGCACGCTGGTGGCGTGTCAACGCAGCGATCCTGCCGCGCCGATCGATGGTTCATCCGCCCAGCAGGCTTCGCCATCACCGCCTGCCTTTCCTACTCTACCGCTGCTCAGCGGGGGCACCTTTTCTCTGGACGACTACCGGGGCAGGATGGTGCTGCTCAACTTCTGGGCTACGTGGTGCGCGCCGTGCCGCGAAGAGATCCCGGATCTCATCGCCCTCAGAAATGAGTTTAGTGATCAGGGCTTCGAGGTTATCGGCATCGCGATGGACCTGGAAGGTCGCGATGTAGTTGCCCCCTTCGCGGCGCAGTTCGGCATCCCGTATCCCATTGTGCTGGGTACGCAAGAAGCTGCCGATGCCGTGGGCGGCATACTGGGCCTTCCCACCTCCCTCCTGCTCGATGCAGACGGAAACCTGGTGCGCCGCTTTAGCGGCCTCTTCCCTACCGATGAAGTGCGTCCGTTTCTGCGCGAGTCACTCGCGGGCAGTCACTCTTCCCAGGTGGGTGCTTCACCGTCCGACAGATTGAGAAAATAGCCCAGCAACACGCCTTCAAGCAGGTACGTGGCATCGCGCAAGGGCACGTCGTAGACGCGGTTCGCGATTCGCAGTATGAGTCCCCGGACGGTAAACTCGCAGCTCTGTATGAGATTACACGCCTGCGTGAGCGTCAGCAGTTCCTGGATATCGGGCTCGACGTATCCCGTTGTAGAGGGTGCGCGCGAATCAGTGTCTACCATAGGAGAAAGTCACTTGGTTTCCGGAGGTATCGGCTGCTGCCCTGGGACATTAAGGCCTTATTTGGAAGATGAAAACCATTCCTACCCCTGTTTAGGCCTTGACGCAACTGTCTGCTATTCAATACTTTCCGGGTAGGCACGAATTTGGTGTGTAGACAATTCGGTTACAAGTACTGACGAACCGCAATCTTGTCCTCAGAGTAATTCAGGTATTCAGACGCCGCCGCGTTGTTACCGCCCTTCAATCAGTTTCAGAATCATGGCACAAGCTCTTGGCGCAACTCCATCTAGTACAGAAAGCTTTTTTTTATCAACCGCTCGGAAGCGCTTCCAACCCGAGACGCAAAGCGCTTCTGCGACACTGCAAATAGATCGCACCGGCACTATTCAAGCCTTCAGCCCCCGGATTCGGGTTTTGCTGGAATACCGTTCGGATCAACAGGTAGAACCCTGTTTCTTCTCGCTAATCCACAGCAAAAATCAGTATCAGGTAATGCGGGACGTTGCCGACATGATCATCCACGGCAAGCGCAGCGCCAGCTGGTTTCTACGCCTTCGTACCGGCCGCCAGCGCTGGCAGTGGTTTCGCGCCCGTGCACAGAACGAGCTTGAAGGGCCTGAAAAGCGGATTACTGTAACGTTGAGTGAGCCCTCCCCGCAGTGGTAGCAGGGCGCGCTACAGGCTAATTCACCTGAGGCTTCTCGTGCTTACGCGAGAAGCCTTTTTGCGTGCTCTACTACCGCTTCTACTGAAAAGCCGAAAGACTGCATAAGGAGCTCGTACGGTGCCGATGCACCAAACTGGTCGATGCCAATGGCGACGCCCTCACGCCCGACATACTGGTGCCAACCGAGTGTAATGCCTGCCTCGATAGAAATGCGGCGAGATACTGTGGGTGGCAGGACGCTGTCCCGGTATTCCTGCGTCTGGTCTTCGAAAAGCTCCCAGCTTGGCATACTTACCACACGTACGCCTACCTTCTCGCCCGCAAGTTTTTCGGCGGCTTCCAGTGCAATCTGTACTTCGCTTCCCGTGGCCATCAGGATTAGATCGAGCGTGCCTTCTTCTTTGCGCAAGATGTAAGCGCCCTGTTGCAGGCCCCGGGGATGCGCGTA